>Ga0210040_10003728_pt1 | contig 20422 bp, 18 predicted proteins | sample CryGeyCG12114_NA_FD_185462 | JGI IMG/M metagenome (GOLD analysis project Ga0210040, IMG submission 185462) | Groundwater microbial communities from aquifer - Crystal Geyser CG19_WC_8/21/14_NA (SPAdes) (version 2) | ecosystem: Environmental > Aquatic > Deep subsurface > Groundwater | place: USA... | reverse complement strand
CCCGCCCCGCCATCTACGAACTTCCCGCCGGCACCGACGCCGCCCCCCTGTTCAGCCTCCTCGCCCTGGCCGGCGGCACCCTCCGCCCGGCCGGCAACCGCTTCCTGTCCACCGGCACCGATGCCGGCGGGCGCCGCGCGGTGGCGGAACTCTCCCCCCGCTCCACCCTCCGCCGCGGCGACGCCGTGGTGACCTCCCCGGGGGTGGACGCCACGGCGGGCGGCCTGCGCCTGGTCGGCCACGTCGCCGCCCCCGTCACCCGCGGCGTCGGCCCGCGCGGCGCCGGGCTGCGCGCCCTCCTGTCCGACCCCCGCGTGATCCGCCCCGACCCCTATGTCCGCATGGGGATCGCCTGGCGCATGGATCCGCGCACCCGCGTCCGCCGCTTCATCGCCTTCGACCTCGGCCGCGTCATGCAGGGCCAGGCCGAGCTGCCCCTGCAGGAGGGCGACGAGGTCATCCTCCTCTCCCAGGCCGACGTGCTCTGGCTCGCGGCCCCCCCGGTGCAGCGGGCGCTCCGGGGCGAGCTCGCACCCACACCCCCCCTCGCTGGCGCGCCCGGCGGCACCATCCCGGCCAACGCCCAGGCCGCCACCCAGATCGGTGCCCAGTTTGGTGCCCAGTTCGGTGCCCAACCCCTCATGCAGCTTTCCGGCGCCGCGCCCGCGCCGGACTGCCCGGCCCTCACGGCGCTCGCCGTGGCCGCCCGCTCCAGCCCGCTGCGCTTCGCCCATGCCCGCAGCGCCGGCTTTCCCGACCTCGGCGCCACCGGCTGCCCGCAGCTCTTCATCGACTACCCGACCCTCCTCCCCTTCCTGCTGGACCAGTCCGTGCTGCTGGCGGGCGAGGTCCGCCTGCCCGGCCTCTACCCCATCCTGGAGGACACCGGCCTCGACAGCGTGCTCGCCGCCGGCGGCGGCACGGCCGACACCGCCGACCTGTCCGCCGTCGAATTCGCCCGCGAGCCGCTGGAGGGCGCGGGCGCCATCCCGCTGTCGCGCGTCCAGCTCGACCTGCGCTCGCGCAACTTCGCCGCCATCCGCCTGTCCCCGCGCGACGCCGTGCGCGTTCCACGCGGCTTCGGGGACCGCGACACCGGCCCCGTCGCCCTGGTGGGCGAGTTCCTCCGCCCCGGCACCTACGACATCCGCCGCGGCGAGCGCCTGTCGGAACTCCTCGCCCGCGCCGGCGGGCTCACCGCCCAGGCCTATCCCTACGGCGCCGTGTTCACCCGCGAAAGCGTGCGCGCCCGCCAGCAGGAGGGCTTCCAGCGCACCGCGCGGGAACTCGAAACCAGCCTGATCCAGGTCGCCGCCGGGCAGGCGGTCGCCGGCAGCCGCGCCGGCAACCTCGACATCGGCGGCGCCATCAACGCCGGCCAGGCCCTGGCCGGCACGCTCCGCGAGGCCCGCGCCGCCGGCCGCATGGTGGTGGAAGCCAACCCCGTGGTCCTCGCCTCCCGCCCCGACCTCGACGTGCTGCTCGAACCCGGCGACCTGCTGGTGGTGCCCAAGCGCCCCAACGAGGTCACGGTGGTCGGCGCCGTGCTGAACCCGGGCAGCCTCCAGTTCTCCTCCGGGTGGCGCGCCATCCAGTACGTGCGCGGCGCGGGCGGGGAGCAGCGCTTCGCCGACATCTCCCGCGCCTTCGTGGTGCTGCCCAACGGCCAGACGGTGCCCGCCGGCCTCGGAAGCTGGCAGGCCGGCGGCCCGCCCATCCCGCCCGGCAGCCTCGTGGTCGTGCCGCAGGATCCCTCGCCCTATGAAACCTGGGGCCTGATCCGCGACCTCGCGGGCGTGCTCGGCCAGCTCTCGATCAGCTCGGCGGCCCTGGCCGTGATCTCCCGGCAGGCCAGGTAGCCCGGCGGCCCGCGCTCGCCTCAGGCCGCCGCCCGCCCGCCCTCCGCCAGGCAGAGAAGCAGCTTCCGGCGGTCCACCGGCTTGTCCAGGAAGCCGTCCATCCCCGCCGCCCGGCAGGCCGCCACCTCCTCCGGCAGGGCGCTGGCGGACACGGCCAGGATCCGCACGCCCGCGGCCGGGCCCGGCAGGGCGCGGATGCGGCGCGTGGTTTCCAGCCCGTCCATGCCGGGCATCAGCACATCCATCAGCACCACGTCATGCGGCGGTTCCATGGCGATCTGTGCCAGGGCGGCGGCGCCGTCGGGCGCCTCCGCCACGCTGTGCCCGGCCGCCTCCAGCATCGCGCGGATCACCAGGCGGTTCACGGCCAAGTCGTCCACCACCAGCACCCGCAGTCGCGCCGCCTCGGGCGGGATCTCCAGCGGAGCGTCCGGCGGCGGCGCGGCCTCCGCCAGGGGCAGCCAGGCCTCGAACAGGCTTCCCCGCCCGCAGGGCGGCGTGCTGAAGCGGATCAGGCCGCCCATCGCCTGGGCGAGCCCGGCGGAAATGGCCAGGCCAAGGCCCGTGCCCTCCCCCTTCGCGGCCTCGCGCGCCCCGCGCGTGTAGTCCTGGAACAGCCGGCCGCGGATCTCCTCCGGCACGCCCGGCCCCTCGTCGGTCACGCCGAGCACCAGCCCGCCCCCGTCGGACCACCGGACCGAAAGGGTGACGCTGCCGCCGGGCGGGGTGAACTTCACCGCGTTGCCCAGGAGGTTGTGCAGGATCTGGCGCACCCGCAGCGGATCGCAGAGCACGCCCGCCGGCAGGTCCTCCGCCGCGTCCATTCGCAGGGCCACGCCCTTCGCGTCGGCGGCGGCGCGGGTCAGCCCCGCCACGGCATCCAGCAGCGCGGAAAGCCGCGTGGGAACCGGCACCATCTCCAGCCGCCCGGCCTCGATGCTCGAGTGGTCCAGCACGTTGTTCAGCAGGGCGCTCAGATGGTGCCCGGCGCCCTCCAGGATGGCGGCGCGGTCGCGCTGCTCACCGGTCAGGGCCGGGTCCTGGGCCAGAACCTGCGCCAGCCCCAGCACCCCGTTCAGCGGCGTCCGCAGCTCGTGGCTCATCTGGGCCAGGAAGCGCGTCTTGCCGGCATTGGCCCGGTCCGCCGCGTCCCGTGCGGCGCGAAGCGCGGCCCCCGCCTCCTGCGCCTCGCGCTCGCGCACCAGCGCCACGAGCATCAGCGCGGTGCTCACCGCCAGCCCGGTGCCGAGGATGATCAGCACGTCGTACCAGAGGGTGCCGGGAAAGCCCTGCACCGGGGCGGCGATCGGCTGAAGAAGGAGAAACGGAATCCGCAGCAGGTAGGCCGCGGCATTGGCCAGCAGCACGCCGATGATGAGCGGGTGCGAGCGGACCGGGTTCTCCCGCCGCCCCCGGCGGAATTCCCAGGCGGCCGCGAGGTTGTAGCCCGTGGCCACGAGGCTCATGAACAGCACGCGTGCCCCGATATTCCCGTAGAAGGCCGGAATCTGGCAGGCGGCCAGCCAGGCCATCGCGCCGAGGCCGATCACGGCCGGCGAGGCGGACCGGCCGCCGAACTGCCGGGCGCCCGCCCAGATCAGCCCGTAGCTGACGGCCAGGACGGCGTTGGAACCCTGGATGGCCAGCACCCCCGGCAGCACCGGCCGCAGCGCCGACAGCACCAGCGACATCCCACCGATCAGGTGCCCGACACCCCAGCTCGCGATGGCCCTGTGCCGCCGGTCCTGCACCCAGAGGCCGAGAAGGATCGCTCCACAGGTCGCGGCCAGGACGAAGCTGAGAACAAGCACCGTCGGAGTATGCAGCAAGCCTCAATCCCTCATCGCCGCCCCGGCGCCGAATACGGAACGGGCGATCAGGAACCAAGCATCCGGGCTCACCGGCGGCGCATGGCTGGCCGTGGCTGTGCCTTCAGCGCATCACTCCGCCGGCACGGCGGCGCCCCCCTGCGGCGCGCCCCACAGCTCCGGCCGCAACTCCTCCGGCCGGTCCGGAAACAGCAGCGCGCAGGCCAGCGTGATCGCGCCGAAGCCCGCCAGCACCACCATCACCACGCCGAGGTTCCCGAAGGCCTCGTGCAGCGACCCGATCGCGGGCGAGGCCGCCGCGGCGCCCAGGAAGCCCACGAAGAAGCGCACCGAATACAGCTTGGCCCGCAGCGGCGGCGCCACGTAGCGCGCGGTCATGGTCTCGTTCACCGTCACCTGCCCGAAGATCGCCGCCGCCGCCACCGCCGCCACCGGCAGCACCACCCAGCCCTGGAGAAAGGAGAGCAGCAGCAGCGCGGGCACCAGCGCCAGCGCCAGCGGCATGAACACGCGCTTGAGCGTCATGCGGTCGATCAGCCGCCCCACCGTGAACTGCGTCAGCCCGCCGAACAGCGTCGCCACGAAGGCCAGCGCCCCCACCAGCGGCAGCAGCCCCGGGCTGCCCGCCATGCGCTCCTGCATCAGCTTGGGCACCAGCAGCGTGAAGGCGTTGAACACGAAGCCCGAGGCCACCGCCATCAGCAGCAGCGACACCACCGCCTGCCGCACCACCGCCCGCGGGATCTCCGGGAAGGGCCGGTTGTTCCGGGCGTGCAGCCGCGCGTCGTAGGGCGTTTCCCGCAGCCACAGCACCCCCATGGCCAGGGCCGCCACCCCCGGCACGATGAAGGCCCAGCGCCAGCCCGCCTGCGCCACCAGCACCGCCGTCAGCACGGGCGCGAAGGACACGCCCATGTTGCCGAACACCCCGTTGTTGCCCATGGCGCGGCCCACCCGGTCGCCCGCCGCCTCCACCAGCATCGCCGTGCCGATCGGGTGGTAGATCGCGTTGAACAGCCCGGCCAGCGCCAGCGCCGCCGCCAGCCCCCAGGGCCCGGACACCAGCCAGCCCGGCACCAGCCCCGCCAGCACCAGCGACCCGCCGACGCCCAGAAAGAACGCGCCCATCAGCGCGTGCCGCCCCACCTTCTCCGCAAGCCACCCCATCGGCAGCGACCCCGCGCCGTAGAGCACGAACATGCCCGTCCCCAGCGCCAGCACCGGCCCGTAATCCGCCCCGAAGGTGGCGCCGTCATGCAGCACCATGCCCAGCACGGCCGTGGCCAGGATCAGCAGCGTGTAGTGGCAGACGATGTGCGCGGCGTTGATGAACCAGATCTGCCGGCCGGCCGGGTCCTTGGGCATTGGCGTTCTCCCTCGCCATCACCCTATCCTGGCCCAAAGGAGACGTTCGGCCATATGCTGTCGCGATCCGGCCAAGCCGCCAGCCCCCGCCTGCCCCTCCCGCAGGACGCCGTGGACCGGCCGCTCTCGGCCTTCATGCGCGACTACCCGGATGGCGACTTCACCGGCCGCCACAGCCACGCCCGCGCGCAGCTCCTCTTCTCGCTCGGGGGCGTCATGCGCGTCGCGACCGACGCGGCCAGCTTCATCGTCCCCCCCGGCCGCGCCCTCTGGGTGCCGGCCGGCGAGCCCCACAGCGTCGCCATCGCGGGCCTGGTCCAGATGCGCGCCCTGTTCCTGCGCGACGACGCCGCCCGCGCCGGCCCGCCCGGCGTCACCGTCATGGCCACCTCGCCCCTCCTGCGCGAACTCATCCTCGCCGCCTGCGAGGAACCGCTGGAATGGGACGAGCACGGCCGCGGCGGCCACCTCGCCGCCCTGCTGATCGAGGAGATCCGCCGCGCCCCGGCCCTGCCCTTCGGCGTGCCGGAGCCGCGCGAGCCCCGCCTCGCCCGCCTCGCCGCGGCGCTGCGCGCCGATCCCGCCTCCCCCCTCTCCCTGGAGGACTGGGCCGCCCGCATCGGCGCCTCCCCGCGCAGCCTGTCGCGCCTGTTCCGCGCGGAAACCGGCCTGTCCTTCGGCGCCTGGCGCCAGGCGCTCCGCCTGGCCGAGGCCGCCGCCCTCCTGGCCCAGGGCGTCCCCCCCGCCCGCGCGGGGGCGGCGGTGGGCTACGCCTCCGCCCCCGCCTTCGGCGCCGCCTTCCGCGCGGCCTTCGGCATCACCCCCCGGGGCGGAAGCGGGCAGAGCCCCGGCCCCGCCCCGGCGCAACCCTCTCCCGCGCGCATCCCCCGTGCGCCCCGCCGCCGCGGGTGCTAGAGGGCCGCCCTCCCCGGCAGGGGAAGCAGCGGAGGCGCGCGCCCGCGCGATCCGGATCATGGTCTCCGGTGATGGTCTCCGGTGATGTTCAGGAGGCAGGTTGCGCATGGCGGGCCAGGATGCGGCACAGGACGGCAGCTTCGGCGGCGCCCCGGGGATCACGGCCCAGGAAGGCGGCCCCAGGGACAACGGCCAGCGCAGCGAAGGCCAGCGCAACAACGACCACCGGGGCGGCGGCAACAAGGGCGGGCACAAGGGCGGCCCCAAGGGCCGGGGCGGCCGCAACCGCATCCCCAAGGGCCGCCCGCTGGACGGCTGGCTGATCATCGACAAGCCCACCGGCATGGGCTCCACCGACGTGGTCACCAAGCTCAAGCGCGCCTTCGATGCCCAGAAGGTCGGCCACGGCGGCACCCTCGATCCGCTGGCCACCGGCATCCTGCCCATCGCCTTCGGCGCCGCCACCAAGGCCGTGCCCTATGTCATGGACAGCACCAAGATCTACCGCTTCACCCTGAAGATGGGCGACGAGCGCGATTCCGACGACGCCGACGGCAAGACCATCGCCACCTCCGACCACCGCCCGACGAACGAGCAGATCGAGGCCGCCCTTCCCGCCTTCCGCGGCGACATCATGCAGGTCCCGCCCATCTACTCCGCCATCAAGGTCGGCGGCGAGCGCGCCTACGACCTCGCGCGGGAAGGCCAGGTGGTGGAACTCGCCGCCCGCCCGGCCCGCGTGGACCGCTTCGATCTCGTCGAGCGCGTGGACGACGACACCGCCATCTTCCACGTCGAAAGCGGCAAGGGCGTCTACATGCGCTCCCTCGCGCGCGACCTTGCCCGCGCCGCCGGCACGGTGGGCCACATCGCGGCGCTCCGCCGCCTGCGGGTCGGCCCCTTCCGCGAGGAGCACGCGATTCCGCTGGACAGCCTGATCGTTACGGGGGATACCCCGCCCCCTTCCCCGGCGCTTCTGCTGCCGGTGACGACCGCGCTGGACGACATCCCGGCCCTGGCCGTCACCGAAGCCGAAGCCGCCCGTCTCTCGTTCGGCCAGGAACTCTCCCTGGTGGAATTCATGGGCCGGGTTCCTCAGGCGGCCCGGCCCGATGGTGGCCTCGTCCGCGTGCTGGTGGGGGAGCGCCTGATGGGATTGTGCAGGCTTGGGGACGGATTGCTCCGCCCCGAGCGCTGGCTCGCCCGCGGCGGATCCTGAAGCCCCCTACCTTAGGACATCCCGATGTCGATGATCTCCCCCGAGCGCCGCACGGCGCTCATCAAGGAATACGCGACCACCCCCGGCGACACCGGCTCGCCCGAGGTCCAGGTCGCCCTGCTTTCCGAGCGCATCTCCTCGCTCACCGAGCACATGAAGGCCCACCCGAAGGATTTCCACTCACGCCGCGGCCTGCTCGTGCTCGTCGGCCAGCGCCGTGGCCTGCTGGACTACGTGAAGCGCAACAACCAGCAGCGCTACGAGAGCCTGATCGGGCGCCTCGGCCTGCGCCGCTGAGCTTTCCCGGCCCCAGGGCACGGACGAGGGGAAGGGCGCAGGCCCTTCCCCTTTTTGTTGGGGAACAACGCCTCTTCATGTCAGCTGACCTTGCGGATGACCGCTTGGGGTCGAGAGCTGTTATCCAACAGGGCGGCCCGCATCAGCGCTGCGCCCGCCGCTGCGCCGCCACCGCGGCCGGCGGCGCCCCCGCCCGCGTCGCCTGATCGTCCCGCGCCCCCGTGATGTTGCTGGCGCAGGTGCCGTTCTCCGCCATCTGCCGGTAGCCCGCGGCGGTCGGCCCGCAGGCGCGGATCAGGTCGTCGCGGTGCGCCCCCCGCGCGTCGAACACGTCGCGCACGAACCTGTCCACCTCCGTGTTCGCCTGCACCCGGTCCGCCGGCAGCTTGGGCGAGGCCGCGATGCAGGCCCGCCAGGCCGCCACCGCGTCGTCGCAGGTCGCATCCCCCGTGGAAGGCGGCGTCACCGTGTTCGCCACGGCCCGGGATCGGAGCTGCGGCTGCGCGATGGCGGAGCCGGGCGCAACAAGCGCGGCGATCAGCGCGAGGGCGCCCAGGACCGGCAGCATCGGGATCAGGGGCATCGGGGCCTGTTCCGTTGGCGCCACCGCGCCGGCCCATCTGGCAGGCGCCCGGCGGCAGGAAGGTTCCGGCCGAACCTAGCCCTGCCCGCGCTCACAGTCACGTGATAATCCGGTCCCGCCCCCTGCTGGTCACGGGCGGGCCCCAGCGCCCCTGGCGCGGCGAGGCCGCCTCGCGCATATCCCGCCCATGGCCGAAACCCCAGCCCCCGCCGCGCAGCCCCTCCCCGCCTCCTCCGGGCTGGAAGCGGACCTGCTGCTGGACCGGCGGCGCCTGAAGCGCAGCCGCGGCCTCTGGCGCGCGCTCGCCGTGCTGGTGGTCCTGGCCGGCGCCGCCCTCGCCTTCGCCGGCACGCGCGAAGGAACCCCGGTGCTCGCCGCCCTGGGCGGCCCCCACCTCGTCCGCCTCACCGTGTCCGGCACCATCACCGAGGACCGGCCCCTGCTGGAGGCGATCGACCGCGCGGCCAAGTCCTCCGCCGTGCGCGGCCTGCTTCTCGTGGTGAACAGCCCGGGCGGCACCGTCTCGGGCGGCGAATCCCTGCATGCCGCCCTCGCCCGCTTCCGCGCGAGCAAGCCCGTCGTCGCGGTGTTCGGCGGCACCGCCGCCTCGGCCGGCTACATGATCGCCATGCCCGCCGAGCGCATCTTCGCCCGCGAAAGCAGCGTCACCGGCTCCATCGGCGTGCTGCTGCAATCCTTCGACGTCTCCGATGCCCTGCGCTCGATCGGCGTTTCCGCCGAAACCATCGCCTCCGGTCCCCTGAAGGACCAGCCCAGCCCCTTCCGCCCGCTCACCGAGGAAGGCCGCGCCGAGCTGCGCGCCGTGGTGGCGGACCTCCACGCCCAGTTCGTCCACATGGTCGCCGAAGGCCGCCGCATGCCGGAGGAACGCGTGCGCGCCCTGGCCGATGGCCGCATCATGACCGGCCGCCAGGCCCTGGCCGAGGGCCTGGTCGACGCCATCGGCGGCGAGCCCGAGGCACGGGCCCACCTGGCCCAGGCCCATGGCATCGACCCTGACCTGCCGCTCCGTGACCTCCACGCCCGCGACCTGCGCGAACGGGCCTTCGGGGCCAGCCTCGCCGGCACCCTGGGTGAGGCTTTCGGGTCAGGCTTCGCGGCCATGCTGCGCCAGAGCGTGAAAAGCCTGATTTCAGAAGGACTTGGCGTTGACGGCGCCTGGGCGCTTTGGCAGCCTTCCGGGCGCTGAGGGGCCCGCGTCGGGCCCGGGAGACCCGTGCCCCCGATGATGCCGACCGGACGACCCACCCCTCGATGACGAAATCGGAACTCATCGCGGCGCTTGCGGCCGCCAACCCGCACCTGCGCCAGCCGGACGTGGAGCTGATCGTCGCCACCATCTTCGAGGAGATCACCGCGGCCCTTTCCCGCGGGGACCGGGTGGAGCTGCGCGGCTTCGGTGCCTTCTCAGCCAAGAAGCGCGACGCGCGGACGGGCCGCAACCCGCGCACGGGCGAGTCCGTTGCGGTGTCCGGCAAGGCCGTTCCCTACTTCAAGCCAGGCAAGGAGCTGCGGGAACGGGTCAACGGCGGCCCGCTGCAGCAAGCGCGCCGGACCGCCGCGGCGCGCGACTGAACACCTCGGGAGTTTTCACCATGTTGCGCTGGCTGCTTCTCGCGCCGCTCCTGCTCGTGCTGATCCTGTTCGCGGTGTCGAACCAGCAGCCCGTCAACGTCGCCCTCTGGCCCTTCGACCTCACCTGGCAGGCCCCGCTCGCCATGGCCGTGCTGCTGGTGGCCGCGCTGGCCTTCCTGCTCGGCGCCTTCATCGCCTGGGCCTCCGGCGGCCCCGCCCGCCGCCGTGCCCGCGCCCGCATCCGGGAAGGCGAGGCCGCGATCGCCGAGCTGAACCAGCTCCGCGCCCGGGAAGCCAAGCGCGTGGAAGCCGAAACGATCGCACGCGACCAGGCCATGTATGCCGACACCGGCAGCCGCGCCGTCCGCGTCGCCGGGTAACCGCTCCGCCACGAAGCGCTCGCCTTCGCCGCCCCGCCACCCGATGATGCCCGGCGGAGCGGCCGGCCCCCGCCGGCCCGATGCCGGGAACCCGCCATGCGACGCCGCAGCCCTCTCCTCGCCACCCTCCTCGCGACGCTCCTCCTGACCCCGCTCCCCGTCCGCGCCGAAACCGTGGTCGCCAGCATCGGCTTTGACGAGGCTCCCCGCCCCGCCGGCCTGCCCGACGGCCTCCAGCCCGCCCCCGGCGCCGCGCTGCGCTTCCTGTCCCTCCGCGCGATCGACAACAACCGCGTGGACGCCGCCCTCTGGACCCCGGGCGCCACCGCGCCGGCGGACACCACCCTGGTGGTCGCGGTCCACGGCAGCGGCTCCAACTTCCTGCGCCCGCCCATGGGTTCGCTCGGCCGGGGCCTGTCCGCCGGCGGCCGTGCCGTGCTCTCCATCTCCACCCGCCAGCAGAACGACCGCATCAACACCGACAACTTCTTCGACATCCGCCGCGACATCGAGGCGGCGGTGGCGACCGGCCGCGCCCTGGGCTTCCGCCGCATCGTCCTGGCCGGCCACAGCCTGGGCAACATCCAGGTGCAGTTCCTCGCGGCAACCGACTGGTCGCCCGACATCCGCGGCGTGATGCTGCTCGCCCCCTTCGCCAACCTGCCCTGGAAGACCCGCACCATCCTCATGGCCGACGAGGCCGCCTACCGCGGCCTGAACGCCGCCGCCCGCACCCTGCTGCGGGAGGGCCGCCCGGCGGAACGCCTGCCTTCGCCCATGGGCTACTACACCGGGGAGCGCGTGCCGGTGACGGCCCAGCACTTCCTCACCTACCGCTCGGACGCGGTCAGCGCGGCGGACGGCACCTTCTGGATCCGCCGCGTGCCCCGCCCCATCCTGATCCTGCGGGACGCGGCCGATGCCGTGATCCAGCCCTTCGAGCCCCACATGCTCCTGGCCGCCGCAAGTGCCGAGGGCGCCCTTCCGCCGGAGGCGCGCTTCGTCCTGCTGCCCAATTCCCGCCCCCCCAGCCTGGCCGCCCATTCCTTCGCCGACACCGGGGACGCCCTGGTGGAGGCCGCCTCGGCCTGGCTCCGCGACCAGGGTCTCTGACCGGCCTCGCCCCGCTGCCGGGGTGGGGTCGGGCTACCCTCCGAAACTTGACCTGGGCCGACCCGGTGGGGTCCAACCCACCCATGCGCCTCCTCTTCCTGCCGCTCCTTCTGCTGCCGCTCCTCGCGGGGCCGGCCCTGGCTCAGGCACCGGCCCGAACGGCGCCTGCCGCCGCCTCCGGGGGAACAGTGTCCGAGGCCGATCGCCTTCTTGGCGTGCTGCGCGACGAGTCCCGGCGGGCCGAACTGATCCGCAACCTGGAAGCGCTGTCCGCCGCCTCCCGCACGGCCCCGCCCGCGGGCGCCCCGGCACCGGCCGCGTCCGGCACCACGTCCGGCACCACGTCCGGCGCCACCTCCGCCGCCACATCCCCGGCCGCACCCGCCGCCGGTGCCCCCGCGCCGGGAAGCCCCGCCGCCCCCGAGACCCCGGCCGAGCCCGCCCTTCTCGCCCCCAACACCCTCGGGGCCCAGCTCCTCACCGGCGCGTCCCAGCGCCTCGCCCTGCTGTCGGACCAGATCGTCTCCGGCATCCAGGCCGTGACGGACCTGCCCAACATCGTCTCCTGGGCCTCCGGCGTCGCGCGCGACCCGGTCACCCAGGCCCGGGTGGTGGATGCCTCCTGGAAGCTCGCCCTCCTCTTCGGCCTGGGCCTGCTCGCCGAATGGATCGTCTGGCGCGGCCTCGCCCGCTGGCGGGACCGGCTGGACGCCCTGGCGCCCGAGCGCGAGAACGTCTGGACCTGGCTGCGCCGCATCCCCTACGTGCTGGCCCGCCTCGCGCTCGACCTGCTGCCGATCGGCGCCTTCGCCATCATCTCCTACGGCCTCATCCGCGCCGTGCAGCCGCTGCCGACGACGGAGCTGGTGCTGCTGCTGGCCAACAACGCCTACATCGCCATCCGCGCCGTGATGCTGACGTCGCGCATGCTGTTCTCGCCCAACTCCGCCCACCTGCGCCTCGTGCCCCTGCAGGACGAGACGGCCGCCTACATCACGGTCTGGCTGCGCCGGATCGTCGCCGTGCTGGTGGTGGGCTGGGCGGTGGCGGAGGCCGGCCTGCTCTTCGGCGTGCCCTGGGCCGTCTACGACGCGATTTCCCGCCTTTCGCTGCTGATCGTCTCGCTGTTCCTGATCATCGTGGTCATGCAGAACCGCCACGCCGTGGCGGATCGCCTGCGCGCGCCCGAATTGAAGCCCGGCGACCACCCGGACCGCTCGCGCCGCATGTTCCGCGCCCTGCGGGACCGCCTGGCCGAGATCTGGCACGTGCTCGCCATCCTCTACCTCCTGGCCCTCTGGGGCGTCTGGGCGCTGGAGGTGCGCGACGGCTTTCCCCGCCTGCTCCGCGCCAGCGCCCTCACCCTCGCCGTTCTCGGCATCGCCAAGCTGGCCGATTACGGCTTCCGGCGCCTGCTGGAACGCGGCTTCCGCATCACGCCGGACCTCGCCAAGCGCTACCCCGGCCTGGAACAGCGCGCCAACCGCTACCTGCCCGTGCTCAAGGGCGTGGTGTCCGGCATCGTGGTGGTGATCGCCGCCCTGTTCCTGCTGGAAACCTGGGGCATCGACGCCTTCGGCTGGTTCGCCCGCGGCCAGCTCGGCGCGCGCCTGATCGGCAGCATCGTTTCCATCGGCCTGACCGTGATGGCCGCCATCACGGTGTGGGAGGTGACCAACGCCGCCATCCAGCGCCGCCTGACCAAGCTGTCCCGCGACACCCAGGCCGCGCGCTCCGCCCGTATCCGCACCCTGCTGCCCATGCTCCGCACGGCGCTGCTGATCATCATCATGATCTTCGTCGCGCTGAACGTGCTGAGCGAGATCGGCGTCAACGTGGCGCCGCTGATCGCCGGCGCCGGCGTGGTCGGCGTCGCCATCGGCTTCGGCTCGCAGACCCTGGTCAAGGACGTCATCACCGGCATGTTCCTCCTGCTGGAGGACGCCGTCGCGGTGGGCGACACCGTGCAGATCGCCGCCATGACCGGCGTGGTGGAACAGCTCTCCATCCGCTCCATCCGGCTGCGCGCCGTGGACGGCTCGCTCCACATCATCCCCTTCAGCACCGTCACCTCCGTCACCAACATGACGCGCGACTTCGCCTTCGCCGTGCTGGAGATCTCGCTGGCCTATGGCGAGGACACCGACCACGTCGCGAAGGTGCTCAAGGGCATTTCCACGGAGATCCGCGCCGAGCCCCGCTGGGCCAGCGTGATCCGCGACGACATCGACGTGATGGGCGTGGACAAGCTGCTGGAAACCGGGGTGGTGATGCGCGCCCGCATGAAGACCGACCCGTCCCAGCGCTGGCCCGTCACGCGCGAGCTCTACCGCCGCATCCAGGCCCGCTTCGACCAGGAGGGGATCCAGATCAACTCCCCCTGGCGCAAGGCGCCCGAGACCCATCTGGAGGAAGAGGCCGCCGACGCGGCCTGACCGGCCGCGCATGGCAGCCCCGCACCTCGCACCTCCCCGCGGCGCTTGCCTTTCCAGGCAGGCGCCATAGTCTCCCCTCATGTCCTTCTTCCGAAGCACGCGCGGGCGCCGAATGCGCCGAATTACCCGCCCGGTCGCCTGACCGGCACGCGGGCGATGCCCCGCGCGCGCGGACGGGTGGCCGGGCCTCAGCCCCCGCCCCTCCCTTCGGAAGAAAAGCACCCGCTCATGTTCGATGCCGTTCCCGGCGCCCTGCTGCCCGCCCTCGCCGCCGAGGAGGTGGAGGAACGCCACCTCGCCGTGCGCTACCTGCTGCACGCCGAACCCTCCCCGGGCCTCCTCCCGCGCCTCCTCCAGCCGCTCGCCAAGCGCGACGTGACGCCCGACCGCTTCCGCGCCGCGCGCGAGGGCGAGGCGATGCGCGTGGAGATCGCCACCACCGTGCCGGAGGGCATGGTCCACCTCATCGCCGGCAATCTGCGCTCGGTGGTCGGCGTGCTGCGCCTCGAGGTCGAGCACGGCCGGGTCATGCCCGGCGGCTGATCCGGCGGCCCCGCCGCTGGCCGGTTGCAGCGCAGCGAAATGGCTTGGTGGAACGGCGCCCCATGCCTACCTCTCCCCCAGGAGAGTCTGGCCCCCATGATCGACGCCCTTCTGCCCAGCGCACTCGACCTCGCGCGCTTCCAGTTCGCCTTCACCGTTGTGTGGCACTTCCTGTTCCCGGCCTTCACCATCGGACTGGCCAGCTACCTGGCGGTGCTGGAAGGGCTGTGGCTCTGGACAGGAAAGGCCGTCTATCTCGACACCTTCCGCTACTGGCTGAAGATCTTCGCGGTGGCCTTCGCCATGGGCGTCGTCTCGGGCATCGTCATGTCCTACCAGTTCGGCACCAACTGGTCCGTGCTGTCGGACAAGGCCGGGCCGGTGATCGGCCCGCTGATGGGCTACGAGGTGCTCACCGCTTTCTTCCTGGAGGCCGGCTTCCTCGGCGTCATGCTCTTCGGCCTCGACCGCGTGGGAAAGGGCCTGCACATGCTGGCCACCGCGCTCGTCGCCACCGGCACCTTCTTCTCCGCCTTCTGGATCCTGTCCGCCAATTCCTGGCTGCACACGCCGGCCGGCTACACGCTGCTGCCCGACGGCCGCTTCGTGCCCGAGGACTGGTGGGCCATCATCTTCAACCCCTCCTTTCCCTTTCGCCTCGCCCACACCGTCACCGGCGCCTACCTGACCACCGCGCTGATCGTCGGCGCCGTCGGCGCCTGGCACCTGCTGCGCGAGCACCGCGGCCACCGCGCCGTGCGCGACACGGGCATGGAGAGCACGCCCGGCGCCCGCACGGGCGACGTCCTCTCCCCCGATCCCATCTCCGCCCCGGGCAGCGCCGCAGCCCGCCGCGGCACCGAATCCAGCGAGGCCGGCCCCAATCCCCGCGCCCGCCTGATGTTCTCCATGGCCATGTGGATGCTGCTGATCGTGGCGCCCATCCAGGCCGTGCTGGGCGACCTGCACGGCGGCAACACCTTCGAGCACCAGCCCGCCAAGCTCGCGGCCATGGAAGGCCACTTCCACACCGAGCGCGGCGCGCCCGCCATCCTCTTCGGCCTGCCCGACGCCGAGGCCGGCGAAACCCGCATGCAGGTGGCCATCCCCAACCTGGCCAGCCTCTACCTCACCCATGACTGGAACGGCGAGGTGCGCGGCCTGCGTGACATCCCGCGCGACCAGTGGCCCACCAACATCCCGCTGGTCTTCTGGTCCTTCCGCACCATGGTCGGCCTCGGCTTCCTGATGATCGGCCTCGGCACGCTCGGCGGCATCATGCGGCTTCGCGGCCGCCTCTTCGACACCCCCTGGCTGCTGCGCGCCGCCATCGCCATGGGCCCCGCCGGCCTCCTCGCCGTCACCGCCGGCTGGATCGTCACCGAGGCCGGCCGCCAGCCCTTCACGGTCTATGGCCACCTCCGCACGGCCGACAGCGCCTCCCCCATCGCGCTGCCCGCCGTCGCCACCTCGCTCGCGGCCTTCGTGGTGGTCTACTTCGTCGTCTTCGGAGCGGGCATCTGGTACCTCTTCAAGCTCTTCTCGCAGACGCCGCGCCCGCAGGAAGGCGCGCCCCCGCAGGGCCAGCCCATCCGCAGCGCCGGCATCACCCCCGCCCCCTCCGTGCAGCGCGGCCCCGCGGCCTCGGCTGCACCCGCGGCCTCCGCCGCCCCCCAGCCGGCGGAGTAAACAGCCATGGACCTCCCCACCGACCTTTCCGGCTGGGCCTTCTGGCTGCCGCTCATCTGGGCCGTGCTGATCGCGCTGGCCGTCTTCCTCTACGTCTGCATGGACGGCTTCGACCTCGGCATCGGCATCCTCTTTCCCTTCATGAAGGAAAAGGCGGAACGCGACGTCGCCGTGAACACCGTCGCCCCCGTCTGGGACGGCAACGAGACCTGGCTCGTGCTCGGCGGCGGCGGCCTGCTGGCGGTCTTCCCGCTGGCCTACGCCGTGGTGCTCCCCGCCCTCTACATGCCGCTGATCCTGATGCTGCTGGCCCTCGTCTTCCGCGGCGTCGCCTTCGAGATGCGCTTCCGCGCCGAGAACGACACCCAGCAGCTCTGGTGGGACCGCGCCTTCTCCTGGGGCTCCATGCTCGCCGCCTTCACCCAGGGCATCGCGCTCGGCGCCTTCGTGCAGGGCATCCAGGTGGAAGGCCGCGCCTATGCCGGCGGCTGGTGGGACTGGCTTTCCCCCTTCTCCGTCCTCACCGGCCTCGCCCTCATGGCCGGATACGCCCTGCTCGGCGCCTGCTGGCTGCTCTGGAAGACCGAGGGCCCGCTCCACACCCGCGCGGCCACCCTCGCCTGGCGCTTCGCGCTGGCCACGGTGGGCGCCATCGCGCTCGTCTCCGCCATCATGCCCTTCCTCCAGCCCGCCTTCGCCGCGCGCTGGCTGTCCTTCCCCAACCTGCTCCTCGCCGCCCCGGTGCCGCTGCTGGTCGCCTTCCTGATCTGGCGCTTTTTTCACGCCCTCGCGGAGGACACCGGCCATGGCGGCATGGTGGACGCCCGCCCCTTCCTGCTGGCCCTCGGCCTCTTCGCCCTCTCCTATGTCGGGCTCGGCGTCTCCATGTGGCCGATGATCGTGCCGCCCGCCTTCAACATCTGGCAGGCCGCCGCCCCGCCGGCCTCGCAGGGCTTCCTGCTGGTGGGCGCCGCCGTGCTGATCCCGATCATCCTGGCCTACACGGGCTACGTGTACTGGCTGTTCCGCGGAAAGGTGACGCATGAGAGCGGCTACCACTGAGAGCGAGCGCGCCGCGGCGGTGTGGGGGAAGCGCCTTCTCTGGTTCGTGGGCCTCTGGGCCGCCAGCATCCTGGCCCTCGGCGCCGTCGCGCTGGTGATCCGCGCCGCGCTGGGCCTCTGAGGTCCCCCCTGGGCCACCCCGCGCCGGGGCATGCTACCCTCCTCCGCATGCCCCCCGACTCCTCGCGCGACCCGATGCACGACCCCTTGCGCGACCCCCTCATCCTCGCCGCCCCGCCCGCCATCGACATCCCGCCCCTGCGCGACGCCCTGTTCGCCCAGTGGGGCCTCACCGGCGCCCTGCACCCCCTGGGCGGGGAGCGCGACCGCAACCTCCGCCTGGACCGGGACAACGCGCCCCCCCTCCTGGTGAAGCTCGCCCATCCCGACGAGCCCCCCGCCGTCACCCATTTCCAGACCGCCGCCCTGCTGCACCTCCAGGCCGCCGACCCCACCCTCCCCGTGCCGCACGTCCTCCGCACCCGGGCGGGCGCCACCGCCCTCCCCCACCCCGCGCGCGATGGCCGCCCCTGCCTGCTGCGCGTCGTCACCTTCCTGCCGGGCGTGCCCATGACGGAAGCCGCCGGCCTCGCCCGTGCCCGCGACCTCGGCACCCTCACCGCGCGCCTCGACCGCGCGCTCGAAGGCTTCGCCCATCCCGCCGACACCCGCCGCCTGATCTGGGACCTGCGCGAGGCCCCCCGCCTGCGCGCCTTCCTGCCGGACGTGCCGGACGCCCCGCTCCGCGCGCTCGCCGCCGCCGCGCTGGACCGCTTCGAGGAAAGCGCCGCCCCCCTGCTCGCCTCCCTCCCCGCCCAGGTCATCCACAACGACCTGAACCCCCACAACGTGCTGGTGGACCCCGCCGACCCCGCACGCCTTTCGGGCATCATCGACTTCGGCGACATGCTCCGCGCCTCCCCGCTGCAGGAGGCCGCGACGGCCTGCGCCTATCTCCTCGGAGAGGGCGAGAGCCTCCTGGCCGCCCCCGCCGCCTTCCTGTCCGGCTTCCGCGCCCTTCTCCCCCTGCCGGAGGAACAGGCGGCCCTTCTTCCCGCCATGATCGCGGCCCGCATGGCCATGACGGTGCTGATCACCGGCTGGCGCGCCCGCCTCCAGCCGGACAACGCGCCCTATATCCAGCGCAACCTGCCCCGCGCCCGCGCCGGCCTCCAGGCCCTGGCGCTTCTCCCGCCCAACGCCCTGACGGCCCTGACGCAAGGATGAACCCCATGCCCGACACAGCCCCCCGCGGCATGGCCATGATCAACGCCTTCGACCCCGCCGCCGCCCCCGCCCTGTCCCCGCGCGAGCGCGCCATGGTGGAGCGCCGCCAGCGCCTGCTCGGCCCGGCCTACCGCCTCTTCTACGAACACCCCGTCCACCTGGTGCGCGGCGATGGCGCCTGGCTCTTCGACGCGGACGGCAAGCGCTTCCTCGACTGCTACAACAACGTCGCCTCCCTCGGCCACGCCCATCCCCGCGTGGTGGAGGCGATCGCGAGGCAGGCGGCGCGCATCAACACCCACACCCGCTACCTGCACGACACCGTGCTGGACTACGCCGAGGCCCTGCTCGCCACCCTGCCGCCCGCGCTCGGCCACGTCATGTTCACCTGCACGGGGTCCGAGGCCAACGACCTCGCGCTGCGCATCGCACGCGCCCACACGGGCGGCGAGGGCATCGTCGTCACCTCGCTGGCCTATCACGGCGTCACCGCCTCGCTCGCCGAACTCTCCCCCTCCCTCGGCGAGGGCGTTCCCCTCGGACGCCACGTCGCCACCGTTTCCCCGCCCGATGCCTATCGCGGCGGCCCGGACATGCCCGCCCGCTTCGCCGCCGACATCACCAGGGCCTTCGCCGGCCTCGCCCGCCACGGCATCCGCCCCTGCGCCCTGCTGGTGGACACCATGTTCACCTCCGACGGCGTCTTTCCCGACCCCGCCGGCTTCCTGGCCGAGGCCGCCGCCGCCGCCCGCGCCGCCGGCGCCCTCTTCATCGCCGACGAGGTCCAGCCCGGCTTCGGCCGCACCGGCCGCATGTGGGGCTTCGAGCGCCACGGCGCGGAGCCCGATATCGTCACCATGGGCAAGCCCATGGGCAACGGCCACCCGCTCGCCGGCCTCGCCATCCGCCCCGAACTGCTGGAACGCTTCGGCCGCCGGGCCCGCTACTTCAACACCTTCGGCGGCAACCCCGTCTCCGCCGCCGCCGGCCTCGCCGTGCTCGACGTGCTGCGCGACGAGGCCCTGCCCGCCAACGCCGCCCGCGTCGGCGCCCACCTCCTCGCCGGCCTCGGGGCGCTCGCCGCCCGACACGCCATCCTCGGCGACATCCGCGGCGCCGGCCTCTCCATCGGCGCCGAGCTGGTGCGCGACCGCGCCACGAAGGAACCCGCCACCGCCGAGACCGCGCGCACCGTCAACGCGCTCCGCGAAGGCGGCGTCCTGATCAGCGCCTCCGGCCCGGCCGCCAACATCCTGAAGATCCGCCCGCCCCTCTGCCTCTCCACCGAACAGGCCGACCTCTTCCTGGACACCCTCGACCAGGCACTCGCCGCAGGCTGAGAAGCGCGAGGAAACCTCCGCTGCGGCCGAAGGCTCCGGTCACCGACCGGGCGTGGCGGCGTGCTGGAAAAGCGGCGCAAGCAGGTCCTGGATGCCGTTGCTCAGGATCTGCACGCCGACGCAGAGCAGCAGGAAAGCGGCCAGCCGCGTGACCACGCGCGCGCCGCTGGCGCCCAGCAGCGCGATGAGCCGGTCCGCCGAGTGATAGGCGATCCAGACGCTCAGCGCGACCAGAACCGCGGCGCCGGTCATGCCGGCGAAGAACGCCCAGAGCCCGAACCCGCTCGCCGGCCGCGCCGAGGCGAGCGCGATCGCCACCGAGATCGTGCCGGGCCCGGTGGTGAAGGGCATGGTGAGCGGAAAGAAGGCCGCGTCCTCGGCGTCGCTGGCGGGCGCCGCCTGCTGCTCCTTCCGGGCCTCCTGGACCTCCGGCGCGGTCAGCAGGCTCCAGGCCCGGATGGCCACCACGAGGCCGCCGGCAACCCGGAGGGCGCCGAGCGTGATGCCGAAGAAATTCAGCACGTAGGAGCCCGCCCAGAGCGACACCAGCAGCACCATCAACGAGTAGGCGCCCACCCGCCGCGCCAGCAGCGCCCGCTCCTCATGCGTGCGGTCCGCCATGACCTGGCTGAAGATCAGCGCGGCCCCGATCGGGTTGACGATCGAGAACAGCGCGGGGAAGGCGAGCAGGAAGGCGCCGACGACGCCGCCGAAGGGAAGTTGTCCGGGATCCATGGTCCCATCCTGCCGGGATCTTCCATCCACCGACAGGGCAGGCCACCCCATCGCGCCGCCATGCCCGGGCCGGTGAAGCGCCTGGAAGAACGGATAGGACGCCCCCGCCCCGCGCGCTAGCCTCCGGCCACCTCCCGTCCGAGGGGGCCCGGAGGAGACGACACGATGACCCCCCTGCCCCGCCGCGCCCTGCTCACCGCCCTGGCGGCGCCCCTCGTCCCGCCGGCGCTGGCGG
>Ga0210040_10003727_pt1 | contig 20425 bp, 18 predicted proteins | sample CryGeyCG12114_NA_FD_185462 | JGI IMG/M metagenome (GOLD analysis project Ga0210040, IMG submission 185462) | Groundwater microbial communities from aquifer - Crystal Geyser CG19_WC_8/21/14_NA (SPAdes) (version 2) | ecosystem: Environmental > Aquatic > Deep subsurface > Groundwater | place: USA... | reverse complement strand
GCAGCAGCCCGGTCGCGGCCGTGGACATGCGGAGGTCGAAGGTCGGGTACGCGCGGCCCGCCTCGGCCAGGAGGTTCAGCAGGTCCCACTGCGGCATGAACCACAGCTCTCGCGACCGCCCGACCCTTGAGAAGTCGACGGAGCCGTAGCGGGCCCCGTTCAGGACCGCGTCGAGCGTCGACACCCGGCTGTGCGGCAGGGCCGCCAGCCGGTCGGCGAGGCCGAGGTCGTGCAGCAGGTCCAGCGTCGAGGGGTGGATGGTGTCGCCGCGGTAGTCCCGCAGGAAGTCGTCGTGCTTCTCCAGCACGGTCACCCGCACGCCGGCACGCGCCAGCAGCAGGCCCAGCACCATCCCGGCGGGGCCGCCGCCGGCGACGCACACGGAGCCCGGCGGGGGTGCCGGAGGGTCTTGCGGGGGTGCGTGGGGTCCGTCGTCGTCGATCACGTCCATCAGTTCGACCACAATGGGGGGAATGGACTCGATCTTGGTGGGACGTGTGGCGCTGGTGACCGGCGGCGGCAGGGGCCTGGGCCTCGCGATGGCGGAGGCGATCGCCCGGGCGGGGGCGAAGGTGGCGCTCCTCGACGTCCGCGACGAGGTGCGGGACGCGGCCGAGCGGCTGGCCGCGGCGACCGGGACCGAGGTCGTCGGGGTCACGGCCGACGTGACCGACGAGACGTCGGTCGAGGTCGCGCTGGCGGAGGTCGAGGACCGGTTCGGCGTCGTCGACGCGCTGGTCAACGCCGCGGGGGTGGCCGACGTCACGAGCGCGCTCGACATCACTCCCGAGCAGTTCCGTCGGGTCGTCGACATCAACCTCACCGGGACGTTCCTGGTCTGCCGGGCCTTCGCCCGCCGGCTGATCGCGGCGGGGCAGCCCGGCTCGGCCGTCACGATCGCCTCCATGTCGGGCCTGCGGGTCAACCGGCCGCAGGACCAGGCGGCGTACAACGCGTCCAAGGCCGGCGTCGCGATGCTGACCAAGAGCCTCGCGGTGGAGTGGCTGCCGCTCGGGATCCGGCTCAACTCGATCTCGCCCGGCTACTTCGCCTCCGAGCAGACGCTCACGGTGCCGCGGGACTCGCCCGAGCAGTTCGCCGAGTGGATGGCGCACACGCCGGTGGGTCGGATGGGGGAGCCGCACGAGCTCGGGCCGCTTGCCGTCTACCTGCTCGGCGACGCCTCGGCGTACGTCGTGGGTCAGTCGATCGTCATCGACGGCGGGTACACCGCGCTCTGAGCAGCGCATCCGAGGTGGGCGTCGGACGTAATTCGCTTCGCGGAGCGGCCCCGGCTGATTAGCCTGGCACGGACATGGACGACTTCCCCCCGCTGGTCCGCGCGTTCAGCGCAGCCGACGGGGACCGCTCGCACGGTCGCGACGACCGCGACGGCCGGCGGCGGGAGCTGTTCGCCCACCCCGACCTGCGGGGTCCGAAGCGCTTCCTCCTCTGGCTGCTGGGCCAGCAGTGGCGGGTGATCGCCGCTGCGTGCGCGGCCAGCGTGCTGGAGTGGCTCCCCGGCTCGGTCGGCCCGTACGTCATCGGCCGCGTCATCGACTCCGGCATCCGGACCGGTGACGTGGGGGTCACCGTGCGCCTGCTGCTGGTCCTGCTCGGGCTGGTCCTGCTCGGGGTCGGCGCCGGCGTGCTCTACCACGCCCTCGTCGTGCGCTCCTGGTTGATCGGGATGTACGGGCCGATGAAGCTGGTGACCCGCAAGTCGACCCAGCTGGGCTCGGTCCTCTCCCGACGCAGCCCGACGGGCGAGGTCCTCAGCGTCTCGGCCTCCGACGCCGACGAGTTCGGCGGGCTGACCCAGATCGTCTCGGAGGCGGTCGGCGCCTTCATCGCGACGCTGGTCATCGCGGGCCTCGTGCTGAGCACCTCCGTGCCGCTCGGGCTCGTCGTCCTGGTCGCCGCCCCGCTGATCGTGCTGCTCGTCGTGCCGCTGCTCCGTCCGCTGCAGCGGCGCGAGGAGATCGAGCGGAACCGTTCCAGCGAGCTGACCGGCCTCGCGACCGACATCGTGGCCGGGCTGCGGATCCTCCGCGGGATCGGCGGCGAGCGGACGTTCGGGCGCAACTACGCGGCGCAGTCCGACCGGACCCGACGCGCCGGGGTCGCCGCCGGCCTGTGGCAGGCGGCGGTCGACTCGGCGGGCGTGCTGCTGTCCGGGCTGTTCCTCGTGCTGCTGGTGTGGCTGGGCACCCGCTCGGTGATCGCCGGCGACCTGAGCGTGGGCGAGCTGGTGAGCTTCGCCGGCTACGCGGTCTTCATGACCTGGCCCGTCCAGTCGTTCTTCACCCTCGCCCAGAAGTGGATCCGCAGCGTCGTCTCGGCCCGCAAGGCCGTCACCCTGCTGTCGGAGGACCCGCCCTGGGAGGCCGGCGTCCCGGGCCTGGTCCTTCCTACGGGCGGGGTGCTGGCGGACGAGCGTTCCGGCTTCGTCGCGGAGCCTGGCCGGATGACGGCCGTCGTGTCGGCGGTGCCCGAGGACTCGGCCGCCCTCGCGGACCGGCTCGGGCGCTACCTGCCGACCAGCAGAGGTGCCGTGGGCCTCGACGTCGACGCCGCGCTGCACGGGCGGGCGGTCCGCCGGGCGCGGGCCGCGCAGCGCCAGCGCCGGCAGGAGATCGACGCGCGTGACCAGGCGGACGCGAACGGCCGGCTCGGCGTCACCCTCGCCGGCGTCGACCTGGGCGAGGCCCCGATCGCCGCGGTCCGTGACCGGGTCCTGGTGAGCGACGCGAGCAGCTCCACGTTCGCCGGGACGCTGCAGACCGTGCTCGACCCGCACGGCCGGCTGACCCGTGAGCAGGCCGAGGCCGCCCTCCACGCGGCGGTCGCCGAGGACGTGTACGAGACCCTGCCGGGCGGCTGGCAGGGCGTCGTCGAGGAACGTGGCCGCGGGCTCTCCGGCGGCCAGCGCCAGCGCCTGGTCCTGGCCCGCGCGCTCGCCCTCGAGCCCGACGTCCTCGTGCTCGTCGAACCGACCTCGGCGGTCGACGCGCACACCGAGGCCGAGATCGGCGTACGGCTGCGCGCGGCCCGGACCGGGCGGACGACCGTCGTCGTCACCGCGTCGCCGCTGCTGCTCCACCAGGCCGACGACGTGGTGCTGCTCGTCGACGGTCGGGTCGTCGAGCGCGGGACGCACGAGGGCCTGCTGCACTCCTCGCCGGCCTACCGCGGGGTGGTCGCGCGGTCGATGGTGGCTCCGGGCGTCGACAGCGCGGCAGGGAGCGCCCGATGAGCGGACCGAGCAGCACCGTCCGCGCACGTCCGCTGTCGGCCTCCGCCGCCACCTGGAGCGACGCACCCGTGGCCGAGCGCGTCCCGGCCGAGCTGCGCCCGCCCCGTTCCGGGCCGCCGTGGCGTCGGCTGGCCCTGCTCCGCGCTCGGCACCGGCTGCGCGCCCGGCGCGCGCAGGACTACTACGCGGCCTCGCTGCACCCCGACCGCGCCCTGCCCGTCGCCGACCGCGGCGTCGTCGGGCGCTTCGCCCTCGACCTGGTCCGCACCCGGCGCCCGACGGTCGTCGCCCTGCTCGTGCTGCACGGGCTCGCGGCGCTCGCCGGGCTGGTCGTGCCGCGCTTCGTGGGGCGGCTCGTGGACGACGTCTCGTCCCCGGGCACCACGCTGGCCCACGTCGACGCGCTCGCGCTGGCGGTGGCCGCCGTGGTCGTCGTGCAGGCGGTCCTCACGTTCCTGGCGCTGCGGACGTCGGTGCTGTTCGGCCAGGACCTGCTCGCCTCCGCGCGGGAGTACGTCGTCGACACCGTGCTCGGCCTGCCGCTGGGCCGCGTCGAGTCGGCCAGCTCCGGCGACCTCGTCACCCGCGTGACCCGCGACGTGTCGACGATGAGCCAGAGCGTGCGCTACGGGCTGCCCGAGGCCGCGGTGGCGCTCGCGGCCACCCTGCTCACCGTGGGCGCCATGCTCGTGAACTCGGTGCTCCTCGCCGTGCCGCTGGTGCTGAGCGCCCCGGTGCTCGTCGTGTCGGTGCGCCGCTACCTTCGGCGCGCCGCGCAGGGCTACGTCACCGAGGGCGGCACGTACTCGCTGATCAACACCTCCCTCACCGAGACCGTCGAGGGGGCGCGCACGGTCGAGGCGCTCGGGCTGCAGCCGCGCCGCAACGCGGTGAACGACGCCGACATCGACGAGTCCGCCCAGGCGGAGCGCTACACGATGACGCTGCGGAACGTCCTGTTCGGCGCCCTCGGCGTCGCCTTCGACACCCCGCTCGTGCTGGTGCTCGCGCTCGGGGCGTACGGGGTCGCGCGCGGCTGGGTCTCGCTGGGTCAGCTCACCGCCGCCACGCTCTACGTGCAGGCCCTGCGCGAGCCCCTGCAGCGCCTCATCCGCAACCTCGACCAGCTGCAGGTGGGCATCGCGTCCACGGCACGCCTGCTGGGCGTGGCCGAGGTCCCGCAGGACCGGGAGCCGGGCGACGCGCTGCCCGACGGCAACCGGCTGGTCGGGACCGACCTGCGCTTCGCCTACCGTCCGGGCCGCGACGTCCTGCACGGCGTCGACCTCCAGCTGCAGCCGGGGGAGCGGCTCGCGATCGTCGGTCCGAGCGGGTCGGGCAAGTCGACGCTGGGCCGGCTGCTCGCCGGGATCAACGGGCCCCGGACCGGTTCGGTGACGGTGGGCGGGGTCGAGCTGCTCGACCTCCCGCTGCCCGTGCTGCGGACCGAGGTCGCGCTGGTGACGCAGGAGCACCACGTCTTCGCCGGGTCGCTGCGCGACAACGTCGTGCTCGCCCGCGAGGACGCCTCGGACGAGGTCGTCGTCGAGGCGCTGCGAACCGTCGACGCGCTGGACTGGGTGTCCCGGCTGCCGCGCGGGCTCGACACCCGGCTCGGTTCCGGGCAGCTCGAGCCGACGCCCGCCCAGGCGCAGCAGATCGCCCTGGCCCGGCTGGTCGTCGCCGACCCGCACACGCTCGTGCTCGACGAGGCGACCTCGCTGATCGACCCGACCACGGCGCGGCACCTGGAGGGGTCGATGGCCGCGCTGCTGGCCGACCGCAGCGTCGTCGCCATCGCGCACCGCCTGCACACGGCGCACGACGCCGACCGCATCGCCGTGGTCATCGACGGCCGGATCGCCGAGCTCGGCAGCCACGACGAGCTGGTCGCGCGTGACGGTGAGTACGCGCGGCTCTGGCGGGCCTGGACGTCGTAGCGGCTCGAGCTCGCTGCCGGCGGCCGCCCGGGACCACGGGTCCCTCGCAACCATCCGCCCGGGCGCGCAGCTCTCGCTCCGCTCTGGTGAGCAGTCGCGCCCGGGCTCCCGCCAGACCCATCCGCGCTCGGGACCCGTGGTCCGAGCGACCGCCTTCACGGTGCGGTCAGCTGTCGTCGGGAACGGTCCTCGCGAGCTCCTCGCCGGGGTCCAGACGCGCATCGCGCCCTCGGCGCGGTTGCCCCACACGTAGTACGGCACCGCGGTGAGGGTGACGCTCTCGCCGGCACCGGGCTGCGGCGCGGCCGCGTCGGCGTAGGGCCACCAGCCCTCGGCGGGCCGGGGGCGTACGCGGCCGTGCACGGCCAGGGTGACGACGTCGCGGTTCACCTGGCGGCGTTCGGCCCACAGTCCACCGGTGATGGTGCCGCGGAGCGACGGGACGAGCGCGGTCCTGGTCACGTCCCGCAGCTGTCGCGCACCGGACCGGGCGGGACGACACGCGGGACAGACCCCGGGTGAGTCGACCGTGTGACCGGTGACGATCCTGGGGTCCTCGTACGGAGCCGTACGAGCCTGCAGAGGGGGACCACATGCTGACGACGACGTACGCGGTGATGCCGCTGGCGGTGAGCGACGGACGGCTGATCACCTCGGCCATCGCCGGATTCGCCGTGATCATCGCGCTGATCACCTGGCTCAAGGTGAACCCGTTCGTGGCGCTGACGATCGGCAGCATCGCCGTCGGGCTGGCCACCGGGCTCGAGCCGGCGAAGGCCGTGACGAGCTACACCAACGGCTTCGGCAGCACCATGGGCAGCGTCGGCGTGCTGATCGGCCTCGGGGCGATCTTCGGCAAGCTGCTGGCCGACTCGGGTGGCGCCGACCAGATCGTCGACACCCTCGTCGGCCGCTCCAGCCCGAGGACGCTGCCGTGGACCATGGCGCTCGTCGGCGCGATCATCGGGCTGCCGATGTTCTTCGAGATCGGCCTGGTGCTGCTGATCCCGGTCGTGATCCTGGTGGCGCGGCGCTCGGGGCTGCCGCTGATGAAGATCGCGATCCCGACGCTCGCCGGGCTGTCGGCGATGCACGGTCTCGTCCCGCCGCACCCGGGCCCGCTGACCGCCGTCGGCACCCTGGGGGCCAACCTCGGCATCACCCTCGGCCTCGGTGTGCTGCTCGCCGTCCCGGTCGTGATCATCTCTGGTCCGCTGTTCAGCACCTTCGCCGCGCGCTGGGCGCCGGTCGACGTCCCCGAGCTGTACGTGACGGGCGAGGACGACGCCGACCCCGAGACCCGTACGGCGGCGGACGCGCGGCCGCGCCCGAGCTTCGGGGTCGCCCTGGCGGCGATCCTGCTGCCCGTCGTGCTCATGCTGGCCAAGGCGCTGGCCGACGTCATCGCGCCCAGCTCCAAGGGCCTGGGCAAGCAGCTGCTCGACTTCCTGGGCAACCCGCCCGTCGCCCTGCTGCTCGCCGTGATGGCCGGCGTCTTCCTCCTCGGGGGCGGCGCGAAGATGACCAAGAACGAGCTGGCCCACACGCTGGAGACCTCGCTGCCCCCGATCGCCGGGATCCTGCTCATCGTCGGGGCGGGCGGCGGCTTCAAGCAGGTGCTCATCGACAGCGGCATCGGGAACGTGATCACCAAGGCCGTGATCGGCAGCGGGCTGTCGGTGCTGCTGCTGGCCTGGGTGGTCGCCGCCCTCGTCCGGGTCGCGACCGGCTCGGCCACCGTGGCCACGGTGACCGCAGCCGGCCTGCTGACGCCCATCGCGGCGACGCTGCCGCAGACCGACGTCGCGCTGATGGTGCTGGCGATCGGGTCGGGCTCGCTGTTCCTGTCGCACGTGAACGACGCGGGCTTCTGGCTGGTCAAGCAGTACCTGGGCACCTCGGTCGGGCAGACGTTCAAGACCTGGAGCGTCATGGAGTGCCTGATCTCGGTCACCGGTCTGCTCGGGGTCCTGCTCCTGAGCGTGATCGTCTGATGGTCCGCTACGCCACCTCGCCGCCGACCGTCCTGGTCGTCATGGGCGTCTCGGGCACGGGCAAGTCGACCGTCGCCGGGCTGCTGGCCGGCCACCTCGGCTGGCCCCTCCAGGAGGGGGACGACCTGCACCCCGAGGCCAACGTCGACAAGATGGAGCAGGGCATCCCGCTCACCGACGACGACCGGTGGCCGTGGTTGGACCGGATCGGGGCGTGGATCGACGAGCAGGGCCGCCAGAACGAGCCCGGCATCGTCACCTGCTCGGCCCTCAGGCGCTCCTACCGCGACCGGCTGCGACGACCGAACGTGGTCTTCGTCTACCTGGCCGGCACCCGCGACGCCATCCGGCGGCGGATGGCCGCCCGGGAGCACCACTTCATGCCGCTCAGCCTGCTCGACTCCCAGCTCGACACCCTCGAGCCGCCCGGGACCGACGAGCAGGTGATCACGGTGGACCTCGCCGGCACCCCGCAGGAGGAGGTGGCCGTCGTGCTCTACGAGCTCGGCCGCCCCTAGGCCGTGTCTCCCAATTCCACCGGGCGCAGCCGCGGCCCCGCATCCCGACCGGCTGCGTCGGAGTCGCTCAGCGCAGCCCGCTGCGCTCTCGCTCCTCCGCCTTGCCGGATCGGGCGCGGATGCCACGCCTGCGCCTGCTGGAAATCGGGAGACACGCCCTAGCCGGACCCTCCGAGCGTCGGGTGCCGAAGCGTCAGGGCGTGGGTGGGTGCGAGGACGAGATGCGGAGCACGATCTTGCCGACGTTGTCGCCGGACTCCAGGGCCCGGTGGGCGTCGGCGACGTCGTCCAGCGCGTACGTGGTCAGCGGCGTCGGCCTGATCGTCCCGTCGGCCAGCAGCGGCCAGACCTCGGCGGCGACGTGGCGGCAGATGTCGGCCTTCTGGTCGAGCGGCCGCCCGCGCAGGGAGATCGCGGCCACGGTCCCGCGCTTCGCGAGCAGCGCGGCGAGGTCGAGCGTGCCCTTGCGGCCGCCCTGCAGGCCGATGACCACGAGCCGACCGTCGGGGGCCAGGACGTCGACGTGGGTCTCGAGGTACTTCGCGCCCATGTTGTCCAGCACGACGTCGACGCCACGGCCGCCGGTGGCCTCCTGCACCTGTGCGGCCCAGTCGTCGCGGTAGGAGAAGGCGTGGTCGGCCCCCAGGTCGCGGCAGTGCTGGAGCTTGGGCTCGCTGCCCGCGGTGGCGACGACCGTCGCGCCGAGCGCCTTGGCGTACTGGATCGCGAAGGACCCGATGCCGCCCGCACCGCCGTGCACCAGGAACGTCTCTCCCGCGGCCAGGTGCGCGTGGGCGAGGGTCGACCAGACCGTCGCCGCGACCTCGAGCACCCCGGCCGCGTCGACGAGGTCGTAGCCCGGCGGTGGCGGGAGCACCTGGCCCGACGGCACGACGACCTGCTCGGCGTAGCCGCCGCCAGCCAGGAGCGCGACGCAGGGCTGACCGACCTCGAGGCCCCTCACCCCGGCCCCGAGCGCCGCGACGTGACCGGACACCTCGAGCCCGAGGATCTCGCTGGCGCCGGGCGGCGGCGGGTAGTGGCCCTCGCGCTGCATGAGGTCGGCGCGGTTGAGCCCGGCCGCGACGACGTCGACCAGCACCTCGCCCGGCCCGGGCGCCGGAGCGGGGACGTCCTCGACCCGGAGGACGTCGGGACCACCGGCTTCTGCCACCACGACTGCACGCACCCCGCCAGCCTGCCACTAGGCTTCTCGGCTGGGCGGGGTCGCATAGTGGACGAGTGCAGACGCCTTGAAAGCGTCCGAGCGGGAGACCGTTCCGTGGGTTCGAATCCCACCTCCGCCGCAGCAGCAGGCCCCGGCAAGGACAACGGGGAGGATCCGGCCGCGAGTGCGGCCAGATCCTCCCCGATGACTACTGGGAGCTGGGTCAGGCGGGGGGCTGCTGGTCGGCGCCGCCGAGGCGGTCCTTGACGGCCTCCTGGGCCTTGTCGACCTGGCTGGCGTGCGTGCCGCCGGTACGCGCGTCGACCGCGTCGCCGACCTTGTCGATGCCCTGGTCGGCCTGGTCGGGGTGGTCCGCCGCCAGGTCCTTCGCCTTGTTCACGATGTCGCCGATGCCCATGGGGTTCCTTCCGTCGCGGTCGCTCCGCACGCCGGCGGGGTGCCGGCGCTGGACGACCGTGTGCCGCACCGGTCTACCACCGGCCTGGGTGGATCCCCGGTCAGCAGGCGGCGTACCCGTGCCCGGGCGGCTCCGGGGCACCACGTCGCGGCCCCGTCGCAGGGACCGAGCACGGCGACAGGAGCAGGGTCAGCCCGGCCGCGACGACCGCCCTTCCCGGTGCCCCCGCGGTGCCGACGGCACGGTTCAGGCCTCGCCGAGGAACCGTCGGGCGTTGTCCCGGTAGAGGGCGGGCAGCAGCCCGGGCTCGAGCGCCAGCCCGGAGACCGTCCACCAACCCTGGCTCGGCACGTCGTGCTCGGGGTCGTAGGCGAAGCTCTCGTCCGCGGTCTCGAGGAAGCGGAAGTGCAGCCGGAACTGTGCCTCGCTCGCCGGGTAGACGTCGGTGCCGAAGAGCACCTGTTCGGGGTGGTCCCGGACGAGCTGGGCGAACCGCCGCGGCTGGCGCCCGAGCTCCGCCATCCGTCCGGCGATGTCGATGCTGTAGTGCGGTGCGGCGATCAGGAGGCGCTCGACCCGGTCGAGGTCCTCGGCCGCGCAGCCGGCGTGAGCACCGACGAAGCGGGTCTGCGGGCAGGCGAGCACGAGTGCGGCATGGGCGTCGAGCAGCGCCTCGAAGGTGGGGAAGCGGTCGGTGTCGCCGAACCACCAGTCCCGGTGGAGCGCCAGCTCCTCGACCCGCTCGTTGTGCACGTCGAGCGGGGTGAAGAACGCGACCGGGTCGGCGGTGTGGATGAGCACCGGCAGGCCGAGGTCGCCGGCGTGCCGGATCACCTCGACCACCCGCGGGTCGTCGGGGCTCACCAGCGCACCGTCGGCGTCGGTCACCCCGAGCCCGAGGTCCTTCCAGACCTTGAGCCCGCGGGCCCCGTGGGCCGCGGCTGGACCCGCGGGCTCGCGCAGGCCGAGACGTACCCGCTGCTGGACTACCGGCACGGACCGCTCGCCGTCGCGGGGTCGCGTTCGCTGGTCTGGGTCGTCGGAGACTCCGACGAAAGCCTCGAGGCGGACGTCCGTGGGCGCGCGGGCCGACGACGCCGAGTCGGCGGCCTCCGTGCTGACGGCTGCCGGTTGCCGGGTCGTGGTCAAGCGGGGCGCGCGCGGCGCGCTGTCGGTCGGCCCTGACGGTGCTGCGGGTGCGGTGGGCTCGGTCGTGCACGTCGACGCCGTGCCCGTGGAGCCGGTGGACCCCACGGGTGCCGGCGACAGCTTCGACGCCGGCTACGTGGCGGCGCTGGTGACCGGGGTCGAGGACGAGGCGGAACGGCTGCGCTGGGCCGTCGTCGCGGGCGCCCTGTCCACCCGCGGTGCCGGCGGCACGGCGAGCCAGGCCACCCGGGTCGACCTGGCGCGGTGGTGACCGCGCTGGGCACACTGCTCTGGTGATCCACACGCTCGGGCTCAGCCCGTCCCTCGACGTGGTCTACGTGCTCGACGCCGTCACGACGGGATCCATCCACCGACCCCGTTCCGTCGTCCGCCTCGCCGGCGGCAAGTCGCTGAACGTCACGCGCGCCCTCGCCCGGCTCGGTCGTCCTGTGCGTGCCGTCGCTCCGCTGGGGGGCCCGCTCGGGGACCTGGTCGCCGACCTCCTCGAGCCCACCGGCGTCCAGCTCGTCCGCCTCACGACCTCGGCCCCGACGCGGATGTGCGTGACGGCGGCCGACGAGACCGCGGGCACGCTGACCGAGTTCTACGAGCACGCGCCGCCCGCCGACGGGACCGAGCTGGACCAGGTCGACGAGGCCCTGAGCGGCGTCGGCGCGGAGGACTGGCTGGTGCTCTCGGGCAGCGTGCCGCGGGGGACCGACCTGGACCGGCTCGTCGCGGTGCTGGCCGGTGCCCGCGAGCGTGGCGTCCGGCTCGCCGTCGACACGCACGGGCCGGTCCTGCCCCTGCTCCTGGACGTGGCGTCTCCGGACGTCCTCAAGATCAACCGGGCCGAGGCTGCGGAGCTCGTCGGCGACGACCGCGCGGACCTCCTCGAGCTGGGCGGCGCCGTCCGTGCCGCGGGCGCCGACGTGCTGGTCCTCACCGACGGTGCGGCCGGGGCCGTCGGCTGGGACGACCACGGGGGGTGGCGGGTGACCACCGACGCCGTGCCGGGCGGCTTCCCGGTGGGGAGCGGCGACTGCTTCCTCGCCGGGCTGGTGCACGAGCTGGCCGCCCACGCACCGCTGCCGCAGGCGCTCGTCGGCGCAGCCGCCCTCGGCGCGGCGAACGCGGCCGTGCCGGGCGGCGCCCTGTTCGACGACGCGACCCTGGCCCACCTCCGCGAGCGCACCCACGCCGTACCCCTCTGAGGTCCGCCCCGCCGTCCCTCGTGCCACGCGTCCTCGTGCGACCGATCCGCCGACACCCCCGGGTGGGGCACGGTCGGCGCAGGGAGGTCGGCGGCTCCCGCTAGGGTTCAGCGGTGATCTGCAGCGGATGGTCGGACGAGGCGTCGATCAGCTCGTGAGCACGCCGCAGCCCGCGCGGGAGGCACGCTTCGTCCTCGCCGCGCCCCCGCCCGTCCGCGCGCTGGCGATCTCCGCCGGCCTGGTCGTGATCGGTGTGGCGCTGGTCGTCCTCACCAGCGCGTACGCGTGGCCCGTCGGCGTCCTCGTGCTGGGCGTCGTCCTCGCCGTGCTCGGCGTGGCGCTCGCCCTCGCCGCCCTGCTCCTCACCCGTCGGATCCGCAGCGTCGTCGTGTCGACCCCGGACACGATCACCGTCGTGCACGGCAGCGACTCCCGCGAGCTGCGCTGGTCCGAGGTCGGCGAGGTACGTGTGGTCGGCCACCGGCTCGTGCTCACCCGCAAGGGGCACGAGGAGGGCAGGCAGGGGCAGGGGAGCGTCAGCGTCCTCAACCCACGGATGCGCGCCAACCCGACGTTCCTCGCGCTGATGTCCGAGGTGCAGCAGCGCCTCGACGCGGACCGGGGCTACAAGCCCTTCTGACGGCTCCGGGCCACGCCGCCGGGCTCAGGGGGCGTCGGACGACTGGTCCGTCGGCCAGGCGTACGGCAGGAACTTCCCGTCGAAGGTCACCACGACGTGCTCGGCCCCGTCGTGCTCGGTGTGGCCCACGTCGAGCCGGAAGTTGATCGCGCTCATGATGCCGTCCCCGAACTCCTCGTGGATCAGCTCCTTCAGCGCCGGCCCGTAGACCTGCAGGGCCTCGTAGAAGCGGTAGATCGTCGGGTCCGTCGGCACCGCGGTCGGGAGGCCGCCGCGGTAGGGCACGGCGGCGAGGACCGGCACCGCCTCGTCCGGGAGGTCCAGCAGCTCCGCCACCGTCGCGGCGTCCTCCGGCGCGAACGGGTGCTGTCCCAGCAGCGCCGCGGTGGTCCAGACCTTGGGCCTGGAGATCCGCTCGGCGATCGCGTTCCAGGTCAGGCCCTTGCGGAGCCGGGCCGCGACGATCAGCTCGGTGACGTCCTGACGGTTCATGGCGCCACGCTAGCGGCGGTGCCGACGCGTGCGTCAGCCCGTGTAGGGCTTGGCGGTGGCCGCGACCTTCGGGTCGTACTTGCAGGTGCTGTCGACGTCCTCGCTCGTGGGCGCCTTGGCCCCGCCGCCCGACCCCGACCCGGTCGTCTTGGCCGGCGTGTTGTCGCTCTCGGTCTCGCCGATGGCCTTCTTGACCCGCGAACGCATCTGGGAGAAGTCGGGGTTCGCCGAGAGGAACCCGCTGACGCCGTTCTTGAAGACGACGCTGCGGACGTTGCCCTTCTTGACCCGCAGGCTCAGGTCGACCATCGCCGGCAGGACCTCCTGCGGGACGTCGGTGTAGACGATCGACTTGCTCGCGTTGGCGATGTCCTCGTAGCGCGTCAGGACGTTCGCCGGGTTGGCCTGCTTGATCATGGCGTTGATCACGCAGCGCTGACGGTCCATCCGCGCGAAGTCGTCGGAGCCGTAGCGGCCGCGGGCGTACCAGAGCGTGCTGCGGCCGTCGAGCTTCTGGTTCGCGCCGGGGTGGAGGTACTCCTTCGGCGGGATGTGCAGGTCGGTGTTCCCGCCGATCGGGATGTAGGTGTTCACGTTCAGCCGGACCCCGCCGAGGGCGTCGACCATCTTGGCGAAGCCCTCGAGGTTGATCAGGACGTAGTAGTCGACCTTCAGCCCGAGCGCCTGCCCCACGCTGAGCTTCATCACGTCGGCGCCGAGGTTGTCGGTGTCGCCGAGGACGTTCTTCGGGACCTTCACCGGCACGTCGCGGTACATCGCGTTGAGGAAGAACTCGGCGTTGTCCGGGTTGCCGTCGGTGAAGCCGTTGGGGTAGTACCGCTTGAGGGGGGAGTCCGACGGGAACGGCATCCGGGCGGTGTTGCGCGGCAGGCTGAAGAGCGTGGTGTCGCCGGTCTTGGTGTCGATGCTGGCCAGGATGACCGTGTCGGTGCGGGTCCCGACCCGTCCCTTGCCGGCGTCGCCGCCGAGCAGCAGGATGTTCAGCCGGGCCTGGTCGGCCCACGGGTCCGACGCCTGCTCCTTGTCGCCCGGCTGTGCCGCGTTCACGGTGGGCCGCGTCGCGCTCTTCGTCTCCCCCGAGCTCTTGAACAGGGTGCCGACCAGGCCGGCCTGCACGTACGCCGTGCGCGCCGCCACCGCCATGGGTGCGGCGACCGCAAAGGCCAGGACCCCGACGAGCACCCCGCCGATGATGCGCTGGGGCCGCGTCGGGCGGTGCAGGAGCGTGACGTGGGTCGCGACGACCACGGCGACCCAGAGCGCCGCGACCACGATGAGCACGATCGACAGCCGACGCAACATCGTCGGGTTCACGCCGACCTCGATCAGGGCGTCACGGTCGACCAGCGCCGCCAGACCGATCGTCAGCAGGACGAGCACGAACAGAGCGAGGACGATCGAGCCCGCCACCCGGCGTCCGGCGGCGAGGAGGCCGACGCCCGGGACGACGGTGCCCAGCACGGTGAAGCCGACGGTGCGACGGAAGTCCTCGTCGCGGGGCAGCGCGTGCCTTGCCCGCACCGGTCCGGCGTGCGCCGCGGCCTCACGGGACCCGGGGTCGGCTGCCGGGTCCTGGGCGCCGCCCTCAGGACGTGACCAGTTCCAGTCGGACCCCGCACCGGGGTCGGCGGGAGGCTGCTCCTCCGGCATGCACACGTCCTTCTCGGCTCGGCGTCGACTCGCCGGACACATTCAGATTCGCCCCAGGGTACGTGGCGGCCGGTCGGGATGCCATTTCACGCGCCGTTCACCGGGGCGCCACCTCGCGGCCACCCGCCGTCGCCGTCAGGGGGACGCCGCTCCCGGTGGGTCCGCGCGCCCGGCCAGGTACGGCTCCCGCAGGTTCCTCGGCGCCCGGTCGAGCCACGCGTCGACGATCACCTCGGTCAGCTCGTCGACGCCGATCGCGTCGAGGCGGACGAGCACCGCCGGGTAGCCGTCGAGGTGCGGCACGGTGAAGAAGACCTCCGGCTCCGCCGCGACCAGCGCTTCCTTCTCCGCGAGGTCGGCGACGCGGACGCCGAGGATCTCACCCTCCGGCGCGTCGTCGCCCAGGGCCTCGAGGTCGCTCTTGCCCAGCGGTCTCTCCCACACGAAACCCTTCTCGCGCACCCGCCAGTGCAGCGAGCCCCACGACACCTTCTCGCTCGTGCCGGGCAGGCCCAGCGCGATCCGCCGGGCGTCCTCGAGCGTGGACATGGGCCGACTGTGTCACAGCCGGGGTCGCTGCTGGCGATCGGCTTTGCCGCACTGCGCCGCGCTGGGTAAGGTGACCGGGCGTCGCGTCGGGACCACGGTCACGGCTGCGCGTTGGAGGTGTCGCCTAGTCCGGTCTATGGCGCCCGCCTGCTAAGCGGGTTTGGGTCTTAAAGCCCATCGCGAGTTCAAATCTCGCCACCTCCGCCGTCCTCCCACCAGGGTCCGGCTCCGGCGCGGCCGTCAGGCCGTGTGCACGTACGGGCGAAGGCTGACGTCCGGCTCCGCCCGGCGCAGCACCTCGCGCGTGGTCGGGGCCACCTCTCCGACGCCGAGGAACAGGAACCGCGCGAGGTTCACCAGCGGGTTCCCCTCGGTCCACTCGAGGTAGAGGTGAGGTCGGCGGCCGGTCACGTCGCGCACGTGCAGCACGAGTGCGGCCAGCGCGTTGGGCACGTTCGTGCCCTCCATGGTCAGCACCCGGAAGTGTCCGTGCATCACGTGGCCCTGCACGTCGAGCCTGCTCGCGAACGCCGACGGGTCGGTCACCGTGATCTCGACGAAGATGATGTCGTCGGTCTCGTTCAGGCCGTAGTCGCGGATCGCCTCGCGCCGCTTCTCGACGTACTCGTGGGTGTCCCGCTCGTCGGGCTCGTTGGCGACCAGGCGGATCGTGCGCCGGGCCGCGTCCCGCACGAAGAGCTGGGCGTTGCGGTCCATCTCGACGTCGGTGACGCGCAGCTCGAAGGCACGGGTCAGTCGCGAGACGACCGAGACCACCACGATGCCGAGGATGAACAGGCCGGAGATGACGATGCCGTCCGGCTTCTCGACCACGTTGGCCACCAGGGCGTAGAGCAGCACCAGGGTCAGCACGGCGAAGCCGATCGTGCCCCACCGGGCGCGGCGTCGGTAGGCGCTCACGGTCACCGCGAACGCCCCGGAGAACATCATCACCAGGATCCCGGTCGCGTACGCCCCGGCCTGCGCGTTGACGTCGGCCCGGAAGGCGAGCGTCACGATGATCGACAGCGTCGTGTAGACGATGACGACCGGACGGACGGCGCGGCCCCACTCCGGCGCCATCCCGTACGCGGGCAGGTAGCGCGGGACGATGTTGATCAAGCCGGCCATGGCCGAGGCGCCGGCGAACCAGAGGATCAGCGCGCTGCTCAGGTCGTAGACGGTGCCGAACCCCTCGCCGAGCAGCTGGTGGGCCAGGTAGGCCAGGGCCCGCCCGTTGGCGTCGCCACCCTCGGCGAAGGCGGCCGGCGGGATGATCAAGGTCGTGATGAGGCTGGTCGCGATGAGGTAGACCGACATGATGCCGGCGGCGGTGGTGAGCAGGAACCGGGTGTTGCGCACCCGGTTGCGCAGCTGCTCCTCCGGGGTGGTCCCGCTGGTGCTGATGAGCGGCATCATGCTGACGCCGGTCTCGAAGCCCGACAGGCCGAGCACCAGGAGCGGGAACGCGATGAGGGCGGGCGTCAGGAGACCCCCCGGCCCCGCACCCTCGAGACGCAGGGCGTTCGTCCAGCCCGCCAGCAGGGCCGGCTGGGCCACGATGTGCAGGACCCCGACGACGACCACGACGGCGTTCAGCGCGAGGAAGATCGCCACCAGCGGGATGGCCACGACCACCGCCTCGTTGAAGCCGAGCAGGAACACGAAGCCCAGGACCAGCAGCAGGATGACGGTGATCAGCACGTTCTTGCCGTGGAACACGTCCGGCGTGTACGGGTTCTCGATCAGGTGCACCGACGCGTCGGCGGCGGACAGGGTGATGGTCACCAGCCACGACGTGACGACGAAGCCGAGCAGCACCAGCACGAAGACCTTGCCGCGCCAGAACGGGAGCAGCCGCTCCAGCATGGCGACCGAACCCTGCCCGTGCGGGCTCTCGACCGCCACGCGGCGGTACATCGGCAGCATGCCCAGCAGCGTGAGGGCGACGATCAGCAGGGTGGCGACAGGGGACAGGGCGCCGGCGGCGAGCGCCGCGATGCCGGGCAGGTAGGACAGGGTGGAGAAGTAGTCCACGCCGGTCAGGCACATCACCTTCCACCAGGCCTGGGTGGAGTGCGGGTGCGAGTCGGACGCCAGCGGCCCGGGTGGCTGCACCTGGTTGGCCAGCAGCCAGCGGCCGACGCCCTGACGGACGAGCGGACCGAGCGGCTGCTCGCTGGTGTCGGGCACCGGGGTACGCCCGGCGGCCCCGGTCTGGCTCACGGCTGTGCCTCCGCGGTCGGTCACGACCGGGTCGGCGGACGCAGACCCTCGCTGGCAGCATACGAGCCGGACGGTGGGCGCCCCGGCGTCGTTCGGCCGAGGTCTCGACCACGGCCGGCCTGCCTCAGTGCAGCTGCGGGACGATCAGCCAGATCCCGAACAGGACGAGCACGGTCGCCAGCCCGAGCAGCGTGCAGCCCCCGGCCAGGACCACCGTGGCGTTGCCGCCCCGGTTTCGCTGGGCCTGGGCGGCCGTCAAGGAGCGGATCCCGCCGGCGAGCAGGACCGTGAAGAGCACCGACATCCCGATGGAGACGACGGCGACGATGCCGAGGGCGGCCCAGTCGACCTTCATCGCGACTCAGACCCCGCTCTTGATCTTCTTCTTGCTCTTCGCCCGCGTCCTCGCGGCGACGAGCCGGGGGTCCTGCGGGTACGTGCTCGGGCTCGCACTCGCGAGCACCATCACCTCGGCGCTCTCGGTCACGTTCTGGCTGGTCACCTGGTTGCGGCGGGAGACGAGCCAGATCACGACGCACACCGCGGCGAGCAGGAGGAGCAGCGTCGCCGAGCCCACCGGGCCGGACCCGGCCAGCAACGCCGCGAGCCCGCCGACGATCCCGGCGCCGGGCAGGGTCAGGAGCCAGGCGACGACGAGCTTGCGCGCCAGCCCCCAGCGCACCTCGGCCCCGTCCCTGCCCACCCCGGACCCGAGGATCCCTCCGGTGGCGACGTGGGTCGTGGAGAGGCCGAAGCCCAGGTGCGAGGAGGCGAGGATGGTGGCCGCGGTCGCGGCGCCGGACGTCGCGCCCTGCGGGGTGTCGATGTCGACGATCCCCTTGCCCAGCGTGCGCATGATCCGCCAGCCGCCGGAGTACGTCCCGAGGCCGATCGCCAGCCCGGCCGCCAGGATCACCCACAGGTGCGGCCCGGTCCCGGTCGTCTGGAAGCCGGCGGCGATCAGCACCAGCGTGATCACGCCCATCGTCTTCTGGCCGTCGGACGTGCCGTGCGCCAGGGCGACGAGCGAGGCGGTGAAGGCCTGCGCGTACTTGAAGCCGGTGCTGGTCTGCCCGCTGGGGATCCGCCGGGTGATGCGGTAGGCGATCTTGGTCGAGAACGCTGCGGCGAGCCCGGCGACGAGGGGAGCGACGAGCGCGGGGAGCAGGACCTTGGAGACGATCACCCAGCCGTGCACCGAGCTCAGGCCGGCGCCGACGACCACCGCGCCGATCAGCCCCCCGAAGAGCGCGTGCGAAGAGCTGGACGGGATGCCGAACAGCCAGGTGAGCAGGTTCCACACGATCGCGCCGACGAGCCCGGCCAGGACCATGGAGGGGTTGACGAGCCGCTCGTCGAAGAAGCCGCCGGAGATGGTCTTGGCGACCTCGGTCGACAAGAAGGCGCCGACCACGTTGAGGACCGCGGCGATGATCACGGCGTTACGGGCCGTGAGCGCGCCCGTGGCGATCGGGCCGGCCATCGAGTTCGCGCTGTCGTGGAACCCGTTGGTGAAGTCGAAGATCAACGCCACGACGACGACGGCGATCACGATGAACAGCAGCGACACGTCGCTCCTCGTCGGCAGGGGCTCGACGAGTGCAGCGCACACCACGTCGGTGGGACCACCGAGGACGGTGGCCGCTCAGTGAACGATAGGTGAACGGCGGGTGTTGTCAATGAGCGGGACGCCGAGCCTCGCCGTACCAAGATCATCTGCGCCTGGGCGGGCGTGGCACCGCGCTCGAGGAGCATCTCCCCGAGCTGGGCTCGGAGTTCCGGGCACTGCCCGGGAGCTAGCGCCAGACCTGGCGGAACGCACGGTAGCTGGCGTCGGGAAGGGTCGCGTCGAAGAGCAGCGTGCCGTCGTCGGAGAACTCCGAGATGCGCTGAGCGGTGCCCCAACCGACGAAGAGGTTGCCGTTGTCGAGGCGCTGCGCGTTGCCCATCGCGTGCGCGCTGATCTTGGCCGGGTGCGCCAGCCGGCGGACCAGCCGTGCCGTGCGAGCGGCCTCGTCGATCGAGAACCAGAGCACCTGGCTCTCGTCGCTGACGGTCACCTCGCCGTCGCTCCCGTTGTCGAACATCCGCAGGGTGTGCGGGTCCTCGAGCTGGGCGTCGTGCTGCCAGGCGAACGTCGCTGTCTCCGGCAGGTCGAAGTCGCTGCGCCTGCCGCCGAACCGCCACCGGACGTTCCCGGTCGCCAGCTCCACCTTGTAGACCGCCCAGGTGTGCCGCGCGGAGATGATCACGTTCCCGTCGGGGGTCGGGGCCACGGAGTTGATGTGGAAGTAGTCGTACGGCTCGGTCGGGTCCTTCGGCACACCCGCGTGGCTCTCGGTCAGCGCGACGTGGTCGAGCGACTCCCAGTGGTGCAGCACCTCGCCGGTGGCGAGGTCGACCTCCTCGAAGACGCCGTTCATGACCAGCCCGTCCCGAGGACCCTTCACGGGGCGCAGGTCGGCCTCGGTCTTCACGTAGCTGACGATGTACGCCGTACCGCGCGGGGTGATGAGGAACTCGTGTTCGTCGGGGCTCACGTCACCGTGCCTCTGCACGCGGGTCACCACGTTGTGCGCGACGTCCTCGATCACGGTCTGGCCGTCCGCGTAGGCCGCGAGCCCGGTCGAGTGCGACTCCCACCAGGTGATCACCGGTCGACCCTGGTAGGTCTGCAGGCGCATGTTCGCGTACGATCTGGCGCCCGCCGAGCTCCAAAGGCTGTTGCCCGTACTGTCGGCGATCATCGTCGCCGCGGTGTCGCCCATGTCGGTGAGGAAGATGTCCCCGGCGGCCTGGCCCGGCTGGTCGACCAGCATGGTGAACAGCGGCGGTGACGGCGGCACGGCCTCGGCCGCGCTCGTCACCGCCCGGACCCGGCGACCATGGGTCCGGCCCACCGCGTAGCCGCCGATGCTGCCGGCTCCGGCGACGCCGACCACGCCGGCGCCCGCCAGCGCCAGCGCCCGGCGTCGAGAGAGCAGCGGCGGGGCGTGCCGCTCCTGGTCCGCTGCTCGTGTGCCCTGCTCGTCGTCCGTCATCTGGTCCACCCTGCGGTGCGCGTCTGTCCCTCGACTGTGCGGCAGCCGTGCGTACGTTGCTGACGTGGTCAACCACTGTCCCGACCCGGCGCCACGCACCCCGACGATCCGGGCCGTGGTCTACGACGCCGTGGGTGCTCGGCCCGAGG
>Ga0210040_10003726_pt1 | contig 20430 bp, 18 predicted proteins | sample CryGeyCG12114_NA_FD_185462 | JGI IMG/M metagenome (GOLD analysis project Ga0210040, IMG submission 185462) | Groundwater microbial communities from aquifer - Crystal Geyser CG19_WC_8/21/14_NA (SPAdes) (version 2) | ecosystem: Environmental > Aquatic > Deep subsurface > Groundwater | place: USA... | reverse complement strand
CGTGCTCGGGGCCGTGCTCGTCGGCTGGGCGTGCGTCCGGCCCTTCCTGCGCTGGCGGGCCACGACGTACTCGTTGACCAACCGTCGCCTCGTGCTGCGGACCGGCGTGCTGAGCAAGGTGAGCGTGGACCTGCCGCTGTGGCGGATCAACGACGTGTCCACGCAACGCAGCCTGGGTGACCGCCTGCTCGGGTGCGGCACGCTGGTCGCGCAGACCGCCGGCGAGGGTTCGGTGGCCCTGCGCGACGTCCCGGACGTGGAGCACGTGCAGCAGGCGGTGAGCGAGCAGCTGTTCGGCGAGGTGAACGCCGCGCCGGGCCAGGGCGGCGAACGATGAGCCACCTCCCGCAGCCGGTCGAGCTGCCGGTCAGCGAGCGCTCCTCGACGCTGCCGCTGCGGACGCAGCTCGTCCGGTTCGTCCTCACGGGCGGCCTCTCGGCGGTCGTCGACTTCGGGCTCCTGGTGCTGCTGATGCACGGGTTCTTCGGGCTCGGGGGGCTCGGTCACACCGCCGCCAAGTCGCTGTCCTTCGTCGCCGGCACGACCACGGCCTACCTGATCAACCGGCGCTGGACGTTCCGTGCGGAACCGTCCCGTCGACGCTTCGTCGCGGTGGTGGTGCTGTACGCGGTCACGTTCGGCCTGCAGGTCGGGCTGTTCTCGCTGCTCTTCACCGCCCTGTCCGCGCAGGACCTCTCGCTGCGGGTGGTGCAGCTCGTGGGCTTCGTCGTCGCGCAGGGTGTCGCGACGACGGTCAACTTCATCGTGCAGCGGGGGCTGATCTTCAAGATCGCGTGAGACATCTCGCACTGGTCGGCGCGGAGGAACAAAGGCGTCCGGCGCGCTCCTTCCACCTGTCATGAGAGCAGCTGGAGTGACCGAGTTCGGCGGGCCCGAGGCCCTGCACCTGGTGGACGTCCCCGAGGTGCACGCGGGACCCGGAGAGGTCCGGCTCGCGGTGCGGGCCGCAACGGTCAACCCGACCGACACCAACGCGCGCAGCGGCGTCTACGCCGCGCGCCCCGGCGCTCCGACCGAGATGCCGTGGGTACCCGGGATGGACGTCGCCGGGGTCGTCGACGAGGTCGGACCGGACGGTGACGGGCGGCTGTCGGTCGGCGACAGGGTGATGGCGATCGTGCTCCCCTCGGGGAGCCACGGCGGCTACCGCGAGCAGATCGCGCTCCCGGCCGCGTCGGTGGTGCCCGTCCCCGCGGGCGCGGACGACCCCGCCGCGTCGTCGCTGCCCATGAACGGGCTCACCGCCCGGCTCGCGCTGGACCGGATGGCCCTGGCGCCGGGTCAGATCGTCGCCGTGACCGGTGCGGCTGGCTCCTTCGGCGGGTACGTCATCCAGCTCGGGAAGGTCGACGGGCTGACCGTCGTGGCGGACGCGAGCGAGACCGACACCGAGCTGGTGCGCTCGTTGGGCGCCGACGTCGTGCTGCCCCGCGGGGAGGGCTTCGCCGCCGCCGTGCGCGAACGGTTCCCCGACGGGGTCGACGGTCTGGCGGACGGGTCCGTGCAGGGCGCGCAGGTCCTGCCCGCCGTCCGCGACGGGGGCGTGGTCACCACGGTGCGCGGCTATCGGGGCGAGGACGCCGAGCACGAGCTGGCGCGCGGCGTGCGGGTGCTGCCGGTCCTGGTGCGCGACTACGGGTTGAACACCGCCGCGCTCGACCGGTTGCGCGAGCAGGTCGAGGCGGGTCAGGTGACCCTGCGGGTGGCCGACGTGCTCCCCGCGGCGGAGGCCGCCGAGGCCCACCGCCGCCTCGAGGCGGGCGGCGTACGCGGACGGCTGGTGCTCGACTTCAGCTGACGTCCTCGGCTCTTGCGGACTGCCTCAGACCGCGAAGGGCCCGCCGGGGCAGAAGACCCGGGCGGCGAAGCGTTCCCCGATCAGGCGGTGCGTCTCGGCGTCGGGGTGGAGCGCGTCGGGCAGCGGGTGGGTGACCGCGTCGCCCGCACCGTAGAGCTCCAGGCCGTCCAGGTACGTCAGCCGGTCGTCCGACGCCGAGCGCTGCGCGACGACCCGCGCCAGCTCGTCGCGGATGACGCCGAGCGTCAGCCTGCCCGCCGCGACCTCGGCCGGGTCGCCGGTCGCCCGGAAGAGGACCGTCCCCGCCGCCAGCGCCTGCTCGTCGAGGGTGGAGGGGCCGGGAGCCTGCTCGTGGATCCCGCACCAGATCGGCGAGACGAGGAGGAGCGGCGTACGGGGATGGCCTTCCCGGATGGTGTCGAGGAACCCGTGGACGGCCGGCCCGAGCGCACGCACCCGCATCAGGTCGGTGTTGACCAGGTTGATGCCGATCTTGAGGCTGATCAGGTCGGCCGGGGTGTCACGGACGACCCGCGCGAGGCAGGGGTCCAGCAGCGCGCTGCCGCCGAGGCCGAGGTTCGTCAGGTCGACGTCGGTCCGCAGCGCGGCCACGGCCGGCCAGGTGCCCGTCGGCCCGCCCGCGTTGGAGCCGTGGCTGATCGAGCTGCCGTGGTGCACCCACGTGCGTCGACCGTCGGTGCCGAGGGGTTCGACCGGCGCGTCGGTGCGCAGCGCGACCAGTCGGGTCTCCTCGTTCCAGGGCAGCCAGACCTCGAGCCGCTTGAGGCCGTCGGGCAGGCCGGCGAAGCGGACCGTGCCGACCGGCCCCTCCACGCGCGTCGCCGCGCCGGTCGCGAGGTCGACCGTCGTGACGTCCCCGCCGGTGCTGTGCTGCGAGGCGACGACCGCTCCGTCGACGACGAGGTCGTAGGTCCCGGCCGGACGGGCCGGCGCGCCGAGGTACGTCATGGTCGTGCGGAGCGTGTCGAGCTCGACCACGGTCGCCCGGGTCCGGACGGCCAGCCGGACGCCCGACGGCTGCGCCTCGACCATGGCGAGCTGCGGGTCCGGCGCCTGGGCCCGGGCCCAGGCCGGCAGCCGGTGCAGCCGCAGGCCGCGGTCGGTCGGCTCGAGCTCGGCGACCCCACGGAGGAGGGAGGCGGTGACGGGCGTGTCGATCATGGACACCTTCGACGGTCGGGACAGGGCCTGCCAAGGTAGTCGGATGGAGGTCGTCGCGCTCGCGGAGGACCAGTGGCCGCGCTGGCGCCTGCTCCGGCGGGCCGCGCTCGCGCAGGCACCCGAGGCGTTCGGGTCGACGCTGGCGCAGTGGAGCGGTGCGAACGACACCGAGGAGCGCTGGCGGGGCCGGTGGGTCGGGGTGCCGCACAACCTCGTGGTCGTCCGGGACGGGGTCGACGTCGGCATGGCCAGCCTGACCGTGCCGGACGGTGCGGCTCCGCCCGAGCTGATCTCGATGTGGGTCGCGCCGGCGGCGCGGGGCACCGGAGTCGCCGACGCCGCGGTCGAGGCCGTGCTCGGTCTCGCCGCCGAGGTGTATCCCGGCCGGGTCGTCGCCCTCTCGGTCCGCGAGGCCAACGCCGCGGCTCGACGCCTGTACGCGCGGCACGGCTTCGTGGACGCAGGACCGTCGCCGGACAGCAGGTGCGAGCTCTGGATGGTCCACGAGCCGGTGGGCCCGCCCGCGGTGGACCACTAGGCTTCTGCGACGTGACGACGCCCGTACGCCCGTTCGTGGTCGGCATCGTCGGCGGCGGGCAGCTGGCCAGGATGATGGACGAGGCCTCGATCGGGCTCGGCATCCGGGTCGCCCTGCTCGCCGAGGGTCCCGACGTCTCCGCGGCGCAGGTCGTGCGCGACGTGACGGTGGGGGACTACACCGACCCTGCCACGCTGCGCGCCTTCGCTGCGCGCTGCGACGTGATCACCTTCGACCACGAGCACGTCCCTACCGGTCTGCTGCGGGACCTCGAGGCGGCCGGGACCGCCGTCCGTCCCGGCCCCGAGGCGCTGGTCCACGCGCAGGACAAGGTCGTCATGCGCGACCGGCTCAGCGCCGCGGGGATCCCGTGCCCGGCCTACCGCGTGGTCGCCGACGCGGACGCGCTGCGCGCCTTCGGTGACGAGACGGGCTGGCCGGTGATCGCCAAGACCTCGCGCGGCGGCTACGACGGCAAGGGCGTCTGGCGCATCGACTCGCCGGACGCGGCCGAGGAACCCTTCGCCGCGCTCGGCGGGCTGTCCGCGGGTGCGGAGATCCTGGCCGAGGAGTACGTCGACTTCGCCCGCGAGCTGAGCGCGCTCGTGGTGCGCTCGCCGTCGGGGCAGGCGGTGGCGTACCCCGTGTCCGAGTCGGTCCAGCGCGACGGGATCTGCGTCGAGACGACGACGCCGGCACCCGGGCTGACCGAGGAGCAGGCGGTCGCGGCGGAGGCGCTCGCGCTGCAGGTCGCCGGCGAGCTGGGCGTGGTCGGGGTGCTCGCCGTCGAGCTCATGGAACGTCGCGACGGCAGCGTGGTGGTCAACGAGCTGGCCATGCGCCCGCACAACACGGGTCACTGGAGCATCGACGGCGCGCACACCTCCCAGTTCGAGAACCACCTGCGCGCCGTCCTCGACCTGCCGCTCGGCGACCCGGGCACCCGTGACCCGTGGACCGTGATGGCGAACGTGCTCGGCGGCACCGAGCCGGACCTGCCCTCGACGCTGCTGCACTGCTTCGCCCGCGACCGGCGGCTGCGGGTGCAGCTCTACGGCAAAGAGGTGCGTCCGGGCCGCAAGGTCGGGCACGTGACCGCGTACGGCGACGACCTGGTCGAGGTGCGCCGACGGGCCCGGCACGCGGCCGGCTACCTGATGGGGAACCCGGATGCCTGAGGCCCTTCGACAGGCTCAGGACACGTCTGCGGCGCGGGTCGGCATCGTCATGGGCTCGGACTCCGACTGGCCGACCATGGAGGCGGCCGGTCAGGCGCTCGCGGAGTTCGGGGTCGCGTACGAGGCCGACGTCGTCTCGGCGCACCGGATGCCCGACGCGATGCTGGCGTACGGGCACGCCGCGCACGAGCGTGGGCTCGAGGTGATCATCGCGGGGGCGGGGGGAGCGGCGCACCTGCCCGGGATGCTGGCCGCCGTGACGCCGCTGCCGGTGATCGGGGTGCCGGTCGCGCTCAAGCACCTCGAGGGGCTCGACTCGCTGCTCTCCATCGTGCAGATGCCCGCGGGCGTCCCGGTCGCGACCGTGGCCGTGGGCAACGCCCGCAACGCCGGGCTGCTGGCCGTCCGCATCCTGGCCAGCGGCGACCCTGTCCTGACGGCGGCGATGCTCGCGTTCCAGGACGACCTGCGCCGCAGCGCGGAGGCGAAGGGCGAGGCGGTGCGGCGTGCCGTCCGCCCCGGGTGAGGTGCTCGGCGGGCTGAGCCTGCTCGGCCGGTCCGCGACGTTCCTGCTGCGACGCCCGCGCCTGTTCTGGCTCGGCGCGGTGCCGCCGGCGATCACCTCGGTGGTCTTCGTCGTGGCGCTCGTGCTGCTCGTCGACCACCTGGGCGCCCTGACCACGGCGCTGACGCCGTTCGCCGACGACTGGTCCACCGGGCTGGCACTCACCGCCCGGGTCGTCGTCGGGACCCTGCTGGTCGGCGGGACCGTGCTGCTCATGGTGCTGGTGTTCAGCACCCTGACCCTGGCGATCGGCTCCCCGGTCTACGACGCGATCAGCGAGGCGGTGGACCGGACGTTCCCGGGCGCACCGCCGGCCCTCGAGGAGCCGGTCCGCACGGGGCTCGCCCGGGCGCTGCGCCAGTCCGTCGCGCTCGTCGTGGTCGCCGCGGCCGGGGCGCTGGTGTTCTTCGGGGTGGGCTTCGTGCCGGTGCTCGGCCAGGTCGTCGCCGCGGTCGGTGGTGCCCTGTTCGGGGGGTGGATGCTGGTGATCGAGCTGGTCGGCAGCCCGCTGGAACGCCGTGGGGTCCTCACCCTGCGCGGCCGCCGCGAGTCGCTCGCCCGCCGTCGCTGGCGCAGCCTCGGCCTGGGCGTCCCGAGCTTCCTGCTGCTGTCGGTCCCGTTCGTCGCCGTCGTCGTCTTCCCCGTGGCCACCGCAGCCGGCACCCTGCTCGCCCGTCAGCTCCGGGACGAGCCGACCGACCTCCCCGAGGGTCCGCGTCAGCAGGTCACCCGCCGATAGCACCGGGCGTCCGTGCGGGGCGCGTCGTGGGTGGCCCGCCAGCGGCTGCGACGCTGACGGGCCGTGACGACCGGGCTCAGAACAGCCGCGGCGCGAAGTCGCGCAGGTCCTCCTGCCAGGTGCGCCAGGTGTGTCCGGACTCGCGGTAGACACCGTCGAAGGTGTAGTCGACACCCGCTTCGTCGAACACCTTCCGGGTCGCCACGTTGTTGAGGTACGCGATGTCCGTGCGGTTGCCGACGTAGATCCGGAACAGCTTGGTCTTGTTGACCGCGCGGACGTTGGCTGCGCTGAGCGCGTCGGAGTCCTGCAGGTCGGCGAGGACCTGGGGGAAGTACCCCGAGCTGAAGTCGCCGACGTAGCGGAACTGTCCGGGCTGGGAGAACAGCACGTTGAAGGTCTGCAGCCCACCCAGCGACAGACCGGCCAGCGCCTGGTCGGCCGTGCGCTGGGACACCTGGAAGTTGCTCCGCACCGCAGGGGCCAGGTTCTCCAGCAGCTCCGGCACGAACGTGTCGCCCTCGGGGAGACCGGTCGCCCCGGGGACGTCCGCGTCGGGCATGACGACGACCATCGGCTCGATCTTCTTCGCCGCGTACAGGTTGTCGAGGATCAGGTTGGCGCGGCCCTGCTGGACCCAGTCCAGCTCGTCACCCCCGCCGCCGTGGACCAGGTAGAAGGTCGGGTAGGCGAGGCCGCGCTTCGGGTAGCCCGGCGGGGTCCAGACGGTGGCCCGACGCCTCGTGCCCGTGACCTCGCTGGGGTAGGTGAGCACCGAGAGCTCGCCGTGGGCGACCTTCCGCTCGGTCAGGAGCTTCGAGGCCTTCCCGGGCACGAGGAACATGGTCGTGCCCGGGGTGGACTGGACCACGTTCGGGTTGGCCGGGTCGGCGACGACCTTGCCGTCGACGGTCATCCGGTACGAGTAGAGGCCCGGGTCGAGGGGACCGACGACCGCGGTGAAGAGGTCGTCGCCCGACTTCGTGAAGGTCGCGGTCAGCGCCGCGTCGGAGGGACCGAAGCTGCCGGTCAGGCTGACCGACGTGGCGCTCGACGAGCGGTAGGTGAAGGTCGCGAAGCCGTCGTCCAACGAGGGGTTCGGGGTGTCCGCCTGGGCCCGCTGCGCGGCCGGCAGCGGGGTCACCGACGTGGCCGCCTTCTTGGGTGCCGCCTGCACGGCGGTCGGCGGGACCACGGTGAGGCCGAGAGCCAGCGAGGCCAGCAGGCAGACCAGCAGCAGCCCGAGGCGGCGGGCCGTGTGTGGCAGCAGCAGGGCCGGCCCCTCGGGCCGGGCGGGGGCAGAGGCAGGAACAGGCACGCGTGGTCCTTCGTCGGGGTGGGGAGGCGGAGCACCGACCCGCGGTGGACCACCTCGGCGATGAGGCTGCCGGTGAGTCAACCGCGTTGCCTGAGCGGCGTCAAGGATCTGCTCAGGCGAGGTTCAGGAACCCTCTGGAGGCGGACCTCGAGCCGCCCTGCGTACGACCACGGTCTCGACCTGTGGCCGGCACCCGAGAAGTTCTTCCACCTGAGAGCGGGCTGTCAGCACGCTGTGCTTGCATTCAGGCGCGGTCGGGACGAACCGACCCACAGCTCAGGGGGTCCTCAGATGAACCATCGTCCACCCGTCGTCCGGCGCACCGCGCGATCGCTGCTGATCGTCGCCGCGGTCGCCTCGACCGCACTCGCCGGCGCCGTTCCCGCCGAGGCCGCGGCCCGGCCCGCGCTGACGCTCGAGGCGTCGCGCTCGACGGTCACGGTCTACCGCTACACCGACGACGGCGACACGTTCATGGCGGGCGACCTGGGGGTCTACGTGGTCGCGGACCGCAAGCAGGCGTTCGAGGTACGGTCCGAGCGCAAGGACTACGGCAGCGCGATCAGGGCGACGCTCGTCCGCAAGGGCCACGACCGCCCGCTCCCGGTGCCGGCCGACTTCACGGGGCTGACCGACTTCTCCCGCACGACGTTCACCAACGCCAAGGGGAAGGTCGTGGCGAGCTCGACCGCCACGTTCTGCCCGAACGTCTACCAGCCGGTCCGACGCACCCCGGAGGCACCGGCCACCTCGCCCTACCCCGAGGGTTGCTACGGCAACCCCTACTCGCTCGGCGCGGTGTGGGGCGTCCAGGCCGGCTACGCCGCCAGCCTCTCGGGCTACGACGGGTACGAGGGGGACGGCTCGCTGCCCGACCTCGCGCCGGGGACGTACACGGCGACGACAGCCGTGACCTCGGCCTACCGCCTCGCCCTGCGCATCCCGGACGCCCAGGCCCAGGCGACCGTCAAGGTCACCGTGGTCAAGGGCGAGGACGACGAGTGCCTCGAGGCCGGCTGCCGGTGGGCGGCCACGACCCGCGCGAGCGCCAAGCGGGCGGCGGCCGCCGGGGTCGAGAAGGCGCCGGCGAGGCTGACCGGCAAGAAGGCCAAGCCGAGCGGTCCGCTGCCCGACCTCCGCTCGCTACCCGCGTGGGGGATCGTCGCCGACGGCCACTACCTGAACTTCAGCGCCACGGTCTGGAACGCCGGACCGGGCCGGCTGGTCGTCGACGGGTTCCGCGACAGCAAGAACGCCGACCTGATGAACGCCTACCAGTACTTCTTCACCGCCTCCGGCAAGCAGAAGGGCTACGCCCCGGTCGGGGGCATGGAGTGGGACGCTCGTAGCCAACACCAGCACTGGCACTTCAAGGACTTCGCCCGCTACCGCCTCGTCGCAGCCGACCAGAAGACCCCCGTCGTCGACAGCGGCAAGGAAGCCTTCTGCCTGGCCAACACCGATGCCGTCGACTACACCGTCAAGGGCGCCAGCTGGAAGCCCGAGAACACCGACCTCTCGACCGCGTGCGGCGACCGGCAGGCCCTCGGCGTCCGCGAGGTCCTCGACACCGGCTCCGGCGACACCTACGAGCAGTTCCGTGAGGGGCAGGCGTTCGACCTGACCACCGTGAAGAACGGCACCTACTCCATCGAGGTGACGGCCAACCCCGACACGGTGCTCTACGAGCGCAGCACGAAGAACAACGTGTCGCTGCGCCAGGTCGCGATCGGCGGGTCGAAGAACCACCGGACGGTCAAGGTCGCCAAGGTCGGCGTCATCGACGAGCCGCCGGTCGAGATGGAGGAGGACCTGCACCGCTGAGGCTGCGCGGCTGACGTCCTACCGCCGAGGTCGCACCGCCCGGACGCTCCGGCGTCCGGGCGGTGGCGGACGGTGCGGCGGCGAAGGCGGCAGGACCCGCCTCGCTGACCTGGAGACCGGTGAGAATGCTCCCCATGACGACCGAGCAGGACCCGGCACAGCTCTTCGGGCCACCACCACCGGGCGACGGCGCGCTCTTCGCCGGCGGTTCGATCCTCGCCACGCGTTCAGGGGTCGCGGCCGCCGCCGAGCAGTGGGCGGCCGGAACCTCCAACCTCGACCTGGACGAGCTCTCCCTCGAGCTGGTCGAGGTCGCGCAGCAGCGTCCCGGACCGCCGGCCGAGAACGCGGCCGGGCGCCGCGCCTCGGCGCTGATGCTGGCCCGACGCTTCCCCGAGGCGCTGGCCGCCCTGCCGCCCGGAGTCACCCTCCCGCCACCCGACGACGACGACCTCCAGCGCGACCACCTGGTCGCCGCCACCTGCCGAGCCGCGCTCGGCGACGACGAGGCGCTGGTCTGGCTCCGCCAGGTCGCACCGCTCGTGTCGGCGACCGACTGGGCGGGCTACCTGGCCCACTGCCTGCTGCGGGTCGGCGACGCACGCGGGGACCTGGGGCTCTCCGAGGCCTCGCTGGGTCAGCTGCAGCGCCTCGGCGACAAGGGCCGTCGCGTCCTGCCGCGGATCGCCGCCGACGTGATCGCGCGCCGCCCGCGTGGACCGGCGGGCAGGACCAAGGGCCGGGGCTCCGCCAAGGACACCCCGGCGACCAACGTCGTCCGGGAGTCCGTGGGGGTCCTGCGGGTCGGCACCGACCTGCTGCACAGCGGGTCCGAGTCGTTCGTCTCGGACCCGCAGCTGGTGCTCGACACCGCCGAGCTGCTGCGGATGCGTGGCGACCCGGCGAGCGCGGCCCTGCTGCTGCACGTGGTCGACCGGACCAACCCGCACGTCGCCCGGATCGAGGCTGCGCTGGCGACGTACGCGCCGCCGGGCGCCAGGCGCCGCCGGCGGCTGCGTCGCGCGCTGCTCCTCGGGCTGGGCGCGATCGCCTTCCTGGTCAGCGGGGTCACCGGCTACCCCGTCGTCGCGATCGTCTGGGGCCTCGTGATCGGCGCCTCCGAGATCTTCGGCCGCGAGCCGGGCCTGAGCCGCTTCGACTCCGGCGTCGCGAGCGAGTACGCCGAGAAGGCGGGCATCCGGGCCTTCTGGCTCGTCCCGCGCTCGGTCGCCGACGAGGTGCCCGTCGGGGCGACGCGCAAGGTGCTCCCGCTCGTCCTCGGGCTCCTCGCCCTCGTGCTCGGCATCGTCATCTTCCCGGGCGCGAGGCTCGCGGCGGCGGCGCACGGCCCGTCGGTCAGCTGGAGCACCTCGCCCTACGTGTCCTGCTTCCTGGTCTGGATCTTCCTGTTCCCCACCGCCGTCATGTGGGCGGCCAGCCTGATCCCGGGCCGCCGGCTCGGTTACGCGATCCCGCACCTCTCGGCCGCCCAGTCGCAGTGCCAGTGCCGGACCTGGGCCTGGGTCTCGGGTCCCTTCGCGCTGGCCTACGACAACGGCCACCTGACCCCCGTCGAGACCCCCGCCGCGCTCCGGCCCGTCCTCGACCGGTACGGCCCGCTGCCCCCGTCGGTCGCGGGCTGCACCACCACCGGTGCCGCCTGGCTGGTGCTCACCCTCGGGCCGGAGAACGGGAAGATCCTGCTGCGGAGCCCGCTCGGCACCGTCCCGGACCCCGAGGAGGCCCCGGAGGGTCTGTCGACCGGGCAGTACCTCTAGCGCCAGCCGAGGCCCAGGGTCACTTCGCGTACTTCCCGAGCTTGGACGTGTCTCCGCGGGCGATCTCGGCGAACATGTCCTGGGCCGCCGACTCGTCCCACAGCACCGCCGAACCCACCGGCGAGCTGTAGCCGGGGTTCGACACCGGGACGGTGAGCGTCAGCCCGTCGCCGGCCGACACCGTACGCAGGGCCAGCGCCGCGCGGGCGGAGTCGACGATCGTCGTGTCCTGGCCGACCTTGACCGCGGACGCGGTCGACGTGCAGAGCCGCCAGTAGCGGACCGGATTGAGCACCGTCGCCGGCGAGGCCGCCTTGGCGGCCACGGCCGCGAGCATCTGACGCTGCCGCTCGACCCGGCCCAGGTCACCACGGGGGTCGGCCTTGCGCATCCGGACGTAGCCGAGGGCGGTCGTGCCGTCCAGGGTCTGGCAGCCCTTCTTCAGGTCGAGGTGGGAGTCGCGGTCCTGGATCGCCGCCGGGACGCACATGCGGATGCCGTCCAGGGCGTCGATCACCGACACGAACCCGCCGAAGCCGACCTCGGCGTAACCGTCCACCCGGAGGCCCGTGTCCTGCTCCACCGTCTGGACCAGCAGGTCCGGCCCGCCGATCGCGTACGCGGCGTTGATCTTGTTCTCGCCGTTGCCCGGGATGGCGACGTAGGAGTCGCGCGGCAGCGAGACCAGCACGGGCTTGCCGGTCACGGGCCGGTAGACGAGCATGATCGTGTCGGTCCGCTGGCCGCCGACCGAGCCCGTGCCCAGCTTCTTCTGCTCGGCCTTGGACAGGCCCTCGCGCGAGTCCGACCCGACGAGCAGGAAGGTCTCGCCCGGCTGGTCGGCCGGACGCTTCCCGCTCGGGGTGTCGTCGACCCGCCCGACCTGGCTCCACGCGTACGCGGGCACCCCGACCAGCCAGACCAGCGCCAGCAGCACGAGGACGGCGAGAGCCCGCAGGGCGGTCCGCACCGGGCGTCGCCTCCGCGGCCGGCGCGACCCGCCCGCCGGCTCACCGGGTCCGCCCGGGTCGAAGGGTCCGCCGGGACCCTGCGGCGGGATGTCGCGCCGCACCGGCGGGGCTCCGTCCCCGTACGCCGGGGTCACGGGGTAGCCCGCCGGCGTGGGCGGGGCGGCAGGTCGGGAGGGCGGAGCGGCGACCGCCGAGCGCGGCGCCCCCTGGTCCTCGGGCACCGGCAGCACGCGCGTCGGCTCGGGCTCGCTGCGCCGCTGCTCGCGACCGTAGAGCCAGTCGAGGTCGGCGTCGTGCCGGTTGGCCATGGCGTCGAGGCTACCGGCGGAGGGTCCGGCTGTCGTCAGACCGCAGCCGGACCCGGACGTCGTGCCGTGGTGGCACGACCCCGGCCCGGACCGGCGTGGCACACCCGGGGTGAGGAGGATCCCTGTCCATACTGACGGACGGTCTGCTCCGGCGGGCCCGTCCCCGCAGTCGGCAGAGAGGCTCCACCCGGTGTCCAGCACCTTGACGCCCGAGCGCGAGGGCACGCTCGACGACACGGACCCCTCGGCCGAGCACGACCGGCTGATCGCCGAGTCCCTGCAGACCTCGCAGCGGCGCAGCGAGCGGGTCAAGCTCCGCCGTGGCCTGACGTTCCTGCTCATGACGCTGGTGCTGCCCGGGTCCGCCCAGGTCGCGGCCGGGAACCGTCGGCTGGGCCGCGCGGCTCTGCGCGTGTGGGCGGCCCTGTGGGTCGTGGCCATCCTGGCGGGGCTGCTCGTGCTCGTCTGGCACGGCGCCGCGGTCAACGTGATGACCAGGCCGCTCACGCTGCGCGTGGTGCAGGTGCTGCTCGTCGCGCTCGGGATCGGGTGGGCGCTGCTCTTCCTCGACGCCTGGCGGATCAGCCGCCCCCCGGAGATGGCCCGCCGGCACCGGCTCGGCTTCGCCCTGCTCAGCATCGGGCTCTCCCTCGCCGTCGCCAGCGGTCTGGTCGCGTCGGCCAACGTCGTCTCCGCCCAGCGCGAGCTCGTCAGCTCCGTGTTCGCCGGCGGCGGCGACAAGGTCGCCAAAGCCGGGCGGATCAACATCCTGCTGATGGGCGGCGACGCCGGCCCCGACCGCAACGGGCTGCGGCCCGACAGCATGACGGTCGCCAGCGTCGACCAGGTGACCGGTCGCACGGTGCTGATCAGCCTGCCGCGCAACCTGGAGAAGGCACCGTTCCCGGCGTCCTCGCCGATGCACAAGAAGTTCCCCCAAGGCTTCGACTGCCCCAACGACGTCTGCATGCTCAACGCCGTCTACACGTACGCGAGCACGCACAAGGACCTCTACCCGAAGGTGAAGAACCCCGGGGCGCAGGCCACCAAGGAGGCGATCGAGGGCGTCACCGGCCTGACGATCAACTACTGGTCGCTGATCGACCTCAAGGGGTTCGAGGACCTGGTCGACGCCCTCGGCGGCATCACCATGGACGTCTACCGCAAGGTCCCGATCGGTGGGGGCCCGACGCACCCGATCTACGGCTACGTCGAGGCGGGCAAGAATCGCCACCTCAACGGCAAGGAGGCGCTGTGGTTCGCGCGGTCGCGCTCCGACTCCAGCGACTGGGACCGGATCGTCCGTCAGAAGTGCGTGATGAACGCGATGCTCAACCAGCTCGACCCGCTGACGGTGCTGACCAAGTTCAACGGCATCGCCAGCGCGAGCAAGGAGATCGTCGCGACGGACGTCCCGGCCTCCCAGGTCTCCAAGATGCTCGACCTCGCGCAGAAGGCGAAGACCAAGCCGGTCGGCAGCCTCGCGATCGTCCCGCCGCTGCTCAAGAAGCCCGCCGACCCGGACTTCGGCAAGATCCAGGCCGCCATCGCCGACCAGATCGCGAAGTCCGAGGCGATGGACGAGCCCAAGCCCTCGGCAACTGCTGTCCCGGCAGGCAACGCCTCGGCCAGCCCCAAGCCGAAGTCGTCCAGCGGCTCGAGCTCGTCCGACCCGGCGAAGAAGGGCGCGGACACCTCCAACCTGTCCAAGGTCTGCTCTGCCTGACTCCGCACGCCTCCTCAGCCGGCCCGGCCCGTGGGACAGGATGACCGCGTGAGCACCGACTGGCCCGGCGTCAGCGTCGTCATGCCGGTGCTCAACGAGGAGCGCCACCTCGAGGCGGCCGTCTCCGGGGTCCTGACGCAGGAGTACCCGGGCGAGCTCGAGGTCGTCCTGGTCGTCGGCCCGAGCCGGGACGCGACGCGAGCGATCGCCGACCAGCTGGCGCTCGTCGACCCGCGGGTCCGGGTCGTCGACAACCCGGCCGCGCGCACGCCGCACGCGCTCAACCTGGGCGTCGTCGCCGCCCGCCACGACGTGATCGTGCGGGTCGACGGGCACGGGATGCTGACCGACGGCTACATCCGCCGGGCCGTCGAGCTGCTGGCCGAGACCGGCGCGTCGAACGTCGGTGGCGTCATGGACGCCCAGGGCTCGACGCCCTTCGAGGAGGCGGTCGCGGCCGCGTACACGACCAAGCTCGGCCTGGGCGGCAGCACGTTCCACCTCGCGGAGTCCGAGGCGGGACCGGCGGAGACCGTCTTCCTCGGGGTCTTCCGGCGCGAGGCCCTGCAGGCGGTCGGGGGCTTCGACGAGACCATGCACCGCGCGCAGGACTGGGAGCTCAACCACCGCCTGCTGGCCACCGGGCGGACGGTCTGGTTCTCGCCGGACCTGCGCGTGACCTACCGGCCGCGTTCCTCCGTGCGCGCCCTGGCCAAGCAGATGTACGACACCGGCAAGTGGCGCCGCGAGGTCATCCGGCGCTACCCCGACACGGCGAACGTCCGTTACCTGGCCCCGCCCGTGGCCACCGCGGCGATCGCGGCAGGATCGCTGCTCGGCCTGGTCGGCTCGCTGACCGGCTCCCGGGTGCTGCGGCTGGGATGGGCGGCACCGATGGGCTACACCGTCCTGGTCGTCGCCGGCTCGGCCGTCACCTCGCGGTCCATGTCGGACGCTGCCCGCGTACGCCTGCCCGTCGTGCTCGCCGTGACGCACCTGTCGTGGGGGGCGGGGTTCCTGGTGGGGCTGCGCAGGCCCCGTCCCGCCTGACGCCTCAGCAGGCTCAGGGGCGTGGTGCGGCCGACCTCTTCGAGGCCCTTCGACGGGCTGAGGGGGCGTGGACCCCTGCGGCGAGGACCAAACCCCGATCTTTGTCAGGACAAAGCCTTGACAGGGTCCGTGCCGGATCGTAGGTTCGGTGTCGGTCCACCACCACCCGCGCGGCGGGGACTCGAAGGAGAGCGATGACCAGCCAGCCAGCCGTGCCCGGCGACGAGCTCGGAGCGGCACCTGACGGGCTCGAGGTGCTGACGTTCGGCCGTGCCGGGGTCGACATCTACCCGCTGCAGGTCGGGGTCGGCCTGGAGGACGTGGAGACCTTCGGCAAGTACCTCGGCGGCACCTGCGCGAACGTCGCCGTCGCCGCCGCGCGCTTCGGCCACCGGACCGGCATCATCACCGGCGTGGGTGCCGACCCGTTCGGCCGCTTCGTGCGCCGCGCGTTCACCGAGCTGGGCGTCACCGACCAGCACGTCGTCACCAACCACACGTACGCGACCCCGGTGACCTTCTGCGAGATCTTCCCGCCGGACGACTTCCCGCTGTACTTCTACCGCAAGCCGTCCGCGCCCGACCTGCAGGTCGCGCCGGCCGACATCGACTTCGACGCGGTCCGGGCGACCCGCCTGATGTGGCTGTCCGTCAGCGGTCTCAGCGAGGAGCCGAGCCGGGAGAGCCACTTCGCGGTGCTCGAGGCGCGTGCCCGCAAGCAGTTCACCGTGCTCGACCTCGACTACCGCCCGATGTTCTGGGAGACCGCGGCGCACGCGACCGAGCAGGTGCAGCGGGCGCTGCCGCACGTCACCGTCGCCGTGGGCAACCGCGAGGAGTGCGACGTCGCGGTGGGGGAGACCGAGCCCGAGCGGGCGGCCGACGCGCTGCTCGCGGCGGGGGTCGAGCTCGCGGTGGTCAAGCAGGGCCCCAAGGGTGTCCTCGCCAAGACCCGGTCGGGCGAGCGGGTCGAGGCCCCGCCGATCCCGGTCCGGCCGCTCAACGGGCTCGGGGCGGGCGACTCCTTCGGCGGCTCGCTCGTGCACGGCCTGCTCGAGGGCTGGCCGCTGGAGAAGGTCCTGCGGTACGCGAACGCCGCCGGCGCCATCGTCGCCTCGCGCCTGGAGTGCTCGACGGCGATGCCGACGCAGGAGGAGATCGAGACGCTGCTGGCCGGGGGCGACCCGAACGAGCGCCTCGCCGACTCGCTGGCCTCGCACTTCGCCGGGGCCGACCGGTGACCACGCTCTCGACCGGGACCGTCCACCGGCCCACGGCCGTGGGCCTCGCCTCCGACGGACGGTTCGTCTCCTCCATCGCCGAGATCAACGAGGTCCGCGCCCGGGAGCCGCAGCGGATCCCCGAGCTGCTGGCCAACCGCGAGCGCCGCGACCTGCTCGGCCCCGACGGCCGGCTGATGATCGTCGCCTGCGACCATCCGGCCCGCGGTGCGCTGGGGGCGTCCGGCCGCAAGAACGCGATGGCCGACCGGGTCGACCTGCTCGACCGGCTCGCCACCGCGCTCGCCCGGCCCGGGGTGGACGGGCTGCTGGCCACGGCCGACATCGCGGAGGACCTGCTGCTGCTCGGTGCGCTCGAGGGCAAGCTGGTGTTCGCGTCGATGAACCGCGGCGGGCTCCAGGGCTCGGCCTTCGAGATGGACGACCGGAACACGGGCTACGACGTGCGGGGAACCGTCGAGGCCCGCTTCGACGGCGCCAAGATGCTGACCCGGATCGACCTCGACGACCCCGCCACGGTCGCCACGCTCGAGCAGTGCGGACGCGCGGTCACCGAGCTCAACCGCGCACGCCTCGTCGCCATGGTCGAGCCGTTCATGTCCCGGCGCGTGCCGACCAAGCACGGGTCGAAGATCGTCAACGACCTGACCGCCGACGCGGTGATCAAGTCGGTGGCCATCGCCTCGGGGCTGGGCGCCTCGAGCGCGTACACCTGGATGAAGCTGCCGGTCGTGGAGGAGATGGAACGGGTGATGACGTCGACGACGCTGCCGACGCTGCTGCTGGGCGGCGATCCCGAGAGTGCACCCGACGAGACGTACGCGTCGTGGTCGGCGGCGCTCGCGCTGCCGTCGGTCCGCGGGCTGGTGCTCGGTCGGACGATGCTCTACCCGGCCGACGACGACGTCGCCAAGGCCGTCGACACGGCCGTGGGGCTGGTCCGGTGAGGGTCGAGCAGCAGCCGCTTCGGCCGGCTCCGGAGAAGACGTACCACCTCCCGGCGGGCACCGCGGGATCGGACGGCTACGACGTCGCGGTCACCCCGGAGTCGGCGGGCTGGGGCTACTCCGGCCTGCGGGTGGTCACGCTGGCCGCCGCCGAGGAGCACTCCTTCGCCACCGGCGCCGACGAGGTCGTCGTCGTCCCGCTCAGCGGGGGCGTCTCCGTCGAGGCCGACGGCAGCCACCTCGACCTGGCCGGCCGGGCGGACGTGTTCGCCGGCCCCACCGACTTCGCCTACCTGCCGCCGGGCACCACCGCGACGCTGCACAGCGAGCGCGGCGGACGGTTCGCGCTGTGCGCGGCGCGCACGGACCGTCGGCTGCCGGTGCGGCACGGGGCCGCCGCCGACGTCCCGGTCGAGCTGCGCGGGGCGGGGCGGTCGAGCCGCCAGGTCCGGAACTTCGGCACCCCGGGCCACCTGGACGCCGGCGCGATCATCGCCTGCGAGGTCATCACCCCCGACGGCAACTGGTCCTCCTACCCGGCGCACAAGCACGACGAGGCGAGCGCGACCGAGAGCGCGCTGGAGGAGATCTACTACTTCGAGATCGCCGCCGGGCCGCAGGGCCAGCCGGGCCTCGGCTTCTTCCGCACGTCCTCCTCGCCGGGACACCCGATCGAGGTGACCGAGGAGGTGCACGACCGTGACGTCGTGCTCGTCCCGTACGGCTGGCACGGCCCGGCCGTCGCCGCGCCCGGGCACGCGATGTACTACCTGAACGTCATGGCCGGTCCGCCCCCCGCCGACGGCGGCGAGCGGGCCTGGCTGATCACCGACCACCCCGACCAGACCTGGGTCCGGGCCACCTGGGCCGACCAGGAGGTCGACCCGCGACTGACGACCGGGGACGGCTCCTGATGGGCCGGACCGTCTCGTCACCGGAGGGGACGACCTCCCCGAGCCCCCCCGTACGGCCCAGGCCGGGACCGAGCCCGTCGTGACCTCCGGCGAGACCGGTCCGCTGGTCGAGGCCCCGTCGTCCGGGTCGTGGTGGGACGTGCCCGACAGCGCCACCTCGACGCTCGGGTCGACCCGGCAGGCCCGCGTCACGGACGAGGAGCCCAAGGCGCGCCAGCGGCTGTTCCTCACCCGCCCCACCAGTCCTGATCCAACCGCACGCACCTCCACCGCAGAAGGAGCACCACCTCCGTGCCTGGCAAGCTGACCATCGGAACCGCGCCCGACTCCTGGGGCGTCTGGTTCCCCAGCGATCCCGAGCAGGTCTCGGCCGACGTCTTCCTCCGCGAGGTGGTCGAGGCCGGCTACGAGGCCATCGAGCTCGGGCCGTACGGCTACCTGCCCCAGGACCCTCGGGAGCTGTCCGACGCCCTCGAGGCGCACGGCCTGAGCGTGCTGGCGGGCACGGTGTTCTCCCACCTGCACCGGCCCGACTCCTGGGACGCGGTGTGGAAGCAGGTGACCGACGTCGCCGCGCTGACCAGGGCCGTCGGCGGGGAGCACATCGTCGTCATCCCGGACGTGTGGCGCGACCACAAGACCGGCGAGTCCCTGGAGAGCCGCGACCTCACCGACGAGCAGTGGACGTCGCTGACCGAGGGCCACGACGAGCTCGGTCGGCGGATCCTCGAGGAGTACGGGCTGCACGTGCAGTTCCACAGCCACGCCGACAGCCATGTGGGCTACCAGCCCGACATCGAGCGGTTCCTCGAGTCGACGAACCCCGACTACGTGAACCTCTGCCTCGACACCGGCCACGTCGCCTACTACGGCGGCGACTCCGTGGAGCTGATCACGAAGTACCCCGACCGCATCGGCTACGTGCACCTCAAGCAGGTCAACCCGGAGATCGTCGCCGAGGTGCTGGACCACGACCTGTCCTTCCCCGAGGCCGTGCGCATGGGCTCGATGATCGAACCGCCGCTCGGTGTGCCGGACATGCCGCCGGTGCTCGACGCGCTGGCCGCCCTGGGCCGCCCGATCTCCGGGATCATCGAGCACGACCTCTACCCCACGACCCCCGAGGTCCCGCTGCCCATCGCGAAGCGCACGCGCACCTACCTGCAGTCGTGCAGCTCGGCCCAGATCGACCTGGGCCACCGGGCATGAGCGACCTGCAGCCCGATCTCCGTGTCGCCGTCCTCGGCGTCGGCATGATGGGCGCGTTCCACGCCGACGCGCTCGCCACCCGGGTCAAGGGTGCGCGGGTGACCGTGATCAACGACTTCGCCCCGGACAAGGCGGCCGAGGTCGCCGGGCGCATCGGGGCGCGGGTGGTCGCCGACCCCTTCGAGGCCATCGCCGACCCCGAGGTCGACGCGGTCCTGATCGCCACGCCCGGGGCCGCCCACGCCGGTCAGGTGCAGGCCTGCCTGGACGCGGGCAAGCCGGTGCTCTGCGAGAAGCCGCTGACCACCGACGAGGCGTCCTCGTACGCCCTGGTCCAGGCCGAGGCGGAGCTCGAGCGGCCCCTGGTCCAGCTCGGGTTCATGCGTCGCTTCGACCCCGAGTTCGTGGCGCTGCACGACCTGATCACGTCCGGCGGCCTGGGCAACCCGCTGCTCGTGCACTGCACGCACCGCAACCCGACCGTCCCCGAGCACTTCAACTCCGAGTTCATGATCCGCGACTCCGTCGTGCACGAGGTCGACGTCACCCGGTTCCTGCTCGACGAGGAGATCGCCTCCGTGCAGGTGCTCCGTGGGGTCGCGACCTCCGCCGCGCCGGAGGGCACGAGCGACCCGATGGTCGTGGTCTTCGAGACCACGTCGGGCCGGCTCGTCACCGACGAGATCTACGTCCGGACCGGGGTCGCGTACGAGGTCCGCACCGAGGTGGTGGGGGAGACCGGCAGCGCGATGATCGGGCTCGACACGAACCTCGTGCGCACCAGCACGGACGGGCGTCGCGGCGGGAGCATCACGCCGGGCTTCGTGGAGCGGTTCGGCCAGGCGTACGACACCGAGCTGCAGCGCTGGGTCGCCGCCGCCCGGCAGGGCACCATCGACGGGCCGGGCGTCTGGGACGGCTACGCGGCCGTCGCCGTCTGCGAGGCCGGCGTGCAGGCGGTCCGGACCGGCGAGAAGGTGCCGGTCGTCCTGCAGCCGCGCCCGCAGGCCGCAGGCCCGGCGTCCGCCGCTGCGGAGACCGCCCTGCCCGAGCCCGGGATCACCGCTCCCGACCTCATCGGCGGTGACCCCGAGGTGTCCTCGTCGACGTCCGCCGCCGGTCA
>Ga0210040_10003725_pt1 | contig 20431 bp, 19 predicted proteins | sample CryGeyCG12114_NA_FD_185462 | JGI IMG/M metagenome (GOLD analysis project Ga0210040, IMG submission 185462) | Groundwater microbial communities from aquifer - Crystal Geyser CG19_WC_8/21/14_NA (SPAdes) (version 2) | ecosystem: Environmental > Aquatic > Deep subsurface > Groundwater | place: USA... | reverse complement strand
CACGAAGACCTCCCGGTCGTTGGAGCGGTTCCTAGACAGCTCCACTCCACGACGGGAGGTCTTCGCCGTACAAGATCAATCAGATCGTGTCGTCACACGACCTCAACCAACGTGCCTGGGCAGTACAGCTAGGGAGGGACAGCGCGTGCGCGCTAGGGAGGGACAGCGCGTGCGCGCTGAGGGCGGCCCCGAGGTCCGGCGGGTCCGCCCGGAGGACTGGCCCGCGCTGAAGGCGCTGCGGCTGGAGGCGCTGCAGGACACCCCCCGCGCGTACGGGGAGACGCTCGCCACCGGCCGGGCGCACCCGGACGGCGAGTGGCAGGCCCGGGCCCGGCGGGGTGCCGAGGGCGGCGACTCCTGCCAGCTGCTGGCCGTGCGCGACGGCGCCCTGGTGGGGACCGCGGCGGCCTTCCTGCCGGAGCCGGGGACGGCGCTGCTGGTCGGCGTCTACCTGACCCCTGGCGCGCGCGGGGCGGGCCTGCTGGACCGCATGGTCGACGCGCTCGCCGGCTGGGCGCGCGAGCAGGGGGCCGCGGTGGTGCGGCTGCAGGTGCACGAGCAGAGCGCCCCGGCGCGGGCGGCGTACGCCCGCCTCGGGTTCGCCGACACGGGGGAGCGGGCGCCGTACGACCTGGACCCGACCGAGCACGAGCTCGTCCTGGAGCGGGCGCTGTGAGCGCGGCCGGGGCGAGCGTGCGGGCCGCCGGCCCGCAGGACTGGCAGGCCCTGCGCGCGCTGCGCCTGGAGGCCCTGGAGGACACCCCGATCGGCTTCCTCGAGCAGCTCGCCGACGCCCGCGAGCACGACGAGGCGGCGTGGCGGGCGCGTGCGCAGGCGTGGACGGCCGCGCCGCACTCCGCGCTGCTGTTCGCCGAGCGGGACGGCCTGCCGGTCGGGATGCTCGGCCTGACCGACGACCCCTCCTGGGTGCCCCCGGGGGCGGTCTTCGTGCTCGCCGTCTACCTGCAGCCCGGCGCCCGCGGGGCCGGGGTGCTCGGCGCCCTGGTGGGGCAGGCGGAGCACTGGGCGCGCGGGCGCGGCGCGGACCGGATGCTGCTCGAGGTGCACGAGGACAACGCCCGCGCGCAGCGCGCGTACGCCCGGGTGGGGTTCGCCGACACCGGCGAGCGGTCGCCGTACGACCCGGACCCCACGCAGCAGGAGCTGGTCATGGAGCGCTCCCTGCGGCCCTGACCGCCGATCGGGTATCGTGGCGGGCTGTTGCTCTCGGCGCGCCTGGTTGACGCCCGCGCCGGTGCACCCCACACGACCGACGGAAGCGAAGACGCGTGCGCACGTACACCCCCAAGCCCGCCGACATCCAGCGGCAGTGGCACGTCATCGACGCCACCGACGTGGTGCTCGGGCGCCTCGCGAGCCAGACGGCCAAGCTGCTGCGCGGCAAGCACAAGCCGTACTTCGCCCCCCACCTGGACTGCGGCGACTTCGTCGTCATCATCAACGCCGGCAAGGTCGCGATGACGGGCAACAAGGCCGAGCAGTCCCGCGTGCACCGGCACTCCGGCTACCCCGGCGGCCTCACCAGCACCTCGTACGCGGACGTGCTGGCGACCCGGCCCGAGCGGATCGTCGAGAAGGCCGTGAAGGGCATGATCCCGCACAACAGCCTCGGCCGTCAGGTGATGAGCAAGCTCAAGGTCTACGCCGGCCCCGAGCACCCGCACGCCGCGCAGGGCCCCGTGCCGTACGAGCTGACCCAGGTCGCCCAGTAGTGGCGACGACGACCACAGGAGCCACCGCATGACCGCCCCCGCAGACCTCGTCCAGACCGTCGGCCGCCGCAAGGAGGCCGTCGTCCGCGTCCGCCTCGTCCCCGGCACCGGGTCCTACAAGCTCAACGGCCGCACTCTCGAGGGGTACTTCCCCAACAAGGTGCACCAGCAGATGATCAACGAGCCGTTCGTCACGCTGGAGAAGGCGGAGCAGTACGACGTCATCGCCCGCCTGCACGGCGGCGGCATCAGCGGCCAGGCCGGTGCGCTGCGCCTCGGCATCGCGCGCGCCCTCATCGAGATCGAGCCGGACGACCGGCCCGCGCTGAAGAAGGAGGGCTTCCTGACCCGCGACGCGCGGATCAAGGAGCGCAAGAAGTACGGCCTGAAGAAGGCCCGCAAGGCCCCCCAGTACAGCAAGCGCTAGCCCGTCCCTCGAGGCGGTCCCGGGATCCGGGGCCGCCTCTCGGCGTGTCCGGAGGTCTTCTCGTGGCTCGACTGTTCGGCACGGACGGCGTGCGCGGGCTCGCCAACGGCGAGGTCCTCACGCCCGAGCTCTCCCTCGCGCTGGCCGCCTCGGCGGCGACCGTGCTGCTGGAGGCCGGGACACCGCGCCCGCGGGTGGTCATCGGCCGTGACCCGCGTCCCTCCGGGCAGATGCTCGAGGCCGCCGCGGTCGCCGGGTTCACCAGCGCCGGCTGCGACGTGCTGCTGCTGGGGGTGGTCCCGACCCCCGCGGTCGCCCACGTCACGGCCGGCGGGGGCGCGCAGCTCGGGCTCATGATCTCGGCCTCCCACAACGCGATGCCGGACAACGGGCTCAAGCTGTTCGGCGAGGGCGGCTGGAAGCTGCCGGACGCGGTCGAGGACGCGGTGCAGGCCGGTCTCGGGCAGCCCCGCCGGGTGACCGGCGCCGCGGTCGGCCGCGTCCTGGCAGGGGGCGCGCAGTTCCGGGAGCGGTACGCCGCGCACCTGCTGGAGAGCGCGCGCACGCCGCTGGCGGGGCTGGCGGTCGTCGTGGACTGCGCGCAGGGCGCGGCGAGCGCGCTCGCGCCCGAGGTCTACCGGCGGGCCGGGGCCCACGTCGTCGCCATCCACGCCGACGGCGACGGCGAGCGCATCAACGACGGCTGCGGCGCCACGCACCTCGAGCAGCTGCAGGCGGCGGTCGTCGAGCACGGCGCCGCGCTGGGCCTCGCGCACGACGGCGACGCCGACCGCTGCCTCGCGGTGGACGCGACCGGTGCGGTCGTCGACGGCGACCAGCTGCTCGCCCTGCTCGCGGTCGCCCTGCACGAGCGCGGCGAGCTGACGGGCGACACCGTGGTGGCCACCGTCATGAGCAACCTCGGCTTCGTCCGGGCGATGCGCGCGGCCGGGATCGAGGTCCTGCAGACTGCCGTCGGCGACCGGTACGTGCTCGAGGCCATGCGCGAGCGCGGGCTCGCGCTCGGCGGCGAGCAGAGCGGCCACACCGTCCAGCTCGCGCACGCCACCACCGGGGACGGGCTGCTCACGGGGCTCGCGGTCCTGGACCGGATGGCCTCCACCGGCCGCTCCCTGGCGGACCTGGCCGCCGTCATGACCCGGCTGCCGCAGGTGCTGGTCAACGTGCGGACCGACCGCTCCCGCGCGCAGGACCCCGCCGTGCTGGCCGCCGTCGCGCGGCAGGAGGCCGACCTCGGCGACGCGGGCCGGGTGCTGCTGCGGCCCTCGGGCACCGAGGCGCTGGTGCGCGTGATGGTGGAGGCCGACACCGAGCAGCGGGCCCGCGAGGTGGCGGACGCGCTGGCCGCGGTCGTCGCGGGCTGACCTGCCCGCGGCGCACCCCGGCCCTAGGGTGCCTGGCATGCGGAACCTGACCCGGGACGAGGCCCGCGCGCGGGCCGCCCTGCTCCAGGTCGCGTCCTACGACGTGGACCTCGTGCTGAGCGAGGACGAGCACTTCGCGTCGGTGTCAGAGGTGCGGTTCTCCTGCCGGGAGCCGGGGGCCTCGACGTTCCTCGAGCTGGACGGGGAGCTGCTCGCCCTGGAGCGGGGCGGCGCGGCCGTCGAGCCGGTCGTGGAGGGCAACCGCATCGTGCTGGACGACCTCGCCGCCGAGGAGGTCGTCCGGGTGACGGCCCGCTGCAGCACGACCCGCAGCGGCGAGGGGCTGCACCGCAGCGTCGACCCCGCCGACGGCGAGGTCTACCTCTACGCGCAGGCCTTCCTCGACGACGCGCAGCGCATCTTCGCCTGCTTCGACCAGCCCGACCTCAAGGCGCGCGTCCGGCTCAGCGTCACCGCGCCGGAGCAGTGGCGGGTCCTCGCGAACACCCGTGCGGAGCGCGTCGGCGGCCGGCACGTCTTCGCCCCCACGGAGCGCATCTCCACCTACCTCGTCACGCTCGCGGCCGGGCCGTACGAGGGCGAGCAGCAGGTCCACGACGGGATCGAGCTCGGCGTGTGGTGCCGGCGGTCGCTGCGCCCGTACCTCGAGCCGGAGGAGCTGCTCGGCATCACCCGGCGCTGCCTGGACGCGCAGCAGGAGGTGTTCGGCCGGCGCTACCCGTTCGGCGACTCCTACCACCAGGTGTTCGTGCCGGACTTCAACGCCGGGGCCATGGAGAACCCGGGCATGGTGACCTTCGCCGACGAGGCGTTCGTGTTCCGCTCGCGCACGACGCAGGGCCGCCGGCGGCTGCGCGCGCAGGTCATCGCCCACGAGATGGCGCACATGTGGTTCGGCGACCTGGTGACCATGCGCTGGTGGGACGACCTGTGGCTCAACGAGTCCTTCGCCGAGATGCTCGGCGTCTGGACGGTGGAGCGGGCGCTGCCGGAGTACCCTGGAGGGCGGGCCGACTTCTGCCTGGGCCGCAAGGCCTGGGGCTACCGCGCGGACCAGCTCCCGACGACGCACCCGGTGGCGGGCGACGTGGCGGACAACCGCTCGGCGCTGCTCAACTTCGACGGCATCAGCTACGCCAAGGGCGCCTCGGCCCTGCGCCAGCTGTCGGCCTGGCTCGGTGAGGACGTCTTCTTCGCGGGGGTCCGGCTCTACCTGCGGCAGCACGCCTGGGGCAACACCGGCCTGGAGGACCTGCTCGCCGCGCTCGAGCAGGCCAGCGGCCGCGACCTGCAGGCGTGGGCGCAGGTGTGGCTGCGCACCTCCGGGGTCTCGCTGCTGCGCCTGCAGGACGGGGCCCTCCTGCAGGAGGGCGACCCGCTGCGGCCGCACCACCTGGGCGTCGGGACGTACGACGACGCGGACGGGGTGCTGCGGCTGCGCGAGCGCGTCGAGGTCGACCTGGAGGGCGCCCGCATCCCCGTGCCGGAGCTGGCGCCGGCGGACCTGGTGCTGCCCAACGACGGGGACCTCACCTTCGCCAAGGTGCGGCTGGACCCGCGCTCGCTGGCGACCGTGCGCAGCGGCCTCGCCCGGCTGCCCGACCCGCTGGCCCGGGCCCTCGTGTGGGGAGCCCTGTGGGACGCGGCCCGCGACGCCGAGCTGCCGGCGGCGGACCTCGTCGCCACGGTGCTCGGCAACGTGTCCGCGGAGAGCGACCCCGACGTGGTCGAGACCCTGCTCGGGCAGGCCCGCCGGGCGGCCGGGCTGTGGAGCCCGGAGCCGGACGCGCTGCTGCGGCAGCTGGCCCGCAGCGGGGAGCGGGCGGCGCGCGACAGCGAGCCCGGGAGCGACCTGCAGCTCGTGCACGTGCAGGCGGCCGCCGCGGCCGCGCTGGACCCCGGGCCGCTGCGCGCCCTGCTCGACGGCGTCGACCTGCCGGCCGGGCTCGTCGTCGACCACGACCTGCGCTGGCACCTGCTGGTCCGGCTCGCGGCCCTCGGCGCCGCCGGGGAGGACGACGTCGCCGCCGAGCTCGCGGGCGACCGGACGGCCTCGGGGGAGCAGCACGCTGCGCAGGCCGGCGCGGCCCGGCGCGATCCGCAGGCCAAGGCCGCCGCGTGGGACGAGCTGCTCGGCGACGGCGAGCTGTCCAACTCGCGGGCCCGGGCGCTGGGCTCCGGCTTCTGGCAGCTCGGCCAGGACGCGCTGCTGCGGCCGTACGTCGACCGCTACGCCGCGGAGGTGGCCGGGCTGTGGGAGCGCCGCTCGCCGGCGCTCGCCACCAGCATCGCCCGGCTGCTGTTCCCCGCGACGCTGGTGGAGCAGTCGGTGCTGGACGCCACCGGAGCGCTGCTGGACGGCGACCTGCCGGCCGGCCTGCGCCGGGTCCTGCTGGAGGAGCGCGACGAGCTGTCGCGCGCGCTGCAGGCTCGCCGGGCCTGACGCGTCCGGGCCGGAGCGCTCCCCGGCGGTAACCTCGCGTGCATGTGCGGCATCGTGGGCTATGTCGGCGGCGGGCCCGGGCTCGAGGTCGTGCTGGAGGGGCTGCGCCGGCTGGAGTACCGCGGCTACGACAGCGCGGGCGTCGCGGTGCTGGGCGGCGACGGCGAGCTGCGCGTGGAGCGCAAGGCCGGCAAGCTCGCCAACCTGGAGAAGGAGCTCGCCGAGCTCGAGCTCCCCGGCGGGCTCGCGGTCGGCCACACCCGCTGGGCCACGCACGGCCCGCCCACCGACGGCAACGCGCACCCCCACGTCGACTGCTCGGGCGCGTTCGCGGTGGTGCACAACGGCACGATCGAGAACTTCGAGGAGCTGCTGACCGGGCTGCAGCAGCGCGGCCACGAGCGGCGCAGCGACACCGACACCGAGGTCGTCGCGCACCTGCTCGAGGAGCGCTACGACGGGGACCTGCCGGCAGCGGTGCGCAGCGTGTGCCGCGACCTGGAGGGCTCGTTCGTCCTGGTCGTCGCGCACCGCGGCTCGCCGGACGTGATCGTCGCCGCCCGCCGCAACCTGCCGCTGGTGATCGGCCTCGGCGACGGCGAGAACTTCGTCGGCTCCGACGTCACCGCCTTCATCTCCCACACCCGCGAGGCGCGGGCGGTCGAGCAGGACCAGGTCGTGGAGGTCCGCAGGGACGGGGTGCGGGTCACGGACCTGTCGGGCGCGCTGGTGGAGGGCGAGAGCTACCACGTCGACTGGGACACCGACGCCGCCGAGAAGGGCGGCTACGAGTTCTTCATGCAGAAGGAGATCGAGGAGCAGCCCGACGCGGTGCGCGACACCCTCGGCGGCCGGCTGACGGCCGAGGGCCTGCTGCACCTGGACGAGCTCGCCATGAGCGACGAGGACGTCCGCGGGATCGAGCAGGTGTTCATCGTGGCCTGCGGCTCGGCGTACCACTCCGGCCTGATCGGCAAGTACGCCGTGGAGCGCTGGGCGCGCCTGCCCGTGCAGGTCGAGATGGCGTCGGAGTTCCGCTACCGCGACCCGGTGCTGTCCCGCAACACCCTGGTCATCGCCGTCTCGCAGTCGGGGGAGACCGCCGACACGCTCGAGGCCGTGCGGCACGCGCGGTCGCAGAAGGCGTGGGTGCTCGCGGTCACCAACACCGTCGGCTCGACGATCTCCCGCGAGAGCGACGCCGCGCTCTACACGCGCGGCGGCCCCGAGGTCGCGGTGGCCTCCACCAAGGCCGTCATGACGCAGATCACCGCGATGTACCTCGTCGGGCTCTACCTCGCGCAGCTGCGAGGCACCCGCGACCCGGACGAGGTCCGCGCCCACCTGGCGGACCTGCAGGAGGTCCCGGCGCTCATCACCGAGACGCTCGCGCGCATGGACGGGGTGCGCGAGCTCGCCCGCTCGCTCCAGGACGAGCAGCGCGTGCTGTTCCTCGGCCGGCACGTCGGCTACCCGATGGCGCTCGAGGGCGCCCTCAAGCTCAAGGAGCTGGCGTACGTCTCCGCGGAGGGCTTCCCGGCCGGCGAGATCAAGCACGGTCCGATCGCGCTGGTGGAGCAGGGCACGCCGGTCGTGGTGATCGCGCCGCGGCACGCGCTGCAGGCCAAGCTGGTCAACAACGTCCAGGAGGTGCGGGCGCGCGGGGCCCGCACGATCGTGATCGCGACCGACGGCGACGAGAGCGTGACGCCGTACGCCGACCACGTCATCCGCATCCCGGACACCAAGTCGCTGCTCACGCCGCTGCTGACGATCGTGCCGCTGCAGGTGCTGTCCGCCGAGGTCGCCCGCGTCCGCGGCCTCGACGTCGACCAGCCCCGCAACCTGGCCAAGTCCGTCACGGTGGAGTGAGGACCCGGCCGAGCAGGCAGGCTGGTGCGGTGGGCATCGTCGGGGTCGGGATCGACGTGGTGGACGTGGCGCGGCTGGCCCGTGCCCTCGAGCGCACCCCCCGGCTGGCCGGGCGGCTGTTCACCGACGGCGAGCGGGAGCGGTCGCTGCCCTCCCTGGCGGCCCGGTTCGCCGCCAAGGAGGCGGTGGCCAAGGCGCTCGGGGCACCCGGCGGGCTGCGCTGGCGCGACGCCGAGGTCGTGAGCGGCGAGCGGGGCGAGCCGCGGCTGGCCCTGCACGGGGGCGTCGCCGAGGAGGCCGCGGCCCAGGGCATCCGCACCTGGCACCTGTCGCTGTCGCACGACGCGGGCGTCGCGACCGCCGTCGTGGTGGCCGAGTCGTGAGGCGGGCCTACACCGTGGCGCAGGTGCGCGCCGCCGAGGCCGGGCTCATGGCGCAGCTGCCGCCCGGCACCCTGATGCGGCGCGCCAGCTTCGGGCTGGCCGTGCACTGCACCCGGCTGCTCGGCCGGGTCAGCGGCGCGCACGTGGTGCTGCTCGTGGGCTCCGGCAACAACGGCGCCGACGCGCTCTGGGCGGGCGCCGAGCTGGCCCGGCGCGGCGCCCAGGTGACGGCGGTGCCGCTCGGCGAGCCCGTGGCGGACGCCGCGCAGGCCCTGCGCGGCGCGGGCGGGCGCTTCGCGGCGCAGCCCCCGGCGCGGGCGGACCTCGTCCTGGACGGGCTCGTGGGGATCGGCGGCCGCGGACCGCTGCGCCCCGCGGCCGCCGCGCTCGTGGGCAGCGTCGCCGGGCGGACCGTCGCGGTCGACCTGCCGAGCGGCGTGGACAGCGACACCGGCGAGGCGGACGGCACGGCCGTGCGCGCCGAGCTGACGGTGACCTTCGGCGCGTACAAGCCCGGGCTGCTGGTCGGCGCCGGGCGCGACCTCGCCGGCCGGGTCGAGCTCGTCGACATCGGCCTCGGCGCGCACCTGCCCCGGCCCGCGCCCGTCGAGGTCCTGCAGGCGCCGGACGTGCGGACGAACGCCCCGCCGGGCGGCGGCTCGCCGCTGGACAAGTACACCCGCGGGGTCGTCGGGATCGCCGCGGGCAGCCAGCAGTACCCGGGGGCGGCGGTGCTGTGCACCGGCGCGGCGGTGCGGGCGGGCGCCGGGATGGTGCGCTTCACCGGCGCCCCGCACGCCGCGGAGCAGGTCCGCGCGCACTGGCCGGAGGCCGTGGTCACCGACGCCACCGGCGAGGACGTCGTGCAGGCCGGGCGGGTGCAGGCCTGGGTCGTCGGACCGGGACTCGGCACCGACGAGGTCGCCGAGCGCACGGTCCGCGCGGTGCTCGCCACCGACGTCCCCGTCCTGGTCGACGCCGACGCGCTCACCGTCTGCGCGCGGCACCCGCAGTGGCTGCGCGCCCGCAGCGCGCCGACGCTGCTGACGCCGCACGACCGCGAGTACGAGCGGTTCGGGTCGGCGGTGGGCGCGGACCGCATCGGCGCCGCCCGGGCGCTCGCCGCCGACCTGGGCGTCGTCCTGCTGCTCAAGGGCAGTGCCACGGTCGTCGCCCGCCCCGACGGCAGCGTGCGCGTCAACTCCACGGGCACCGCGGCGCTGGCCACCGCGGGCTCCGGCGACGTGCTGTCCGGCGGCTGCGGGGCGCTGCTCGCGGGCGGGGACCCGGACGAGGCGGGAGCGGCGCTGGCCGCCGCCAGCGCCGCCTACCTGCACGGGCGTGCCGGCGCGCTGTCCGCGGGCGGCGCCAGCACCTCTGCGCACGCCGTGCTCCAGGCGTGGCCGGACGCCGTCCGCGAGGCCTGGGCTGGGACACTGCCGCGGTGAGGAGCGAGGCGCGCATCGACCTGCAGGCGATCACGGACAACGCGCGCAGGCTGGACGAGCTGGCCGGCAGCGCCGCCCTCATGGCGGTGGTGAAGGCGGACGGCTACGGGCACGGCCTGGTGCACAGCGCCCGCGCCGCGCTCGCCGGCGGCGCCGCCTGGCTCGGCGTGGCGTTCCTCGAGGAGGCCCTCGCGCTGCGGGCGGCCGGCCTCGACGCCCCCGTGCTGGCCTGGCTGTTCGGGCCCGGGGAGGACCTCGGGCCGGCGGTCGCCGCGGACGTGGACCTGGGGGTCTACGACGGGGCCGAGCTCGCGGCCGCGCAGCAGGCGGCCCGCGCCACCGGGCGCACCGCCCGGCTGCACCTGAAGGCCGACACCGGCCTGTCCCGCGGCGGGGCGGTCCCCGCCGCCTGGCCGGCGCTGTGCGAGGCGGCGGCGCAGGCGCAGGCGGACGGGTCCGTACGGGTGGTGGGGGTGTGGAGCCACCTCGCGTGCGCCGACGCCGGGCCGGGCTCCGAGGTCACCCGCAGGCAGGGCGAGCGGTTCGCCGAGGCGCTGCAGGTCGCGGCGCGCGCCGGGCTCGACCCCGAGGTGCGCCACCTCGCCAACTCCGCCGCGACGCTCACCGCCCCGGCAACGCACTACGACCTCGTGCGCCCGGGCGTCGCGCTGTACGGGCTGTCGCCGGTGCCGCAGCTCGGCGGCCCGGCGCAGTTCGGGCTGCGCCCGGCCATGACGCTGGCCAGCACCGTGGCACTGACCAAGCGCGTCCCCGCCGGCTCCGGCGTCAGCTACGCGCACCGCTACGTGGCCGAGCGGGAGACCACGCTCGCGCTCGTGCCGCTGGGCTACGCCGACGGCGTGCCGCGCGCGGGCACCAACGCGCTGCCGGTCCAGCTGGGCGGGCGCCGCCGCCGGATCGCGGGCACGGTCTGCATGGACCAGTTCCTGCTCGACGTCGGCGACGACGCGGTCCACGCCGGGGAGCAGGTGCTGCTGTTCGGCCCCGGCGACGCCGGCGAGCCGACCGCGCAGGACTGGGCCGACGCGCTCGGCACGATCGACTACGAGGTCGTGACGCGGGTCGGCATCCGGGTGCCGCGCACGTACGGGACGGGCGCATGAGCCGGCTGCGCTCCGCGGGCCTGGTCGGGGGCCTGCTCGGGCTCGCCGCGACCGGCGCCGCCGTCGGGCTGGTCGGGGAGCGGTACGCCGTCGGCCGGGTGCGCCTCCGGCCGGACCCGGACGCCGGGGAGGCCTTCTTCGCGCTGCCCGCCGACCGGGTGCGCCGGGTGGTCGCCGACGACGGCGTCCCCCTGCACGTGGAGGAGGTGGGGCGCCCGGACGCGCCGGTGACGGTCGTGCTGTCGCACGGCTACACCCAGCAGCTCGCGGTCTGGCACTACCAGCGCAAGGCCCTCGCGTCCCCCGACGTGCGCCTCGTGCTGTGGGACCAGCGCTCGCACGGCGCCAGCGGCCGCAGCGCGCCGGAGCGGGAGACGATCGACCAGCTCGGCCACGACCTGCGCGCGGTGCTGGACGCGACCGCCCCGCGGGGCCCCGTCGTGCTCGTCGGGCACTCCATGGGCGGCATGACGATCATGGCTCTGGCGGACCAGCAGCCCGCGCTGTTCGGGCAGCGCGTGGTCGCGGTGGCGCTGCTGTCCACCTCCTCCGGGCTGCTGTCGGGCGTCACCTTCGGCCTGCCGGCGGCCCTCGGCGGCGCGAGCCGCCGGGTGCTCCCGCTGCTCACGCGGGGCGTGCGCCGCCGCCCCGCGGTCTTCGAGCGCGGGCGACGGCTGGGGACCGACCTGGCCTTCCTCGTGGCGCGCCGCATGGCGTTCGGCAGCCGGGACGTCAGCCCCGCGCTGGTCGAGTTCGTGGAGAAGATGACCGCCGAGTGCCGGGTCGACGTGATCGCGGAGTTCTACGACACCTTCACCAGCCACGACAAGCTCGCGGCGCTCGACGTCCTGCGCGGCGTGGAGACGCTCGTGCTGGTCGGCAGCAAGGACCTCGTGACCCCCGAGACGCACAGCCGGGCGATGGCGGACGCGCTGCCCGACGGGCGGCTCGTCGTCGTGGAGGGCGCCGGGCACATGGTGCCGCTCGAGCGCCCCGACGTCGTCACGCAGGAGCTGCGCGACCTGCTGCAGCGGGTCAGCGGGCGCGCGTGACCCGCCGGTCCCGCTCGGCGCAGCCCGACGCCGCGGCGCTGGAGGTGCGGGCAGCGACGGACGCCTCCGGCAGCTGGGACGAGCTGGCCGCCCGGGCCCGCACGTGCACCGCCTGCCCCGAGCTGGCCGTCACCCGCACGAGCGTCGTGGTGGGCGCCGCCCCCGCGGGCGCCCGCCTGCTCGTGCTGGGGGAGGCGCCCGGCGCGCAGGAGGACGAGAGCGGCCTGCCGTTCGTGGGGCGCAGCGGGCAGCTGCTGGACCTGCTGCTCGCCGAGGTCGGCGGCGACCGCGCCCGCACGGCCGTGCTCAACACGCTCAAGTGCCGCCCGCCCGGCAACCGGCCACCGCTGCCCGAGGAGAGCGCGCACTGCCGGGGCTGGACCGAGCGGCAGCTCGCCCTGGTCGCGCCGGACCTCGTGGTCGCCCTGGGGCTGTCGGCGACCCGCTGGTTCCTCGGGCCCGTCGCGCTCGGGGCGGTGCGCGGCCGGGTGCACGAGGCGGGCGGGCGGCGCGTGCTCCCGACCTACCACCCGAGCGCCGCGATCCGCTCGGGGCCGGCGGGGGAGCCCCGGCGCCTGCTGCGCGAGGACCTGGCGCTGGCCGTACGGCTGACCTCGTGAGCTGGTCCCGCGTGGTGACCGCGCCGGACGCGGACCCGGGGGACGCCCTGGACCTGCGGGCGGCCGCCCTGCTGTCCGCGCCGTGGCGCGCCGCCGGCTTCCGGGAGCTCGCCCCCGGCGAGCTGGTGCGCCCGGTGCCGCAGGTGCTGACCGGCGTGGAGCAGACCCGGGCGCTCGGGACGCGGCTGGCCGGCGGCCTGCGGGCGGGCGACCTGGTGGTCCTGAGCGGCCCGCTCGGGGCGGGCAAGACCGCGCTCGCGCAGGGCATCGGGGCCGGGCTGGGCGTGAGCGGCCGGGTGACCAGCCCGACCTTCGTGCTGGCCCGGGTGCACCGGGGACCGCTGCCGCTGGTGCACGTGGACGCCTACCGGCTGCGGGACGCGGGCGCCCCCGCCCTGGAGCTCGACGACCTCGACCTGGACGCCGACCTGCCCTCCAGCGTGGTCGTCGTGGAGTGGGGCGAGGGGCTCGTGGAGGGGCTGGGGGCGTCCCGGCTGGACGTCGCGCTGGAGCGCCCGGGGCCGCGCGGCGGGCCGGCGGACGAGGACGTGCGGGTCGCGACGGTGAGCGCCCGCGGGCCGCGCTGGGCGGTCCTGCCGCGTCCGTAGAGAACGATTCGGACACGGCCGCGCTGCGGTGTCGACCGCTACGCAGGGTTGAGGTTAGGTGTGTGACCCCAGTCACGCCCGCCCTGTCGACCGGAGGCCCCGTGCCGTTCCCGCTCCCCGCGAGCACCCGCACCGCGTGGCCGCCGTCGTGACCAGCACCGCGACGGCAGGCACGCCAGGCAGCGCCGCGCCGGGCGGCAGCTCCTTCGAGGTCGCCGGCGTGACGGTGCGCTTCGGCGGTCTGGTCGCGTTGGAGGACGTGTCCCTGCGCGTCACCCCCGGCCAGGTGCACGGGGTGATCGGGCCCAACGGCGCCGGCAAGACGACGCTGTTCAACGTGGCGTGCGGCTTCATCCGCCCGGACGAGGGCGTCCTGCGCTGGCGTGGGCAGGAGCTGCGCAGCCTGGGTCCCTCCAAGCTGGCCAGGCTCGGGATCGCCCGGACGCTGCAGGGCGTCGGCCTGTTCGAGGGCATGACCGTGCTGGACAACGTGGTGACGGGCGCCGACAGCCGCTCGCGCGCCGGCTTCGCCTCCTCGCTGCTCGGACTGCCACGGGCCGACCGCGACGAGCGGCAGCTGCGCGAGCAGGCGCGGGAGGTGCTCGAGGAGCTCGGCGCCGGCGCGTACGCCTCGCGCTACCCCGGCTCGCTGCCCTACCCCGTGCAGAAGCGCGTGGCGCTGGCCCGCGCGCTGGTCGCCCGGCCCGAGCTGCTCCTGCTCGACGAGCCGGCCGCCGGCCTGTCCAACGACGAGATGGACGAGCTCGGCGACACCATCGCCCACCTGTCGTCGCGGATGGCCGTGATGCTGGTGGAGCACCACATGGACCTCGTGATGCGCGTCTGCGACCAGATCACGGTGCTCGACTTCGGCAAGGTGATCGCCTCGGGCACCCCCGACCAGGTCCGCACCGACCCCCTCGTGCTGTCCGCCTACCTCGGCGACGACGTCGGCCAGGGAGCCTGACGTGCTGGAGATCCGCAACCTCGTGACGGCGTACGGGGCGGTGCTCGCCCTGGACGACGTGAGCATGGACGTCCCGGCAGGCCGGATCACGGCCGTGCTGGGCGCGAACGGCGCCGGCAAGACCACGCTGCTGCGCACCGTCAGCGGGCTGGTGCGCCCCAGGGCCGGCTCGGTCCAGCTCGAGGGCAGGGACATCACCGACGCGCAGGTGGAGGACATGGTCCACCGCGGCATGGCGCACGTCCCCGAGGGCCGCGGCGTCATCGCCGAGCTGACGATCGAGGAGAACCTGCGGCTCGGGAGCCTGTGGCGCAAGGACGCCCAGCAGGAGGAGATCGAGGAGATCTACCGGACCTTCCCGTCGCTGGACAGCCGCCGCAAGCAGTCCGCGCACACGCTGTCCGGCGGCGAGCGCCAGATGCTGGTCGTCGGGCGCGCCCTGCTGGCCAGGCCGAAGGTGCTGCTGCTCGACGAGCCCTCGCTCGGGCTCGCCCCCCGCGTGGTGGCCCAGATCTTCGGGATCGTGCGCGACCTGGTGGACCGCACCGGCCTCGCCGTCCTGCTCGTCGAGCAGAACGCCAAGTCGGCCCTGTCGATCGCCGACACCGGCGTGGTGCTCAACCTGGGCAAGGTCGTCGCCACCGACGAGGCGCACGCGCTCGCGGCCGACGAGGGCCTGCGGCACGCCTTCCTGGGCTTCTGACCCGTGAACCCCCCGTCTCCCGAGCAGATCGGAGCCGCGCGATGACGCGCCTGCTGAACCTCCTGCTCAACGGCGTCACCCTCGGTGCGGTCTACGCCGCGTTCGCGCTGTGCCTCGTCCTGATCTTCCGGGCCACCCGCATCATCAACTTCGCGCAGGGCGCGCAGGCGATGTTCACGACCTACCTGGCGTACGAGCTGGTGAGCCACGGCCAGCCGTACGTCCTGGCCTTCGTCGTGGCGCTGGCCGCGGGCTTCCTGCTCGGAGCGTTCGTCGAGCGGGTCGTCGTGCGGCCGGTCGAGACCGGGCCGGAGATCAACGCGGTGATCGTCACGCTCGGTCTGTTCGTCGCGATCGAGGCGCTGGCGGCCATCCTGTTCGGCAACCAGTTCCAGTCCTTCCCGGCGCCGTTCGGCGTGGACGGCTTCCGGGTCGGCTCGGTCGACCTCGCGCTCACCGGCAACGACCGCTACCGCATCGTCGCGGTGCTCGTCGCCGCAGGCCTGCTGCTCGCGCTGTTCCGCTTCACCAACCTCGGCCTGCGGCTGCGGGCAGCGGCGTTCGGCCAGGAGGTCGCCCGGCTGCTCGGGGTCCGGGTCGGGCGGATGCTCACCCTCGGGTGGGCGCTCGCCGGCCTGTTCGGCTCGCTCGCCGGGCTGCTGATCGCCGGCGGGTCGCTGTTCTCCCCGTCGTACATGCAGGGCGTCGTGGTCTTCGGCTTCACCGCCGCGGTCCTCGGCGGGCTCGACAGCTTCGGCGGCGCGGTCGTGGGCGGGCTGGTGCTCGGCTTCACGCAGTCGCTGGTCGCCGGGTACGTCGCGAGCTCGCTGGTCACGATGGCGGCCCTCGCCATCCTCATCCTCGTGCTGCTGCTGCGGCCCGGGGGCCTGTTCTCCTCCAGCGTCGCCAGGAGGGTCTGATGTCGACCGCGATCACGAGCACCCCGGCCGGCGGGCCCGCGGCCACCCGGGAGAAGGGCCTGAAGGGCCTGCCGGGCATGCGCTCCACCGCGTTGCGCCACCTGCTGCTGATGGTGCTGGCGTACGTCGGCGTCGTGCTGCTGCTCAAGACGCTGGACCCCTTCCGCGCCTCGCAGATGGCCTCCGTCGCGTACTTCATCCCGGCGGTCGCGGGGCTGACCGTGCTGACCGGCCTGAACGGGCAGATCAGCCTCGGGCACGGCGCGCTCATGGCGGTCGGCGCCTACACGGCGGCGGTGCTGCTCGAGCGCGCCCCCGGCCTGCCGTTCGTCGTCGTCGTGCTCGGCGCCGTCCTGGTCACCGCGCTGGTGGGCGTCGTCGTCGGCGCCGCGGCCGCCCGCCTGCACGGCCCGTACCTCGCCGGTGCGACGCTCGCGCTCGCCGTCGGCGTGCCCGGGCTCGCGATCTACTTCGAGGACCTGCTCGGCGGCGAGCAGGGCCTGCGCGTGCGGCCGCCGCAGTCCCCGGACTGGTTCGAGCAGCTCACCGGCGCGACCTCGCGCACCTACCTCGCCTACCTCGGCTGGGCGCTCGCGCTGGTCGTGCTGTTCCTGCTCAGCAACCTGCTCAACAGCCGGGTGGGCCGGCAGTGGCGGGCGGTGCGCGACAACGAGGTCGCGGCGCAGCTCGCCGGGATCGACCTCGGCCGCTCCCGCGTCGTCGCGTTCGTCGTGAGCGCGGCCTGTGCGGGGGTCGCCGGCGCCCTCTACGCCTGCGTCATCCGCCTGGCGGCGCCCGGCAGCTTCACGCTGGTGCTGTCGCTGAGCCTGCTGACGGCGATCGTCATCGGCGGGCTGGGCAGCCTGCTCGGCGCGGTCATCGGCTCGGTCCTGCTGGTCTTCCTCGCGCCGTTCCTCACCGACCGGGGCGCCGCCTTCGGCCTCAGCGACATCCAGTCCGCCAACGTCGCCCCGCTCGTCTACGGCCTCGTGCTCGTGCTGCTCATGCTGATCGCCCCCCGCGGGCTGGTCGGCACCGTGCGGCTGAAGATGCTGCAGCGCCAGACGGCCGGCCTGCGGGCCGCCCAGCGCACGACGGAGCTGGACACGCCGGCCCAGGGCACCCCGGCCCAGGGCACCCCGGCCCAGGGCACAGGCGAGCAGGGCACCGGCCACCCGAGCACGGGTGACCACCAGGTCCGCAGCTGATCCGTCCGGCGCCCGGTCCCCGGGTGCCGGAGCACCACAGCACCAACCCGTCCCCGGTCCCGGGGCGGGGCGAGGAGGAGGAGCACGTGAGCATGTCCAGGAGAAGGCCGTTCGCACGGACCGCCGTGGCGGTCGCCGGAGCGGCAGTCCTGCTGACCGCCTGCGGCGGCGGCGGCGACAGCAGCGCGGGCGGAGGGACCGACACCGGCGGGAGCAGCAGCGACAGCGACGCCACCGGCATCACCGACACCTCCATCAAGCTCGGCACCCACATGCCGCTGACGGGGGTGGCCGCCCCCGGCTACAGCGAGATCTCCCCCGGGACCAAGGCCTACTTCGACTACGTCAACGACCAGGGCGGCGTCAACGGCCGCAAGATCGAGTACACGGTCCGCGACGACACGTACAACCCGACGAAGACCACCGAGGTCGTCAACCAGCTCGTCCTGGACGACAAGGTGTTCGGGATCCTGCAGGGCCTGGGGACGCCCACCCACTCCGCGGTCATCGACCAGCTCAACGAGGACAAGGTCCCGGACCTGTTCGCCTCCTCCGGAGCGCTGGCGTGGGACGACCCGGAGAAGTACCCGTACACCTTCGGGTGGCAGCCGGACTACGAGATCGAAGGCAAGATCATCGGCAAGTACATCAAGGAGAAGCTGCCGAACGCCAAGGTCGGCCTGTACCTGCAGGGCGACGACCTGGGCGCCGACGGCGCGAAGGGCCTCAAGCAGTTCATCTCCGACCAGATCGTCTCGGAGGTCACGTACACCTCCGGCGGCACGGACGTCGCGCCCCAGATCGGCAAGCTCAAGGCCGACGGCGCCGACCTGGTCGTGGGCTTCAACACCCCGACCTACACCGCGCTGTCGCAGCTGACGGCCCGGGCCCTGAACTACAAGCCGCAGTGGTTCTACAGCAACGTCGCCCTGGACCCCAACCTCGTCGGCACGCTGCTCGCCAGCTACTCCAAGGGCGCCGTGACCCCGGAGGCCGGCATCGCGCTGCTGAACGGCAACTACACGACGAAGTACTTCGCGACGGTCGACCAGACCGACGACCCGTGGGTGCAGCTCTGGAACAAGGTCTGGAAGGCCAAGGGCAACGGCAAGCCGCTGACGAACTTCAACGTCTACGGCATGGCCGGCGCCTACACCTTCGTGCAGGCGCTGCAGGCAGCGGGCCAGGACGTCACCCGCGACGGCCTCGTCAAGGCGCTCGAGGAGAAGGGCTCGTCGTTCCAGGGCCCGTCCTTCGCGCCCTTCGACTACTCGGCCACCTCGCACCGCGGGATCAGCGGCGTGAAGGTCGTCCAGGTCAAGAACGGGGGGATCAGCGAGCTCACCCCGACGCAGGTGACGAACGACGGGGATGCTCCCATCACCGTGGCCGACAACCCGCCTGCCGCACCTCCGGCGAACGGGATCCCCACCAGCTAGCCGCACGTCCCTCCGGCGGCCGGTCCCCTCGTGGGGCCGGCCGTCGGCCGTCCCGCCCACCTCAGGAGGAGCCCATGTCCCTGTCGATCGCCAGCATCCTGGCCGAGTCCGCCGTGCGGCACGCCGACCGCACCGCCGTGAAGCTCGGCGACGAGCAGCTGACGTACGCCGAGCTCTGGACGCAGGCCAAGCAGTACGCCGCCGTGCTGCGCGAGCGCGGGATCGGGCCGGGGGACACGGTCGCGCTGCTGCTCCCCAACACCCCGCACTTCCCGCTGGCCTACTACGGCGTGCTCGCCCTCGGCGCGGTCGCCGTGCCGGTGCACGCGCTGCTCAAGGCCGAGGAGATCGAGTACGTCCTGCAGGACTCGGCGGCCAGGGCGCTGATCTGCGCGGCGCCGCTGCTCGGGGAGGGGGCGAAGGGCGCGGAGCTGGCCGGGGTGCCGGTGCTCGCGGTCATGGACTCCCCGGGCGGTGCGACCGGCGACGCGGGGGTCGACCGCATCGACGTGCTGGCCCGGTCGGCGACGCCGATCGAGGCGGTGGTGGAGCGCGAGGCGCACGACACCGCCGTCGTGCTCTACACCAGCGGCACCACCGGCAAGCCCAAGGGCGCCGAGATCACCCACCTCAACGTGACGATGAACGTGGTCGCCTCCGCGACGTACTCCTTCGACATCGGGCCGGACGACGTCGTGCTCGGGTGCCTGCCGCTGTTCCACACCTTCGGCCAGACGTGCTGCATGAACACGGCGTTCTTCGTCGGCGCCTCGGTCGTGATGCTGCCGCGCTTCGACGGCGCGCAGGCCCTCGACCTGCTGGTGCAGGAGGGCTGCACGATGTTCATGGGCGTGCCGACGATGTACGTCGCGCTGGTGGCCGCCGGCAAGGCGAGCGGCGCCCGGCCTCGGCTCAAGACCGCGCTGTCCGGCGGCGCCGCGCTGCCCGAGGCGGTGCTGGAGGAGTTCGAGCAGGTCTTCGGGACGCCGGTGCTCGAGGGCTACGGCCTCACCGAGACCTCGCCGGTCGCCACGTTCAACCAGGTCGGCTTCCCCCCGAAGCCCGGCACCGTGGGCAAGAGCATCTGGGGCGTCGACGTCGAGATCGCCAAGGCCGAGGTCGAGGAGCGCATCGAGCTGCTGCCGACCGGTGAGCTGGGCGAGATCGTCATCCGCGGCCACAACGTGTTCAAGGGTTACCTGAACAAGCCGGAGGCCACCGCGGCGGCGATCGTCGACGGCTGGTTCCGCTCCGGGGACCTCGGGACCAAGGACGAGGACGGCTACGTCCGGATCGTCGACCGCAAGAAGGACATGGTCCTGCGAGGCGGCTACAACGTCTACCCGCGCGACGTGGAGGAGGTCCTGCTGCGCCATCCCGCCGTCGGCCAGGTCGCGGTCATCGGGCTGCCCGACCCGCGCTCCGGCGAGGAGGTGTGCGCGGTGGTCGTGAAGGACGGCGAGCTCACCGAGGACGAGCTGATCGCGTGGTCGAAGGAGAAGCTCGCCTCCTACAAGTACCCGCGCCGGGTGATCTTCGTCGACGCGTTCCCGCTCGGGCCGTCCGGCAAGGTGCTCAAGCGCGAGCTCGTCGCCGAGTACGGCGGGTGAGGGCGGGCGCCGCCTAGTCTCGGGACGGTGCTCGTCCTCGGTCTCGACACCTCCAGCCCGGCCATCGGCGTCGCGCTCGTCGAGCTCGAGCCGGGGGAGGACGGAGCCCGGTGGGGGCGGCAGGCCGACTGGCAGGTCGTCGACGCCCGCGCGCACGGGGAGCTGCTGGCGACCGGCGTGCGCGCGGTGCTCGACGAGCTGGGCGCCGTCCCCGGCGACCTCGGAGCCGTCGCGGTCGGCCTGGGGCCGGGGCCGTTCACCGGGCTGCGGGTCGGGATCGTCACGGCCGCCTCGCTGGCCGACGCGCTCGGCGTCCCGGCGTACGGCGTGTGCTCCCTCGACACCGTCGACCCGTGGGGCGAGGGGGCCCGGCTGGTCGTGACCGACGCCCGGCGCAAGGAGGTCTACTGGGCGGAGTACGCCGAGGACGACGGGCGCATCGCCGGGCCGTCGGTGCTGCAGCCCGCC
>Ga0210040_10003724_pt1 | contig 20434 bp, 14 predicted proteins | sample CryGeyCG12114_NA_FD_185462 | JGI IMG/M metagenome (GOLD analysis project Ga0210040, IMG submission 185462) | Groundwater microbial communities from aquifer - Crystal Geyser CG19_WC_8/21/14_NA (SPAdes) (version 2) | ecosystem: Environmental > Aquatic > Deep subsurface > Groundwater | place: USA... | reverse complement strand
GGGCACCGGGCGCGACGACGGCGCCCTGCGCGACGACGGCCCCAGCCGCGCCGCCGGGGCCGAGGCCGAGCGCCGTGCCGCGGCGGCCTTCCGCCGCGCCGTGGCCGTCGCGGCGCGGTCGGCCGCTGCGGCCGCCGCGGTGGAGGAGGCCGAGGAGCTCGCCGCTGCCGGCGCGGCGGGCGCCCCGGCGGCGGCGCGGGGCACCGGCACGGACGGCGCGGCCGCGCCGCGCTCCCGCCGGGTCCTCGTCCACGCCAGCGGCTTCCGCCAGTCGCCCTACAGCGATGTCCGTCCATCCGGTGGGGACGTGCGCGACACCCGCGGGATGGTCCGCGGCGGCGGGGGGGACGCGGCCGAGCGACGGGCGGGCAGGGGGACGGGCGGGCGCGCTGCGTCGGCCGCGCGAGCTGCGGGCGCGGGCGACGCGGGCGGCGGGGCGGCCGCGGCGGCCCCGCGCAAGCTGTGGCACTCCAGCTCGGGGAGCTCGGGCCGATGAGCGGGGCGCCGACCGCCGCGGCCGTGGCGCACCCCGTCCCGCGCGCCCCGTCCCGCGGCGTCCCGTCCCGCCGCGCCCCGTCCTGCCGCGCCCCGTCCTGCCGCGCCCCGTCCTGCCGCGCCCCGTCCTGCCGCGCCCCGTCCCGCGGCGCCCCGTCCCGCGGCGCCCCGTCCCGCCGCGCCCCCTCGTGCCCGGCCGGGGTCGCTGCGCCGGTGGGGTGGCCGGCGGCGCCCGTCCCGTCCTGGGACCTGGGCGCGCTCACTAGGGTGGGAGGGCCGACCACCTGGAGGAGGGCCTCGACGTGCCAGCTGACGCAGCGGCCGGTGCCGCCGCCCCCAGGGAGCGACCGCTGGGTCCCGACAGGACCGGCGCCACTCCCGGCGGTGAGCCGACGTCACGGGTCGAGCGCCGCGGCGCCCGCGCCTCCACCTCGCGCGTGCTCCTGGAGGGGGTGGACGACCTCCTCGCCGCCGCGAGCGGCGCCCCCGGCGTCCCCGGCTCCCTGCGGGTCCTCGACCTGGGTGGCGGCACGGGCGGGCTCGCCGTCCGCCTCGCCTCCGCGGGGCACGACGTCGTCGTCGTGGACCCCAGCCCCGACGCGCTGGCGGCCCTCGCCCGCCGCGCCGACGAGGAGGGCGTCGCCGACCGGCTCACCGGGGTGCAGGGCGACGCGGAGGACCTCTCCGACCACGTGGCCGACGCGAGCGTCGACCTGCTCCTGTGCCACGGGGTCCTCGAGGTGGTCGACGACCCGGCGCGCGCGCTGCTCGCCTGCCGCCGCGCCCTGCGCCCGACGGGGCGGCTCAGCGTCCTCGTCGCCGGGCGCGGCGGCGCGGTCCTCGCCCGCGTGGGCTCCGGCCACCTCCGGCAGGCGCGCGCCCTGCAGCACGACCCGGACGGGCGCTGGGGCCCCCAGGACCCCCTCCAGCGCCGCTTCGACGCCGAGGGCGCCCAGCACCTCCTCGCCGGGGCCGGGTTCTCGGTCCAGCGCACCGAGGGCGTCGGCGTCCTGCTCCCCCTGGCGCCGCGCAGCGGGCAGGCCCTCGACCCGGCGGCCGCCGAGGCCCTCGAGGACCTGGAGCGGGCCGCCAGCGCCGACCCGGCCCTGCTCGGCGTCGCCGGCTCCCTGCACCTGCACGCCGCCCCCGTCTGAGGGCGCCGGCGGCTCCGGGGCGCGGTGGGCCGCACGCCCGGGTCCGGCCCGTCGCGCGCCGCCCCGCGCGCCGCCACCTGTCGCGGGCACCCCCGCCCCGCGCGCCCGCCCCGCCCGTCCCGCCCGCCCGTCCCGCGCGCCGCCCTGCTGGTGCCCCGGGAAGCACCGCCGGTGCCCACCCCCGCCGCCCGAGAGGAGGCTCGCCCGATGGGCCGATCGCAGCTGGACCGCACCGCTGGTCAGCCCCCGGCCGGTCGCGACGGCGCCGCGCCCGTCGCGGGCCCGGACGCCGACGACACCGGCTGCACGGTGCTGCACGCCGACATGGACGCCTTCTACGCCTCGGTGTCCCTGCTGGACCACCCCGAGCTCGTCGGCCGGCCGGTGGTGGTCGGCGGGGCGGGGAGCCGCGGCGTCGTCCTGTCGGCCACCTACGAGGCCCGGGCCCTCGGCGTGCACTCGGCCATGCCGATGGGCCGTGCGCGCCGCCTCGCCCCGCACGCCGTCGTCCTGCCCCCGCAGCACGGGCGGTACGCCGAGGTGTCCGCCGGCGTGATGGAGGTCTTCCGGTCGGTCACCCCGGCCGTCGAGCCCCTCAGCCTCGACGAGGCCTTCCTGGACGTCAGCGGTGCGCTGCGCCGGCTCGGCAGCCCGCGAGAGATCGCGCAGCAGGTGCGGCGCCGCGTCGAGGACGAGCAGGGCGTCACCTGCTCGGTCGGGGTGGCCCCCACCAAGCTCGTCGCCAAGCTGGCCTCCTCGCGCTGCAAGCCCGACGGCCTCCTCGTCGTGCCCGCCGACCGGGTGGTCGACTACCTCCACCCGCTCCCCGCCTCGGCGCTGTGGGGCGTGGGGGAGCGGACCGCCGAGCAGCTCGAGCGCCTCGGGCTGCGGACGATCGGCGACATCGCCCACACCCCCCGGGTCACCCTGGTCAGGGCGCTCGGAGAGGCGACCGGCGCCCACCTCGCCGCCCTGTCGTGGGGTCGCGACCCCCGCCCCGTCGTCCCCTCCGTGGCGGAGAAGAGCGTCGGGGCCGAGGAGACCTTCTCCTCCGACGTCGACGACGAGGCCGTGGTGCTGCGCGAGGTGCTCCGCCTGTCCGAGCTGACGACGGCGCGGCTGCGGGCGTCGGGGACGGTCGGGCGCACGGTGGTGCTCAAGGTGCGCTTCGCCGACTTCACGACGATCACGCGCTCGCGCACGCTGGACGAGCGCACGGACGTCAGCCGCGAGGTCTACGCCGCCGCGCGCAGGCTGTGGGAGGGGCTGCGCCTGGACCGCGCGCGCATCCGGCTCGTGGGGGTGCGCGTCGAGGGGCTCGCGCCGGCGGGCACGGCGCACCGGCAGATGCGCCTCGACGAGAGGGACCGGGGCTGGCGCGAGGCGGACCGCGCCGCCGACCGGGCCGCGGCGCGCTTCGGCGGGGGCAGCATCACCTCCGCCAGCCTCCTGCGCGGGGGTCGCGGGGACCCGGGCGGCCGCCCCCGCTGAGCGGCGGGGGACCCCGTGAGGGGCCCTGCAGGCAGGGGTCACCGCCCCGCTCCAGGGGTCCGCGACGGCGCTCCGCGGCCCCCTCGCACGGGCTCGAAGACTCGCCGGGGCGTGGTCGGTGGTTCTCCCGGGGGGACGTGGTAGACCCGGCTTTCCCCGGCGAGAGCGGCGACCTATCCTTTGCTCGGGTGCACCGCTGTCAGCGGGAGCGCCGTCATCACCGGGGAGGTCCTGTGCCGCTGTCCGAGCACGAGCAGCGCCTGCTCTCGCAGATGGAGCAGCAGCTCCTCAACGACGACCCGAAGTTCGCCTCCGCCATGAAGGGGACCGCTCGCCGCAGCGGCTCCGCCGGCAGGCTGCTGCTCGGGGGAGCGGGGATCCTCCTGGGTCTCCTCCTCCTGGTCGTCGGGGTTGCCACCCAGCAGGTGTTCGTGGGCGCCGCCGCCTTCGTCCTCATGCTGGCGGGTGCGGCGTACGCCGTCTCGAGCCCGCGCCGTCCGGCGCCGTCGGGTCCCACGGGCGTCGTCCGGGGCGACGGGAGCCACCCCGTGCGCCGCCCGAGCCGCGGCGCGCGCGGCGGCCGCGGCGGCTCGTCCAGCTCCTTCATGGAGCGCATGGAGGAGCGGTGGCAGAAGCGGCGCGACGAGGGCGGCCGCTGACCGGCGCCGACGAGTCCCGCGCGCCGGCGGCCCCGAACCTGCGCGCCACGTCCGTCCGCTGACGCATCCGTCCGCTGACGCATCCGTCCGCTGACGCATCCGTCCGCTGACGCATCCGTCCGCTGACGCATCCGTCCGCTGACGCATCCGTCCGCTGACGCATCCGTCCGCTGACGCACCTGCACCCCCGGTCCTGGACCGGGGGTGCTGCCGTACCGGGACCGCCCGGTCTCCTGCGTCCCCGCCCCGCCCCGCCGTGCCCTGACCACCGCCGTGCCCCGGCCCGCCGTGCCCCGGCCCACCGCCGTGCCCCCGACCCACCGCCGTGCGTGGATGCCGGCCCCGCCGCGCGCTCGAGACGTCGACCGGCTCTCAGGGGCCGGTGGAGGTCGACCACCGCCCCGGTGCGGGACGACCCGAGCCGGAGGGCGTCGTGCGCGCGGTCGGTCAGCGGGCGAGCTGGGCCAGCGGGAGCCACCGCGCCCGCCACCGGCGCGCCCGGGGGGTGCGCGCGGCGACCGCGGCGAGCAGCACGTCGACGTCCTCGCGCGCGACCCGCACCTGCGCGCCGACGGCGCGGTCGTCGCCGGGACCGGTCTCGACCTGAGCCTGAGGGTGAGGCGAGGCCGGGGCGTAGCGGGCCGCCTCCACGGCGTCGCGACGCCTCCTCAGGCGCAGCGCGAGGTCGTCGCCGGTCGCCGGGGCCGCGCCGGGCGCCCCGCGGTCAGAGGTCGTCGTGGCCGGGCCCGGGGCCGGTCCGCCGTCGCCCCCGGGCGCCGGGGCACCGCTGGTGACCAGGACGGGGGCGCCGACCTCGGGGGGCGTCGCCGCGGACTCGTCGAGCCCCACGAGGGCCCGCCGCCGCCGCTCCTCGGTGCGCGGGGTGGCGGCGGGGTCGACGGGGACGCCGAGGTCCGCCAGCCCGCGGCGGAGGTCGTCCTCGGCCCGCTCGGCCACCGCGTGCGGCGCGGCGCCGGCGCCCTGCCGGACGGTTCGCCAGCGGGCGCGGCGGCGCCGCCCGGCCGCAGCCGCCGGCGCCAGCACCAGGAGCAGGAGCAGCGCGACGGCGCCCACGACGGCGACCGCGACCGGGGCCCGCCCGCCCTCCGCCGGTGCCGCGCCGGTCGCCGTCCCCTCGTCCTCGTCGGGCGCTCCCGCGTCGGGTGCGGCGGGGGCGGGCGCGGGGGCGGGGGCCGCTGCGTCGGCCTCCGCCTCCCGCGCGGCCACCGCCGCGTCGGCGGCGGCGACGCCCGTCCAGCGCGGCGCCTCACCCGTCCGGACCCCGGGCGTGGGCTCGAAGCGGACCCAGCCGCTGCCGCCGATGTACACCTCGGGCCACGAGTGGGCGTCGCGCAGGCTCACCCGGTAGCTGCCGTCGGCCTGCCGCGCCCCCGGCAGGAAGCCGACCGACACGCGGGCGGGCAGACCCAGCGAGCGGGCCATCAGGGCCATGGCCGAGGCGAAGTGCACGCAGTAGCCGGAGCGGCGCTCGAGGAAGGCCGCGACGGAGCCGGCTCCCGTGCCGCCGGGGGCCTCCTCGCTGTAGGTGAAGCCGCCGTCGTCGCGGAAGAAGGCCTGCAGCCGCGCCGCCCGCTGCAGGGGCTCTCCCTCGCCGGCGACCTGGGCGGCGAGGTCGCCGATCGCCGGTGGCAGGTCCTCGGGGAGGTCGGTCCAGGTGGAGCGCACCGACGCGGGCACGCCCCCCACGTCGACGAGGTCGGCGGCCTCGGGCACGAGGCGCAGCGACTGCACCGCGTACTCCTGCCCTCCCTGCGTCGTCGTCGCCCCCTCGGCGACGAGGTCCAGCGTGTCGGGGAGCACGCCCCAGTCGCCGTCGTCGGGGTCGAGCACGACGGACGTCGCCGGGTAGGGCGCCGGGAGGTACTCCTGGCGCAGCGTCGCCACGGTGACCGCCAGCGACTGGGGGACGGCCGCGCCCTCCTCGACGGCCGCCTGGACGTCCAGCCCCGGGGGAGCGGGCAGCTCCCCCTCGCCCACCGGCTCCAGCGCGTCCCCGTCCTCCCGCGGGCGCCACGTGTCGCCGTCGAAGACGTCGACGGTGACCAGCCGCAGCGGCTCCGTGGCCGCGCCCCCGCCCTCGAGCCGGTAGGTCAGGGCCGTCGCGTCGGAGCGCTCGTCCAGGTCCTGGGCGAGGCTGAGCAGGGGGTTCACCCGTCCCCCGCCCGGTCCGGTGCCGGTGCCCGCGCCGCCCCACTCCTGGAGGGACATCAGCCCGGTGCCGCGCCAGGGCCCGAGCGCGGGCACGACCACGGCGGCCAGCAGCGCCAGCGCCGCGGTGCCCGCGACGGCGGCCACGGGCGCGCGGGCGGCCGCGACGCGCCCGCCGCCGTGCCGCCAGCGCGTGGCGGTGCGGCCCCAGCGACCCTCGCGCCAGCGGCTCTCGGCCCGCAGCAGGAGCAGGAAGGGCACGACGGCGGCCACGAAGGCGAGCACCGGGAGACCGCCGCGCTGCAGCGCGGCCGCGGTGCCGACCAGCGCGAGCAGGGGGAGCCCGGCGGCGGTCACCCGTCCGAGCCGCACCGCGAGCACGTCGACGGCGACCGCGACGACCGCCGTGCCGCCCACGACGAGGAGCCGCAGGCCCGGCGGGTCGGCGACGGGCGGCAGCGACGTCCGGACCACCTCGCGGCCCTCCTCGAGCAGGAGGCGCCCGGACTCCAGGGCGCTCGGACCGGGCAGCAGGCCGAGCACGCCGCTGCCGGGCGCGTAGAGGGCGGTGAGCACCATCAGCGCCGCCGCCGACTGCGCGCCCGCGCGCAGCACGGCCGAGGAGGTCAGCGCGTCGAGCACGAGGCCGACCAGGGCGACGACCACCACCACGACGACGGCGTCGACGAACCAGCCGGGCCCGGCGACCAGCGGCAGGAGGGTGCTCGCCGCACCGAGGACCGCGACGCCCGCGAGGGCCGACGGCGCACCCGGTGGCACGCCCTCGCGCCCGCCCGGGCGCAGGGGGCCGCTCACGAGGCCGCCCGCCCCGAGCCCAGGGGGGCGTCCTCGGGAGCCGCCGCCCGGGACGGCTCGCGCGCGGGGGGACCCGCTGCGGACGGCGGGCCCCCGGGCCGCTGCGCGGCGGCCCAGACGGCGGCGAGGTCGTCGGCCGGGCCCAGGACGGCGGCGCCCCACCCTCCCCGGTGCAGGGTGCGGACGGCCTGAGCGACGGCGGCGTCGTGCGCCCCGTCGTCCCCGCGCGCGACCACCAGCGCCACGCGGTGGAGGGCGGCCGCGCCGACCAGCGCGTCGGCGCTCCACGGGCTGCAGACGGCGACCAGGACGTCCTCGCGGTGGCCGCGCAGCGCCGCGAGGGCGGCGGCCAGCGCGTCGCCCTCCCGCTCCGGGGCGCCGCCGGTGCTCCCGGCCGGCCTCAGCGCCGCGGCCGACCTCGGCGCCCCGGCGCGGGGAGCCGGGTGCGCCCCGGCGGCCGGCCGGCCCGGTCGCCGGCCCGGTCCTCCACCCGGGCGTCCACCCGCTCGCCCGGTCGCCGGCGTCGACCGCCCGGGCGTCGGCGCCTCCGGGACGAGCTCCGGCTCCACGAGCGCGAGGCGCTCCAGGCGCGCCGGGCGGCCGCGGGCGTCCGCGCGGACGGCGTCGCCCGCGGCCCCCAGCAGCAGGCGGACGCCGACGCCGTCCAGGGCCAGGCGCTCGCCGGCCGAGGCCACCGCCGTGACCGCGCGCTCGAAGGCCTCCCGGCCGGTCGGGTCGGCCCCGACCACGTCGCCGGCGCCGCGGTCCAGCAGCACGGCGGCGCCCGCCCGGCGCGGCCGCTCGTCGCGGCGGACCATCAGCTCGCCGCGCCGCGCGCTCGTGCGCCAGTGCACGCGCCGGCGGTCGTCGCCGTGGCGGTACTCGCGCGGCACGACGTCGTCCTCGCCCGCCCCCGGGTCGACCGACGAGGCGCCGGCGCCTCCCCCGCGCACGCGCAGCGGCGCGAGGAGCTGCAGCGCCGGGACGACGAGCAGCGGGTCGACGGCCCGGGAGGAGCGCGAGAGCGCCACGAGGCCGAAGGCGTCCTGGGTCACGACCCGCAGCGGGCCGACCGGGTGGCGGCCCCGGCGCACGCCCACGAGCCCGTAGCGCACCGAGGCGGACGTGCCGGCGGCGAGGCGCTCGACCACGAAGCGCGGGCTGGCCCGGAGCACGGGCGGGACGACGTCCTCGCCGAGCAGCGTCGGGCCACCGCGCCCGCGCCCGTGCAGGTCCAGCCGCACGGACGCCGAGCCGCCGACCGGGACGACGCCGGGGGAGACCGTGCGCTCGACCACGAGCGTCGGCGAGGACGAGCGCGCGAGCGCCCAGCCGACGACCGGCAGCGCGAGCAGCAGGACCCCGAGCCGGACGAGGTCGCGGTGGCCCAGCGCCAGGCCGAGCCCCCCGGACAGCGCGCCCGCCAGCGCGAGGGCGGCGCCCCGCGCGGTCAGCGACCCGGGCCCCGCCGACCACGCGGCCCGCAGCGGGGCGGCGAGCCTCGACCCGCCCGCGCCCCGGCCGGGCCGCCGCGTCCGCGTCGTCCTCACCCGCCCCGGACCGGCGTCCTCGCGACGACGTCCGCCAGCGCGGCGCGGGCCGAGCGCTCGTCGGCGAGCAGGTCCCCGCGGTCGGCCGTGACGAGCCGGTGGGCGACGACGGGGGCGACCAGGGCCTGGACGTCGTCCGGCAGCACGTGGGGGCGGCCGGCCACGAGCGCCCGGGCGCGGGCCACCCGCAGCAGGTGCAGGGCCGCGCGGGGGGAGGCGCCGAGCACGACCGCCGGGTGCTGGCGCGTCGCGCCCACGAGGTCGACGACGTAGCGGACGAGCTCGGGGGAGGCGTGGACGCGAGCGGCCAGGTGCACCAGCCGCCGCACGTCCTCGGCGCTCGCGACGGCGCGCACCGCGTCGAGCGGGTCCCCGCCGGCGCCACCGCTGCGGGCCGTCAGGACGGCCACCTCCTCCTCGGGCGAGGGGTAGCCGACGGACAGGCGCGTCATGAAGCGGTCGCGCTGCGCCTCGGGCAGCGGGTAGGTGCCCTCCATGTCCGCCGGGTTCTGCGTGGCGACCACGAAGAAGGGGCTGGGCAGGGCGTGGGTCGTGCCGTCGACGGTGACGTGGCCCTCGGCCATGCACTCCAGCAGGGCGGACTGGGTCTTCGGCGAGGCGCGGTTGATCTCGTCGGCGACCACCAGCCCGGCGAAGACCGCCCCCGGCGTGAAGGCGAAGCGGCGCTCCGCCGGGTCCCAGATGCTCACCCCGGTGACGTCGCTGGGCAGCAGGTCCGGGGTGAACTGGATCCGGCGCACCGACAGGTCGACGGCCCGGGCCAGCGCGGTGGCCAGCACGGTCTTGCCGACGCCGGGCACGTCCTCGAGCAGCAGGTGGCCGCCGGCGACGAGCGTCGTCACGGCCGTCCGCACGACCTCGTCCTTGCCGCGGACGACCGCCCGCACCTCGTCGACGACCGCCCCCGCGGTGCGCCGGGCCCCCGCCACCTCCTCCGGCGAGAGCGGGCCGCGACCGGCCTCCCCGGCGGGCCCCCCGGCCGTCGGTGGCGCAGTCGTGGACGTCACCGGAGCACGGTACGTGAGCGGCGGCGACCCGACGAGGGCGCCGGTCGCCGTCCTCCGGACGAGGTGCGCCCGACCGGCCGGGACCCCGGGGTCGGCGCGGGCCCCACTTCCCCCCACCCGTCGCTCGGGCGGGCGGCCACGACCGCCTCGGCGCGGCCGGAGGGCCCGCGCAGCCCCCGTCCGTGGCTCGCACGGCCGTTGGTCGGGGCCGAGGGCGACGGGCCGTGGCCTCGCAGGGCCCCCCGACGGACCTCCGCCCTCCACCGCCCTCCACGACCGCGGGGCCGCCCTCGTGACGCGCTGACCTGCGAGGACGCCGGCGGGGAGCACCCGAACGGGTGGGCGGCGCCGGCCTGCGGGCGTTGACGGTGGGGTGAAGTGGAGTACGGTGGAGGACGTCGGAGCGGATGGGTGCCGGCGGGGTCTCCTGAGTGGTGGAGGAGGGCCGCTGGGGCCCTGCAGGGGAGGAGCGGCCGGTGTTCCTCGGCACGCACTCGCCCCGCCTCGACGACAAGGGCCGGCTGATCCTCCCCGCGAAGTTCCGGGACCAGCTGGCCGACGGCCTGGTGGTCACGAAGGGGCAGGAGCGCTGCCTCTACGTGTTCCCGGAGCGGGCGTTCGAGGAGCTGCACGAGCAGCTCCGGAAGGCGCCCGTGACGAGCAAGCAGGCCCGGGACTACGCGCGCGTCCTCCTCGCGGGGGCGTTCGACCAGGTCCCGGACCGGCAGGGGCGCATCACGGTGCCGCAGCCCCTGCGCACCTACGCGGGCCTGGAGCGCGACGTCGTCGTGATCGGGGCCGGCACCCGCATCGAGGTGTGGGACGCCGCCGCCTGGGAGGCCTACCTGGCCGAGCAGGAGGAGTCCTTCGCCAGCACCGCCGAGGAGGTCGTGCCCGGCCTCTTCTGAGCCGGCCCGGCGCCCGCGCTCCCTCCGGGTGGCGAGGTCGCGGGTCCGTCCCGTCCGGGGCGCCGCGCCGCGCGCCTCCCCGGGCTGCAGGTCCCTGACCTGCACGATCAGCAGCACAGCGTGACGGGCGCCACCGCCTGTCACATCAGTCACACGAGTCACACGAGCACCACCCGGCGCCCGGTCCGGCCTCCAGCCGCTCCTGCCGCCCCGGGTCCTGGCGCACTTCCCCGGCGCCAGGCACCGGGACCGGCCGGAGCGGATGGGGACCAGTCCCGGCGCCGGGACGCGGCGGACGCGCGGCCCTGGCCGCGGGGGAGGGGCAGGCATGGGCGAGACGCCCGACGCGGTCGTCCCCGTCCCCGTCCCCGTCGAGAACCACGGGCCCGTGGACGCCGAGCCTGCGGGCGCCGGGCTCCACGTCCCCGTCCTGCTCGAGCGCTGCGTGGACCTCCTCGCGCCCGCCCTCGCCGCGCCCGGCGCCGTCGTCGTGGACGCGACCCTCGGGCTGGGCGGCCACGCCGAGGCCCTGCTGCGCCGCTGCCCCGGCGTCGTGCTCGTGGGCCTCGACCGTGACCCGCAGGCGCTCGCCCTGGCCGGGGAGCGCCTCGCGCCCTTCGGGGAGCGGGTCCACCTGGTCCGCACGGTCTTCGACGGGCTCCCCGCCGCGCTCGACGACCTCGGCCTGCGCGAGGTCCAGGGGGTCCTGTTCGACCTCGGCGTGTCCTCGCTGCAGCTCGACGAGGTCGGCCGGGGCTTCTCCTACGCCCGCGAGGCGCCCCTGGACATGCGCATGGACGGCACCCGCGGCACGACGGCGGCCGACGTCCTGGCCACCTACCCCGCCGCCGACCTCGCCCGGGTGCTGCGCGACTACGGCGAGGAGCGCTTCGCCCGCCGCATCGCCGACCGGGTGGTCGCCGCCCGCGAGCGCTCGCCGCTGCGGACCACGCGCGAGCTCGCCGACCTCGTCCGCGACGCCGTCCCGGCCGCCACCCGCCGCACCGGGGGCAACCCCGCCAAGCGCACCTTCCAGGCGCTGCGCGTGGAGGTCAACGGCGAGCTGGACGCGCTGCGGGGGGCACTGCCGGCCGCCGTGGACGCGCTCGCGGTCGGTGGCCGCCTCGCCGTGATGTCGTACCAGTCGCTCGAGGACCGCATCACCAAGCAGGTGCTGGCCGCGGGCGCGGCCAGCACCTCCCCGCCCGACCTGCCGGTCGAGCTGCCCGAGCACGCGCCGCTGCTGCGCCTGCTCACCCGCGGCGGCGAGACGGCGCCCGAGCCCGAGACCACCCGCAACCCCCGCGCCGCCTCCGTGCGGCTGCGCGCCGCCGAGCGCGTGCGCGGGGGCCGCCTCCGAAGGAGCGCCGCATGAGCGCCACCAGCGCCGCGCGAGCCGTCCGGGCCGCCTCGACGGCACCCGCGCGTCCCCTCGGGCCGCGCCGGGGGCGGACGGCGCAGCCGGCGGGCCTCCTGGCCCGCTCGGCGAGCAGCCGGCCCGCCTCCCGCCCCGCGCCCGCGGCGCGCGCCACGGCGCCGGCGCGCCGGGCGGAGGACCGCGAGCACGCCGCCCCGCGCGTGCGCCTGGTCGCGCCGCCCGCGTCCTCGCGGCGCCGGCTGCCGTTCGGGGCCCTGTGCGGCGCGGTGCTCCTGCTGTCCCTGCTCGCCGTCCTCCTGCTCAACATCTCGCTGTCCCACGGCGCCTACGAGCTGCACGAGGTCCAGGGCCAGCAGCAGGACGCCGGGGAGCGGCGCCAGATGCTGTCGGAGCAGCTGGAGCGCACCGAGGCCCCGGAGGAGCTGGGGCGGCGGGCGGCCGCGCTCGGGATGGTGCCGGCCGGCACGGCCGCCTTCGTCCGGCTGCCCGAGGGCGAGGTGCTCGGCGCCCCGGCGCCCGCCCCCGAGCCCCCGGTGGTCGAGGACGACGACACCGGCGCCACCGGCCCCGCGGCCGTGGACCAGATGGACCTCGACGACGTCGCCGCCGACGAGCCGGCCCCCGCGGAGGCGACCGCGGACGGGCCCGGGGAGGTCGCCGCGGAGGAGACCGCCGCCGACGAGGGAGCCACCGCCGACGACAGCGCCACCGCTGACGAGAGCGCCACCGACGACGAGCCCGACGCGACCGCCGAGGAGAGCGCGCCCTGATGACCCGACCCGACCCCGCCCGGCCTCCCCGCCCGGCCCGGCCCGGCCCGGCCCGTGCCGGCGGCACGAGCAGGCCGCTCGTGCGCCCCGAGCGCCGCGCCCGCCTGATGCTCGCCCTGGTCCTGGCCGTCCTCGTCGTCTTCGCCGGGCGCCTGGTCCAGGTCCAGGCCGTCGACGCCGACGCCGTCGCCGAGCAGGCGCTGGTCGACCGCATGGGCCAGGAGCAGCCGCTGCTGGCCCAGCGCGGCGACATCGTCGACGCGAGCGGCGAGGTGCTCGCCACGAGCGTCGAGCGCCGCGACGTCATCGCCGACCCGTGGATCGTCGAGGAGTACGAGCGGGAGGACGAGGACGGCCAGGTCGTCTCGGCCGGCGTCGACGGCGCCGTCGGGGACCTCTCCCCGCTGCTGGGCCTCGAGCCGGACGACGTCCGCTCGGCGCTGACGCGCGAGGGCACGCGCTGGAGCGTCGTGGCGAAGGGCATCACCCCGGAGCTGTGGGCGCGGGTGTCCGCGCTCGGCGTCCCGGGCATCACCTCCGAGGAGCGCTGGGCCCGCGCCTACCCGGGTGGGGACCTCGCGGGCAACGTGCTGGGCTACGTCGGCGGCGACGGGGGGAACGGGCTGGGCGGCGTCGAGGCGGTGATGGACTCCGAGCTGGCCGGCACCGACGGCATGCAGCGGGTCGAGCGCGGCCGCATGGGCCAGGCCATCCCCATGGGCGAGAGCCAGCGCGTCGAGCCCGTCGCCGGCTCCGACGTCCAGCTGACCCTCGACCGCGACCTCCAGTGGACGGCCCAGGAGCGGGCCGACGCCATGCGCGAGGAGGCGCAGGCCGAGTGGGTGAGCGTCGTCGCCCTCGAGGTCAGCACGGGGCACGTGCTGGCGCTCGCGGAGTCGCCGACCGTCGCTCCCGCCGACGTCGCCACGGCCGACGCGTCGGCGCTCGGCAGCCGCGCCGTCTCCGACGTCTTCGAGCCCGGGTCCACGAGCAAGGTGGTGACGGCCGCGGCGGCGCTCGAGGAGGGCGTCGTCGAGCCCCTCGAGCAGTTCCAGGTGCCCTACACCTGGGAGGCCTCCAACGGGCAGAGCTTCCGCGACTCCCACCACCACGACCTGGAGGACCTGACCTTCGCCGGCATCCTCGGGGAGTCCTCCAACACGGGCACCGTCCTCGTGGGCGAGCGGCTGACGCGCGAGCAGCGGCACGACTACATGTCGCGCTTCGGCTTCGGGCAGCAGACGGGCATCGAGCTGCCCGGCGAGACGGCGGGCATCCTCGCGGCCGCCGACGACTGGGACGCCCGCCAGCAGTACACGGTGCTGTTCGGCCAGGGCGTCTCGGTCAACGCCCTGCAGGCGGCCGAGGTGTACGCCACCATCGCCAACGACGGGGTGCGCGTCCCGCCCCGGCTGGTCGCCGGCACCGTGGACCCCGACGGCGCCGAGCACCCGGCGGACGAGCCCGCGGGCGTGCGCGTCGTGAGCAGCGAGACGGCGCAGCAGGTCTCCACGATGCTCGAGGGCGTCGTCGCCGAGGGCACGGGCGACGCCGCGGCGATCCCCGGCTACCGCGTGGCGGGCAAGACGGGCACCGCCGAGGCGCCGGACGACCAGGGCGGGTACTCCGGCTACACGAGCTCCTTCATCGGCTACGCCCCCGCCGAGGACCCCGAGGTGGTGGTCGCCGTCGTCGTGCAGCGGCCGACCAACGGCTTCTACGGCGGTCAGGTCGCCGCCCCGGTGTTCCAGGACGTCATGACGTACGCGCTCACCTCCCGCGGCGCCATGCCCTCCTCCGAGCCCGCGCGCCTGTACCCCCAGACCTGGTGAGGGGCGGCCCGGCCCGCCCGGCGTCGGGGCCCCCGGCACGACCGGGGGCGCCCGACGGCGCCGGTAGCCTCCCCGCGTGCCCCACCCGACCGGCGACCCGCTCCGCCCGAGCCCGGACCAGGGGTCTCACCGGCCGGCCGAGGACCTCGGTGGCCGGCCGGGGGCACCGGTGACGGGCGGGGGGACGGCGGACCGCGGGGTGCGCCTGGCCGAGCTCGTCGCCGTCCTGCCCGGCGCGCGGGCCACCGGGGACGTGGAGGGCGCGCTCGTGCGCGGGGCCAGCCTGGACTCGCGCGCCGTGCGCGCCGGCGAGCTGTACGCCGCCCTGCCCGGAGCTCGCGCCCACGGCGCCGACTTCACCGCCGCCGCGGTCGCCGCCGGGGCCTCGTGCGTGCTCACCGACCCGGAGGGCGCCCGGCGCGCCGGCTCCCCGGGGGTGCCCGTCGTCGTCGTCGAGGACCCCCGGGCCGTCCTCGGCGACCTCGCCGCGCGCGTCCACGGCACCGGGGTGCACGCCGGCCGCGCGGGGGAGGACGCCCCCGGTGCCGGAGCGGGCCCGGTGCTGCTCGGGGTCACCGGCACGAACGGCAAGACCACCACGGCCTACCTGCTCGAGGGGGCGCTGTCGGCCCTCGGGCGCACCACGGGCCTCGTCGGCACGGTCGAGACGCGGGTCGCCGGGGAGGTCCTCGCGAGCACGCGCACGACGCCCGAGGCGACCGACCTGCACGCCCTGCTGGCGCGGATGGCGCGGGCCGGCGTGGAGGTCGCGGCCCTGGAGGTCTCCAGCCACGCGCTGGCCCTGCACCGCGTGGACGGCGTGGTCGTCGACGTCGCGGCCTTCACCAACCTCTCCCAGGACCACCTGGACTTCCACGCCGACCTCGAGGACTACTTCGCCGTCAAGGCCTCCCTGTTCACGCCCGAGCGGGCGCGGCGGGGCGTCGTCGTCGTCGACGACGCCTGGGGCCGGCGCCTGGCCGCGACGGCCGGGGTGCCGGTGGTCACGGTGGCCACCGCGCCGGGGCAGCGCGCGGACTGGACGGCGCAGGACCTCGTGGCCGAGGAGACCGGCACCAGCTTCGTGCTCGCGGGCCCGGGCGGGCGGCGCCTGGAGCTGCGCGCGCCGCTGCCCGGCGCGTTCAACGTCGCCAACACCGCGCTCGCGGCCGTGGTCCTGCTGGAGGCGGCCCCGCTGCTGCCGGGCGGGACGACCGCCGGGGCCGTGGCCGCGGCGCTCGCGCGCGCCGGGGCCGTGCCCGGGCGCCTGGAGGTCGTGGCCCCGCCCCCGCGGACGGGCACGGGGACGCCCGGCCGGGCCGGCGCGGGCGACCGCCTGCCCCGGGTCCTCGTCGACTACGCGCACACGCCCGACGCCGTGGCCGCCGCGCTCGCCGCCGTGCGCCCCAGCACGACGGGCCGGCTCGTCGTCGTCCTCGGCGCGGGCGGCGACCGCGACCGCGGCAAGCGCGGGCCGATGGGCGTCGCGGCGGCGCGGCACGCCGACGTCGTCGTCGTGACCGACGACAACCCGCGCTCGGAGGACCCCGCGCGGGTCCGGGCCGCCGTCCTCGCGGGCGCCACCGCGCCGGGGGCCGCCCCCGGGCCGTCGCCGGTCGACCCCGCCGGGCGGGCAGCCCCGCGGGACCCGGCGGCGCAGGTGCTCGAGGTCGCGGACCGGGCGGGCGCCATCCGCGCCGCGCTGGACGCCGCCGGCCCCGGCGGCACGGTGCTGGTGGCCGGCAAGGGCCACGAGCGCGGCCAGGAGGTCGCGGGCGTGGTCCATCCCTTCGACGACCGGGACGAGGTCCGGGCGGCGCTGGCCCTGGCCGCCCTGGCCGAGGCCGCGCCGGACGAGAGCGAGAGCGCATGATCCCCCTGTCCCCGCAGCGCCTCGCCGAGGTCGTCGGGGGGGTGCTGCACCTCCCCGACGACCCGGCCGAGCCGGGCGCGGTCACCGGCCCCGCCGCCACCGACTCGCGCGAGGTGGTCCCCGGCGGCCTGTTCGTCGCCCGTGCGGGCGAGGTCGCCGACGGGCACGACTTCGTGGCGGCGGCGCACGCCGCGGGTGCCGCCGCGAGCCTCGTGGCGCGCCCCGTGCGGGACGCCGACGGCGCCCTGCTCGGCCCCCAGGTGGTCGTCCCGGACGTGCAGGCCGCCTTCGAGGCGCTGGCGCGCTCCGCCGTCGACGCGCTGCGCGCCGACGGGGCGGTCGTCGTCGGCGTCACCGGCAGCGCCGGCAAGACGACGACGAAGGACCTGCTCGCGGCGCTCCTGGCCGAGCTGGGCCCCACCACCGCGACGCCGAGGTCCTACAACGGCGAGGTCGGGCTGCCCCTGACCGTGCTGGCGGCGGAGCCGGGCACCCGCTGCCTCGTGCTGGAGATGGGCGCGCGAGGGGTCGGCCACGTCGCCGCCCTGTGCCGCGTCGCCCCGCCGGACGTCGCGGTCGTGCTCAACGTCGGGTCGGCGCACGTCGGGGAGTTCGGGTCGATCGAGGCCGTGGAGCGCGCCAAGGGCGAGCTGCCCGAGGCCCTCGGCGAGGGCGGCGTCGCGGTGCTCAACGCGGACGACGAGCGCGTGGCCCGGATGGCCGGCCGCACGCGCGGGCGCGTCGTCGCGGTCCGCGCGAACGGCTCCGGCGAGGGGGCCGCGGTCTGGGCGGAGGACGTCGACCTCGACGCCGGCGGCCGGGCGGTCTTCCGCCTGCGCTCCCGCCTCGGGCTCGCGGAGGGCGCCGAGCCGCAGGAGGCCCGCGTCGCGCTGCGGCTGGTGGGGGAGCACCACGTCGCCAACGCCGTGGCCGCCGCCGCGGTCGCCCTGCACCTCGGGCTCCCGCCGGACCGGGTGGCGGCGGTGCTGTCGACGACGGCCGCGGCCAGCCGCTTCCGCATGGAGGTCACCGAGCGCTCCGACGGCGTCACGGTCGTCAACGACGCCTACAACGCCAACCCCGAGTCCGTGCGCGCGGCGCTCAAGGCGTTGGTGTCCCTGCGCCGGGGGCCGGACGGCCGCGAGCGCCGCACCTGGGCCGTCCTGGGGGAGATGCTCGAGCTGGGCGCCTCCAGCACGGCCGAGCACGACCTCGTCGGGCGCCTCGCCGTGCGCCTCAACGTCTCCCACCTCGTCGCCGTCGGGCCGGGCGCCCGCGCCGTCCACTCCGGCGCCCAGCACGAGGGCTCCTGGGGCGACGAGGCGGTCCACGTCGCCGACGCCGAGGAGGCGCTCGCGCTGCTGCGCGAGGAGCTGCGCCCGGGCGACGTCGTCCTCGTGAAGTCCTCGAACGCGGCGGGCCTGCGGGCGCTCGGCGAGCAGCTGGTGGCCGACGCGCCCCCCTCCGCGGGGAGCGCGACGACGCGGGAGGGGAGCGCCCCGTGCTGACCGTCCTCGTCGCCGCGGCGCTCGCCCTCGGGCTGTCCCTGCTCGGCACGCCCGTCTTCATCCGCTGGCTCGTGCGCAAGGGCTACGGCCAGTTCATCCGCGACGACGGCCCCACCACGCACAAGACCAAGCGCGGCACGCCCACGATGGGCGGCGTCGTCATCGTCGCCGCGACGGTGCTGGCCTACCTCGTGGCGCACCTGGTGACGCTCGACGCGCCGACGGCCTCCGGGCTGCTCGTGCTCCTGCTCATGGCGGGCCTGGGCGTCGTGGGCTTCCTCGACGACTACATCAAGATCTCCAAGCAGCGCAGCCTCGGCCTGCGGAGCCTGCCGAAGCTGCTCGGGCAGGTCGCGGTGGCGGTCGTCTTCGCCGTGCTCGCGCTCCAGTTCCCCAACGAGCGCTTCCGCACGCCCGCCTCGACGAGCATCAGCTTCATCCGCGACACCGGGATCGACCTGGCCTTCGCCGGCGCGCTCGTGGGCACCGTCCTGTTCGTCGTCTGGGCGCTGCTCATGGTGGCGGGCGCGAGCAACGGGGTGAACCTCACCGACGGCCTCGACGGGCTCGCGACCGGGGCGACCACCGCCGTCGCCGGGTCCTACCTGCTCATCGGGGTGTGGCAGTCCAACCAGAGCTGCCAGGCCGTCGCCACGGCAGGTCCCAACTGCTACGAGGTGCGCGACCCCCGCGACCTCGCCGTCGTCGCCGCCGCGCTGATGGGCGCCTGCTTCGGCTTCCTGTGGTGGAACGCCTCGCCCGCGAAGATCTTCATGGGCGACACCGGCTCGCTGGCGCTCGGCGGCGCGCTCGCCGGGCTCGCGATCCTCTCGCGCACGGAGCTGCTGCTGGTGCTGCTCGGCGGCCTCTTCGTCCTCATCACGCTCTCCGTGGTGATCCAGGTCGGCTCCTTCAAGCTCACCGGGAGGCGGGTCTTCCGCATGGCGCCCCTGCAGCACCACTTCGAGCTCGCCGGCTGGGCCGAGGTCACCATCGTCATCCGCTTCTGGATCGTCGCGGTGCTGTTCGCCGCGCTCGGGCTCGGCATCTTCTACGCCGAGTGGGTCGTCGGGACGGGCCTGTGAGCGCCGCCGAGCGGGCGGGGGCCCAGCCCGTCACCCCGCGCACGGCCGCCCTCCTCGACGCGGGCTCGGAGTGGGCGGGGCTGCGCGTCGTCGTCGCGGGCCTCGGCACGTCCGGGTTCGCCGCCGCCGACGCCCTGGCGCAGCGGGGCGCGCGCGTGCTCGTCCTCGACGCCCGCGACGGCGCGGACGAGCGCGAGAAGGCTCGCGTCCTGGACGTCATGGACGTCCGCGCCGCGCTGGGCGCGGGTGCCGGGGCGCCGCTGGCGGGACGCCTGCCCGACGTCGACGGCGCGGCGCCGGACCTCGTCGTCACCTCGCCGGGCTGGCGGCCCACCGCCCCGCTGCTGGTGTCCGCGGCGGCGGCCGGCGTCCCCGTCTGGGGCGACGTGGAGCTGGCCTGGCGGCTGCAGCCGGCCACGGGCCGCGCCCCCTGGCTGGCCGTCACGGGCACCAACGGCAAGACGACGACGACGCGCATGCTCGCGGCCATGCTCTCGGCGGCCGGGCTGCGCACCGCCGCGGTCGGCAACGTCGGCGTGCCGGTGCTGCACGCCGTCGTGGACCCCGAGCCCTACGACGTCCTGGCCGTGGAGCTCTCCAGCTACCAGCTGCACTGGTCGTCCTCGATCGCCGCGCAGTCGGCGGCGGTGCTGAACCTGGCGCCCGACCACCTCGACTGGCACGGCGGCATGGGGGCCTACGCGGCGGCGAAGGGCCGCATCTACGAGGGGGTCCAGCGGGCCTGCGTCTACTCCGTCGCCGACCCGGCGACGGAGGCGCTCGTGCGCGGGGCCGAGGTGGTCGAGGGCGCGCGCGCGATCGGCGTGACCCTCGGCGTCCCGGCGGTCGGCATGCTCGGCGTCGTCGAGGACGTCCTGGCCGACCGCGCCTTCGTCGCCGAGCGGACGAGCTCGGCGGCCGAGCTCGGCACGCTCGAGGACCTCCTCGGCGCCTCGGGGGGCACCGGGCCGGCCCCGCACGTGGTCGAGGACGCCCTCGCGGCCGCGGCCCTGGCCCGCTCCCACGGCGTGGAGGCGGCCGCCGTGCGCGCGGCGCTGCGCGGGTACCGCCCGGACGCCCACCGCATCGCCCTCGTCGCCGAGGCCGGTGGGGTGCGCTGGGTGGACGACTCCAAGGCGACCAACCCCCACGCGGCCTCGGCCTCGCTGACGGCGTACGACCCCGTCGTGTGGGTCGCCGGCGGGCTGCCGAAGGGCGCCGAGTTCGACGAGCTCGTCGCGCGGCACGCCGGGCGCCTGCGCGGGGTCGTCCTCGTCGGGGTCGACCGCGATCCCTTGCGGGGCGCGCTCCGGCGACACGCCCCCGAGGTCCCCGTCGTCGAGGTCGACCCGACGGAGGATGCGGCCGTGGCAGACCCCTCAGCGCCCGGTGCCGCGCCCGGCACGGGACGAGCGGTGATGGAGCGCGCCGTCGCGCTGGCGGACGACCTCGCCCGGCCGGGGGACGTCGTCCTGCTCGCGCCCGCCTGCGCCTCGATGGACCAGTTCACCGACTACGGCGCGCGCGGCGACGCCTTCGCCGCGGCGGTCCGTGGGCGGTTGGCCGCCCGCGGCGGTCCCGGCGCGGACGGGAGGGGCTGAGCCGTGGCGACCCGCACGCCCGCGCCCGGCACCTCCGCGCCCGGCACCTCCGCGCCCGGCACCTCCGCGCCCGGCACCTCCGCGCCCGGCACCTCCGCACCGCGCACGCGCCCGTCC
>Ga0210040_10003722_pt1 | contig 20437 bp, 18 predicted proteins | sample CryGeyCG12114_NA_FD_185462 | JGI IMG/M metagenome (GOLD analysis project Ga0210040, IMG submission 185462) | Groundwater microbial communities from aquifer - Crystal Geyser CG19_WC_8/21/14_NA (SPAdes) (version 2) | ecosystem: Environmental > Aquatic > Deep subsurface > Groundwater | place: USA... | reverse complement strand
GCCCTTGCGCTGGCGCTCTCCATTGTCCTGTCGCTGTACCTGGCCCGCACCATCATCGACCCGCTGCGCCGCCTCAGCCGGGCGGCGGTGCGCGTGCGGCTGGGGCGCGACCGGGACGTGGAGGTGCCGCGCATGGGCGAGCGGGGGGACGAGTTGGGCGTGCTGTCGCGGGCAGTTTCGGACATGACCGCGGCGCTGCGCCTGCGCATCGACGCCACGGAGACCTTCGCCGCCGATGTGGCGCACGAGATCAAGAACCCGCTCGCATCGCTGCGCAGCGCGGTGGATTCGCTGGAGCGGGTGGAAGATGCGGGCCTGCGCACGCAGCTGATCGGCATCGCCGCCCACGATGTGCGGCGGATCGACCGCCTCGTGACGGAAATCGCGGAGGCGAGCCGGATCGATGCGGAGATGAGCCGCGCGACCTTCGAGGCGATCGATTTGGCCGCCCTGATCCACAATATGGTGGTCGCCCGCGAGGAGCGCGGCCTGAACCGCGGATGCACCATCACCATCGAGCGGCAGGGCCGCTCCACCCTGGTCTCGGGCGTGCCGCTGCGGCTCGAACGGGTGATCGAGAACCTGCTGGACAATGCCGTGTCGTTTTCTCCGCCCGCAGGCCTGATCGACGTGACCGTGAGCCATCATGACGACCGCGTCACGGCCATCATCTGCGACCAGGGACCGGGCATTCCCGCCGTGGCGCGCGAAAAGGTGTTCGCCCGGTTCCATTCGGTACGGCCGGAGGAGGAAGGCTTCGGCCATCATAGCGGCCTGGGTCTTGCGATCGCCCGCACCATCGCGGAGGCCCATGACGGATCGCTGCAGGTGATGAGCCCGCCCGAGGGCCGGGCCGGCGCCTGCCTGGTGCTGGACCTGCCCGCGGCATGAGCGAGGCGCCCAACTCCCGCCTGCACCAGGCGAGCTGCGTCGCGATCGAGAGACGCGGGCTGCTGATCGAAGGGCCCCCGGGCAGCGGCAAGTCGAGCCTGGCGCTCGCCCTGATCGACCGCGGGGCCGAGCTGGTGGGCGATGACGGCGTGCTGCTGGAACTGCGTGCGGACGGGCTCTGGGCCCATCCCGCGCCCGCCACCAGCGGGCTGATCGAGGTGCGCAATGTCGGGATCCTGACCCTGCCGGTCCAGCCCTGCCCGGTTTCGCTGGTGGTGCGGCTGGACCTTGGCGCGCCCCGCTACATCGAGGAGGCCGAGACCGTGGCGCTGCGCGGCGCCGCGCTGCCGCTCGTCCGCCTGTTTCCTGACACGCCGGTGCTGGCGCTCCGCGCGGAGCTGGCGCTGGAGCATTACGGCTTGCGATAAGCGGCTAAGCCGCCTTTCCAACGCGCTGCGTTAGCGGCATGGATCGCCCCGATGGCCAGCGAGTCGCCTGCCACTCCGCCGCATGCCGCCCAAGCGGGCGGTCGCCAGCGAATTCTGCTGCTCACCGGCATGCTCGGTGCGGGCAAGACCACAGCCTTGCGCGAGCTGGAGGATCTTGGCTGGGAGGCGATCGACAACTTTCCCATCCGCCTGCTGGAGCGGCTGATCGAGGGCGACGGCGCCGACGGGTGCGATGACCATCCGCTGGCGATCGGCTTCGACAGCCGCACGCGCGGTTTCGTTCCGGAAGATGTGGTGGCGCGGGCTGCACGGCTGGGCGCCCGGCCCGGCCTGGCTCTCACCACCCTGTTCCTGGATTGCGGCGCACACGAGCTGGAGCGCCGGTACAACGAAACGCGGCGGCGGCATCATCTGGCGCAGGACCTGCCGGTGACCGCGGGCATCGCGGCCGAACGCGAGCTGCTCGCCCCGTTGCGCCGATGGGCGGACCTGCTGATCGATACGACTGGCTTCAATTCCAACGATTTGCAGATGCGCATCCGCGACCTGTTCGCCGCCAGCGCCCCGCGCGAGATGACCGTGACGATCACCTCTTTCGGCTTTTCGCGCGGAATGCCGCCGGTCGCCGACCTGGTGTTCGACATGCGGTTCCTGGACAACCCGCATTGGGTGCCCGGGTTGAAGGAACTGACCGGCATGGACCAGGCGGTGGGCGATCATATCGAACGCGACCCCGGGTTCCGGCCCAACTTGGCGCGGATCACGGACCTTCTGACCGACCTGCTCCCCCGCTATGCGGAGCGGGGCAAGAGCTATGTCGGGATTGCCATCGGCTGTACCGGCGGGAAACACAGATCAGTTTACACGGCGGAGCGCATTGCGGAAGGCTTGCGCGTCCAAGGCTTTTCGCCCACTGTGCTGCATCGCAACCTAGGCTCGCGCAGTGCCGCGATCCTGGAAGGGCCGGAACGGACATGACAGGCAGATATGCGTTGCCTCTCAAGCAATTAGCCAGCTGCCCGGCACATGATGCCGGCCTGAAGAAGAAGGATTGCACTGCAGCATGATCGGGATGATCCTGGTCACTCATGGGCGCCTGGCGGACGAGTTCGTCCACGCGATGGAACACGTCGTCGGCCCGCAGGTGGACGTGGCGACAGTGTGTATCGGCCCGAATGACGACATGGAACAACGCCGCAAGGACATTGCCCGTGCGATCAGGGAGGTCGATAGCGGAAGAGGCGTGGTGCTGCTGACCGACCTGTTCGGCGGCACTCCTTCCAACCTCGCCATCTCCCTGTTGCAGAGTGGCAAGACGGAGGTAATCGCCGGGATCAACCTGCCGATGCTGATCCGCCTGGCCGGTGCGCGCAAGGACATGACGCTGGCGGCCGCCGCTGCCGCCGGGCGCGACGCAGGCCGCAATTACATCACGATCGCTTCCGAATTCCTCGGCCAGCACGCCTGAGGCGGGTTCTGGTGGGTCGGATCACCCGTTGACTTGCCAATTGTTGCCCGACAAGTTCCGCTCCGGGATGAGGAGAGGCTGATGTCGGAACACGTCCAGGCCGGCGAATGCCGGGCAGAGGTCACGATCGTCAACAAACGCGGGCTGCACGCCCGCGCCAGCGCCAAATTCGTCGCTGCCGTGGCGCAGATGGAAGGCAGCGAGGTGCGCGTCAGCAAGGATGGCGGCAGCGCCGGTGGCGGATCGATCCTGGGCTTGATGATGTTGGGTGCGGCCAAGGGCGACCATGTGCAGCTGCAGGTCAGCGGCGATTCGGCGGAGGAGCGGCTGGCGCAGCTCGTCGCCATGATCGAGGACGGGTTCGGGGAGGATTGACCGGCCTGCCCTGCCCCGCCTAGCGCATCGGCTGTCATGCGCCATCACATCACCGGCTTCTCCAACCCGACCGTCAAACTGCTGCGGTCGCTGCGCGACAAGAAGCACCGCCGGCAGCAGCGCCGCTTCCTGGCGGAGGGGCTGCGCCTGCTGATCGATGCGCGCAGCCACGATCGCCTGCCCGAAATGCTGGTAATGGCGGAAGGGCGCGACCCCCACCCCCTGCTCGAAGCGTTGGAGGCTGACGTGCTGGCGGCGGGAGGCGAGGTGATCATCACATCGGCGGAGATCCTGTCCAAGATCACCGGCAAGGACAATCCCCAGGGGGTCATCGGCGTGTTTGCGGAATGGGACACGTCGCTGACCCTGCTGGACCGGACCGCCGCGCCGATCTGGCTGGTGGCGCAGGCCCTGCGCGATCCCGGCAATCTTGGCACCATGCTGCGCACCGGCGATGCGGTGGGCGCGGGCGGGCTGATCCTGGTGGATGATTGCGCCGATCCCTTCGGGGTGGAGGCGGTGCGCGCCAGCATGGGGGCGATCTTCACTCAAGCGCTGGCGCAGGCCCGATGGGACGAATTCGCAGGATGGCTGCGCGGCGGTGCGGGCCAGCTGGTCGCAGCCTCGCTCGCCCCCGGGTCGCTGCCCTACCGCCAGGCGCCCTACGCTGCGCCGTGTTTCGTGCTGGTCGGAAACGAATCGCGCGGCCTGCCGACGGATTATGAGGCCGCGTGCGACCTGCATGTCACCATGCCGATGCGCGGCGCGGCCGACAGCCTGAACGCGGCGGTAGCGGGCGCGGTGCTGGCCTACGAGGTACTGGCACGCCTGGAAGGCTGAGGGGTTCCCCCCGGTGCCTAAGCCACCTTAAGCGAGTGCCTGATCTGCCCGGCCATTGCCGCAAGCGCACCATCTGGCGCGCGCTGCGGACGGCGCAGGGTGAACTCGCCTTCGATGCAGGCGCGCGAGGTCATGTCGCCGGCTTCGTGCAGCGGAAACACATGGGCATGGGCGTGCGCGACGTCTGCGCCGCTGAAGGCGAACGCGATCCGCTCCACCTGCGCAACCGCCTGCAAACCGCGGCCCAGCCGCTGGCCCGCCGCCCCGATCGCGGCGAGCAGGTCGGCCGGAAGGTCGAGAAAAGCGGGATAGTGGTCGCGCGGCACGATCTGCAGGTGGCCGGGGCGGATCGGGAAGGCGTCCATGAAGGCGACCAGCCGCTGGTCCTGCCACACGATCTCGGCCGGGTGATCTCCTGCGCCGATGGCGCAGAAGCGGCAGGCGCTCACTTGCCGCGCGGTCCGCTCGCCCTGCGCGCGAAGCCCACGCCGGCACCGATCGTGGCCCCGACAGCCGGCCCCACCAGCGGCACCACGGCGCCGGCTGCGGCGCCCAGAGCGGCGCAGGCGGCGACGCTCTGCCCGGTCTGGGTTGCGAGGCCCTTGCGCGCCAGCCGCGCCCCCTGCCCGGCCGCCTTCGCCCCCTCCCGGGCCACAGCCGCCGCCTGCCGCAGCGCCTCGCGCCGCTTCTCCGCGGCCGTGGGCGCGATCAGGCGTGTGCCACATGCGTGACAGAAGCGATCGGTCGGCTGCACCGCGGCGCGGCAGTTGGGGCACGGCATGACTGCACTCCTGGGGTCAGATGACGGGGGCGCGTGCTGCTCACCGCAGCAGCACCAGCTCCTCCGCCATGGTCGGGTGAATGGCAATTGTGGCGTCGAAATCGTCCTTCGTCAGTCCGGCCTTCACCGCCACCGCCGCCGCCTGCAGGATTTCCGGCGAGTCCGGGCCGATCATGTGGATGCCGACAATGCGGCCTGAATCACCCTCGCAGATCATCTTGTACAGGCCGCGCTCGTTGCGCCCGGCCAGCACGTTCTTCATCGGGCGAAAATCGGCCATGTAGACCTTGATAGGACCCAGCGTATTGCGCGCCTGCGCCTCCGTCAGGCCCACGCCGGCGATCGGCGGGTGGCTGAACACGGCAGATGGGATGCAGTCGTAACTGACCGCCGTGGGCTTGTTCGCGAACAGCGTGTCCGCCAGCGCCTGCCCTTCGCGGATCGCCACCGGCGTCAGCTGCACCCGGTCGGTCACGTCGCCCACCGCGTGAATGGAATCGACGCTGGTCTTGCCGAAGCGGTCGACCACCACCGCGCCGCGCGCGCCCAGTTCCACGCCGGCCTCGGCCAGTCCCAGCCCATCGCTGTTGGGCAGCCGGCCGGTCGCGAACAGCACGCAATCGACCACCAGATCCTCGTGATTGGTCATGCAGACCCGCAACGTGCCATCCTCGAGACGCTCGATGCTGCGGAAGTCGGCGTTGAAGCGGAAGTCGATGCCCTTCATCAGGCTGATCTGCAGCAGGCGGTCGCGCATGCTTTCATCATAGCCGCGCAGCAGCTGGTCGCTGCGGTTGACGATCGTCACCTTGCTGCCGAATTCGTTGAAGATGCCGGCAAATTCATTGGCGATGTAGCCGCCACCGGCGATCACGACCCGCTTGGGCAGCGTGTCGAGATGAAACGCCTCGTTGCTGGTGATGCCATGTTCCGCGCCTGGAAAGTCGGGCCGGTGCGGACGCGCGCCGGTGGCGATCAGGATGTGGCGCGCGGTTACCGCCGTGCCGTCCGCCAGCGTCACCTCGTTCGGGCCGGTCACCCGGGCGCGCTGCTTGAAGATGGTGACCTTGTTGTTCTCCAGCGTCTGGGAATAGAGCCCTTCCAGCCGCTCGACGTCCTTCAGCACGTTGTCGCGCAGCACGCGCCAGTCGAAGGTGCAGTTCTCCACCTTCCAGCCGAAGGCCCGCGCATCCATCAGATCCTCGGCAAAATGGGCGCCATAGACCAGCATCTTCTTGGGCACGCAGCCGCGGATCACGCAGGTGCCGCCGACGCGATATTCCTCCGCCACGGCGACCTTGGCCCCATGCGCAGCGCTGGCGCGGCTCGCGCGTACTCCGCCGGAGCCGGCGCCGATGGTGAACAGGTCATAATCGCAATCGGCCATGGCATCCTCCGCTAGGCTCGGCATATGGCGGCCCGTCGGCACCTTGCCAACCGGCGGGTGGGTCAGTGCCCGCCGGCGGGTGGCCTGGCGCCGGGTTTGGCCTTCGGGATCAGCCAGGCAAGCTGGCCGGCAAAGATGCACAGCACGCCGACGGCAATGAACAGCTTGCCCGACGAGATGGTCGCGCCCTGCAAGTCGACCATGCGTTCCAGCATGCCGCGGGCCTGTTGCGCGGAGAAGCCGGCATCGGCCATCCGCTCCATGAAGCCGGCGCCCCCGTTCACCACGCCCACCAGTTGCGCGCGCGCAACCTGCGTGCCGTCGGCCCATTGCGTGGTGACGACGGAGGTGGCCAGCGCGGTCGCCAGCGTGCGGCAGAACGCCATCAGCCCGGCGGCCGACGCGGTGTCCTTGGCCGGCACGGCGGACAGGCCCAGCGTCATCAGCCCGATCATGAAGAACGGCGTACCCAGGCCCTGCAGCAGCTGCGGCATGGTGTAGTCCCAGAAGCTGAGATCACCGGTCCAGCGCGCGCGCAGGAACGAGACGAAGCCCAGCCACACCAGTCCGGCGCACACCGTGATGCGCATGTCGATCCACTGCCCCGACCGCCCAGCCAATGGCGCCAGCATGATGGCGAATATCCCCATGGTCGACATGGCATAGCCCGACCAGGTGGAGGTGTAGCCCGGCACCTGCTGCAGGAATTGCGGCACCACCACCACGGAACAGTAGATGGTGGAAAAGCCCACCGCCAGCGCCGCCGTCGCCGCGCTGAAGCCGCGGAACCGGAACAGGCGCAGGTCCACGATCGGATGCTCGTCCGTCAGTTCCCAGATCAGGAACGCGACGAAGCCGATCGCGGCCGCAGCAGCCAGCCCCACGATCATCGGCGATCCGAACCAGTCATGCTCCCGCCCCAGATCCAGCATCAGCTGGAACGAACCGACCCAGAAGATCAGCAGCAGCAGGCCGATGCGATCAATCGGCAAGATGCGGATCTGCGTCTCGTAGGGCTTCAGGAACCGGGTCACGCCGAAGATGCACAGGGCCGCCGCGGGCAGGTTGATGAAGAATATCCAGGGCCAGGAATAATCATCGCTGATCTGCCCGCCCAGGATCGGCCCGACGATCGGGGCGATGATGGTGGTCATGGCGGCGACCGACATGGCAAGCCCTGCCTTTGCGCGCGGAAAGATGCGCATCAGCAATGCCTGCGACAGCGGCATCAGCGGCCCGCCGCACAGCCCCTGCCCGATGCGGCAGGCGATCAGCATGCCCAGCGTCGAAGACAGGCCGCACAGCATGGAAAAGCTGGTGAAGCCGACCAGCGCATACAGGAAGGTGCGGTAGGTGCCGAAACGGCCGGACAGCCAGCCGGTCAGCGGGACCACGATCGCCTCCGCCACCGCATAGGACGTGATGATCCAGGTCCCCTGCGTCATGGAGACGCCCAGACTGCCGGAGATATGGGCCAGGCTGACATTGGCGATGGTGGTGTCGAGCAGCACCAGGAAGTTCGCCATGCCCAGCGACAGCGCCGCCAGCCACAGCGGCATGCCCTGCAGCGGCGGCGGCCCCTCGGGTGCGCCCGTCGCGGGCGGGCGGCTCATTTCGCCCCCGCTGCCCCGGACACGTCGATCGTCGCTTCCATCGACAGGCCGACCCGCAGCGGATGGGCACGCAGCTCCGCCGGATCGAGCGCGACGCGCACGGGCAGGCGCTGCACCACCTTGATCCAGTTGCCGGTCGCATTCTGCGCCGGGATCAGCGCAAAGGCCGCCCCCGTGCCGCCGCCCAACCCGGCCACCCGGCCATGGAAGACCACGTCATCGCCATACAGGTCGGATACGAGCTCGACCTGCTGGCCGGCGCGCACATGGCTCAGCTGCCCTTCCTTGAAGTTCGCATCGACATACAGGCTGTCGACCGGAACGATGCTCATCACCGGCGTACCGGCAGCGATCTGCTGCCCGACCTGCACGTTGCGCCGCGCGACCACGCCGGCCACCGGGGCGCGGACCACCATGCGCTCCAGCTCCAGCTGCGCCATGTCGCGCGCCGCACGGGCGGCCAGCACGTCGGGATTGGTCGCCTCGGTCGTGCCCTGCGTCAGCGCCAGGTTCGCCCGGCTCTCCTCTTCGGCGGAGCTGCGGGTCGCCTGCACCTGCGCCAGGTTCGCGCGGGCCAGCGCCAGGTTGGCCTGCGCCGTGCGCAGCGCGTTGGTGGCCGCGGTCAGCTCGTCACCCGATACGGCCCCATTGCCGGACAGCGCCTGCCGCCGGTCGTAATCGACCTGGGCGCGTTCCACATTCGCCTGCTGCACCTGCACCTGCGCCCGCGCGGCGTTGATGTCCGCCTGGCGCGCGACGGTGCGCGCCTGCAGCGACTGGCCGGTGGCGGCGGTCTGGCGGAACCGGCGCTCGGCCTGGGCCAGCTCGGCTTCCGCCCGGGCCAGCGCCAGCCGGGCATCGGCATCATCCAGCCGCACCAGCACGTCGCCGCGCTTCACCGTCTGCGTGTCCTGCACCAGCACGGCCGTGACCGGTCCGCTGACGAGCGGGGTCACCTGCGCCACATCGGCGCCGACATAGGCATTGTCCGTCGCGACGGAGCGCCAGGCGAACAGCAGCTGCCAGGCGATCACCAGCGCGGCCACTACGGCCAGCACGATGCCGAACACCAGGAACAGCCGCTTGCGCCGCCCGGCCTTGGGGTTGCCCGCTTCGGGCGTGTCAGCCAGTTCTGCCATCGTCGTCACCTTGCACCGGGGATGCTGGGGCGGCATCTGCCCGCGTCGATTGGGATGTGGGATCGGCAAAGCCACCACCCAGCGCGCGCACCAGCGCAACGTCCAGCGTGAAGGCCCGCGCGGTCAGATCGGCGGCGACACGGCGGCTTTGCAGCACCGTGTCCTCCGCCGTCAGCACGTCGAGATAGGTGGCCAGCCCGCCCTGGAAACGCTGCTGGGCGATGTCGTAGGCGTTCTGCGCCGCATCCACCGCCTCCGTCGCCTCGCTCTGGCGCGTTCCCAGCAGCCGGATGGATGTTGCGGCATCCGCCACCTCGCGCAGCGCGCCGATCAGCGTGGCGTCGTAATCGGCCACCGCGATGTCCGATGCCGCCTCGCTTGCCCGCAGGTCACCGGCCAGTTGCCCGCGATTGAAGATCGGCAGGCTGAAGGCCGGCCCGGCATTGCCGTAAGTCGATCCGCTGTCGATCAGCTGGTCGAGGCCCAGCGCTTGCAGCCCGAACAAGGCCGTGATGTCGATGTCGGGATAGAATGCCGCACGCGCGGCCCGGATGCGGCTGACCGCCGCCTCCGCCCGCAGGCGTGCGGCCACGATGTCCGGCCGGCGGCCGATCAGGTCGATGCCCGCAGCATCGGGCAGCCCGCGCGGGGCCAGGCCAGCGATGCGCGTGGGTTCGATGGTGAGCGCGCGGTCGGGCCCTGCCCCCACCAGCGCGGCCAGACGATTGCGGGTCAGGCTGATCGCTTCGTCGGTTGCAGCCAGTTCGGCCCGGGCGCCGGCTGCGCGCGATCGGGCAAGTTCCTGCGTGCCACGGTTATCGAGCCCGATGCGGAAGCGCTGCCCGGCCAGATCGAGGCTCTCCTCGCGCACCGCAACCGCGCGTGCGGCAATCGTCTGCTCCAGCTCCAGCCGGGCCAGATCGGCATAGGCATCGGCAACTGCGGTGGACAGCAACAGCAACGCCTGCTGCGCATCGACCCGCGCGGCAGCCGCCTCCCCGCGCGCGGCCGCCAGCGCCGCACGGTTGCGGCCCCACAGATCGAGGTCGAACGCCGCACGCGCCGCCACGACACCGGTGTCGTTCCAGCCGCGGGGCACGAATTGTGCGGGGATGCCGTTGTTGTAGCTCTGCTTCGCGACGCCGGCCGATCCTTCGATCCCGACCGTGGGCAGCAGCGCGGCATCGGCCTGTTGCGCGTAGGCGTCGGCCTGGCGGATGCGGGCCGTGGCGCGGGCCACATCGGGGGAGGCGTCGCGCGCCTGTGCGATCAGCGCCGCAAGCTGCGGGTCGCCATAGGCATCCCACCAGTGGTCGCCCGGCCAGCGGGCTGCCGTACCCGGCAGGCTGGCGGCGGAGGCAAGCGCCTCAGGCGAGGTCGGGCTCGCCAGCTGCATCGGCGCGGGCGCACAGGCAGCAAGCGGGAGCAGAGTCAGGAAAATGGTGCGGCGCAACAACCGTACTCCGTGGTACGGCGCCCTTGCGCCGGACCCTCCGGCAAGTCAAAGCATTTCGTACCAAGGAGTACGGTGAAATGACGTCCTGCCCCGATTCCGATCCCACGCCGCGCGATGCGCGCAAGGAGGAGCGCCGAGCCTGCATCGTGCAGGCAGCGCAACGGCATTTCATGGAGCACGGCTTTGGCGGCACCACGATGTCGGGAATCGCGGCCGAGATCGGCGGATCCAAGACCACCCTGTGGTCCTATTTCGCTTCCAAGGAGGAGCTGTTCGCCGCCGCCCTCGACGACTGGATCGAGCGGTTCAAGCCGACGGAGAAGATCGAGCCGGGCGGCGATCTGCGCGGCAAGCTCGTCGCCTACTGCAACCGCTTCCTGCACCAGATGCTGGCACCGCAGACGGAAACCCTGTTCCGCCTGGTCATCGCGGAGGGGGTCCGCTTTCCCGAGCTGGGGCGCATCTTCTACGAACGGGCGCCGCTGCGCCGGCACAAATGCCTGGCGGAGTTCCTGCAGGCGGAGATGGAGAGCGGTCGCCTGCGCCGGGCCGATCCGCTGACCGCGTCAGCCCAGTTGCACCATCTGTGCTTCTATCGATTGTTCATGCACCGGATGTGGGGCCTGGAGCCCGACACGTCCGAGGCGCAGATCACAGCCGAGTGCGAAAGTGCGGTCGACCTGTTCCTCGACGGCTTGGCGCCGAGAAGCAGGTCCACCGATTGAGCTATGCTCAGCCGCGTCCGGTCGCGGGGGCACGACCGCCGCCGCCACCGCCGCCACCGCCACGGCGTCCGCGACTGGCGCCGGCCGGGCGCGCTTCGCCGCCAGCGTGCTGGGCAGCGCCGCGGGCGCCCTGCTGGCCATTGCCGCGACCGCCCTGACCGCCGCCGCCCTGCATCGGGCCACGACGTTGCGTGCCGTCAACCGGCCGCGCCTCGACGATGCGCTGCGGCTTGCGCGGGCCGCGCTGCTGCTGCTGGCGACGCTCGGGACGATCCTCGTCCTTCGGGCTGGTCATCGGCAGGGCGGCGACCCGCTCCACTTCCTTGCGGAACGCTTCGGGCAACGGCACCTGGTCCAGCGTGATCTTGGTCAGCTTCTGGATGTCGCGCAGGTAATCCTTCTCGTCCGCGGCGCAGAACGACAGCGCCACGCCCTCGCGCCCCGCACGTGCCGTGCGGCCGATGCGGTGGACATACTGGTCGGGCACGTTGGGCAGTTCGAAGTTCAGGACGTGGGACACGCCCGGAATGTCGATCCCGCGCGCGGCGATGTCGGTCGCCACCAGCACGCGCACGCTGCCATCACGAAACTCGCTCAGCGCCTTTTCGCGCTGCGGCTGACTCTTGTTGCCGTGGATCGCGGCCGCGCGGATGTTGCTCTGCGCCAGCTTGCGCACGACGCGATCCGCGCCATGCTTGGTACGGCTGAACACCAGCGCCCGGTCGATCTCCTTCTTGGCGAATCCTTCGCGCAGCACCAGGTTCAGCAGCGCCTGCTTCTCCTGCTGGCTGACATGGATGACATATTGCTCCACCCGCTCGGCCGTGGTCGCGGCGGGGGTGACGGCGACCTGCGCCGGATCGGTCAGGTACTGCCCGGCCAACGTGCGGATCGCGGTCGGCATGGTGGCGGAGAAGAACAGCGTCTGGCGCTGCGCCGGCAGCATCTTCACGATCTTGCGCAGCGCATGGATGAAGCCGAGGTCCATCATCTGGTCGGCCTCGTCCAGCACCAGCACCTCGACATGACCGAGATCGAGCGCGTTCTGTTCGCACAGGTCGACCAGCCGGCCTGGGGTCGCGACCAGGATATCGACGCCGCGCGCCACATCCTGTCGGTTCTTGTTGACGCTGGTGCCGCCGAACACGGTCACGATCTTCAGATGGGAAAAGCGGGCGTAGTCGCGCGCGCTTTCGGCAATCTGCCCAGCCAGTTCGCGCGTGGGCGCCAGCACCAGCATCCGGCAGCCGCGCGGCCGCGGGCGCTTGTCCGCTGCGACCAGCCGGTCGATGGACGGCAGCATAAAGGCCGCGGTCTTGCCGGTGCCGGTCTGCGCGATGCCGAGCAGGTCGCGCCCTGCCAGCACATAGGGAATCGCCTGCGCCTGGATCGGGGTCGGCGTGTCATAGCCCTTGACGGCAAGCGCCTGGACAACGGGCTGGGACAGCCCGAGAGTTTCGAATGTCATGGAAATGGATACTCGCAAATATATGCGGCGCGCACGCACAAGGGTGCGCGATCCGCGGGGGAGAGATCAACCGCCCGCGTGAAAGGGAAGCCTTGTGCTTGAGCCGAGGCGCTGCCGGGGCAGGTTCCGCCTGGCGAAACCCGCTCGTTCACGCTGCACGCGCCTCGATTGCGTGCAGATGGCTGCTGCACTGCAAAAAGTCAACCGGGAACGGCTTGCCGGGCAGCCTCTGCGCGAAACTGCCCGGCCCCTTCGGCGTCAGTTCAGCCCGGCTGCCTCCAGCAGGCCCTGCGTGCTCGCATCGAAGCTCTCCCCACCCTTGTCGATCTTGTTGGCGATCTCCTTGCCCAGTTCCACGCCGAACTGATCGAACGGGTTGATGCCCAGCAGCACCGCATTCGCGAAGGTGCGATGTTCGTGGAACGCGATCAGCGCGCCCAGCGTGGCAGGGTCGAGATCGTCGACCAGGATGGTGGCGCTCGGCCGGTCGCCCGGATAAGCGCGCGCGGGATCGTCGCTGTGCTTGCCCGCCATCAGCGCGGCCCCCTGTGCAAAGCAGTTCATCAGCAGGATGCGGTGATGCGCTGCGTCCAGCGTGTCGCCCGGCGCGATGCTGGCGATGAAGTCGACCGGCACCAGATGCGTCCCTTGGTGCAGCAGCTGGAACACCGCATGCTGCGCATCGGTGCCCACCCCGCCCCAGGTAATCGGCGCCGTGTGCCCCTCCACCGGTGCGCCGTCCGCCGTCACGCTCTTGCCGTTCGACTCCATCTCCAGCTGCTGGAGGTATGACGGGAACAGCGCCAGCCGCTGGTCATAGGCGAACACCGCCCGCGTCTCGCAGCCGCGCAGCCGGGAATAATACAGGTCCCCGAAGGCCGCGCGCAGCGGCAGGTTGGCGGCGCCGTCCGTGTCGCGAAAATGCAGGTCGACCGCGGCGGCACCGGCCAGCAGCGCCTCGAACTCCTCCCACCCGATCGCAACCGCGATGGGGAAGCCGATGGAGGACCAGAGCGAATAGCGCCCGCCAACACTCTCGGCGAAGGGCAGGATGCGCGTCTCGTCCACACCCCATTCCACCGCCTTTTCAGGATAGGCGGTCAGCGCGATGACCCGGCCGCTCGGATCCTCTACGCCATTATCCGCCAGCCAGGCCAGCGCGCTGGCGGCGTTGGTCATGGTCTCGATGGTGGTGAACGTCTTGGACGCGACCGCGATCAGCGTGGTTTCCGGATCGCAGGCCGCGAAGGCATCCTCCAGCGCGACGCCGTCGACATTGGCAACCACATGCACATCCACCAGCTCCAGGTCGCGCTTCAGCGCATCGACCGCCAGCGCCGGGCCCAGCGCGCTGCCGCCGATGCCGATATGGATCATGTGCCGCACATCGCCCAGCGCGCCATCATGGATCGCATCCACCAGCAGGCCCATCCGCTCGCGCAGGGCACTCGCCTCCTCTACGCTGCTGTCCTTGCCGACCCCGCGCAGCGCCGGGTGCTCGGCCGCGCGGTTCTCCGTCGGGTTGACCACCTCGCCCGCGAACAGCCTGGCGCGCATGTCGGCAAACCCGCTTGCCTCGGCCAGCGCCTCGAACCCCTCGATCAGCTCGGGCGAAAGGTGCGTCTTCGACCAGTCGAGCAGCATGCCGGCATTGCCGAGTTCCTCATCCTCCAGGATGTCGAGCCGGGTGGCGAGCCGGTCGACGCGCCCCGGATCGGCCGCGAACAGTTCGGCCAGCGTGGCGGTGGGTTGGGCGGCCAGCTTCTGCCAGGCCTCGGCGCGCGCGTCGCTCATGATAACTCCTAAAGGTATGGTTCGCACCCGGACGGACGACCGGAGCGGCAGGGCCGGACTTCGCATGATTCGGCGACACCAGCTTGACGCCGTGCCCGCCTGCCAACAAGACCCGTCGCGATGAGCGACGCACCCCCCACACAAGTTCCCGCGGCCACGGAGAAGCCCGCCAAGCCGGCGAAGAAGGAAGACAGCCTGCCCGTCTTCCTGCTGAAGCTGGTGGTGGTGGTGCTGATCTTCCGCACCTTCATCTTTTCCAGCTTCTCCATCCCCAGCGAATCGATGATGCCGCGTCTGCTGGAAGGCGATTACCTATTCGCAGCCAAGTGGCCCTATGGCTATTCGCAGGCCTCCATGCCCTTCGATCTGCCGCTGGTGTCGGGCCGCGTGCCCGCCGGCCTGCCGGAACGCGGCGATGTCGCGGTGTTCAAGCACCCGGTGGACCGCGTCGATTACATCAAGCGGGTGATCGGCCTGCCGGGCGATCAGGTGCAGATGGTGAACGGTGTCCTGCACCTGAACGGCACGCCCGTGCCCAAGCAACAGGCGGGTGCGCTGGTGGTGACGCTGCGCGCAGGCAGCACCTGTGCCGAACCGCAGTTCGAGGAACGCGAAGGCGACGGCACCCTCGCCTGCCGCTATCCCCGTTTCCGCGAAACGCTGCCCAACGGCGTGACCTACGAGGTGCTGGATTTCGGGCTGCGCCAGGCGGACACCACCGCGCCGGTCATCGTGCCTGAAGGCCATCTGTTCATGATGGGCGACAATCGCGACAATTCGCTCGACAGCCGCTTCCCATCCGTTGCCGGCCAGGGCGTCGGGCTGGTGCCGGTCGAGAACGTCGTTGGCCGGGCCAGCTTCGTGTTCTTCTCCACCGATGGCAGCGCGGTGCTGTGGCAGCCCTGGACCTGGTTCACCGCCGCGCGGTGGAGCCGGATCGGGAGGGGCATCTGACCGCCACCCTGGAACCCGCGACCCGTATCTGGCTGGAGGCGACCGGCTTCGCCATTGCCGACGAGAGCCTGTGGGCGGAGGCACTGACCCACGGGAGCACCGGGCACCCACGCGATTATCAACGGTTGGAATTCCTGGGCGACCGGGTGCTGGGGCTGGCGATCGCCGAATGGCTCCACACCACGCATGACGGGGCGGAAGGGGAGCTGGCGCAGCGCCTCAATGCGCTGGTCAGCCGACAGATGTGCGCGCGCATCGCCCGCGCGATCGGCGCGCCCCCTCACCTGCTGCTGGGCAAGCAGGCGCGCGACGATGGCGCGAACGATTCCGACAACATCCTGGGCGACGTGATGGAGGCGCTGCTGGGCGCCAGCTTCGTGGCGAACGGTTGGGAGCCGACCCGCGCCCTAATCCATCGGCTGTGGGCGGAAGCGGTGGACAGCCCCGCAGGGGAGGCAAAACACCCGAAGAGCGCGCTGCAGGAATGGGCCGCCGGCAATCGCCGCCGTCCGCCGCATTACGAGATCACCGATCGCGCGGGCCCCGATCACGCCCAGCGCTTCACCGTACGCGTCAGCGTGCATAATGTGGGGGAGGTCGAGGCGACCTCCACCAGCAAGCAGGATGCGGAAACCGCCGCCGCGCGCGCCTTCATGGAACGGTTCGGATAATCATGGACGACAACACCATCACCACCTCCTGCGGCCTCGTCGCCGTCATCGGCGCGCCCAACGCGGGCAAGTCGACCCTCGTCAACCAGCTGGTCGGGCAGAAGGTGGCGATCACCAGCGCCAAGGCGCAGACCACCCGCGCCCGCCTGCTGGGCATCGCGCTGACCGGCAGCACCCAGATCATCCTGGTCGACACACCCGGCATCTTCGCCCCCAAGCGCCGGCTCGACCGGGCAATGGTCTCCGCCGCCTGGGAGGGGACCAACGCCGCCGACGTGGTGCTGCTGGTGGTCGATCCCGTGAAGCAGCGCCGGCACGAGCTGGAGCCGCTGCTGGAACAGCTGAAGGACCGGCCCGAACGCAAGCTGCTGGCGCTGAACAAGGTCGACGTTTCCAAGAAGGAGCCGCTGCTGACCCTGGCGCAGGACCTTGCCGGCCGCATCGGGTTCGAGGAGGTGTTCTTCATCTCCGCCCTGACCGGCGATGGCGTGCCGGAACTCAAGGCACACCTCGCCGCCGCCATGCCGCCCAGCCCGTGGCACTATCCCGAAGACCAGGTGAGCGATGCCAGCGAGCGCCTGCTCGCAACCGAAATCACCCGCGAACAGCTCTATCGCCAGTTGCACGAAGAACTGCCTTACGACTGCGCCGTGCGGCCGGAGCAATATCTGCAGCGCCCCGACGGCAGCGTGGAGATCCACCAGCAGATCGTGATTGCCCGCGACAGCCAGAAGCCGATCGTGCTGGGCAAGCACGGCAGCCGCATCAAGGCCATCGGGGAGGCGGCGCGGATGGAACTCGCCGAGGTGCTGGGCGCGCCCGTACACCTGTATCTGCACGTAAAGGTCGACGAACGCTGGGCCGAAAGCCGCGAGATCTTCGAGGAGATCGGGCTGGACTGGGTGCGTTAGGGCGTAGCGCCCCGCACGCTTCTGAACCGCGCCACGCTGCACAGCGCCGCCACCGCTGCCAACCCGCAACCCAGCAGCATGGGGGCAGCCCCGGTGCCGATGCCGCCCGCCAGCAGGATGCCGCCGGTTACCGCACCGGTGGTCTGGCCCAGCAACCGTGCGGTGGACAGCATCCCGCCCGCCGCTGCGGCCCGCTCTCGTGGGGAGCGGGCGATCATCAGGCGGGAATTGGGCGCGATGAACAGGCCGAATCCCAGCGCGCTCAGCGCCAGCCGCCAACCGATGCCCACGGCGCCCGCGTCCATCGGCATGAAGGCCAGCAGCAACAGTCCGACGATCGCCAGCGCCATCCCGGTCACGCCCAGCTTCGTGGCCGCGACCCGGTCGGACAGCCAGCCCGCCAGGGGCGAGACGACCAGCAAGGTCAGCGGCCAGGGCAGCACCAGCAGGCCGACGGTCTGCGGGGGATAGTCGAACACCTCCTCCAGCCGGAACGGCAGCGTCAGCAGGATGCCGGCCGTGGCGGTGAAGGCGAACAGGCTGGCGAGCGCAGACAGCCCGATGACAGGGCGGCGCAGCAGGTCCACCGGCACCACGGGCTCCGCCCGCCCGGCTTCGCGGCGCACCAGCAGCACGGCGGACACAAGGCCTGCCACGCCCGCGGCGATTCCCGCTGCCAGGCTGCCATGCGTGCCCACCTGCACGCCGCCGATCAGCAGCAGCATGGTCAGTGCGGTCCAGCCGCCGCTCAGCCATTCGGGGCGCGTGTCGCGGCGGATCGGATCGGGCAGCGTCCGGCCCAGCAGCAGCGACACCAGCCCCAGCGGCACCGCCGCCACGAACACCCATACCCAAGGCAGATGGGTGACGATGAACCCGCCGGCGGTCGGCCCCAGGGCGTAGGAGCTGGCGACGATTACGCTGTTGACGCCCAGCCCGGTGCCGAGCCGCGCAGCCGGGTAGATCTGCCGGATCATGGCGGAAGAGACGCTCAGCACCATCCCCGCCCCCACCGCCTGCAACGCACGCAACGCCAGCAGCAACGGCAGATTGTCGGCGAACAGGCACAGCCCGCTGGCCGCGATGAACAGCATCTGCCCGCGCTGGTACAGTCGGCGATAGCCCATCCGCTCCCCCAGGCTGGCGAAGGGCAGCAGGCCCATCACCAGCACCAGCTGGTACACGGTCACCACGTTGGTCACCGCGCCGCTGTCCACGCCCAGGTCGCGGGCGATCGTCGGCAGCGCCACATTGGCGACCGCGCTGTCGATCACCGTCAGCGCGGTGCCGAAGCTGATCGCGACGATGGCCCACCAGCGGCGCGGGATCGGCAGGCCGTCTCCGGTCGCCTCAGTATTGGATGCAGGCACAGGCTCAGCCCTCCGCCGCGGCCTTCTTGGTGGTCGCTTTCTTCGGCGCAGCCTTTTTCGGGGAGGCGTTCTTCGCGGCAGTGGTCTTCTTCGCGGCGGTGGTCTTGGCCGGCGCCTTCTTGGCCGGCGCCTTCTTCTTGGCCGCGGCCTTCTTCTTCGCCGGCGCGTTCGCCGCGCGTTCGCGGATAAGGCTGATCGCCTGCTCCTCGGTCAGGTCCTCAGGCTTCACATCCTTGGGGATCGTCGCATTGGTGGTGCCGTCGGTGACATAGGGGCCATAGCGGCCCGGCATCACCTTCATCTCGCCCGCGCTGTCCGGATGCGCGCCCAGCACCTTGATCGGTTCCGCCTTGCCGCGCTGCGCCCCGCCCTTGCGGTCGGCCGCTTCCGCCAGCAGGCTGACCGCCGCATTCATGCCGGTCTCGAACACGTCCTGCGTGCTCGAAAGCCGCGCATATTTGCCGTCATGCACCAGATAGGGGCCATAACGACCGATGCTGGCACTGATGTCCTGGCCGGTTTCCGGATGCTGGCCGACCACGCGCGGCAGGCTCAGCAGCTTCAGCGCCCATTCCAGATCGAAATCGGGCAGGTCCTTGGGAATGCTGGCCCGCTTCGCCTCCTTGCCCTCGCCCAACTGGACGTAGGGTCCGAAGCGGCCGACCTTACGCTCCACCGGCAGGCCGGTGACGGGATCATTGCCCAGCGCCTCGTCCTGCGCCTCCTCCCCATCCGCGCCCGGCTGGCCGAAGCGGCGGCGGAAGGTGCATTCGGGGTAATTGGCGCAGGCGATGAAGGCGCCGAACTTGCCGCCGCGCAAGGACAGCCGCCCATGCTCGCGCCCTTCCGCCTGGCATTTGGGGCAGGCGCGCGGGTCGCCGCCATCGGCCTGCGGCGGAAACAGATAGTCGGACAGGAACTCGTCCAGCGCCTCGGTCACTTCCGAAGGCTGGCGCTCCATCACCTCGTCGCTCTTGGGCTTGAAGTCGCGCCAGAACGCTTCCAGCACCGTCTTCCATGCGGCCCTGCCGCCGGAGACGTCGTCCAGCTCCTCCTCCATCTCCGCGGTGAAGTCGTACCCGACATAGCGGGGGAAGAACCGCTCCAGGAAAGCGGTCAGCAGCCGGCCGGATTCCTCGGCGAAGAAGCGATTCTTCTCCATTCGCACATAGGCGCGGTCGCGCAGCGTCTGGATGGTGCTGGCATAGGTCGACGGGCGCCCGATCCCCAGCTCCTCCATCCGCTTCACCAGGCTCGCTTCGGAGAAACGCGGCGGTGGCTGGGTGAAGTGCTGCGTGGCATCCACGCCCCTCTTCGCCGGGCTGTCGCCCTTGCGCATCAGCGGCAGCAGGCCTTCATCGTCCTCCTCATTCTTCGCATCGTGACTTTCCTCGTACACGGCCAGGAAGCCGGCGAACTTCACCACCTGCCCGGTCGCGCGCAGGACATGTCGGCCGGTCGGATCGCGCAACGTCACGCTGGTCCGCTCCAAGCTGGCGGCAGCCATCTGGCTGGCCATCGCCCGCTTGAAGATCAGGTCGTACAGCTTCGCCTCGTCGCCGCTGCCCGCGCGATCCTTGCCGAAATCCGTCGGCCGGATAGCCTCGTGGGCCTCCTGCGCGTTCTTGGCCTTGGTCTGGTACTGGCGCGGCTTTTCGGGAAGATAATGCCCGTCATACCGGGTGGCGATGGCCGCGCGGCACGCGCTGATCGCGCTGCCGTCCATCTGCACGCCGTCGGTGCGCATATAGGTGATGTGGCCGGCCTCGTACAAAGTCTGCGCCAGCCGCATCGTATGCGCGGCCGAATAGCCGAGCTTGCGGGCCGCTTCCTGCTGCAGCGTGCTGGTGGTGAAGGGCGGCGCCGGGTTGCGCTTCAGCGGCCGGGTCTCGACCTCCTCTACCGTGAAGCGCCCCGCCTCCACCGCCGCCTTGGCCCGGGCAGCCGTCGCCCCGTCACCGATGCTCAGCCGCTCCAGCTTGTCGCCATCGAACTGCACCAGCCGCGCGGCGAACTCGGTCCCGTCCTGCTCCATGCGCGCGGTGACGGACCAGTACTCCTGCGCCGTGAAGGCCTCGATCTCGCGTTCCCGGTCCACGATCAGCCGCAGGGAGACGGACTGCACGCGGCCCGCGCTCTTCGCGC
>Ga0210040_10003721_pt1 | contig 20438 bp, 17 predicted proteins | sample CryGeyCG12114_NA_FD_185462 | JGI IMG/M metagenome (GOLD analysis project Ga0210040, IMG submission 185462) | Groundwater microbial communities from aquifer - Crystal Geyser CG19_WC_8/21/14_NA (SPAdes) (version 2) | ecosystem: Environmental > Aquatic > Deep subsurface > Groundwater | place: USA... | reverse complement strand
AGGACCGCCGGTGGCGCCGGCAGGTCGTCGACGCGGTCGACCCGAAGCCCGGCGAGCGGGTCCTCGACCTCGCCGCCGGCACGGGCACCTCGAGTCAGCCGTTCGCGGACCGCGGGGCGCACGTCGTCCCCTGCGACTTCTCGGTCGGGATGCTGCAGGTCGGCAAGCGCGCTCGCCCCGCACTCGGCTTCACCGGCGGCGACGGGACCCGGCTGCCGTTCCCGGACGCCACCTTCGACGCGGTCACCATCTCCTTCGGCCTGCGCAACATCGTCGACCCGGACGCGGGACTGCGCGAGCTGCTACGGGTCACCAGGCCGGGCGGGCGGCTGGTCGTCTGCGAGTTCAGCCACCCGACGTGGGCGCCGTTCCGCACGGTGTACGTCAACTACCTGATGCGGGCGCTGCCGCCGGTCGCGCGCGCGGTGTCGTCCAGCCCGGACGCCTACGTCTACCTCGCCGAGTCCATCCGTGCCTGGCCGGACCAGCCGGCTCTCGCCGCCCGGATCGCTGCTGCCGGCTGGTCCACGCCGCGCTGGCTGAACCTCTCGGGCGGCATCGTCGCCCTCCACCACGCAGTGCGATGAGACGCCTCGGCGGGTCAGACGGGGCGCGAAGGGACGCCTCGGCGGGTCAGGCGGGGCGGTAAGGGACGCCTCGGCGGGTAAGGGGAGGCTTACTCGCGCGATGTGAGGCAGGCCCCCTAGACTCGAGGTGTTCCCCTCGTGAAGGAATTCACAAGGTCACACGAGGTCACTCCAGGACCAGCGCAGGCGACCATCGAAGAAGGTGTCCGCATGACCCGGACCACCGCCGACGTGCGGCAGGCCGACGTCATCGTCGTCGGCGCCGGCCCCGCCGGCGCGAGCACCGCCTTCCACCTCGCGGAGGCGGGCCTCGACGTCCTGGTCCTGGAGAAGGCCGCCTTCCCGCGCGACAAGATCTGCGGCGACGGGCTCACCCCCCGTGCGGTGCGCCAGCTGCTCGCGATGGGCATCGACGTCGACGCCCCCGGATGGCAGCGGAACAAGGGTCTGCGCATCGTCGGTGCCGGCCAGCGGTTGGAGCTGCCGTGGCCGGACCTGGCCACCTTCCCGCCCTACGGACTGGTGCGCACCCGCTCCGACCTCGACGAGATCCTCGCCCGGCACGCCGAGAAGGCGGGCGCCCGGCTGCAGGAGCTGACCGCGGTGACCGGCCCCGTCGTCGACCAGCGCACCGGTCGGGTGACCGGTGTGACCGCGAAGCCGGTCGACGACCGCGGGCGCCGGCTGGGCCCGGACGAGACCTACACCGCGCCGCTGGTCGTGGCCTGCGACGGCGTGTCCGCGCGGCTGGCGATCGCGCTCGGCCTCGAGCGTCGCGAGAACCGCCCGATGGGCGTCGCCGTGCGCGCCTACTACGAGACGCCCCGCCACCAGGACCCCTGGATGGAGAGCCACCTCGAGCTCTGGGACGGCGCCCCGGGGCAGAGCGACCTGCTGCCGGGCTACGGCTGGATCTTCGGTGTCGGCGACGGCACCGCCAACGTCGGGCTGGGCATCCTCAACACCTCCAGGGCGTTCCAGCACGTCGACTACAAGGACGTCCTGCACCGCTGGCTGGCCACCACGCCCGAGGACTGGGGCTTCCGCGAGGAGAACCTGGTCGGCCCGGTTCGCTCGGCCGCGCTGCCGATGGGGTTCAACCGCAAGCCGCACTACACCCGCGGTGTGCTCCTGGTCGGGGACTCCGGCGGCATGGTGAACCCGTTCAACGGCGAGGGAATCGACTACGCTCTCGAGGCCGGGCACCTGGCGGCGGACACCATCGTGCAGGCGCTGGCGCGTCCCGAGGGCCCCGCGCGCGAGCGCGTCCTCGAGGGGTACGCCGCGGCGCTCGACGCGGCCTACGGCGGCTACTTCACCCTTGGGCGGGTGTTCGCGAAGATGATCGGCAACCCGATGTTCATGAAGCAGGCCACCAGGTACGGTCTCCCGCGGACCGGCCTGATGCGGTTCACCCTGAAGCTGATGGCGAACCTCACCGACCCCCACGACGGTGACCTCTCCGACCGGGTGATCAACGCCCTGTCCAAGGCGGCGCCCGCCGCCTGACCTGGCCGAGAGGCCCCAGCAGCCCGACGCACCACCCCACGAGCAGGACAACCCAGCAGGACAACCCAGCAGGACAAGCAGACACACCGACAGACAGGAGGGATCGCGGTGCAGCTCTACACCCCCGTGCTGGCGCTGCTGGTCCTGGCGGGCGGCTTCGCGGTGTTCTCGGTCGCGGTCAGCACCCTGACCGGACCCAAGCGCTACAACCGCGCGAAGCTCGACTCCTACGAGTGCGGCATCGAGCCGACCCCGCAGGCGCTGGGCGGCGGCAAGTTCCCGGTGAAGTACTACATCACCGCGATGATGTTCATCGTCTTCGACATCGAGATCGTCTTCCTCTACCCGTGGGCGGTCTACTTCGACTCGATGAAGGTCTTCGGGCTGGTCGAGATGGTCCTGTTCATCCTGACCGTGTTCGTGGCGTTCGCCTACGTGTGGAGAAGGGGTGGTCTCGAGTGGGACTAGAGGAGAAGCTGCCGAGCGGCGTGCTGCTGACCACGGTCGAGGGCGTCGCGGGCTACATGCGCAAGGCCTCGTTCTGGCCGGCGACGTTCGGACTGGCCTGCTGCGCCATCGAGATGATGACCTCCGGCGGTCCGCGCTACGACCTGGCCCGGTTCGGCATGGAGGTCTTCCGGGCCTCCCCGCGCCAGGCCGACCTGATGATCGTCGCGGGGCGGGTGAGCCAGAAGATGGCGCCGGTGCTGCGCCAGATCTACGACCAGATGGCCGAGCCGAAGTACGTCCTGGCGATGGGGGTCTGCGCCAGCTCCGGCGGGATGTTCAACAACTACGCGATCCTGCAGGGCGTCGACCACGTGGTGCCGGTGGACATGTACCTTCCTGGCTGCCCGCCGCGACCGGAGATGCTCATCGACGCGATCCTCAAGCTGCACGCCCAGGTGCAGTCGACCAAGCTCGGCTCGAACCGAGCCACGCAGATCGTGGAGCAGGAGACCGAGGCGCTGTCCGCCGTGCCGACGTCGCAGATGAAGGGCCTGCTGCGGTGACCGACGACCACGCGGACAAGCGTCCCGAGGACTTCCCGGAGGTGACCCCGGGCACGGAGCGCGACGCCTCGACACCGACCGACGACGACCGGCTGCCCACGGGCGTCGGCTCCCCGAACCGCACCGGCCCCGAGGTCGTGGGGGTCCAGCACGGCATGTTCGGCGCCCGCGGCACCGGTGACACGTCCGGCTACGGCGGCCTGGTCCGTCCCGTCGTGCTGCCGGGCGGCACCCCCCGGCCCTACGGCGGCTGGTTCGACGAGGTCGCCGACGCCATCGAGGCCGTCGTCGCGCACGGCGTGGAGAAGGCGGTCGTGCACCGGGGCGAGCTGACGCTGTTCGTCCGCCGCGAGGACCTGCTCACGGTGGCCCGGCTGCTGCGCGACGACCCCCGGCTCCGGTTCGAGTTCTGCGCCGGGGTGTCCGGCGTGCACTTCCCCGACGACGCCGGCCGCGAGCTGCACGCGGTCTACCACCTGCTGTCGATGACCCACAACCGTCGGGTCCGCCTCGAGGTCACCTGCCCCGACGCGGACCCGCACATCCCGTCGGTGGTCGAGGTGTACCCGACCAACGACTGGCACGAGCGGGAGACCTACGACTTCTTCGGGATCGTGTTCGACGGTCACCCCGCCCTGACGCGCATCGAGATGCCCGACGACTGGCCGGGCCACCCGCAGCGCAAGGACTACCCCCTCGGTGGCATCCCGGTCGAGTACAAGGGCGCCACCATCCCACCGCCGGACACGCGGAGGACCTACTCATGAGCACCTCGACCCAGGGCACCAGCCAGGCGAACGACCCCTACTCCCCGCAGGCCGCGGGTGAGTCCGACACCTCGGCCGGGCGGGTCTTCACCGTCACCGGCCAGGACTGGGACTCCGTGGTCCAGGGCATCGCCGACTACGCCGGCAACGAGGACACCGGTGAGGACCACGTCGTGGTCAACATGGGCCCCCAGCACCCCTCCACCCACGGCGTGCTCCGGCTGATCCTCGAGCTCGAGGGCGAGACCGTCACCGAGGCCCGCTGCGGCATCGGCTACCTGCACACCGGCATCGAGAAGAACATGGAGTTCCGCTCCTGGGTGCAGGGCGTCACGTTCTGCACCCGGATGGACTACCTGTCGCCGTTCTACAACGAGGCGACCTACTGCCTCGGCGTGGAGCGCCTGCTCGACATCGAGGACGACATCCCCGAGAAGGCGCAGGTGATGCGGGTCCTGCTGATGGAGCTGAACCGCATCTCCAGCCACCTCGTGTGCATCGCGACCGGTGGCATGGAGCTCGGTGCCCTCACCGTGATGACGATCGGGTTCCGCGAGCGCGAGATGGTGCTCGACCTGTTCGAGCTGATCACCGGTCTCCGGATGAACCACGCGTTCATCCGTCCCGGCGGCGTCGCCCAGGACCTGCCCCCCGGTGCCCTGGACCAGGTCCGCGACTTCGTCGCCCTGATGCGCAAGCGCCTGCCGGAGTACGCCGCGCTGTGCAATGCCAACCCGATCTTCAAGGGCCGGCTCGAGGGCGTCGGCCACCTCGACCTCGCCGGGTGCATGGCGCTCGGGATCACCGGCCCGGTGCTGCGCTCGACCGGGTTCGCCTGGGACCTGCGCAAGACCCAGCCCTACAGCGGCTACGAGGACTACGACTTCGAGGTGCAGACCTGGGACACCCAGGATGCCTACGGACGGTTCCGGATCCGGCTCAACGAGATGTGGGAGTCGCTGAAGATCGTCGAGCAGGCCGTCGACCGGCTGGCCGGCCTCGAGGGCGCGCCGGTCATGGTGGGCGACAAGAAGATCGCCTGGCCCAGCCAGCTCGCGGTCGGCGCCGACGGCATGGGCAACTCCCTGGACCACATCCGGCACATCATGGGCGAGTCGATGGAGGCACTCATCCACCACTTCAAACTGGTCACCGAGGGGTTCCGGGTGCCGGCGGGCCAGGCCTACGTCCCGATCGAGTCGCCGCGCGGCGAGCTCGGGGCGCACGTGGTCTCCGACGGCGGGACCCGCCCCTACCGGGTGCACTTCCGAGACCCCTCGTTCACCAACCTGCAGGCGACCTCGATCATGAGCGAGGGCGGCATGGTCGCCGACGTGATCGTCGCGATCGCCTCGCTCGACCCCGTGATGGGAGGGGTCGACCGGTGAGCCCAGACCAAAGCCCTGACCAGAGCGGGGTCTCGACACGCTCGACGCCCCGGGAGGACGGCGCGGTGGACGGCACCTACGACGCCGAGGTGCTCGCCGAGCTGCAGGCGATCACCACCCGCTACCCCCAGAAGCGCTCGGCGCTGCTGCCGATGCTGCACCTCGTGCAGAGCGTCGAGGGACGGGTCACCGCGCGCGGGATCGAGGCGTGCGCCTCGATCCTGGACATCTCGGCCGCCGAGGTGTCCGGGGTCGCGACCTTCTACACGATGTACAAGCGGCGCCCCGTCGGCGACTACCTCGTCGGGGTCTGCACCAACACGCTCTGTGCGGTGATGGGCGGGGACGAGATCTTCGCCCGGCTCCAGGAGCACCTCGGCGTCGGCAACGACGAGACCGCGGCCCCGCGCGAGGGCGACCGGGCGACGGTGGCGCTGGAGCACATCGAGTGCAACGCCGCCTGCGACTACGCGCCGGTGCTGACCGTGAACTGGGAGTTCATGGACAACCAGACCCCGGAGTCGGCGACCGCGCTGGTCGACGACCTGCGCGCCGGTGTGGAGGTGCGCTCGACCCGCGGTCCCCGCATCTGCACCTGGCAGCAGGCCGAGCGGGTGCTGGCCGGGTTCCCCGACGGCCGGGCCGACGAGGGACCCGCAGCCGGGCCGGCGTCGCTGCTCGGGCTGGACATCGCACGCGAGCGCGGCTGGTCGGCCCCCGGCGCGGGTCGCTCCGGCGATCCGGGGTCCCCGGCGGACACGATGACCGGGGCGGCGGCCGAGTCCGACGCCACCGACGACGAGTCGGCGATGCGCGTGGAGAAGTCGGGCGCGGGGACCCACGGAGGCAAGGACGAGGTGGACGAGTGAGCGACCAGGCGACGACCGCCTCACCCGACGACCGGGCCAAGGCGCCCGACCCGCTGACCCCCGTGCTGTCGGCGCACTGGGACTCCGATCGGCCGTGGACGCTGGAGTCCTACGAGGCCACCGGCGGCTACTCCACCCTGGACACCGCCTTCGCGATGTCGCAGGACGACGTGATCGCGGTGGTCAAGGACTCCGGCCTGCGCGGCCGGGGAGGCGCGGGCTTCCCGACCGGCATGAAGTGGGGGTTCATCCCCCAGGGCGACGGCATGCCGCACTACCTGGTCGTCAACGCCGACGAGTCCGAGCCGGGCACCTGCAAGGACATCCCGCTGATGATGGCCACGCCGCACACGCTGGTCGAGGGCGCGATCGTGACCTGCTACGCGATCCGGGCCAACCACGCCTTCATCTACGTCCGCGGCGAGGTGCTGCACGTCGTGCGCCGCGTGCAGCGTGCCGTGCAGGAGGCCTACCTCGCCGGCCACCTCGGCAAGGACATCCACGGCTCCGGCTTCGACCTGGACATCACCGTGCACGCCGGCGCCGGCGCCTACATCTGCGGCGAGGAGACGGCCCTGCTCGACTCGCTGGAGGGCCGGCGTGGGCAACCGCGGCTGCGTCCGCCGTTCCCCGCCGTGGCCGGGCTGTACGCCGCGCCCACGGTGATCAACAACGTCGAGTCGATCGCCTCGGTGCCCGCCATCGTGCGCCACGGCGCCGACTGGTTCAGCTCGATGGGCACCGAGAAGAGCAAGGGGATGACCCTCTACTCGCTGTCGGGCCACGTCACCCGTCCCGGTCAGTTCGAGGCCCCGCTCGGCACCACCCTGCGGCAGCTGCTGGACCTCGCCGGCGGGGTCCGGGAGGGTCACCAGCTCAAGTTCTGGACCCCCGGCGGGTCCTCGACCCCGATCCTGACCGCGGAGCACCTCGACGTGCCCCTGGACTACGAGGGCGTCAGCGGGGCCGGCTCGCTGCTGGGCACCAAGGCCCTGCAGATCTTCGACGAGACCACCTGCGTCGTGCGTGCGGTGCTGCGGTGGACGGAGTTCTACAAGCACGAGTCCTGCGGCAAGTGCACCCCGTGCCGCGAGGGCACGTGGTGGCTGGTGCAGACCCTGGCCCGCCTCGAGCAGGGCAACGGCGACGAGAGCGACCTCGAGACGCTGCTCGACCAGTGCGACAACATCCTCGGCCGCTCGTTCTGCGCGCTGGCCGACGGTGCGGTCTCCCCGATCACGTCCTCCCTGCAGTACTTCCGGCAGGAGTACGTCGACCACTTCACCCACGGCGGCTGCCCGTTCGACCCGGCCGCCGCCACCCTCTTCGCCCGTGCTGAGGTGAACGCATGACCGTGGAGCAGAAGACCGACCTGGTCTCGCTGACCATCGACGGGATCCCGGTCAGCGTGCCCAAGGGCACGCTGGTGATCCGGGCCGCCGAGCAGGTCGGTGTCTCGATCCCGCGGTTCTGCGACCACCCGCTGCTGGCGCCCGTGGGTGCCTGCCGGCAGTGCCTGGTCGAGATCGCGATGCCCGACCGCGAGGGCAACGTCAAGACGATGATGGGGCCGCCCGGACGGGTGAAGCCGCAGGCGTCGTGCACGATCACGGTGACCGAGGGCATGGAGGTCAAGACCCAGCTCTCCTCACCGATCGCCGACAAGGCCCAGCAGGGTCAGATGGAGTTCCTGCTGGTCAACCACCCGCTGGACTGCCCGGTCTGCGACAAGGGCGGCGAGTGCCCGCTGCAGAACCAGGCGATGTCCAACGGCCGCGGGGAGAGCCGGTTCTTCGACAGCGGCGGCGCCAAGCGCACCTACCCCAAGCCGATCAAGATCTCCGAGCAGGTCCTGCTCGACCGTGAGCGGTGCGTGCTGTGCGCCCGGTGCACCCGGTTCTCCGAGCAGATCGCGGGTGACCCGTTCATCGCGCTGATCGAGCGCGGCGCCCTGCAGCAGGTCGGCATCTACGAGAAGGAGCCGTTCTCCTCCTACTTCTCGGGCAACACCATCCAGATCTGCCCGGTCGGCGCGCTGACCTCCGCGTCCTACCGCTTCCGGTCGCGCCCGTTCGACCTGGTCTCCACCGACTCGGTCTGCGAGCACTGCGCCTCGGGCTGCGCGCTGCGCACCGACCACCGCCGCGGCAAGGTCACCCGCCGGCTCGCCGGCCACGACCCCGAGGTCAACGAGGAGTGGAACTGCGACAAGGGCCGCTTCGGGTTCACCTACGCGCGCCAGGACGACCGGCTCACCACGCCGCTGGTCCGGGACGCCGAGACCGGTGAGCACCGGCCGGCGTCGTGGACCGAGGCCTTCGCGGTCGCGGCCCGGGGACTGGCGCAGGCCCGGGGCCGGGTCGGTGTGCTGACCGGCGGCCGGGTCACCGGCGAGGACGCCTACGCCTGGAGCAAGTTCGCCCGCGTCGCGCTCGGCACCAACGACATCGACTTCCGGGCCCGCGCCCACTCCGCGGAGGAGGCCGACTTCTTGGCCGCCCACGTGGTCGGCAAGGCCCTGGAGGTCACCTACGCGGACCTGGAGAAGGCCTCGGTCGTGGTCCTCGCCGGCCTCGAGCCGGAGGACGAGTCCCCGATCCTGTTCCTGCGGCTGCGCAAGGCCGCCGCGAAGGGCACCCGGGTCGTCGCGGTCGCGCCGTTCACCTCCCAGGGCCTGTCCAAGTGCCAGGGCACCCTGGTCCGCACCGTGCCCGGCGAGGAGGCGGCCGCGCTCGACGAGCTCGGTGCGCCCGCGTCCGACGACGCCGCCGGTGTGGACTCTCGGGCGGTGATCCTGGTCGGCGAGCGGCTGGCGACCTCGCCGGGCGCGCTGACCTCGGCGCTCGAGCTGGCCCGTCGTACCGGTGCCCGGCTGGCCTGGGTGCCGCGCCGTGCCGGTGAGCGCGGTGCGCTCGAGACCGGCTGCCTGCCCACCCTGCTGCCGGGGGGCCGGCCGGTCACCGACGCGGCCGCGCGGGTCGACCTCGGCACCGTGTGGGGCAGCGCGGTCCCCGACCGCGTCGGCCGTGACGGCGACGCGATCGTCGCCGCCGCTGCCGCCGGTGAGCTCGCGGCGCTGGTGGTGGGCGGCGTCGACCCGGTCGACCTGCCCGACCCGGCCGCTGCGCTGGCCGCGCTGGACGTGGTGCCGTTCCTGGTCAGCCTGGAGATCCGCGCGAGCGAGGTGACCCGGCGCGCCGACGTGGTGCTGCCGGTGGCCGCGGTGGCGGAGAAGTCCGGGATGTTCGTGGACTGGGAGGGACGCACCCGCCCCTTCGGACAGGTGCTGCGCGACTCCCGGTCCCTGCCCGACCTGCGGGTGCTGTCGGGCATCGCCGACGAGATGGGCGTCGACCTCGGGTTCAAGACCGTGGACGCGGCGCGCACCGAGATGGCCGAGCTCGGCGCCTGGGACGGCGCCCGCGCCGCCCTGCCCGAGCGGCGCACCTCCGACCTGGCTGTCGGCGGGTCCGAGCTGGGGACGACCCCGGTCCGTGCCACCGCCGGCAGCTCGGTGGCGGAGCCGGCCGGGATGCGGCTGAGCACCTGGAAGCTCCTGATCGATGACGGGCGGATGCTCGACGGCGAGGAGCACCTCAAGGCCACCGCCCGCCCGTCGATCGCGCTGCTCTCGCCCGCGACGATGGCCGGTCTCGGCCTGGCGCACGGGGACAGCGTCCGGGTCGCGCCGGCGGTCGTCGTCGGGTCCGGCTCCGCAGCCAGCCCGGCCGCGTCGCGGTCGGTGACCCTGCCGGTCGCGGTCGCGGACCTCCCCGACGGTGTGGTGTGGACACCCGCCCGGCCAGGCGCGACGGCCGGGGCCGTGGTGACGGTCACCGCCGTCCCAGCGGCAGGCACCCCGGAGCCAGGCACAGCGGGGACACCAGCGACGACGACGGGGGAGGGAATCGCATGATCGCGCCTGACGTGGTGCTGGCCGCCGACGACCTCGCGGGCTTCGGCAAGGACGCCTTGTGGGTGGTCCTGCTCAAGGCCGTGCTGATCTTCGTGATCCTGGTGCTGCTGACCCTGTTCAACATCTGGTTCGAGCGCAAGGTCGTCGCCCGGATGCAGCACCGGATCGGCCCGAAGGTCAACGGCCCCTTCGGGCTGCTGCAGTCGCTGGCCGACGGGATGAAGCTGGCCCTCAAGGAGGACATCATCCCGACGGCGGCCGACAAGGTGGTCTTCGTGCTGGCACCGGTCGTCTCCGTGGTGCCGGCGTTCCTCGCGTTCGCGGTGATCCCCTTCGGGCCCGAGGTGCGGATCCCGTTCACCGACACCCGCACCCCGCTGCAGCTGACCGACATGCCCGTCGGGGTGCTGTTCATCCTGGCGATCAGCTCGATCGGGATCTACGGCATCGTGCTGGGCGGCTGGTCGAGCGGGTCGACGTACTCCCTGCTCGGCGGGCTGCGCAGCTCGGCGCAGATGATCTCCTACGAGGTCGCGATGGGGCTGGCGCTCGTCGCGGTGTTCCTCTACTCCGGCTCGTTGTCCACCTCGGGCATCGTGGCCGCGCAGGACCGGATGTGGTTCGGGCTGAACCTGTTCCCGTCGTTCGTGATCTACGTGATCGCGATGGTCGGGGAGACCAACCGTGCGCCCTTCGACCTCCCCGAGGCCGAGGGCGAGCTGGTCGGCGGGTTCCACACGGAGTACTCCTCGCTGAAGTTCGCGCTGTTCTTCCTCGCCGAGTACGTCAACATGGTCACCGTCTCCGCGCTCGCCACCACGCTGTTCCTGGGCGGCTGGCGGGCACCGTGGGGGATCTCGCAGATCAACGACGGGATGTTCAACACCGGCTACTGGCCGTTCCTGTGGTTCATCGCCAAGGTCATGGTGTTCATCTTCTTCTTCATCTGGCTGCGCGGGACCCTGCCGCGGCTGCGCTACGACCAGTTCATGAAGTTCGGCTGGAAGTTCCTGATCCCGGTCTCGCTGGTCTGGATCGTCTTCGTGGCCGCGATCCGGCTGGTCAGCCTCGAGGGCGGCCTGAACCGCAGCTACCTGCTGGTGGCGCTGGCCGTCGTGATCGTGATCTGCGGGGTGCTGTTCTTCCTCGGCGAGAAGGAGGAGCCGCAGCCGGCGGCCTCCGGCGCCGTGGACGCCACCGACGAGTCCGGGGAGTTCGACGCCTTCGCCGGTGGCTACCCCGTCCCGCCGGTCGGCGCTGCCCTGCAGACCACCCCCCGCCGTCCGGCCTCGGCTCTCGACACCGACCGGCAGCCCGACCTCCAGCCCGCCCAGTCAGGGGAGCGTGACTGAAATGCCCACCCTCAAGGAACAGCTGTGGGACCCGGTCGCCGGGTTCGGGGTGACGTTCCGGACGATGTTCCGGAAGGTCGCCACCGAGCAGTACCCGTTCGAGAAGAAGCCCACCGCGCCACGGTTCCACGGCCGGCACCAGCTCAACCGCTGGCCGGACGGCCTGGAGAAGTGCATCGGCTGCGAGCTGTGCGCGTGGGCGTGTCCGGCGGACGCGATCTACGTCGAGGGTGCCTCCAACACCGTCGGCGAGCGGTTCTCTCCCGGGGAGCGCTACGGACGCGTCTACCAGATCAACTACCTGCGGTGCATCCTGTGCGGGCTGTGCATCGAGGCCTGCCCGACCCGGGCGCTGACGATGACCAACGAGTACGAGCTGGCCGACAACAACCGCGCCGACCTCATCTACGAGAAGTCCGACCTGCTGGCCCCGCTGCTGCCGGGCATGGAGCAGCCGCCGCACGACATGCTGCTCGGCGAGGACGAGGGTGACTACTACCGCGGCACGTTCTCGTCCCGGCACGAGCCGGCCGACCCCACCGGCCCGTCCGACCCGTCCCACAGGGGGGCCTGAGCCGTGATCGCCTTCTGGATCCTGGCCCCGGTGATGGTGGCCTGCGCGCTCGGCATCCTGTTCGCCCGCAAGGCGGTGCACGCCGCGCTGCTGCTGGCGGTGGTGATGATCAGCCTCGCCATCTTGTACGCCGTGCAGAACGCGCCGTTCCTGTTCACCGCGCAGATCATCGTCTACACCGGCGCGATCTTGATGCTGTTCCTGTTCGTGCTGATGCTCGTCGGCGTCGACGCCTCGGACTCGGTCGTGGAGACGATCCGCGGCCAGCGGCTGATGGCCACCGTGGTGGGACTGGTGTTCGGGGTCCTGCTGGTCCTTTGCATCGGCCAGGTGTCCCTCGGTGGGGTGACCGGCCTGTCGGCGGCCAACGCCGACGGCAACGTGCCCGGCCTCGCCCAGCTGCTGTTCTCGCGCTACATCTTCGCCTTCGAGGTCACCAGCGCGCTGCTGATCACGGCGGCGTTGGGTGCGATGGTGCTCGCCCACCGCGAGCGGCTCACGCCGAAGGCGTCGCAGGCCGACCTCGCCGCCGGGCGGTTGCGCGACTACCGCGAGTCCGGCAAGCAGCTCGGGCCGCTGCCCTCGCCCGGGGTGTTCGCCCGCCACAACGCCGTCGACACCCCGGCGCTGCTGCCCGACGGCACCCCGTCGGAGATCTCGGTGTCGCGGACCCTGGTGGCCCGTGGCAGTCTGCGCACCGCCCCGGCCAGTGACGTGGACACCCTCACCGGTTCGATGGGCGACGGCACGGCGTACGCCCCGGTGCGCCGGTCCGGTCCCCGCGGCGCGATCGACGGACCGCAGGCGCCACGTGAGGACCGCGGCGTACCGGATGCAGGCACGGAGGAGGCGCGATGAGCGGCACACCGTTCCTGGTGCTCTCGATGATCCTGTTCACCATCGGCAGCGTCGGGGTGCTGACCCGGCGCAACGCCATCGTGGTGTTCATGTGCGTCGAGCTGATGCTCAACGCCTCCAACCTGGCCCTGGTCACCTTCTCCCGGGTGAACGGCAATCTCGACGGGCAGGTGGCCGCCTTCTTCGTGATGGTGGTCGCCGCAGCCGAGGTGGTCGTCGGGCTGGCGATCATCATGACCATCTTCCGCACCCGTCGCTCGGCCTCGGTCGACGACGCGAGCCTGCTGAAGTACTAGCAGAACCACGAGGAGCTCCAGATGTTCGTGACCCTGCAGGAAGCCGCGCCCGTGGTCGAGCCGTCGACCGCGCACGGGGCCCTGTCCCTGCTGTGGGTGATCATCGCGCTGCCCGCCGCCGGGGCGGCCGTGGTGCTGCTGCTCGGTGGCCGACGCACCGCGCGGTGGGCGCACCTGCTCGGCTGCGCCACCGTGCTCGGGTCCTTCCTGCTCAGCCTGATCGCCTTCATCACCATCCTGGGGCGCCCCGAGGACGACCGGCAGGTCGGCCAGACCCTGTTCACCTGGGTGCAGGTGGGCAGCTTCCGGGCCGACGTCGGGTTCCTCTACGACCCGCTGTCGGCGGTGTTCCTGTTGCTGATCACCGGCGTCGGGTCGCTGATCCACCTGTACTCGGTCGGCTACATGGCCCACGACCCGCGCCGGCCCCGGTTCTTCGCGTTCCTCAACCTGTTCGTGGCCGCGATGCTCACCCTGGTCCTCGCCGACAACTACCTGCTGGTGTTCCTGGGCTGGGAGGGCGTCGGCCTCGCGTCGTACCTCCTGATCGGCTTCTGGCAGCACAAGCCGTCGGCGGCGGTGGCGGCCAAGAAGGCGTTCGTGGTCAACCGCGTCGGTGACATCGGGATGGCGCTGGGCACCATGCTGGTGTTCACCACCTTCGGCACCGTCGCGTTCGCCGGCGTCTCCGCCGCCGCGCCCCGGGCCGGCGGCACCACGATGACGATCCTCGGGCTCCTCTTCCTGCTCGCCGCCTGCGGCAAGTCCGCGCAGGTGCCGCTGCAGTCCTGGCTCCTCGACGCGATGGAGGGCCCGACGCCGGTCTCCGCCCTGATCCACGCCGCGACCATGGTCACCGCCGGGGTCTACCTCGTGGTCCGCTCGAACTTCATCTACGACCAGACGCCGGCGGCCCAGACCGCGGTGGTGGTCGTCGGCTGCGTGACGCTGCTGTGGGGTGCGGTGATCGGCTGTGCCAAGGACGACATCAAGAAGGCGCTGGCCGGCTCCACGATGAGCCAGATCGGCTACATGATGCTGGCCGCCGGGCTCGGTCCCGCCGGCTACGCGTTCGCGATCTTCCACCTGCTCACCCACGGCTTCTTCAAGGCCAACATGTTCCTCGGTGCCGGCTCGGTGATGCACGCGATGGACGACGACGTGGACATGCGGCACTACGGCGCCCTGGCCAGGGCGGTGCCGATCACCTTCGTCACCTTCGCCCTGGGCTACCTCGCGATCATCGGGGTGCCGCCGTTCGCCGGGTTCTGGTCCAAGGACAAGATCATCGAGGCGGCGTTCGCCGACAACCTCCTCGTCGGGCTGGCCGCGCTGGTGGGCGCCGGCGTCACCGCCTTCTACATGACCCGGGTGATGCTGATGACCTTCGCCGGCCGCAAGCGGTGGGCCGACGAGGTGCACCCGCACGAGTCGCCGCTGACGATGACCGTCCCGCTGATGGTGCTCGGCGCGGCCTCGGCGCTCGGGGGGCTGCTGCTGCTCGGCGGCTGGATCACCGACTGGCTGTCCCCGGTCGTCGGGGAGGAGACCAACGACCCGGCGAACATCCCGGCCATCGTGCTCAGCCTGGTCGTGCTCGTGACGGTCCTCGTCGGGATCGGCCTCGCGGTCGCCTTCGTCGGCCGTCGCGACGTCCCGCGCACCGCGCCGAGCAAGGTGTCCTTCGTGACCCGGGCCGCTCGCGCCGATCTCTACGGCGACGCGATCAACGAGGGGCTGCTGATGCGCCCCGGCGACCTGTTCGTCACGGGACTGACCTCCTTCGACGACCACAACCTCGACGGTCTCGTGTCCGGCACCGGTGGCGCGTTCGGGGCGATGTCCTCGACGTTCCGGAAGGTCCAGACCGGGTTCGTGCGGTCCTACGCGCTGTCGATCCTCGGCGGCGCGGTCCTCGTGCTCGTGGCGATGCTGGTGGTGAACCTGTGAGCTCCTTCCCGTGGCTGACCACGGCCGTGTTCCTGCCCGTGGTCGGAGCCCTGGTGCTGGTCGCGCTGCCCTCCGGCGGCGGTGCCCGCGGCGCGGTCCTGCCCAAGCAGGTCGCCCTCGGGTTCTCGCTGGTCACCCTCGTGGTCGTCGGCTACGTCGCGGCGACCTTCGACGTGGGGGGTGCCCGCTACCAGTTCACCGAGACCCACGACTGGATCAAGGTCTTCGGCGCGCACTACGCCCTCGGCGTCGACGGCATCGGGCTGACCCTGGTGCTGATGACCGCGATCCTCACCCCGGTGGTGATCCTGGCGTCCTGGCACGACGGCGACGAGGGGCGGTGGGGCACCAGCGCGTTCTTCGCCTGGATCCTCGCGCTCGAGGGCCTGTCGGTGTGCGTCTTCTCGGCCACCGACGTGTTCTTGTTCTACGTCGTCTTCGAGGCGACGCTGATCCCGGTCTACTTCCTCATCGGCGGCTTCGGTGGCGCGCGACGGTCCGCGGCCGCGGTGAAGTTCTTGATCTACAACCTCCTCGGCGGGCTGTTGATGCTCGCCTCCGTCGTCGGGTTGTACGTCGTGAGCGCCCGCAGCTCGGCGGGTCCGACGTACCTCCTCTCGGAGCTGTCGCAGGTGTCGATGGACCGCGACGTCGCACGCTGGCTCTTCGTGGGCTTCTTCGTGGCCTTCGCGATCAAGGCGCCGATGGTGCCGGTGCACACCTGGCTGCCGGACGCGGCCGAGGAGGGCACCTCGGGCACCTCGGTGATGCTGGTGAGCATCCTGGACAAGATCGGCACCTTCGGGATGATCCGGTTCTGCCTGCAGCTGTTCCCCGAGGCGTCGCGCTGGGCGACCCCGGTGGTGCTCACGCTCGCGGTGGTCAGCATCTTGTGGGGGGCGCTGGCCGCCATCGGCCAGGACAGCATCCCGCGGCTGATCGCCTACACCTCGGTGTCGCACTTCGGATTCATCGTGCTCGGGGTCTTCGTGCTCAACAGCTACGGCCAGTCCGGCTCGACGCTCTACATGTTCAACCACGGCATGTCGACGGCCGCGTTGTTCCTGGTCGCCGGCTACCTGGTGCGCCGGCGCGGGTCGGTGCTGATCAGCGACTACGGCGGGGTGGAGAAGGTCGCGCCGGTGCTGGCTGCGCTGTTCCTGGTGGCGGGGCTGTCCTCGCTGTCGCTGCCGGGCCTGTCGCCGTTCGTCTCGGAGTTCCTGGTGCTGCTGGGCGCGTTCGCGCACGCCTGGTGGTGGGGGGTCGCTGGGGTGCTCGGCATCGTGCTGGCCGCGCTGTACATCCTGCTCATGTACCAGCGCACGATGACCGGTCCCACGGTGCCCGGCGTCGCGGCGCTGAAGGACCTCAACGTCCGTGAGGTCGTCGCGATCGTGCCGCTGGTGGTGCTCATCGTCGGCCTCGGGTTCTTCCCGAAGCCGCTGACCGCGATCATCGACCCGGCCGTGCACGACACGCTCACCCAGATCCACGCCACGGACCCGGCTCCGGCCGTGCCCGCGGCCGCGCAGCAGGAGGGATCACCATGACCGGGCTGACCGGGCTGACCGGGACCACCGGGACGACCGTGCTCGCGGCGGCGTTCCAGAAGCCGACGATCGACTACGGCCTGCTGTCCCCGCTCCTGATCGTGCTGGGAACCGCGCTGCTCGGGGTGCTGGTCGAGGCGTTCGTCGCCCGGCGGGCGCGCTACCTCACCCAGACGGTCCTGTCGGTGGTCGGCATCATCGCCGCCCTGGTCGCCACCGTGCTCGTCGCCGCGCACCTCGACCCGGTCGGCACGAGCGCCGGGCGCGGCAAGGTCGCCGTCGGCGGAGCGATCGCCGTGGACGGCCCGACCGTGTTCATCTGGGGCACGATCCTCGCCCTGTCGCTGATCAGCGTGCTGCTGTTCGCCGAGCGCACCCTGGAGGGCGGCATCACCGCGTTCGCCGGCCAGGCCGCGGCCCTGCCCGGCACGTCGGCCGAGCGGGAGGCCTCCACCCAGGGCCTGGAGCACACCGAGGTGTTCCCGCTGATGATGTTCTCCATCGGCGGCATGCTGCTGTTCCCGTCCGCCAACGACCTGGTCACGATGTTCGTGGGCCTCGAGGTGCTGTCCCTGCCGCTCTACCTGCTGTGCGGGCTGGCCCGCCGACGCCGGCTGCTCAGCCAGGAGGCGGCGCTGAAGTACTTCATGCTCGGCGCCTTCAGCTCCGGGTTCTTCCTGTACGGCGTGGCGCTCACCTACGGCTTCGCCGGCTCGATGAACTTCGCCGACATCGCCGAGGCCGTCTCCGGGCGGCTCGGCGCCCAGCCGCTGCTGCTCGCCGGCATCGCCCTGCTCGCGGTCGGGATGCTGTTCAAGGTGAGCGCGGCGCCGTTCCACGCCTGGACCCCCGACGTCTACCAGGGTGCGCCCACCTCGGTCACCGCGTTCATGGCCGCCTGCACCAAGGTGGCGGCCTTCGGGGCCCTGCTGCGGCTGTTCTACGTCGCCTTCGGTGCGGCCCGCTGGGACTGGTCGGTGATGATCGGCATCGTCGCGGTCATCACCATGCTGGTCGGCTGCATCCTGGCGATCACCCAGAGCGACATCAAGCGGATGCTGGCCTACAGCTCGATCTCGCACGCCGGGTTCATCCTGGTCGGCTTCGTCGGGCTGCACCAGGTCGGCTCGTTCGCCGGCACCGAGCTGTCCTCGGTGCAGTCGGTGCTGTTCTACCTGGTCACCTACGGCTTCATGACCGTCGGCGCCTTCGCGGTCGTGACGGTGGTGCGCGACGCCGGGGGCGAGGCCACCCACCTGTCCCGGTGGGCCGGCCTGGGCAAGGAGTCGCCCGTCGTCGCGGGCGTCTTCGCGTTCTTCCTGCTGAGCATGGCCGGCATCCCGCTCACCTCGGGGTTCGCCGGCAAGTGGGCGGTGTTCACCTCCGCGGTGTCGGGGGGCGCCTGGCCGCTGGTGGTCGTCGCCGTGGTGCTCTCGGCGGTCGCGGCGTTCTTCTACGCCCGGGTGATCGTGCTGATGTTCTTCTCCGAGCCCGTGGGCGAGGGACCGGTGGTGATGAACCCCAGTCTGCTGACGACTATCGTGATCGCGGTCGGACTCGCGGTGACGGTCGTGCTGGGCGTCTACCCGGGGCCGGTGCTGGACCTGGCGGCGAACGCCGGCCAGTTCATCCGCTGACCTGCTGACCGCTCGCCACCCCACCGTTTTCGAGGACCTCATGACTTCCACAGGGACCGACGCCGGCTCCTCGCTGGCGCTCCCGGTGCTCGACGAGGCCCTCGACGCGCGCATCCGCGAGGGCCTCGACCGGGTCGAGGAGCGACTCGAGCGCGAGGTGCGCAGCGAGGCGTCGTTCGTCACCGAGGCGGCCCGGCACCTGCTGCACGCCGGGGGCAAGCGGTTCCGTCCCGCCCTGGTCCTGCTGGCGGCCGAGGCGGGGGATCCCACCCGTGCGGGCGTGCTCACCGCCGCGTGCGTCGTCGAGCTGACCCACCTGGCCTCGCTCTACCACGACGACGTGATGGACGAGGCGGCACTGCGACGGGGTGCGGAGTCGGCCAACGCCCGCTGGGACAACCACGTCGCGATCCTCACCGGCGACTTCTTGTTCTCCAAGTCCTCCGAGCTCACCGCCTCACTCGGCGCGGACGCCGTGCGGATCCAGGCCGAGACGTTCACCAGGCTCGTCGAGGGCCAGATCCTCGAGACGGTCCAGCCCACCTCCGACCCCCTGGAGCACTACCTGCGCGTGGTGGCGGGCAAGACCGGGTCGCTGATCGCGACGTCGGCCCGCTACGGCGCCCGGTTCTCCGGCGCCTCGGCCGAGGTCGAGGCCGCGCTCACGGCGTACGGCGAGCGCGTCGGTGTGGCCTTCCAGCTCTCCGACGACATCCTCGACATCGGCTCGGAGGCGGAGACGTCGGGCAAGACGCCGGGCACCGATCTCCGCGAGGGGGTGCCCACACTGCCGGTGCTGATGGCCCGGCGCTCGGCCGAGGGCTCCCAGGACCCCGCGGACCGGCGGCTGGTCGAGCTGCTCGACGGCGACCTCACCGACGACGCCCGGCACGCCGAGGCCCTCGACCTGCTGCGCAAGCACCCGGCGATGGACGAGGCGCGCGCGCACGTGCTGACGATCGCGACCCAGGCGCAAGGGCTGCTCACGGTGCTGCCCGAGGGACCGGTGCGCGACGCCCTGGACGCCTTCGCGGTGCTGATCGCGACCCGCACCGCCTGACCTGCTGACGGTGGGTCCGGGGCCTCAGGAGAGGTCGGTGTAGGTCCAGTCGAAGGTGTCCTGCGCCTCGGGCCCGGCCGCCGAGGTCGTCAGTGCGACCTGCGACGTGGCCAGCTCGGTGTCCCCGGTGAACACCAGCCTCAGCACCAGCTGGTAGCGCCCCGCGGGGAACGCGCCGCCGGCTGCGGCCATCGGCACGCAGTGCACCGACGGCGTCGCGGTGCCGGTCGCGGTGCCGGCTGCGAGCAGCGAGCAGCGGACGTCGTGGGTGCGGGTGTTGCTGCCGGTGATGCGCCAGCCGCCCGGAGGCAGCGCGACGTCGAGCGCGGAGACGCTGTCCTTGGGCACCACGGTGGTGGTGACCGCCACGGTGGCGGCGCCGCCCTGGCTGTCGGGGTCGGGGGTGACCGGGGCGGTGCGCACCTCGGCGGTGCTGCGCGGGTGCAGGTCGTCGTAGACCGGGAACGTGTCGCTGCTGTAGCTGCCGGTCTCGCCGTCGCCGGTGGGGGCGTCGACCCAGGTCGACCCGGTCAGCCCGGTCACGTCGCCGGTGCGGGTCACCGGGATGGTCACCTGGTAGCCGCCACCGGGCAGCCTCGCCGCCGGGTCGGTGGGTGCACAGACGTAGTGCAGGTCCGGTCCGGCCTGGAGCCGGCAGTGCGCGTCGAGGTCGGCGACGTAGACCTCGGCACGACCACTCCAGCTGCCGTCGCCGGCGGGGATCTCGACCTCGAAGCCGGTGCTGTCGTGGTCGCCGAGCCGAGCCTGCAGCGTCAGCCAGCCCTGGCCGTCGGCCACGCTCAGCCGGGTGACCACCACCGACGTGGTGGCGGCCGGGCCACCGGAATCGGCGCTCGCCGGTGCGGCGCCCAGCAGGGCGGCACCGAGTGTGGACACCGCGAGGACGCCGACGGCGGTACGGCGCGAGGGGCTGCGAGACAGACGGCGGGAGAGGGTGGTGGCGAGCATGCGGTCCTCACAGGTCCGGGGCGGTGGTTACCGCCGGGAACACGAGAGTAGGGCGTCGTCCAGATTCCTGTACTGGCTTTGGGGTAAAGGTTTGTGGACCACACTGTGCCGGTGCTGGCGGTCACGCGTCGTCGGGCGCCGCG
>Ga0210040_10003720_pt1 | contig 20441 bp, 13 predicted proteins | sample CryGeyCG12114_NA_FD_185462 | JGI IMG/M metagenome (GOLD analysis project Ga0210040, IMG submission 185462) | Groundwater microbial communities from aquifer - Crystal Geyser CG19_WC_8/21/14_NA (SPAdes) (version 2) | ecosystem: Environmental > Aquatic > Deep subsurface > Groundwater | place: USA... | reverse complement strand
TGGCAGTGCGGTGGGCGGCTCCGGCGACGCCACGGTCGTCGACAACAGTGCCGTTCCCTCCACCACGGCGAGCGCTGCCTCCCTGCCGTTCACCGGCGGCGAGATCACCCTGATGGCCCTCGCCGGGGCCACCGCCCTGGGTGGCGGTGTCGTCCTGGTGGCGGCCGCACGCAAGCGCGCGACGAGCTGACCCCCCAGCTCGCTCGCCGAACGGCGCCGTCCTGCGGGACGGCGCCGTTCGGCGTCTGCACCGCCACCGCGCGCTGGGGACCGGCGCGGCGATGAGACGTGCCCTGATCGCCGGAGCCGTCACGGTCACCACGGCAGGAGTGGTCGGCTACGCCGGGATGTGCGCGACGTCCGCCGCCGACTCGCTCGAACGCGCCCAGGACGGGGTGACGGCGGCCCGCCAGCAGGAGGACTCGGTCGACGGCACCCTCGCCGCGCTGCGCAGCGCCGAGGACCACGTGCAGACGGCGGACGCGACCCTCAGCCGCTGGCCCGTGGACGTCGTGGCGGCGGTGCCGGTGCTCGGCCGCTCCTGGAGAGCGGAGCGCGCGGTCACCCGCACCGCCGACGAGGTCATCTCCGCAGCCGCGCTCCTGGCCGAGCAGCTGCCCGCCGTGCGCAGCCGCGCCGGTGGCGTGGAGCTCGAGGACCTGGCGCGGGTCAGGTCGGACCTGGCGGCTCCCACCCGCAGGGCGCAGTCCGCGCTGGCCGACCTGCGGGCGACACCGACGGCCTGGACGCCGCCGGTCGTCGGCCGCGGCGTCACGGACGCCGTCGGAGCCCTCGGGCCCGCCGTCCGGACGCTGACGCAGGCCGGTACGGGGCTCGGTGTGCTGTCAGGGCTGCTCGGCGAGACCGGACCACGGTCGCTGATGGTCATGCTGCAGAACAACGCGGAGCTGCGAGGCGCCGGCGGCTACGCCGCGTCCTTCGCCACCGGCCGGCTGGAGGACGGCACCCTCTCGCTCGAGCCGCTGCAGGACGTCGTCGCCGCCGCCGACCCTCCCTCGAGGGCGCGTCGCGTGCCCGCACCTGCGGAGTACACCGAGGACTACGCCGTCCTGTCGGGTGACACGACCATCTGGCGGTCCTGGAACATGTCGCCGCACGTGCCGGACTCCGCCCTGGTCGGTGCTCGGGTGGCCGGCGCGCTGCTGGGGCAGGAGCCCGATGTCGTCGTGCTGCTGGACGTGCCGGCCCTGGGGTCGCTGGCGGCGCTGGGCGGCACCGGGGTCGTCCTGCCCGACGGGACGCAGGTCAGCGCCTCCGAGCTGGCCGACGCCCTGCTCGTGGACGCCTACGCCACGGCCGGCCCGGAGCTGGAGGGCCAGCTGCGCCGCAGGGCCGAGCTGCAGGCCGCGGCGACGACGGTCGTCCGCCGCCTGCTCGCCAGCGACGTGCCCGTCGCCGAGACGGCGCGCACGCTCGGGAGCCTGGCCGCCGGACGTCACCTGTCGGTGTGGTCCGCGCGGCCGGAGGAGGAGCAGGCACTGGTGGAGCTCGGGGTCGCCGGCAGCGTCGACGCGCCGGAGGGCACGGGCGACCTGTCCCACGTCAGCGTCAACAACATCGGCGCCAACAAGCTCGACATCTACGTCGACCGCGACGTCTCGGTGGAGGTGGTGCTGACCGAGGACGAGGCCACCGTCGTGCAGCGGGTGCGCTTCGCCAACGAGGCGCCCGAGGGGCTCGTGCCGTACGTCGCCGGAGAGGACAACCCGGGGCGCGTCACCAGCCGGGTCGAGCTGTCCCTGCCACCCGGCGCCCAGGACGTCCGGGCCACGATCGACGGGGGCCCGTGGGGCGGCACGTTCCGACCCGGCGCGTCGCGCCAGCGGCTGGCCACCGAGCTGCAGCTGCCGCGCGGCGTGGCGTCGGAGCTCGAGGTGCACTACACCCTGCCGCTGGACGACGGGACCTACCGCCTGCGGGTGCTCCCCCAGCCGCTGGCTCGGGACGCCGACCTCGACCTGACCGTGCGCTCCGCCGACGGGCAGCCGCTGGTCGACGACGCCGGGGCGGAGCTGCCGGGCGGCGTCGACGTGTCAGGCCCCTTCCGGAGGGTGCGCGAGGTGTCGGTCTCGCTCCACCGGCCGACCCGCTGGGAACGGCTCCGGGAGTTCTGGAACTCCCCCGTCGACCTGGGCTGACCGGGTGCGCTGACCCCAGCGGCAGCCGCGTCAGTACGCTCCGCGCCGACCCAGGACGGCGAACGCCGTCCGCCACAGGATGTGGGCGTCCAGGGCGAGCGACCAGTTCTCCACGTAGTGCAGGTCCAGGCGGACGGACTCGTCCCAGGACAGCTCTGAGCGCCCGCTGATCTGCCACAGGCCGGTGAGACCGGGCTTGACCAGCAGCCGCCGGCGGACGTCGTTCTGGTACTGCCGGACCTCGCTCTGCAGCGGCGGTCGCGGGCCGACCAGGGACATGTCGCCCTTGACGACGTTGAACAGCTGCGGCAGCTCGTCGAGCGAGAAGCGGCGCAGCCAACGGCCCACGGGGGTGATGCGCGGATCGTCACGGATCTTGAACAGCAGGCCGTCGCTGTTCTCGTTCGCCTCCTGCAGCTCGACGAGGCGCTGCTCGGCGTCGGTGTACATGCTGCGCAGCTTGAACATGGTGAAGCGCTCGCCGTCCGTGCCGACCCGCTCCTGCCGGAAGAACGCCGGGCCGCGGGAGGTGAGCCGCACCGCGAGCGCCAGAGCGAGCACGAGCGGCAGCGCGGCCAGCAGGCCGAGCAGCGCCGCCGTGCGGTCGACCAGGTTCTTGACGAACCGGCGCATGCCGCTGAACTCGGGCTCCTCGACGTGCAGGAGCGGCAGTCCGGACACCGGCCGGATGTGGATGCGCGGGCCGGCCACGTCGGTCAGCGACGGCGCGACCACGAGGTCGATGCCGGAGCCCTCGAGCTGCCAGGACAGCTGGCGCAGCTGCGCCTGGCTGAGGTCGGACCAGGCCCCGACGGCGACCGTGTCGGCGCCGGTGTCGCGCAGGGCCGCCACGATGCTCGAGGAGGTGCCGACGACCGGCACGCCCTCGACCTCGGGGCCCTGCGTGCGGTCGATGCACGCGCCGACCACCGAGAAGCCCGCTTGCGCCTCGCGGCTGAGCTGGCGGATGAGCTCGGCGCAGGAGCGCTCCCGGCCGACGACGATGACCTTGTGCAGGCAGCGCCCGGCCACGCGCAGCCGGTGCAGCCGCTGACGAGCCGCGTAGCGCAGCAGCAGGGTCAGCACCACCGTCGACGGCAGCGCGACGAGGACGTAGAGGCGTGCCGGCTCGAGCCGCAGGGCGAGGCTGACGACGGCGGTCAGGGCCAGCAGCCGGACACCGGCGTCGAAGACGCGCGAGAACTCCTCGCTGCCGGTGCCGAGGAAGCGCCGCTCGTAGGCGCGGACGGACGCGCAGGACAGGACCCAGACGAACGGCGAGGTGAGCGTCACCAGCAGGTAGACGTCCGACCCGCCGGCGCCGAACTGGACGACCATGGCGAGCAGCCCGGCCAGGGCTGCGGCGACGAAGTCCAGGCCCACCAGGCTGCGGACGAGCGTGCGCTGCCACTGGGCGGTGCCGCGGGGGGACAGCGACACGTCCACCGCCCGCAGGACCGGGGGCCCGTCCACCGGAGGGGCACCTCGGCTGGAGAGCATCTTGTCGTCGAAGGACCGCAGGATCGCGGGCATGAGTCCCGTGCGCCGCAGCGAGGAGGTCATGGCCATCGATCGGCGCACACTGCCGCGGACTGGAGTGGCCACACCCGACGGCCCTGACGTCTTCGAGCGGTCCTGCGGCTGCACGCCCACCTCCTCGTCCTCGTCCTGGTACCGGCGCTGTCCGGGCCGGTCGGGGCGCTGTCGTCCGTGACCGCCGGCCCGGGCCTGCACGCCATCCGTTCCCGGCTCCGGTTCGACGACGCCCTCCGTGTCGATCGCACTCCTAGTGCAGAGGACGACGGGGCGGCGGTCCGGTCGCGCGCTGGCAGGACGACGCCTTCCTCTCCACCCGTCGCTGTGCTCGCGACGGGCGCGGTCCGGCGAGTGCCGGAGCAGACCAGGCTACCCGCGCGGTCGCTCCGGCCCCGCGGATCCGGCCGGGTAGTCCTCGAGCGGCGGGATGCCCGTCCGCCAGCCGGCCAGCACGGAGTCGACGATGCGCCAGGACTGCTCGACCTCGTCGTCGCGCACCGCGAACGTCGGGTCGCCGGCCAGCACGGCCTGGAGCATGCGGGCCGACGCCGGTGAGGACTGACGCGGCCGCGCGACCTCGAGCCGGAGCGGGGCGACCGACGGCAGGCCGGACGCCCCGGCGCCCTGCAGGTCCAGGCTGACCCGGTCGGGCGACATCTGCAGGCGCAGGACGGCCGGGCCTCCCGCCAGGAACGCGCCCGACCGGCTCCGGAAGTGCACGGCGATCTCCCGCCGCGCCGCGCCGAGCGCCTTGCCCGTGCGCAGCTCGAAGGGCACGCCGTGCCAGCGCGGGTCGTCGACCGCGAGGACCAGCGAGGCGTGGGTCTCGGTGCTGCGGCCGCGGTCGACGCCCGGCTCCTCCAGGTAGCCCGCCTGGCGCCGGTCGCCCACCGTGCCGGCCGTGTAGCGGCCCCGCGCCGATCGCGTCGCGACCTGCGCCGGCGTGAGCGACGGCACGCGGCTCAGCACCGCCACCTTCTCGTCGCGCAGGGACCGCTCGTCCCCGGGCCGGGGCTCGGCCATGGCGACCAGGGCGACGAGCTGCAGCAGGTGGCTCTGCACCATGTCGCGCAGGGCGCCGGTCCGGTCGTAGAAGTCCGCCCGGCCCGAGACGGCGGCGGTCTCCTCCCAGGTGATCTCCACCCGCTCGATGTGCCTGCCGTTCCACAGCGGCGCGAGCAGCGGGTTGGCGAACCGCACGGCCAGCAGGTCCTGCACCGTCTGGTGGTGCAGGAAGTGGTCGACGCGGAAGATGTCCGACTCGTCGAACACCGTGTGCAGGTGCCGCGTGAGCTCGCGGGCCGTGGCGAGGTCCTGCCCGAACGGCTTCTCGACCACCGCCCGGCTGCCGGCGGCCACGCCGGCGGCACCGAGCGCGCGGACCGCGGGTGCGTAGGCCGCCGGAGGGAGCGCGAGGTAGGCCACGACCGGGCCGGACCCGACCGCCGTCCGCAGGTCGGGGTCCTGCGCGAGGTCGGCGTGCACCCAGCGCAGCCTGCGCAGCAGCCGGTCCACGGAGGCAGCGCCGGAGGCGTGGTCGGCGAGGTGCTGGGCGGCGAGTGCGCGGTAGCTCTCGTCGGTGAGCTGCTCGCGCCCGACACCCACCACGAGCAGGTCGGCAGGGAGCACGTCGTCGGCCACGAGGTGCGCCAGCGCGGGCAGCGTGTGACGCGTCGCCAGGTCGCCGGCGGCACCCAGCAGGACCAGGCGGTCGATCGGCGGACGAGGGACCGGCACGGGCGCCAGTATGCCCAGGCGCGGTGCCGGACGGCGCCACGGCGTGATCGACGGCACACCGTCCTGGCCGTTGTCACCCTCCCAGGTGGTGGGCGGGCGATCGACTCGGTGGCAGTCTGGAGAGGTGGACACGGCAACCGACACCTCGCACGCTGCTCCTGCGGACGTGCCGTTCGCCGACGCGGTGATCCTCGCGGCGGGGTCGAGCACCCGCATGGGCGGACCGGACAAGCTGTTCATGGAGGTCGGCGGGCTGCCGCTGCTCGCCTGGACGCTGCGCGCGGCCGCGGCGGCGGTCACCGTCCGGCGGGTCATCGTCGTGACGCGGGAGGACCGCGTCGAGGCGCTGGCCGAGGAGCCCTGGGTGCGCGAGGTCTCGGCCACCGTCGTGGTGGGCGGGGTCCGTCGTCAGGACTCCGTGGCCGCCGGCGTCGCGGCGGCGACGTCGGAGGTCGTCCTCATCCACGACGGCGCCCGCCCGCTGGTCACCTCGGACCTGGTCGACCGGGTCGCGCACGCGGCACGCGCGCACGGGGCGGCGGTGCCGGTCGTGGCCGTGCCGGAGAGCATGCGTCGGATGGTCGACGGCCGGATCGTCGAGATCCTCGACCGCACCGACCTCTACCGGTCGCAGACACCGCACGGCGCACGGCGGCAGGTGCTGCTGGACGTCTACGCCGTGCAGGACCCGTGCGGACCGGAGACCTTCATCGACGAGACGACCCTCGTGCAGTCCGCCGGCGTGGCGGTCACGACGGTGCCCGGCGAGCCGGCCAACCTCAAGGTGACGCTGCCCGGCGACGAGACGCTCGCCTTCGCCCTGCTGGAGGCACGGACGCGAGCGGAACTCGTCCGGCTCTGACACCGGACCGGTCGACCGGCGGCTGAGCCGCGCGCCCTGACCGGGCGAGGAGGGACGGCCCCGGTCAGACCGGGGCGGGTGCTGCCCGCTCCGCTCGGACCCCCCAGCGCAGCCGGAGCTGCTCACCGGGGCCCAGCAGGACCAGGCCCTCGCCGGTGGCGAGGGCGTTCGCGGGCGCCGTCATCGGTTCGACCGCGACCGAGCGCCGGCGTCGTCCGGGCGCCAGCGTGTCACCGGTGAAGACCTGGAGCCAGCCGACCGGGCCCTCGGTCCACAGCGTCGTGGCGGTGCCGTCCGGCGCCGTCAGCCGCACGGACACCCGGCCGTGCTCGTCGGCGTCGAGGTCGGTGTAGGCGTCGTCCAGGACGAGGGTCCCCAGCACGGGTCCGCGACGCAGGTCGTACGCCGTGCCCTCGACCGCTGCGACGCCGCAGGGCAGCCGCTGGTCGTCGACCAGCACACGGCTGCGAGCCGGCAGCCGCAGCGCGCAGCGGTCGACCGGTCCGCCGTCGGGCGCGACGAGGTAGGGGTGCATCCCCAGCGCCACCGGCGCAGCGGACGTCCCGGGGTTGCGGGCGACCAGCTCGACGGTCAGGCCGTCGCGCGCGTCCACCGCGTGGTCGGCCAGCAGGTCCAGCGGGAAGGGGTAGCCCGGTCGGGCCTGCAGCCGGTGGCGCAGCACCACCCGGCGGTCGGTGTGCAGCACCGCGTCCCAGCTCGCCCACCGCACCAGCCCGTGGATGGCGTGTCCGCCGGCGACGTCGTCGACGGGCAGCCGGTGCCCGCGTCCGCCGTACGACCACGAGCCGTCACGCAAGCGGTTCGGCCACGGCGCGAGGACCTGCCCGCGAGCGCCGTCGGGCAGCGCATCGGCGCGGTAGCCGTCGAGCAGGTCGCGGCCCTCGTGCGAGAGGGTCCGCACCCCTCCCCCACCGCCGACGGCGACGGCTCGGTACGGCCCGGCGGCGATCTCGTGCTGCGCGCCGGAGAGCGGGACGGCCGACCGGAGCGCTGCTTGCACGCGCTCAGCGTAGGGGCGTCCCCGGCCCGCACGGACCGCGGACCGACCCCTGGCGGACGGGACCGCTGACAGGTCCGACCGGCCGCGGGCCTTGCCAGCCGATCGGGTGACTCAGCGCCTCTCCGGCCCCGACGAGACCTCTTTCGTCCAGGCGTGCCGGTCACCGAAGACCAGGCGGTCCAGGGCAACTCGCGGAGCGCTCACCCGCCCGCCCGTCCTCGTCCGTTCCCCAAGACGCCTTCGGCGTGGAGGTCCCGTGTCCACCCAGTCCCGCATCCGCCGGTCGATCCGTCGAGCCGCCCCCACGGGGTCGCGTGTCGCGGCGTCGTTGGCCGCTCTCGCCCTCGTGGCACCGTTGAGCCCCGCGTCGGCCGCCGACGCGACGACCACCGCCGCGTCCACGGCGGCGACCGGTGCCGCCGCCGCGGGCGTGGCCACTCCGGAGGCCCCGCTGCCCTTCGACCTGCCGTCGACGGCGGTCCTGCGGTCCTCGCCCCGCAAGGCGTTCGCCCACTACGTGCCGTGGATCCCGCAGTCCATCGACAACAAGGTCCCCGACTACTACGACCGCCACTTCCTGGTGCCGGGCGGCGAGAGCGGCAAGCACGCGGCGTACGGCGGCTACATGCGCGACCGTCCACTGGCTCGCCCGATCGTCGCGGACACCGCCTGGAAGCTGCGCGACCTCGAGCGCGACGTCCGCCAGGCCGTCGCCGGAGGCCTCGACGGCTTCGCCGTGGACATCGTCCAGCTGGGCGACGTCGGCGGCACGCAGTGGACGGCCATCAACTCGCTGCTGCAGGCAGCCCGCAACGTCGACCCGACCTTCAAGATCATGCTCATGCCGGACATGACCGGGACGAGCATGCTCGGCAAGGACGCCGCCACGATGGCGAAGTGGCTGGCGCACCTGGGGTCCTCCCCTGCCGCCTACCGGCTGGACGACGGACGGCTCGTCGTCTCGCCGTTCACCGCAGAGCGCAAGACGGTGGCCTTCTGGACCCAGGTGCTCTCGATCATGAAGAGCACCCACGCCACGCCGGTGGCCTTCCTCCCCCTGTTCCAGGACGAGCGCAAGTGGCGCGACGCCTTCGACCCGATCAGCTACGGCATGAGCAACTGGGGGAACCGCAACCCCGCCGGCAACAACCCCACCACCACGCACGCCGACTCGCCGACGGGCCGCGCCGCGGCCGTCCACGCACTCGGCCAGAAGTGGATGCAGCCGGTGTCGGTGCAGGACCAGCGGCCGCGAGCCGGCATCTACGACGAGGCGCAGAACACGCAGAACCTGCGCAACACCTGGGAGATCGCCCGCAAGACCGGGGCCGAGCTGGTGCAGATCCCGACCTGGAACGACTACCCGGAGGGCACCTCGATCGCCCCGTCGGCCGGGAACGGCTGGTCCTACCTGGACATGTCGGCCTACTACCTGAGCTGGTACAAGACCGGCTCGGCGCCCACGATCGTGCGGGACGCCGTCTACCTGACCCACCGCACGCAGCCGGCCGCCGCGCTGCCCAGCTACCCCCAGACGCTGCTCATGAAGCTGCGCGGCGGCAGCAGCCCGGCCCGCGACACGGTGGAGGCCCTGACCTTCCTCACCGCTCCCGGCACGGTCCGGGTGCGCGTCGGGACGGCGTCCTACACGTGCGAGGTGTCGGCCGGTGTGGACACCTGCACGGTGCCCCTCGGCGTCGGCGAGGTGAGCGCCGTCGTCGAGCGAGGGGGCGCGCCGGTGACCGCCGTCGAGTCGCCCGCCACGGTCACCAAGACGCCGTACGTCCAGGACCTGCAGTACGTCGCGTCCGCCAGCGGGCGGCAGTCCCACGACTTCCCGGACGTCACCGCTCCGACCGTGCCTGGGACGGTGACGGCCAGCGCCTCGGACGACGAGGTGCAGCTGTCCTGGACGCCCTCCACGGACGACCGCGGGACGGTGAGCTACGAGGTGCACCGCTCCACGACGGCTGACGCCGACCCCAGCACGACGACCCGCATCGCCACGACGACCTCGCCGTCGTTCGTCGACGAGGCCGTGGAGCCCGGCACGTGGCACTACCGGGTGGTGGCCGTGGACGCGGCCGGCAACCGCAGCACGGCGTCGCAGTCCGCGTCGGCCGAGATCCGCCTCGTGGACACCACGGCGCCCTCGGCCGTCACCGGGCTCACGGCGACCGTGGCCGGCACCGCCGTCGACGTGTCGTGGGCGGCCGCCACCGACGACGTCGGCGTCACCGGCTACGAGCTGCGCCGGACCACGACGTCCGGCACGACCGTGAGCGCCAGCACGGTGCTGACGACCACACCGGGCACCTCGTGGACCGACAGCACGTGCCCCGTCGGCACCTGCTCGTACTCGGTCGTCGCCGTCGACGCCGCGGGCAACCGGAGCCCGGCCTCCGTGCCGGTCAGCGCGCAGGTGCGGGACACCACCGCACCGTCCACCCCCTCGTCGCTGAAGGTGGCCCTCTCCGGACAGTCGGCGACGCTCACCTGGGGCGCCGCCACGGACGCCCTCGGGGTCACCGGCTACGAGGTGCACCGCTCCGCCACGGCCGGCTTCACGCCGACCACCTCGACGCTGGTCGGCACGGCGACCGCGACCACCTGGTCGCAGACCGCCCCGGCGGGCACCTGGTCCTACCGGGTCGTCGCCAAGGACGCTGCCGGCAACCGCAGCGCAGCCTCCGCCGAGGCACGCGTCGTCGTCGCAGCGCCCACCACCGTCGTCGCGGCGCCGACCACCGTCCGGGTGACGCCGTCCGCCGACACGTACGCCAACGAGGGCGCACCCTCGACCAACTTCAGCACCTCCTGGTCGCTGTCCTCCCGCGGCAACATCGGGGCCGTCTCCTACCTGCGCTTCAGCATCCCGGCGACCCCCGCCGGCAAGACGCTCAAGAAGGCGGTCCTGCAGATGCGGATCAAGCCCGAGTCGTACGCGGGCTCCGCCACCGCCCACTCGGTCAAGGTCGCCAACAACACGTGGACCTCGACCGCGGTCACCTGGAAGTCGCGTCCGGCGGTGACCACGCAGGTGCTGGGCACCGTGGCCGGCGGGACCACTCCCGACACGCTCTCCAGCACGACCCTGAGCACCTCGGCCCTGTCGTCCTTCGCCGGCTCGGCGCGCACCTTCGCGCTGACGGCCACGGGCACGGACAACCTGTACGTGTGGTCCTCCAACCACACGGACGTGAACTACCGCCCGCAGCTCGTCCTCACCTACAGCTGACGCACCGCACACGCCGACAGGCCGGTCCCCCCGCAAGGGGGGCCGGCCTGTCGGCGTGTGCGGGCGTCGCCCGGTGCGAGCTCAGGGGCTGGCGACCTCGTCGAGCACCGCGTCCTCGCTGCCCAGCTGGGCCTCGGCCAGTGCCTCGGCGATGGCGTCGTCGACGGGCGCTCCGGTCGCGGCGCGCGGCACGGCGCGGCGCACGTCGATGACCTGCCCGGTGAGGCTGGAGACGAGGATGTCCAGCGTCGTGCCGGCGACGACCTCGCTGTCGAGCAGGCTGTCCTCGGGCTCCTCACCGAAGGCCTCGAGCCGCATGGGCGTGCGGGTGCGCTCGGGGTTGACGACGTTGACCGAGATGCCGTCGTCGGCCCACTCGTCGGCCAGCGCCTGGGTGAGGTTGACGACGGCGGCCTTGGTCGAGGAGTACATGCTGTAGCCCGCACGGCCACGGGTGTAGGAGCTGGAGGTGAAGAACACCAGGTGCCCGCTGCTCGCCCGCAGGTAGGGGTGGGCGAGGCGCGCCACGGTGACCGGAGCGAGGTAGTTGACCTCGAGCTGCCGGCGGACCGTGGCGTCGTCCATGTCCGCGAGGGCACCGCGGTCGAGCACGGCCGCTGTGAGCACCACCGAGTCGATGCGACCGGTGAGCTCGTGCACGTGTGACAGGGCGGCGGCGATGTCCTCCGGGCGCTCCACATGGGTGCCCGTGCCCGACCGGGAGAAGGAGAAGACCCGGCAGCCGGCCTCGGTCGCGAGGCGGTCGATGTCGGCGCCGATGCCGTAGCTGCCGCCGAACACCACCATCGTGGTGCCGGCCAGACCCGCGGCGAGCTGCTCGGGCGTCGCCGGTGCGGCGCCGTGGGAGCTGAGCTGGAACAGCTTGTCGGCGATGAACAGGTCGACCGGGTAGGTGACCTTCATGTTGTGCTCGTCACCGGGCACGACGTAGATGGGGACCTCGGGCATGCAGTGCAGGAGCACGCCGCAGTCGTCCGTCGCCCGGACCGTCGGGTCCGCGGCCGCGAGCTCGTAGGCCCGCCGGATCACCGAGAGCCGGAACCCCTGGGGCGTCTGGCCTCGGCGCAGGTGGCTGCGGTCGGGGATCTCGCGCACGTGCTCGTCGTCGTCGACCCGCACGATGGTGTCAGCGGACGGGATGGCGACGTCGACCGCCTCGTAGGTCGCCAGTGCCTCCACGCAGTCCTGGACGACCCGCTGCGACAGCAGCGGTCGCACGGCGTCGTGGAACAGCACGTTGCACTCCTCGTCCCCCAGCGCGTCCAGCGCCGCCTGGGTGGACGCGTTGCGGTCGGCGCCGCCCGGCAGCACCCGGGTGACCTTCGGCAGGTCCGGGCGCAGGAGCAGGTCCTCGAGCATCGGGACGAAGTCGGGCGTCATGACGATGACGATCTCGTCGACCACGTCGCTCTCGTGCAGGGCGGCGACCGAGTGCTCGATGATGGTCCGGCCGGCCACCTTCAGGAGCTGCTTCGGCACGTCGAGACCCACTCGGGAGCCGCTGCCTCCGGCCAGGACGACAGCCACGGTGCGCAGCCTTTGACCAGCAGATCCCATGGACGTGCTTCTCCCTCATCGCGGTGCGGCCGAGCGGGCCACGCAGTCTGCGGGGTGGACACCCCGACGAGGGCGCAAGTTTACGCAGCGTTCAGGTGGTGTGCCGGCTCGCGGCCGGCACACCACCCGAACGGATGTACGGGTGGAGTGCAGTCCGACTAGCGCCGGCTGCCGGCAGCGACGTACTGCAGGTCCTGCACGTACGGCGTCGACACCACCTTGTAGGGCGAGGTCACGGCGGCGACCGTCGTGCCACTGCGCACGACGCTGGCGCTGACGGTGCCGGTGCTCAGCGGCACCGTGCAGGTGTCGACGCCGGCGTCGACCGCGCAGCTGTAGGACGCCGTGCCGACCTTGATCTTGACCGTGCCGGCGGCCTTGAGGAAGGTCAGGGCCTCCACGGTGTCGCGGGCCGCGTTGCTGCCTGAGCGCAGCGTCATGAGCTTGGTCTGCGGGTACGACGGACGCGCGGCGGCCTTCTGGGTGCGGTGGGTCAGGTAGACCGTGTCCCGGACGATGGTCGGCGCCTTGCCGGTCTTCCACTTGGTCAGGTAGTAGGCCGAGATGTCGAGGAAGACCTTGCCGTGCTTGACGGTGGGCGCCATGACGGAGTTCTCGGGGTAGTCACCCCAGGTCGCGTACTGCACGAACTGGGCGTTGCCCTTCGTGGCGATCGCCCAGGTGTTGCGCAGGTTGGTGGTGTTCTGCGCCTCGTCGTAGATGCCGGCGCGCGGACGCGAGTCCTGCACCGAGATGGGCTGCATCCACTTCTGCCCCAGCTTGTGCACCGCCGCGATCCGGCCCAGGGGGGAGTCGGCGTGCGTGGGCACCGGGTCGTTGCCGCGCGGGTTGCGGTTGCCCCAGTTGGCCATGCCGTAGCTGATCGGGTCGAAGGTGGAGCGCCACGTCCGCTCGTTCTGGAACAGCGGGAAGAAGGCGACCGGCTTGCCGTAGGTGCTGCTCATGGTGGACTTGAACGACTTCCACCAGCTCACCGACTTGCGCTCGGCCGTGAAGGGCGAGACGACGACCTTGCCGTCGATGCGGTAGGCGGAGCTGTAGGCGGCCAGCTTGGCCATGTACTTGGCCAGGGAGCCGGCACTGCGGTCCTTGAGCCCGCCGGTCATGTCCGGCTGCAGGATGATCTTGAAGCCGGAGTCGACGTTGCTGGCCGCCTTCATGAGCAGGTTGGCGTTCTCCCACTGCTGCGCGGAGCCGGTGTCGGGCAGGCTGTAGATCACCAGGATGAAGCCGTCCAGGCCGGCGTCGCGGGCGCTGCGCACCTCCGACTCCATGTCGGCCAGCCGCCAGTCGCCGGAGCGGGGGGCGCGGGTGGCGGGACGGTCGCGCATCCAGCCGCCGTACGCCTTGTGCTTGCCCCCCTCGCCGGCGGGGTCCATGAGGTTGCGCGTGTAGTAGTCGCTGGCCGCGTCACGGTTGTCGAGGGACACGGGCAGGCTGGGCACGTAGTGGGCGAAGGCGCGCTTCGAGGACGAGGCCCGCAGCGTGCTCCCCGACGGCATGTCGAAGGGCAGCGCCGCAGAGGCAGCGGTGGCTGCCGACGCAGGAGTCGCAGGCAGGGCCACGGCGGACGTGGTGAGGGCCGTGGTGAGGGCGGCGAGCAGAGCGAGCGGAGCGGCGGCCCGACGTGGTGTCAGGCTCCGGACGGCGAGCGACAAGGAACTACCTCCAGTACGCCTGCGAGGTCAGCTGTCGGGTTCGGGACTGGAAGTGCCCCGGCCGCAGGTGCGGCTTCACCCCGAGCCAGTCGGGACTGGCGGTTCCTCAGGAGGATCGGGTCCCCCGCTCCTGCCCCCAGGTCGTCGAGGACTCGCACCGGCGGGGCAGGATTCGGCGTTGCCGGGCGAGCGTGACCGGGCGGCCACAGGACGCCGTGAGGTTACACCCGATCGGGTGGTTAGCCGCACGCGACGGTGGGTAGTCGCCGCCGCGTCGCACTCAGGAGGAGCGGTCCGGGCGGGGCTCGAGCACGCTGCCGGCAGGAGCGACCACCACCGCGCCCGGCGCGACGTCCCGGGTGACGAGGGCGCCTGCCCCGACGACGGCGTCGCGGCCGACGGTCACGCCGCGCAGCACCGTCGCGCGGGCGGCGACCCAGGCGCCGTCCTCGACGACGATCGGGGCGTTGTCGAACTCGAACGTCGGCGACCGCCGGTCGTGGCTGCCGGTGCAGAGCAGGACGTCCTGGGAGATGCAGACGTCGCGACCCAGGGTGATCGGCTCCAGGTTGAGCAACCAGGCACCCTCACCGACCCAGGTGTCGTCGCCGACGGTCAGCTTCCACGGCCAGTGGATGCGCACCCGGTGCCGGATGAGCACGTTGCGCCCGATCTGCGCCCCGAACCTGCGCAGCACCGCGGTGCGCACGCGGGCGGGGCACCACCAGCGGGTCACCAGCAGACCCGACACGAGCAGCCAGGCGATCTGCCACAGCGGGCTGCGGCCCTTGTCGTAGCCCTGCCCGGTGAAGCCGGCCAGCGAGCGGGTCATGCCGCACCGGCCCTGACGGCCCGGCCGTAGAGCTCCTCCAGGCGCTGCGCGACCGGCTCCATGCCGTAGCGCTCACGGGCGGCCCGCAGTGCCAGCGGGCTGCGCCGCTGCAGCCCGGCGCGGTCGGACAGGACCGACGCGATCCCGTCGCGGAGTCCCTCGGGGCTCTCGTCGACGACGATCCCGCAGCCGGTCTGCGTCACCATCGGCGCCAGTCCGCAGGAGCTCGTCACGACGACCGGCCGGCCCACGGACATCGCCTCGACGACGGCCATGCCCATCGGCTCGTCCACCGAGGGCAGCACGAACAGGCCGGACCGGCGCATCCGGTCCAGCGTGAGCGCCGGCTCGAGCGGCCCCTCCCACCGAAGCCGGTCCTCGTCGCCCACCTCTGCGACCACACGCGACACCGCCGCCCCCTCCCCCTCGTCCGGACCCACGAGCACGAAGCTGGCGTCGACGCCCGAGCGCAGCAGGTCCCTGGCCGCCTCGGCGAACAGCAGCGGACGCTTGCGGGGGTGCAGGCGCGAGCAGAACAGGACCTCCGGCGGGAAGGCCAGCGGCGGGACGTCCTCGGCCACGGGCACGCCGTTGCCGAGCACCTCGAGCGGGAGCGGCTCGGCCACGAGGGACTGCACCTGCGTCCGCTCCAGCTCGGTCAGGCACAGGACGGCAGCCGCGCCGCGCAGCAGGCGGCGGGTGAGCAGCGCGTCCAACGGTCCGGCGAGCGGGTTGCGCGTCGGCACGACCATGCCGTGCGTCTGGACGACGTACGGCACGCCGCTGCGGCGCGCCAGCCAGGCCGCCGGCAGCGTGACCAGGTCGCGGCCGAGGTGCACGTGGACGACGTCGGCCGTCGCCAGTGCCGTGCTGAGCCAGCGCAGCAGCAGCGGCGAGACGACGCCGCTGAAGCCGGTGGACGGGAGCAGGTGCTGCGCGGGGAACAGGTGGGCAGGCGCGCCGTCGACGCGCTCCGGCGGCCCGTCGGCGTGGCCGCGGGCGCCGGCCACGAGGACCGCGTCGTGGCCGCGGGCACGCAGGGCGACGGTCTGGTTGACGGCGACGCGCACCGGTCCGCCGAACGCCCCGTCGGGCGACACCAGGGTCGTCACGTGCAGCACCCTCACCGCCGGCCGTCCCGGTCAGGTCGTCGGCCGTCGTGTGCGGGCATGCCGCAGCCCCTTCCGTCGCCCAGCAGGACGGTCGAGATTACGTCAGGTGAGCGCCGGAGCCGGGCGTCCGGGCGCGCGGGGCCTCAGGGCCCCGCGGTCCGCCGGAGAACAGCGGAGCCCGTCCGCGGGCGCGCTGGAGGTCGGCGAGGGCGTCGAGCAGCCGGTCGGTGGCGCCGGTGCTGACCACCGGACCGACGCGCTCGAAGCCCGGGAAGCGGGACGGCCGCAGCGACGCAGGCTCGGTCGCCACCAGGTCGAGGAACCGGCGGGCCTGATCGGAGTCGGTGAGCTGCTGCCCCGGCATCACGGCCGAGACGTCCGGCACGTTGAGCCCCCGCCGGCGCTCGAGCTCGGCGAGGTCGGGGACGAAGAAGCCGACGGGCCGGTCGAGCACCAGGTAGTCGACCCAGGCGCTGGACACGTCGCTGATCAGCGCGTCGCACCGCCCCAGCAGCTGGTACAGGCTGACTCCGGCCCGGTCGAGGTCCTCGCCACGGACGATCGGGCACCCGAGTCCCTCGAAGGCGTCCGTGTCGAGCGGGTGCGGCTTGACCACGAGGTCCACCGACAGCGCGCGGGCGTGCGCGCTCAGCGCCGTGGCCATCTCGCGCACCGAGTCGCTGTCGCTCAGGCGCGCACCGTCGCTCCACGAGCGGTCGCGGGGTCCACGCGCCTGCCGGTAGGTCGGCAGCCACAGCACACGCCGGCGCTCGGGGTCCAAGCCCAGCTGACGCAGGACGGCGTCCGAGGGCGCCTCGTCGAACTGGTCGATGCGCGGGTTGCCGGTGACCAGCACCCGGTCGACCGGGACGCCGAACAGCGGCGCCTTGTAGCGCGCCCACAGCGCCGTGCCCGCGACCACGACCGTGGACTTGACCACCGACGAGCGCTGCGTCGACTTGGGACCGTCGCCGTGCCACAGGTTGACCACGAGCCGGCCCTCCGGCGGCGTCACAGCGGTGCTCAGGCCGTGGGTGAAGAACGTCACCTCTGCCTGGAGGCTGACCCGCAGCGCCGCCAGCGAGCCCTTGCGCAGCCGGACCACTCGCGGGTCATCGAGGTGCGGCAGCGCCGGACCGCGGAAGGACACGTCGTCGAGCAGCCAGTAGATGCGCCCCTCGTAGCGCCGGACGAGGCCGCGCACCACCTCGACGGCGTTGGCCTCGTTGTCCGGCCACCCGTGGACGACGGCGTGCCGGGCGGAGGGCAGGACGCGCAGGAGCACCCACGCCATCAGCCGCAGCACCCGGGCGGCGGCCCGGACCACCCATGCGGGGACGGACGTCAACGTCGGGCGCCTTCACCGCTCCTGCGTCGTGGCACGGACGGACACATGGCCGTGAGGTTATCAGCGCCCCAACAGCGACCCGTCGGGCAGCAGCCTCCCCGAGGCCGTGGCGTGTCACGAGAGCACCCGGTCGGGTGCCCGCCGGGGGCCGTCGAGCGCCTACCATGGTTCGGGCGACCGCTGCAGGTGCCGCCTGTCCGCAGTCGGGCCGCTCGTCCGCCGTCATGGGTCCGTCGTCGCAGGTTCGGGGGTACGAGCAGTGAGCGGGGACGCGCCGAGCCCACCTGCCGGACCCGGTCGCGCAGCCGGACCGGGCACCGGCACGCTGATCGCTCCGCCTCCGCAGGGCGGTGAGCCGGCAGCGCGCAGGCTGCCGTCCGAGCCGCCGCCGGCCGGTCCGCGCATGTGGGGCTGGCTCACCGTCAGCGGCATCATGCTGATCGGGCTGGGCCCCGCGCTCGTCATCGCAGCCACCCCGCTGTCGGACGCGTCGTCCGGAGCCTGGGTCTGGGCCTGGTTGCTGACCGTCGTGGTCGGCGCGCGCTACGCCTGGTTGGTGGCGGCGGCCCCCCAGCGGCTGTTCGAGATCGTGGTCTGGCTGTTCACCTACGTCTTCCTGGGGCTGGCGCCGCTCGCGCAGATGCGCAGCGGCCGCTACCCCGGCACCACTCCCGACCTGGACACCTCGCTCAACGGGGCGACGACGGGGGTCGTCTGGCTCGGCGCGGCCGCCTTCGCACTCGGGCTGGCCCTGCGCCCGCCGAAGCCGAGCAGCCGACCGGCGGCCCCGCCGGCCGAGGTGAGCACCCACCGACTGCTCGGCTTCACCGCGCTGGCGCTGGTCCTCGCCGCCTACTACGCCTCCCGGGTCGGCGTCGGGCCGCTGTTCAGCACGCGCGAGGAGCGCGTCGACGTCGAGAACATCGTGTGGGGCAACCCGACGGTGCTCGCCGTGGTCAAGGCCGCGGCCACCCTGCCGCTGGTCGTCGCGTTCTCGGGCCTCATGCGACTGCGGCGCCAGCGCCGGGCCACCGGTGGCCGGCAGCCCCTCCTGCTGCCCGGGCTGGTGCTGGCGGTCATGGCGGTCACCGTGAGCCCGGTCTCGAGCCCGCGCTACCTGTTCGGCACCGCAGCGCTGGCCGTCCTCGTGGCCCTCGGCGCAGCCAGCACGGCAGCACGCGCCCGGTGGCTCGCCCTGCTGCTGGCCGCCGGGCTCGTGCTGGTGTTCCCGTACGCCGACCTCACCCGCCGGCCCGGTGAGTCCGGCGGGGCCCAGCCCGGACCGGCGCAGGCGCTGTCCTCGTCGGACTTCGACGCCTTCGACATGGTGAACAACACGCTCGCCTTCGTCCAGGCAGAGGGGACGACAGGGGGGCGGCAGGCCCTCGGCGCGGCCCTGTTCTGGGTCCCGCGCGCGGTCTGGGAGGACAAGCCCCGTGACACCGGCATCCTGCTGGCGGCCTTCCGCGACTACTCGGTGTCGAACCTGTCCTCGCCGCTGTGGGCGGAGCTGTTCATCGACGGCGGGTGGGTGCTCGTCGCGGTCGGCATGGTCGGGCTCGGGATCTTCGTGCGGCGTCTGGACCGGCATGCCGGTACGGGCGGCGACGCGACCGTGCAGCGAGGGGTGCTCGCCGACATCCTGCCGTTCTACTTCATCATCATGCTGCGCGGCTCGCTGCTGCAGTCGATGGCCGGCTTCACCGTGCTCGCGCTGTCCAGCCTCGTCGTGACCGCCCGCTCCCCCGGGCCTGCGGTGGCGGACGGCACGGCAGCACCGCTGCGCGCACCACAGCCCTAGCGACCACGGCTTCGAGCACCACCAGGCCGAGCACCACCAGGCCGAGCACCACCAGCCCGAGCACCACCAGCCCGAGCACCACCAGCCCGAGCACCACCGCCCGCGACCGACCCCTGACGCCGAGGACGACCGCCATGCCGATCGGCGCCCAGCCACCGGTCCGACCGAGCACCGAGCTCTTCCCCGCGACGGGCGGCGGCTCGATCCGCCCGCCCGGGCAGCCGCTGCAGCGGCGAGCCGCCTACCTGGGCCTCGACCTCGTCAACCGCCTCGTCCCGAAGCGGCAGGACGCGGTGGTGCTGCACAGCACCATCGACCTGGAGGACGGGGTCCTCGCGCTGGTGGAGGAGCTGCGGTCGCGCGGTCGCCGGGCCACCGTGCTGCTGGAGGAGCCGCGGCGCGCTGGACGCCTGCGCGCGCTCGTCGGCGACGACGTGCGGCTGCTCCCCAAGCAGTCGGCGCGCGCGGTGCTCGCCTTCCTGACCGCCCGGCACGTCTTCACGACGGAGAACGTCTACGGCGACCGGCAGCCCCCGACGTCGCAGACCGTCGTCAACATCTGGCACGGCGAGCCGCCCACCAAGGTCGTCGCGCGCTTCTTCCCCGGCCAGCAGGGTCTGCGCGCCTCCTACGCGCCGGTCATGAGCACTCTCGGACGCGCCTACCGGTCCGCGGAGTTCGGGCTGCACCCGCTGCGCGTGCCGATCGTCGGCGCTCCGCGCAACGACCGCATGCTGCGCTCGGACGGCCCGAGCGTCCGCAGGGAGATCCTCGGCGACGCCGCGGACGGTCCGGTGTTCCTGTGGCTGCCCAGCTTCCGGGAGGGGTCGTGGGCAGGACGCACCCGCGCCGACGCGGCGACGTCGCACCCCGGGATCCCCTTCCCGCTCGAGCAGGCCCGGCAGCTGGACGACTGGCTGGTGGAGCGCGGCGCCACGATCGTGCTGAAGCTGCACCCGCACGACGTCGCCAGCTTCCCCGGCGACTTCCGCGCGCTGCGGGTGCTCACGCAGGACGAGATGGAGCAGCGCGGGCTGACCCTCTACACGCTGCTGCCGGCCTTCGACGCGCTGCTGACCGACGTCTCGTCCATCTGGCTGGACTACCTGCTGCTGGACCGGCCGCTGGTCTTCGCCTTCCCCGACGTCGCCGACTACCGCGCCGGCCGCGGGCTGAACCTCGAGCCCTACGAGCAGTGGGTCCCCGGTCCCTTCGTGCGCGACCTCGACGCGCTGTGCAGCGCGCTGCAGGACCTGCTCGACGGTCGCGACCCGATGGCCGAGCAGCGCCGGCTCGCCCGGCTGCGCTTCCACGAGCACACCGACGACCGCAGCGCGCAGCGGCTGCTCGACGGGCTGGGCATCGAGCGCAGGTAGTCGTGCGCACGATCCCGGGACGGTCGGCTCAGCCGGACGTGATGGTCAGGACCAGCTGCGGGCGGTAGGCGGCGGTGCCGTCTTCGCGGGAGCGGAAGACCAGCCCGTTCGTCGACTCCGGAGCGAGCTCCAGCGAGAGCAGCCCGCTGGACACGCCAGGCA
>Ga0210040_10003719_pt1 | contig 20445 bp, 18 predicted proteins | sample CryGeyCG12114_NA_FD_185462 | JGI IMG/M metagenome (GOLD analysis project Ga0210040, IMG submission 185462) | Groundwater microbial communities from aquifer - Crystal Geyser CG19_WC_8/21/14_NA (SPAdes) (version 2) | ecosystem: Environmental > Aquatic > Deep subsurface > Groundwater | place: USA... | reverse complement strand
TCGGTGGTCAACAGCAAGGGAGGGGAGTCGAAGATAATGATGCGGTCATGGTAGCGACGTGAGATATCGGTCAACAAATTGCTCATACTCTGGCTCGCCAGCAGCTCGGTTGATCGCAGGCTTTTTCTTCCTGCCAGAAGCACGGAGAGCTTTTCGATATTGGTTCTCATGATGACATCGGTCAAATCCACGTTGTCGTTGAGCAGGACATCCATCAAGCCTTGTTCTGATTTTATGCCCAGGTAGCGAGGCATGGTGGGGCGGGCCACATCGGCATCAATCAGCAATACGGTATGATCCATTTCCATCGCGATGCTCATTGCCAGGTTGAAAGCGCAAAAGGTTTTTCCTTCTCCGGCAAGCGCGCTGGTTACCATAATGAGGTTGCTATTGCGGGCGTGTCCTTCGCTACGGTTGAAGGCATCTTGAATCAAAGGCCGCTTGATGATGCGAAATTCTTCGGCAATTCGACTTTTTCCATCGTAACCGGTGATTACCCCCAACTCCTGGAGTCTGTTGAGGTCTATGGTTACCTGACGTGAATTTCTGGCTTCCGGAATAGTTTCTGGTGAGATTACATCTGCCGCTGTAACGCCTTCATGGTCGTCAAAGTGTTCCGCATTGTTTGATGAATCTGGCTGTGCAGCCGCAGTGAAATTTATTTGCCCGGCATCATTTTCAATCGTCTGATTGGCAATGATATTTTTTCCTGCCTGCCCCAGTTCGCTTGCTGACTCTTCTATGTTACTCACGCTATCTCCCTTTGGAATCCGATTTCAGTTTGTCTTCATCGAATATTTACCCACATTCGGCTCTGGATTGTAAGTTGATGTTCTAAAAAGAAAATATATTAGTTTGCATCAGGGTTCTGGCTAATATCAGACCGTACAAGACCAGCAAAACCAATAGCGAGAGACCGAAAGCATAAAGGTGTCGTTTATGTTTTATTTTCTCCTGGTCTGTCCAGATTCTAGCCACTTCGCCCAGTACCAGTAACCCGGTAATTTCGCGAAGATCGCCCTGGCTATGGAAGGCGGGACGTATCTGACTCATCACGAAGGCAACTCCCAAGCCGCTTGCCAAGGCAGCTAAAAAAACCAATGAGAATAGTCTTAAACGATTAGGACCGGCAGGAACAAGCGGTGTCGTAGGCGGATCAATTATCCTGAACGTCATCAGTCCCGAGGAGTCGCCCAGGCTGTCTGATATTTTTGCGGTTTCGCGACGTTCGACTAGTTTTTCATAATTGCTTTTGTATACGTTATAGTCACGATTCATCTGCGACAAATTGGCTTCCATTTCAAGTATGGCATTGCTCTCAGATTTCAGTGCCTCAAGGCGTCGCGTATATTCCGCCACGCGAGCTTTCAAGGCGGCAACGTTTGAGTCTGCCTGCGACAGGGCTACATTGAGTTGTTGCAGCATAGGGCTGTAATTTTTTCCCGGATCCTGGTTGTTTTTGGGAAGATTGGCTTCTTCGAGTTTACGTGCCTCGAGTCGGGTTATCAGGCGTTTCGCGGCAATTACATCTGGGTGCAGTTCGGTATAATTGAGGCGCAGCGTGTCCAGATTGTTGTTCAGTGCGCTGATGCGCGCATCTATTTCCGGGTTGCCGGTATCGCTGGTGCCGTCCTCGGAAGCTAGGGTAGGTTCACCGCCGTTAATTTGATTTTTGATACTATCGCGCGACTGTTCTGCTTCTGTGAGTTCCAGTTTGGCCTTGTCCAGTTGATCTGCGACAGTCTGCATCTGCGCCGCATAGTCAGCCCCTTGGCCGGGAAGAATAGTTAAGTTTTTCCGCCTGAATTCCTTGAGGGCGGTTTCCGCCGCAATCAGTTTTCCCTCGTAATCACGAATTTGCTCATCAATAAAGTTGATGGCAGTCGCACTGTCCTTCTTCTTGTCGCCGATGCTGCCCTCAACAAAAATGGTCAGTAGTGCCTGAACAATGTCTTTGGCAATTTTTGGATTCTCGTTGTTGCTGGAGATGATATACAGGTCGTTACGTCCGGTTGATTCTATCTTGATGCTGTTAGTCAGGTCATCAACGAACAGCTCGTGGTCTTTGACCGTGTTCGTTTTGATATCCAGGTCAACCATGCGCATGACTCTTTCAACATTAGGGCGGCTGAATAGAGTACGGCTCATGATGGAGACCTGTTGTTCCACGTTGGGTGACATCGCCATGCCAGCCATCAGTGGCCTTAATATGCTTTGCGTATCAACGTAAATTCTCGCTGATGACTCGTAAGTGTCGGGTATCTTGTAGACGACAATCCATCCGGTTATGGCGACGAGCCATGCAATGACTACCGCTTGCCAGCGATATTTCCATGCCCCCCTCAAGTGCTTGGTCAGTTGGGTTATCAGTTCATCCATCTCGTTACTCTTTCCCAATTAAGAATGAATTGCGGTGTTTTGGTCGCATCCATCTATTTGTACATCGGCAACTATTGCGTGTTGACAAGCGCGAAAACGCTGCAATGAAAATTAAAAGAAGCTTTCTGGAACAACGATGATGTCGCCCGGACGCATGGGTATATTGGCTGATATATCGCCATCTTTGATCAGATCGTCCAGACGCACGATGAACTGTTGCTGCGTGCCATCCTCCAGATTACGGATAACGCGGGTATCGTTTCCGGCCGCAAATTCAGTTATGCCGCCGACTGCGATGACTACATCCAGCATGGTCATATTGTCACGATAGGGTAGTGCCTGGGGCTTTGCGGCCTGACCTATAATCCGGATCTGCTCACTGTATGGTCCGACAAAACCCGTCACAATAATCGTAACGATGGGATCCAAGATGTATTTGGACAGCGTCTTTTCGATGTCTCGCGCCAGTTGCGAACTGGATTTTCCGGCAGCGGGCATATCCTCAACCAGCGGGATGGTGATTTTACCGTCCGGGCGCACGGGAACAGACATGGAAGCCTCAGGGTTGCGCCAGACAGAGATATTCAGACTGTCGCCAGGACCAATCAAATATTCGTGGTGGGGCGCAGATCCTGTCACCCCATTCGAGAGCGGTTGACCGGCACAGCCGACCAGCGAAAGGGCAGAAAATATCAAGGCAAGACCAGCCAATCCTCTCGCTACACTCGTAAATTGTAATTTGTTCAATTGTATTTCCTCTTGCGCAGTTTGGAAGAAACGCTTACATCGCTGAAATATACCTGAATTTTAGGCGTAAACGAATCTGTGCCTGTGTTGTTTTATAACACCACCCAAAATTTGGTCAATTTTGCATATATTTCCACACTGTATTGGTATAGTAAGCGATAATCTTCTGCGATGTTGCGTGCGGGCTGTTCGTCAATCAGGTTCGACTACCGTAAGGTAACGTATTACCAGTCCGCACTGGGTAAATCACAAACGCGAGAATTTTAGCACCGCTAAGTTCAGTTGCTTATCCTCTTCAGAATGCAGGCAAGATGTTGATAAACAGTTTTTATAAATTCATTGCTAATCGTCTATCGCCTGCGGGGGCAAACGCGAGATTGACGATTTTAATTTATCATCGCGTTTTGCTCGAACAAGACCTACTGTTTCATCATGAAGTAACCTGTGCGTCGTTCAATGAGCAGATGTTGCGTTTGAAGGCGGTGTTCAATGTGCTGTCGCTGTTTGACGCTGTCGAGCGTCTGAAGGCGGGGACGCTGCCCGCCCGCGCGGCTTGCATCACCTTTGATGACGGGTATGCGGACAATGCGACGAATGCCGCGCTCATATTACAACGGCATGGCTTGACGGCCACTTTCTTCATAGCAACAGACTACCTCAACGGCGGGCGTATGTTTAACGATACGGTAATCGAATCTATTCGCCGCTGTCCATTGGCTAGACTTGATTTAACCTGCCTCGGCCTGGGGAAGCATGACTTGTCAACTCCTGCCAAGAAAGTCGGTGCCGCCAGTCAAATTTTGTCACAGATAAAATATTTTTCCTTTGAAGCGCGCGAGGAAATTTCCGCCAACATCGCTAAATTAGCCGTTAGCGGTAAGTTGCCAGACAATTTGATGATGACGACAGACCAGCTTAAAGGTTTACGGGAGGCGGGAATGGAAATAGGCGGCCACACCGCGCGGCATCCGATACTCGCCAAGCTGGGTGTGGATGAAGTGAAGCAGGAAATTCTTGCGGGCAAGCAGTTTCTGGAGGACGCACTCGGTGTGCCGATACGTTTGTTCGCTTATCCTAACGGTAAACCAGGTATTGATTTCCTGCCTGAGCAGGCGAACATTGTTCGCGAAGTTGGATTTGCTGCGGCAGTCACCACGCAGAGTGGTGCGGCATCGCAAGCTGGCGATCCATACCAATTGCCGCGTTTCACACCCTGGCGACCGAATGTCGCTTATTTTATCCCTGAATTATTGATTAACCTGCGAAACAGTAGACGTGCCATCTGATAAAGATGGAAACAGTATGGCCTATTCATTTAACTCGATGCTCACATTTGATCGCACGTTCGCGATCTTGTGCAAGCTAAACTGTATCGGCATGACAGCTTGAAAATACTTCATATCTTCGATCATTCCATTCCCCTGCATAGCGGTTATACCTTTCGTTCGGCGGCAATACTGCGCGAACAGCGTATGCGCGGCTGGGAAACATTTCATCTCACCAGCGAGAAACAAGTCGCGTGCGATGTGCTGGAAGAAAATGTGGATGGGTTGCACTTCTACCGTACACCCCGACAGCCAGGCATTTTGCACAGTATCCCCGGGATGGATCATGTGGCGGTGATGGTAAGTCTGACGCAACGTTTGCGGGAGGTGATAGGTGTCGTTAAGCTTGACATCTTGCATGTACATTCGCCCGTATTGAATGCCTTACCCGCTCTGCGCGTGGGGCGTGAACTGGGATTGCCGATCGTTTATGAAGTGCGCGCTTTTTGGGAAGATGCGGCGGCCGATCATGGAACGACTCACGAGGGTAGTCCGCGTTATCGTTTGACTCGCGCCATGGAAACCTTTGCCTTCAAACAGGTTGATGCGGTCACGACTATTTGTGAAGGGCTGCGTGCCGACATCGTTGCGCGCGGCATTCCTGAAGGGAAAGTAACGGTTATCCCCAATGCGGTTGATATTGAGAGGTTTTCCGTTGGTGGCGTGCCGGACGAAGTGTTGAAAGCACAACTTGGACTGAGTCATGCGCGCATTTTGGGTTTTGTTGGTTCGTTTTATGCCTATGAAGGATTGGATTTGCTGCTGTCGGCTCTGCCTCATATGCTTATGCTGGCCCCGGATGTGCGAGTGTTGCTGGTCGGAGGTGGGCCGCAGGAAGAGAGCTTGAGGCAGCAGGCGCACAGGCTTGGCATCGCCGACAAAGTGGTATTTTCCGGTCGCGTGCCGCATGAGCAGGTGAACCGCTACTACGACCTGGTGGATGTGCTGGTCTATCCGCGACACTCAATGCGCCTGACCGAGTTGGTTACGCCGTTAAAACCGCTGGAAGCGATGGCGCAAGGGCGCTTGTTTGTGGCATCGGACGTGGGCGGACATAAAGAACTGATACGCGATGGCGAAACGGGCATCCTGTTCAAGGCAGAAGACCCGCAATCACTGGCAGATAAAGTGCTGTCATTGTTGAGTTCAACAGGGCGATGGTCGGCACTTAAATTGGCAGGACGCCAATATGTGGAAAACGAACGTAATTGGCGTACAAGCGTGGCTCGGTATCAGGGAGTCTATGAGAAAGTGCTGGGAAAAAAGGCATGAAAATATTGACTTTCAGCACACTTTATCCCAATGCAGAACGCCCTAGTCACGGCATCTTTGTTGAAACAAGGCTGAAGCAATTGTTGTCCGGCAGCCAAATCGAGGCGCGCGTAGTTGCGCCGATACCCTGGTTTCCGTCCAGCAATCCACGCTTCGGTTTATATGCCGCTTTTGCACGCGTCCCTAAGCGGGAGCAACGTTCTGGAATTGAAGTATCGCATCCCAGGTATCCCGTGTTGCCCAAATTCGGCATGAGCATTGCCCCTTTTTTGCTCGCTGCATGGGCGATACCCGTCGTCCAGCGCATGATTGATGAGGGCTACGATTTTGATTTGATTGACGCGCATTATTTTTATCCCGATGGTGTGGCAGCCGTCATGCTGGGGCGGTATTTTAAAAAACCCGTGGTCATTACCGCGCGTGGGTCTGACATTAGCTTACTGTCTCAATTTGTCGTGCCGCGCCGACTGATACGATGGGCTGCACGCCATGCCGATGGTTTGGTCACCGTATGTGAAGCGCTGCGGCATGCATTGGTCAAGCTGGGTGCGAGTCCTGAGCGGGTCACTACCTTGCGCAATGGTGTGGATACTGAATTATTTCACCCGACAGACAGAGTGGCGCAAAGAAAATTGCTTGGTCTGACGAGTTTTACTTTGCTGTCGGTCGGTAGTCTGACCCCCGTCAAGGGGCACGATCTGACAATCGAGGCGTTGGTGCAACTGCCTGACGCGAGGTTGATCATTGCGGGTGGCGGACAGGAGCTGAACAATCTTGAAATGCTGGCACGCCGTATGGGCGTTGCCGAGCGGGTAACTTTTACCGGCATTCTGTCTCAAGCAGAACTGGTGCGCTATTACGGTGCGGCAGATGCGCTGGTACTCGCGTCCAGCAGAGAGGGATGGGCAAATGTATTGCTGGAATCCATGGCGTGCGGTACGCCAGTGATAGCCACGAATGTTTGGGGTACGCCGGAAGTCGTGGCCGCCAGCGAGGCAGGGGTTTTGATGCAGGAACGCAGCAGCAGCAGTCTGGTGGCTGCTGTGCGCCAATTGCAGAATAACTACCCGGATCATCGTGCCACCCGTCGTTATGCGGAAAGTTTTGGCTGGGATGAAACCACTGAGGGGCAATTGCGACTGTTCCGGGCTGTATTGCAAAATTATCAGGGGGTGGTCAGCCGTGCGTGATTCTGTTTTGGCATTGATTCTGATTGTCGGTACGCTGAAAGCCTTGACGCATCCGTATATTGGTATGTTGACGTGGACTTGGGTGAGTATCATGAATCCGCACCGGTTAAGCTGGCATCTCAACCTGTATCCGGTCGCTGCAATAGTAGGTGGTGCGACCTTGATCGGGTTGTTTATTACCCGTGACAAACGGCAATTTTTTATGAATGTGCCTTCCTTTCTGCTGCTACTGTTCACCTTGTGGGAATGCGTCACATACCTTTTTTCGTTCTATCCTGATGCGAGTACGTTCATGTTGGTGCGTGTGCTGAAAATCAACTTTATGATTTTTGTCGCAATGATGTTGTTTTATACCCGCCGACACATCATCGCGCTGGTTTGGGTGCTGGTCTTCTCGATTGGTTTTTACGGTGTGAAAGGCGGCATATTTACCATTGCTACCGGGGGGGGCTATCGGGTTTGGGGGCCGGAAGGGAGCTTTATTGAAGGCAACAATGAAGTTGCCTTGGCGATGATCATGGTCATCCCGCTGATGTATTTTTTGCGCAGCCTGTATGAGCAGCGTTGGATTCGCCGAGTTTTTTTAATCGCCATGCTGTTGAGTGCAGTCGCTGCTATTGGCAGTCAGTCGCGCGGCGCGCTGCTTGCACTCGTTGCCATGGCAGGATTGTTCTGGCTGCGCCTTGATTCTATGGGAGGAGGCGGTAACAAAAAAGTTGGTAGTCAGAAAGCCGTTTTTGCCGTAGTAATTTTGGCAGCTGGAGTTACATTGATGTTATTTATGCCCGATTCATGGCATGAGCGCATGGACACGATAGGGGATTACCAGCAAGATGCTTCTGCGCAAGGGCGTATCAATGCGTGGTACATGGCCTGGAATCTGGCCACCCATAATCTGTTTGGGGGGGGGTTCGAGATATACAACCGTACTACTTTTATGCTTTATGCGCCGAATCCATACGATGTTCATGCGGCGCACAGCATATATTTTCAGGTGCTGGGGGAGCATGGTTTTATTGGCTTGATATTGTTTGTGTTGATGTGGTTGTTCACTTGGCGCTGGGCAGGATGGTTGCGTACTTACGCTAAAGCAGACGCAGAAACCGAATGGGCTTCAGTGCTGGGCGCGATGGTGCAGGCCAGTTTAGCCGGTTACGCAGTGGGGGGGGCTTTTCTCAGTCTGGCGTATTTTGACCTGCCTTATAATTTGTTGGTGCTTGTGGTCGTGACACGTCGCTGGGTCGGGCATTATCAGGCGGGGAAAAACTTCGATGAACGCCCTGTTGATGAGACTCCGGCAAGAAATCGCAGGATTCTTTTGCGCGGTGATGAGTAAAAAATATCGTTGCGTGGTATGAATGTCTTGATGATGAAAGGACATTCGAGTTGGAAGGTGACGGTTAGAGGTCGTGCAAATTTTTGGTGGTTCTCCCTGAAAGCTAATGTGACACAGTACTGTGGTGATTGGGAAAGGCTAGGCTATGTCACAGTTAATTGTTGAAGTCAAGCCAATAGTTAATATTATCTCTAACAATCAATGGGTTATGTTTTTTTGGTGCCTGTAATTGTCCTGTATCCATAAGGTTTGCGTGATCACCACTATTTAACTGTGACATAGCCTTGGGCAAACTATCCGCCACGAAAGAAACCAAGCAATTCGCGATCTGATATTGGCTGTCGGCAAAGCTTGCCAAAGAAATAGAACCCTGAAGCAGAGTCGTAGGCGCTACTGTTTGACTTTGGCACGTATTCTAGCCAACGAAATGGATAGGTAATCAATAGTCCCAAAAGCTTTAGCTACCTCTTAATGTTGCCGCGCTCCCCGTCGCGCCCACAAACCAGCCTACAGCCAAGTCGCGAGGCAAACGTGCACCGTTACCCGCTGTACTGCCCCGTGTCGTGATTCTCCACGAGGTACTCGAAGCCGAACGCACCTGCCCTTGCGGCGCGCCTATGGTGAAGATGGGGCAGCAGGTCAGCGAACAGACGGGCATCGTCCCGATGCAAATTTGCTTGCTGCAACCTGTCCGCTACACCTACGGCTACCCCGTCAGCGAGTGCGCGCCCGTCACGGCGGCAGCAGTTGCCCAAAAGCAACGCTAGCGCCGACTTTCTCGCCATGTTGCTCACGGTCAAATATGCCGACGGCTTGCCGCTGACCCGTTTCAACAAGGTGCTGGCGCGCTACGGCGCGGCGGTGCCAGTGCATTTTTGCCAAGCTTTCAATCAATGATTTTGAGAATGGTAAAGATTGCAGTCATACATTCGGTTTTTTTGTGAAGCGTACATCAAGTGTTTTTTGAAATATTTTTATAGGGGCGAGTAGTTACAAATTTTCATTGGATTTTGGTAAAGATGGCAGAGGGCTGCATGTGTTGAGGATCAACCTCATCCATACTTTTCGGAGAGCTGGATTTTTTATCAGCTGAATCGCACCAGATATTGGCAAGAGTAGTCGTGTAGATTTTGGCTGGTTTTGGGTTTTGCAATTCCTCGAATTTTCGGGCTACATTTGTGGGCATAAGTTTCGTAACCATCAAGATAATATCAAGTATGAAATGGCTATTACCTATACTGGCTGGAACGATGGTCTCGATTTCATGCCAGCAGGTCGGCACGTTGCTTATTTTTTTGTCGTGAATACCCCAGTCCAAAGTTTCACGATCAATGACCGCAAATACGGTGGTATCGCTGGAAACGGAAGTGTCAGTGGGTATTTCTGTAAAATTGTGTATTTTACTGCTGTTGCAGTCTTTCCCATTTATTACCTGATGAAAACAGCCAATTCGTCCATTATTTACTGAGCCGTAGATATCCTGGTTCGGATGATTGTCCGAAAATACCAACAAGGCTCGGCTATTAGCAGTAAAAACCCGATAATCCTGTTGTTCAAGCGCCGATAAAAACAAACCCCCCGACAATGTGATTGCAGTTAACAGGTAAGCTATTTTTCGGGGTATGGCAGTGAGTGCAGCCCCTGCAATAATGGCGATTGGAGCCAGAAACAAGGTTATGTAATTGGATTGTTTCATGGCAAACCTAAGGGGCGCGAGGGAAACAGGGAAAAATGAGAGCACGACCAGCAGCGATACCAGCCAAAATATAGCATATTTGAGGCCATCCTTGCCTCTGGTCAGAGTAGTCGAGTTGCTGAAAGTCGGTATAGCCAGCAGGGCAAGCAATGGTGTTAACCAGGTATGTTTAATATCAAAAAAGAGGTATTTAAAATAATACAAGGGGCTATCCTCATACCTACTGGCATCATGGAGTCCCCGTTTCATCTGGCCCATAACCGTCGTAATTGCGTGCAGTGGATCTCCGGCAATAAACTCCATTAATGCAAAATGTGTCAGGAGCATGACCAGTGCACCTGACACAAGATATAACCATATCCATTTTATTTTTCTGATAAAAATGGGATAGAGTAGGAAAGTGAAAAATGTCACACTGACCAGTTCTTTAACCCAAAATACACAACCTAGAAATATCCCAGTCAAAAAGTACATGCGCCTGCTTGATTCTAGCTCAGCTTTGTAAAACGACACAAAGCTGAGCGTCAGAAACATGGAAACTACCGGGTCCGCATGTAATCGCGTTGAAACGGCGACATGCAGTGGTAGAAATGCAAGAAGCAGGGCCGAAAACAAGGCTGCCTTGTGATTGATGTATTTCCATGAAAATAGAAAAACCAGACTGATTTCGACAAGGGAACATAGCAACGGCCACAGATTTGCTGTGAACATATTTAAACCAAATAGATAAATAAACAAACCTGAAGGAATGTTGTATCCATAACGTAAAGCGCCATTGTAATTGGAACTGGACCAATGCCAGTTAGTGACATCCAATGATCGTATCAGGTATACAACCTCATCCGATCCGAATTCTCCATTGAAGAAAAAAATCCTTATAAACAATGAGAAAAGAAGTATTAAAGACAAAATTAAAACGCCGTTTTGTTGCTTTTCTGCTATTGGATAGAGGGTCATCTGGGGGGTGTTCCTTAAGAAATATAATCATCTCGAATTTCAATGCGGATTCGCGCATTCAAGTTCGACATATGTTATTTGATCTTGTATTGTCACAAATTGCGCTGATCCAGCCACTCTTCCAGCATCACGATTACCCACAGCATTTTACCGAAATAGGTGGCGTGTTCGGTCATGTGCTCGGCGCGGATTTGGTCAATATAAGCGGGTTGTATCCAACCCCGCTTTTTGAAGTCGGACAAACGATCCTCTATCCTTTCGCGCAACGGGGCATAATCCCGCGCCCATATGCCAAAGGGCAAGCCGAAGCCATGTTTGCTCTTGTTGATGATTTCATCCGGCAGGTAGCCCTTTAAGGCCTGTTTGAAAAACCAGCGCAAATATTGCCCTTTTACCTTCCAGTCCGGCGGCACTTCACCCGAAAAGGCCACCATGGCATCGTCCAGTAGCGGATAGCGCACCTCGATTCCGGCAGCTTCAGTCATGCCATTGACCTTCCTTAAATCGTTATCTGCCAGCGTGAATTTGAGATCCAGATGCAACATGCGGTTGATGTAGGAACGAGATTCGGTACGGTCATATGCGTCCTTGAGCATGGCGACGGGCATATGAGGATTGATGTTTGCCAGAAAATCCACAGTGAACATCTGCTCTAGCGGTTGGCGGTAGGTGTAGTTGTATGATTCCATGCGCTCCGGTAAGGGGGTATTTGCCTGGCGCAGATAACTCTGTAGTTTTCTGGAAGGTGGCAAGCGGTCAAGTCCGGGCAGTGCGGCAAACGGTTCGATGAGGCCGTGGCGTAGTGAGGCGGGCAAGGTATGGTAAGTCTCAAATATTTTCTGTTTCGCATAGCGCGCATTGCCACCGAAAATCTCATCGCCCCCGTCACCGGCCAGCATTACACGATAGCCGTCCGCATGAGCCATCTTTGCGCAAAAATAAGTCGGTACGGCAGATTCGTTGGCAAACGGTTCGTCGTACTGTCGTGCGATGACGGGCAGGGTGTCGAGAATATCCTGGGGCTTCAGATAGTACTCGCGCATATCAAGGCCGAAACGCTTGGCCGCGATGCGCGCGTATGCCATTTCATCAAAGCCTTCGGCAGAAAAGCCGATCGAATAAGTGCGTGCAGGTTTGCCGCGTAATTCGCTGAGAATACCCGCTACCGTGGAACTGTCAGTGCCACCGGAGAGAAAAGCGGCGGCTGACTCGTCGTCAGCTGAACGTCCGACGCTTTCCCTGAGTATTTTATGGAATCGTTGCGACATCGGTTCAAAGTCTTTGCGTGGCTGGTCGCGATAGCGCAGATGCCAGTAGAAGTTGCGCTCAAGCTGGCCATTTTCAAACCAGGCATATTGCCCCGGCAACAGTTTTTCCACGTTCTGAAAAATTGTGCCAGGCGCGGGTACGTCAAAAAAATAAAAGTAGTTGTATAACGCCTGAGCGGAAATTTGTGTACCCACCTCGGGATGGGCGGCCACGGTGTCGGCACGGCTGGCAAAAACAAGATTGTTGCCTGAGGTTGAAAATGCCAGCGAGTGCACGCCGATCCGGTCTATTGCGAGCAGCGCGGTATTGGCATGGCTGTCTATCACGACCAGGGCAAACGGCCCGCTGATTTTTTGCAGGGCATCACGACCGAACTGCCGCCAAAGTATCAGGAATTGCTGCGCGGTGGAGGTGGTCGGCGCGCCACCATCAATACGGGGTTGACCAATCAAGATGACATGCAGATTCTGCTCATCTGCGAGGCTATGGGGATTGTCGGTGGCCAGCGCGCAGTTGCCATGGATAGAGGAGGTTATTTCATCAGTGCGCGTGTGAGCCGTTTTACCCATGGAAACTAGCAATTCTGTGTTGTTATGTGTTTTTGTCTCGCCGAGGCTGAGCCATCCCCAAAGTTTATTCATGTTTTTTTCCGTGTATTCATTATTCTTCCCCAAATTGGCGGGGAAATTCACCTTGCTGGAGAAAATCATACCGTTTACTCGTGACGTTGGCGCACTAATTACAGAAATATACCAACAAAATGTTAAAATCACTGCATGAATACCAACTCCATCACGATTTCCTCCACACCCGCGCTGGGTAAACAGGTTTTGGTTGTCATCGGCATGCATCGCAGCGGTACTTCCGCAAGTACAGGAGCGTTGCAATGTGTTGGTGTAGAACTCGGGGAAAAACTTTACTCGGGGCATCGTGACATCAATGCCAAGGGGTATTTCGAGCATAGTGATATTGCCGATACCAACGATGAGGTCATATTGAGACTGTGCCCAGTGATGTGTAACAGATTTGGTTTGAACGCTTAATATGATAGAAAAAATGCCTAAAGTATCCGTAATTATTCCAAGTTTCAATTGCGAGCTGTACATAGCGGAGACCATTAATAGTGTTCTGAACCAGTCGCATAAGAATATTGAGTTGATCGTGGTGGATGATGGATCATCTGATCGTACTCGGGAAATTGTCGCCTCATTCGGTCCGCAGGTGAGGTTGATCGCACAGCCTAATTCAGGGCGGTGTGCCGCGCGCAATCGCGGGATACGGGAGGCCAGAGGCGAATATATTTGCCTGCTGGATCATGATGATTACTGGTTTTTTGATAAGATCGAGCGGCAACTGACTGAATTTAAAAGACATCCGGAAGCAGGGGGTGTCTATAGCAACTATATTATTTGGCATCGTGATGTTGTCGGGCAGTTTCCTGTGCCAGACAGCATCGATCTGACTAACTATTCAGACGGCATTGATGAAGAATTATCAGGCTGGATTTATCACCAGTTTTTGATCAATATTTACATGTTGACCAGTGCGGCCATGTTTCGCGTGGAGGTGTTTGAAAGGTGTGGAGTTTATGACGAGTCGTTACCTTACAGTGAGGATTGGGAGCTTTGGTTGCGAATTTCCAGGGAATATCCTCTTATCAAGTTGAATCGTCCTACGACACTTTATCGTCAGCATCCTCAACAGGGTAACCGCGTTATGCGGGAAATTGATTACCGGATCGAGCTGTTGTCGAAGGCAGCAGAAAAGTGGGGGTTGTGCAGCCGTGATGGTCGTTGCGTGACGCATCGACAATTCATGAATCAATTGGCTTCATACCACATGAGTTTTGCGCTATGCCATCTGCGTGATGGGAAAAGAAGTATTGCCATCCGTTCTTTCATCAAAGCCTGGTTTGCCCGTCCGATGAAACTGAAATATCTGGCTTATCTCTTAGCCGCAATGTTGGGCTGGAAGCCGAAATGGTGAGGCCAGTCAAAGTACCTTATTTAACTTTCAACTACGCAATATGGGTTGTTGAGGTAACTGGTGCAGTGAATTTTATGAGGCTCGGTGGCTCTGGTTTTAACTGGCTGTGTTCAGGAAATTTTTCATGAGCACTAATCAAGACAATACCGAAATTATATCCAGGGTCTTGTCGGGTGCGCGTTGGGCGATGATGATCAGGCTGGCGGCACAGGCTGTCAGTTGGTTGAGTACCATCATTGTTGTTCGCTTCATCAGTACTCATGATTATGGACTTAATGCAATGCTGGAAGCGCCAATGGGATTGCTGTTTTTGCTCAGCACCTTTGGTCTGGATATGGCGCTGGTTCGTGTAAAAAACGTCAGCAATGACGAGTTACGTAGTGTGTTTGGCTGGTTGTTGGTGGTGAATGGACTTCTTTTTCTTGCTTACTTCTTTGGTGGCACCTTGCTCGCTGCCTATTTTAAAGAGCCTAGGCTTGAATTGTTATCCAGAGCGCTAGCCTTTGTTTTTTTGCTGGTGCCTTTCAGGGTGATACCTGATGCGCTCTTGGATCGTGAACTCAAGTTCAAGCTCAAAGCTTCCGCTGAGTTGATTTCAAGCGTTGTTACCACTGTAGTTACACTGATACTTGCTGTCATGGGCGCAGGTATATGGGCGTTGGTAGATGGGATGTTGGTAAATCGTTTTCTTTTGGCAGTGTTGTTGATGAGTTTGCAACCATGGATAGTTAAACCATCGTTCAAGTTTTCCATCGCACGCGGGATGATCGCATTTGGTGGCACCATGGCGCTGGCTACTGCGGTTGCGACTGTTGGCAATATGCTGCCGGTATGGATTGCTGGCCCAAAACTGGGTGCGGAAACGCTGGGGGTTTTCGCAGTTGCCATGTCATTTGCCTTGTTGCCGCTTACCAAGATCATGCCCGTGCTTATTCCAATTATCTTTCCCGCATTTGCCAAATTTCAGGGGCAGCCTGTTGCAGTGGCACACTACCTTGAAAAAACCCTCGAAATCTCCAGTCTCGTGCTGCTCCCAGTCATGGTAGGTATGGCCTGCGTAGCCGAAGAGTTCGTCATGGTGGTGCTGGGTGAACAGTGGGAGTTGACTGTTGTCCCGCTGGCACTATTGTCGCTGGTTGTGCCGTTCAGAGCAGTGGCATCCCTGTTAAGACAAGTGCTAGGAGGTATTGGGTTTGCTCGTACTACATTGATATCCGTTGTGATCTACCTGTTGATTTTCCTGCCTCTGGTTATGTTGGGTTCCAATTATGGTATTTTAGGAGTTGTTTTGGCGGTGATTGTGACCGAGCCGATAGTGACCCTTGCCACGATACGGTTGAGTAAACATGCGATAGATACCTCATTTTCTAAAATATTATTCCGTTTGCGCCCGGCCGTCATTTCCTCGGCTATCATGGCCGCAGGTGTGCTGGGTGTAAAAGGATTGTTGCATCAAAGTGAGCTGATACGCCTCGTCTTTGAGGTGTTTGCTGGTCTGGTGATTTATGTGGCTGTCTTACGGGTATTTTTTAACAGTCATTTGGATGCTGCCTTGAGATTGCTGTTAGGGAAATCACCTGTTTGAATAGGCGACAGCATTGTTCGGCCATTTATTTTATTATTTAGAGATGATTCCTCTTGTGAACTTATGTATTTCGAAAAATGGATAGCATGACCGCGCCGCGTAAAGCCGCCCTCCTTGGCGCATTCGATCGATTCAATTACGGTGATTTGTTGTTCCCTATTGTGGTGAGTAACGAAATTTATAGGCATAGCGAGTCTACTGAAGTTGCCATTCATGCTCTTATCGAAAGTGACTTTTCGCGCTACGGCGCGCTAAAAACGGACTCTTTAAAATCGTTGCTCCGAAAGGATGCGCTCCACCCGGGTGATGTGGTGATTTTTGCGGGTGGCGGCACGATAGGGGTAGACTGGACTTATATGCATGCCAACCTACTGGGGCGGAATGGTAATCTTGTGCTTTACTACCTCAGGTGTCTCGTGGGCGATGTGGTGCTAGACAGGATGAGTCGGTACTATTTTGGCGCACGTTCCCCCTTCCCATGGGTCGCTGGGCCGGAGGATTTTGCAGTTCCACTGAAGGTGGCATATAACGCTGTAGGCGGATCGGAATTCGCTAGTCTCTCTACATCAGTTCAGGCGCGGACGTTGGAAAGGCTGGGAAAGGCAAGCTATTTGTCGGTGCGTGATGCCGAGACCAAGCGGTTATTCGCACCTGTTGAACACAAGGTGGCTGTGGATTTGGCACCGGATTCCGCGATTTTGATGTCCGAGCAGTTTCCGGTTTACTGGTTGAAGGAACAGGTTTCAACTCAGCTGAGTGCCGAGATTAATGAAGGGCCTTATGTTTGTTTTCAGGCCAACGTCGCCTATGCACAACAGCATGAGGATCGTATCATCGCTGCACTCGAAGTCATCTACGAGCAGCATGGGTTGCGCGCATTGTTGTTACCGATAGGTCGTTATGTGGGGTTGGACGATCAGATTGCGCTGAGTAAAATTTTGTTGAAATTGCGCACACCAGCAGCAATCATTAGCAGTGAGGCATCAATATGGGAAATCATGATGGTCATCGCTCGCGCCTCATTGTTTCTTGGCACTAGTCTGCACGGCAACGTAACGTCCCAGTCATTTGCGGTGCCGCACCTTGGCTTGAGTGACAGACCGTGCAAACTCGATTATTACCTAGGGACATGGGATATTCCTGAACAGTCACGGTGTGTCCGGCTTGAGGAGGTGAGTATTCAAGTGGGCATTTCTCTTGCAATCACTGACGCGGTGCGTCAAAAAAAACGCGCCGAGTTGATTACTCTGGCACATCAGAATTTTACAAAAATGGCTCGTGCTTGTGAGATTGACTGGCGTTGAGGGGTGGTACTACGGACAGAAGCGGCAATAGGGATTGGATTTGGCAGATTGATCTGTGGCTGAGTTTTGAACTGCACTTTCAGGCATCGGAGTAGATGTGGTGGTTTGATCGGGCGGGTTGGACGTGGCGTTGCCATTACTTATTTCAAGCGGATGAGTTGCTGCGCTTTGCTGTGCAGATTCGTTTGTTTTAGCAAGTGGGACTTTGTAGCTGTCGTCCAGTTTTTTTATCTTGAAGATAAAAAAATCTGCATTCTTTTTGTTGGTTTTGATTAACCCCTGTTCGTAATACCTTATTGCGCTGCTCTTGTCGCCGACCTTTTGATAATAATCCCCTAACTTGGCATATGTGGCTGAGTAGTCAGGTTTTATCTGAGTGAGTTGAAGCAGTGTGGCGAGTGCTTCTGGATCACGTTTTGCCTTGAATAATATCCTAGCTTTGGTGATGTAAATCTCCGGTAGCATCGCGAAAGTCAAGGGTGCTTTGTCCATAACATATTTGATGTTGTCGAGCATTCTCGGAAAATAATTGCTATGGTTCTCATCATTCAACGCCCAGCAATAGTGATGTAGGTGAGTGTAGGTGTGTCCGTAAATCGCAACGTAATCTGCAATAGGCTTTGGATCATGGCTGACATCGCGAGTCACTTGTGTGCCTTTGCAATAAGCGGGTAATGCGGCCAGTTCTGTCATGTCTGAAATTTCACCATGGGGTCCCATGGCCCAAGCTGCCGGACTGAGCAGTGCGAGCAGTAGGGTGCAAATGACCTTCATCTTCGCGCTATGGGTTTGGTTCATTTTCTCAACCATTCAATCGTACGTTTGCCGACCTCATCTCGCCATATTTGGCTGGAAAAGGTATGGTTGGCTGCTTTAAGCATCCAGCGTGTGATTCTGGCGGATGCGCAGGTTTTTTTCCAGTGTTTGTCGCGTTGTGTCAAGGCAATGAATTCCTGCGCGACCAGGTCATTGCCGCTGAGTACCAGCAATGTTTTGCCTTGAAATTTTTGCAAGCCATGCAACATTCGCTCAATGTAGCCGGGTCTGCCGTGCCGCAGGTCGCCGGGTTTGTTGTTGTCGGCACTGACCACGCTTTGCGCGGATTGCTTCAGGTCGCCCACAGACTGGCCCAGGTTGACTTTGCCGGTCAACAATTTTGTCCAGAAAGCGCGTTGGGTCAAACGGGTCAGGTAATAATATTTGAGCTGTGCGCGGGCAGCACCCGCCTCGGTGTGTACCCAGGGGTTGAGCAGGATCAGACGGCTGACGCGCTCATCGGTGTATGCGTAAAGCAGTGCGGATGAGGCTGCATCGCACAGTCCCCAGATCGCTACGCGGCGCAGGTCTGGAACACGCACGAAAAAAGCGTTGATCGCCGCGCGTATGTCTTCATTCACCGTCTCGAAGGTTTGTGGCTCTCCCTCGCTGTCGCCCATGCCTCTGTAATCAAATCGCATCGCAGCGATGCCCTGTGCGGCAAGCTGGCGTGCAAGCAGGGTGAATTGGCGGTGGCTGCCCGCACGATATTGCGGTCCGCCGACCAGAATGAGGATGCCTGTATCGGCGGGCATCTCCGGTTGGCTGGCGATACCCGTTAACCGGCAACCGGCGCAGTCGAAGAGGAAGGCTTGTTCGGTATAGTTCATCGTGTCGTTGCCGCTATCAGGGCGGGGCATTCGGTGATTTCCTGCGTCAGCCAGAAGGGGTCTCCAGCCAGCGTGCGTGTCTGCACCTTCACGCCTGCTGTTCGCCAGCCCTCAACGATGCGTTGATTTGCAGGCGACGGGAGGTCACTCGCTTCGAGTCCGAGTTCCAGCCACAACACCTCGCAAGGCGGGGGCATATCGGCCAGTTTCAGGCGCTCAAGATCATCAGCCATCGTGCTGTTTAACCCATAGCCGCCCACTTCGATGCTATTTCCTGTTTTTAAAAGGGCGCGCAATTGCTTGGTGTCGTTCTGTGCCTGCCCCTGGCTTAACATTTCACCGGCCAGTTTGATGCGCAGAAACTGGTTCAGGTATTGCTCACCATTGACAACGGGTTGCCAAAGCAATAACTGTTCAATGTCGGGCAGCGTGCTTGCCAGTTCAACCGCCAGACTGGCACCAATTCGCAGCCCCCACAGGCTGACTGGGGTCGCGTGTCTGGACGACAGCCAGTCATGGGCGCGACGCGCATCGTTTAACCATGCTTGCCAAGTTGCATCAGCAAAATCCCCCGAACTGTCGCCGCAGCCAGTGAGATCAACTTGCAGCACGGCATAACCTGCTTGCGCGAAGTGGCGAGCCTGCAACGCGGCCATGCACCGCGATTTGTGCATTTCTTCGGCGAACGGGTGCAGGTAAAGTATGCTGCCTTTGCAGGTCACGCCTGCCAGGTACAGGTGGATGCAAAACAGTGAATTTTGTTTGCCGTCGAGAAAGAAGGGTTCTATCTCAAAGCTCGCCTGGCTCATGGTCAATGGTTAAGTTTCAGTTCGACAAATTCGACCAGACTACCCAGCGTGGCAAACGTATCAGCACTGATTTCGTCGTCGTCAACCGTAAAGCCGAAGTGTTCTTCCAGTGCGGTGAGGATGGCGACTACGGCCATTGAATCGAGTTCGGGTAATGCGCCTAGCAGCGGTGAGCCTGGGGTGAGTGCATCGGCACGCGTGCCGAGCTGTAGCGATCTGGCCAGCAGGTTTTTTACATCAGACAGAATATTCATGGCATTTAGGGGCATAAAATTAAAAAGGCATCGACTATGCGATAATGCAGCATCTCCAAGTGTATTCTATTTTATATAAATTCGTCACTGTGAATCATTGCGATCATTCCCCGTCTGAAGTCGAGTTCTATCCTATGGAGGCCGATGGCACGGACTATCCGAACGCTGTATTGCCCATTTTGCCGCCGACATCGTTGGCCGCATGGTCAGTTTGCCGAGAGGTTGAGCCGGGTTCGGTCTTTTTGAAAGGGACCGCGTCGTTCACGCAAGGCCGTTATGCCCTGTTCGAAGCGATGCAGCGCGCCGGTGTGATGGCGGGTACAGTTGTGCTGTTGCCTGCCTTTCACTGTCGTTCCATGGTGGAACCGGTGTTGTTGCTCGGTGCGGCAGCCTGTTTTTATCCGGTGTGTGCGGACTTGCGTCCTGATTTCACAGCGCTGCCCTTATTGTGGAGGGAAGGAAAGCCGGCAGTCGTTATGGTGTTGACGCACTATTTTGGTTTTCCAAATGCGCTGGATGAGGCAGAGCGGTTTTGTGCGCGTCACGGCATTGTGCTGATTGAAGACTGTGCGCATGCGTTTTACGGTCAGGCTGGCGGGCGATTGCTGGGGTCTGTGGGGCGTTATGCGGTTGCCAGTCCGTGGAAGTTTTTGCCCGTGCGCGATGGTGGCCTGCTGCATGATAATACCG
>Ga0210040_10003718_pt1 | contig 20446 bp, 18 predicted proteins | sample CryGeyCG12114_NA_FD_185462 | JGI IMG/M metagenome (GOLD analysis project Ga0210040, IMG submission 185462) | Groundwater microbial communities from aquifer - Crystal Geyser CG19_WC_8/21/14_NA (SPAdes) (version 2) | ecosystem: Environmental > Aquatic > Deep subsurface > Groundwater | place: USA... | reverse complement strand
GGAGACCGGCGTGCCGCAGGAGCGGCGGATGGTGGCCGGCCTCTACACCAACCGGCTGAAGCAGGGCATGATGCTGCAGGCGGACCCGACGATCATCTACCCCATCACCAAAGGGCGCCCGCTCGGCCGCCGCATCCGCCAGTCCGAGATCACCGCCGTCAACGGCTACAACACGTACTCAATGGCGGGGCTGCCGGAAGGGCCGATCACCAATCCCGGTCGCGCCTCGATCGCCGCGGTGCTCGACCCGGCCGATACCGACGCGCTGTACATGGTCGCGAACGGGACGGGTGGCCACGCCTTCGCGACGACGCTCGAGCAGCACAACAGCAACGTCGCGCGATGGTTCGCCATCCGGCGCGAGCGCGGCGAGATGTGACTCCGGCCGGCGGCGAAGGAAGCGGCGGCGCCCCGCTGATCGTGACCGCCTTGCTCCCGCCGGAGCTGCAGGCGCGGATGGATGCGCTCCGGCGCGCCCACTTCCCGCCGGAGCGCAATCATCTGCGGGCGCACGTCACCCTGTTCCACGCCCTGCCGCCGTCCTGCGAGGCGGAGTTGCGGCAGGTGCTGGCGCGCATGACCGCGCAGCATCCGCCGCCGCCGGGCAGGCTGGAGGGCGTGATGTCGCTCGGGCAGGGCACGGCGGTGAAGCTGGCGAGCCCGGCGTTGCTCGCCCTGCGCAGTGAGCTGGCAGACCACTTCGAGACGCTGCTGACACCGCAGGACCAGCACAGCCCGCGCCTGCATGTCACGGTGCAGAACAAGGTCTCGGCGCGGGAGGCCAAGGCTCTCCAGGCGCAGCTTTCCCCCCAGCTGCAGCCCCAGGACTTCCGCTTCGCCGGCCTGTCCCTGAATGCCTATTGCGGCGGTCCATGGCGGCTGCTGAAATCATGGTCCTTTCGCGGTTGACCGCTGCGAGTCCCCGCCGTAAATGCGCCGCCTTGCCGACGCATGGCACGTCAGCGGGGCGGAGTAGCTCAGGTGGTTAGAGCAGCGGAATCATAATCCGCGTGTCGGGGGTTCGAGTCCCTCCTCCGCTACCAGCCCCTTGGCGTGTGTTGCCGAGGTGCGCCGTGGTGGAAGCCAGGTCTGCGGTGACTCCCTGGCCGCGAGCGTGAGGGATGTGTCCCTCGCTTACTTTTTATCTCGTCAGCTGCTAAAGAACGCGTCGAGCGGCTCTAGCGGTTTGAGGGGCTACCGGGCCTACTAGTAATCTCGTGACTTCGAGGGCCGCGGGCGGGACTGCCGGGCGTTGCGCTGCCCCGCGGCAATGGCAGTGGGGCTCCTCGACTGTATGCCTGTGAGAAAGTATCTACGTCTCAGGGGTCTGATCTGTCGGAAGCAGATGATGTTCAAGACCCTGAGATTCGAGCATCGCATTGATTCCGGGAGTGCCCAGTGGGTTTTCGTGTGCGATTGCTCGAAGAAATCGTTTGAACCCACCCGAGCTCAACAGGTCAGACTGTCCGCTTGCTGCGCTTGCAATAATCTGCCCCACTTGATTCGCGTCCATCTTCGGGGCAAATGGGATCGCAGCTTTATCCGCGATGCTGTTGGCTTCATCCCAACTGCTAGCGGAGCTGAATAGATCTACCGCGCGTTGAACGACGAATGCAGGTATATCTGTGCGGCTGACCATCGCTAGCTCTTTAATGGTGAGTGTTGCTGCCGCCTCCAGAGCTGAAGCGCTGGCCCAAGACAGGGTCACTGCCCGGCAGATTCCGTTCCCACGAAACGGCGAATCGGTGTCTTTAAGCCATGCTCTGAATACTACCCTAGCAGGCTCGCTGGCGGCTTCTCCGGCGTCGGGAACGCGTAGAGCAATTGCCACTCCGAGCCTGACGCCCAGCTTATCTGCACCCAACAGAAGTTTGTTCATATTTGCTTGCACACGCGGTAAGGTGCCGGCCCGGTTCAACTCCACAGCTGCCTCGACCGCGACAAGGGCGGGAGGCTTTTGATAGTAGGGGTGACTGGGATCCGGCCACCCAAATATTAGGTCATCGATGAAGCCGTTCAGCAGAGCGGGCCTTGCGCTCCCTAGTTCCGAGCTCCTCAATCGCTCCACAGCATCAGCAACATCGCCGGGGAAATAGGGTGAAAGAACGACCGTTCGCAAGCTCTCAAGAGCGGCTTTGCCCTGCCGCGGAGACTGTGTGAGAACCAAAGCTAGAGCCGACCGGATATGCAGTCGTGCCAACTCGGCAGATGGCGTATACGGTGTTGCTGACATCGAGAAGGTTGGATGAGCACACCTGTTCCGATCGGCTCTCAATCTATGAGGTCTTCGAACTCATTGGCACCGAAAAATTCAAACTTATCCCTAAAAAGCTCGATCAGGTTCCGCTCGAACTTCAACAAGCCCTGCACCGCTTGCGAACTTCCTCTATTTTGCTGGTCTTGTAGATTAGCCAATTCGACAGCAGAAGCGTTTGCTTCTCCATCTCCGGTGGCAGCAAGCGCGCGGAGTTTATCGATCAGATCGAAGTTTACAGCGACGTAAGCCGCTACGATCGCTGCTCGATAAGCGCTTGCTTCATAGCACCTAACCGCCTCCCGTATGTGGGCCTGCCCAACATCGCCGGAACATTGGAGGATCAACTCGTCGAACGCGGCGATCATGCTGTTCTTTCAACTGTGCCAGCGACAGATCGCTGCGCATTGTTTCACCGATTTGCTTTAGTGACACGGCCTTGACCAGCCGCCCGGCGAGTGACGAGCACCTTGCCGTTACGCATTGCAATGGCTGCCGCGACGTTCTTCATTCCTCAGTCCCCCTTTGGCCTCAGTTTCACGCGCATCTGGGCCCGACAAGCACATCTGCGAGACCATACGAAACCAATGGATACGTCCTGTGATCTGAGGCATGATTCAGCCTGGAGCTGCGATGGAGAGAAGATGAGAACCATTCGCAAAATGATTTTCAGCGCGGCTGCTTTCTTGGTTGTGCTGCTCGTCGCGGCTGCTGCGGTTGAGCTTTCCTTTGGCGAGGCAAGGCCTGGGTTAACTCCGCTTATCGTCTTGGTGCTGGCTGGACCCCTCCTTTACATGATCTGGCGCAAGCCAGTCCCCTCGCACGTCAAAGGTGAGGTGAGTCGCGAGGAGATGATCGTCGGTTTACGTCGGATGATCGATGACCCTCAAACTACAGCTGATCGGCGAGAGTGGGCGTCCAGCCGTCTTGCCACACTTGATAAACGAAAGGGTTGACCGCGTCTCATCAACCGCCCTGACAGCGCGGCCGAAGTATGTTTTGGAGGGTGCCATATCTTCCGGGCGGCCGGACAGTTCGATCACCCGTCACTAGGGTCAGCATCGCCGAAGCATCAATGGTCGGCTCGCGCCGCCTTGAAAGGGGCCTATTTTGTCCATTCCAGACTACGAAACGCTTATGCTGCCGGTGCTCAGGCTGTTCAATGATGGCGCGAAAAATGTGGCCGAGTGCTTGCCTCACATCAAGGAGCTCTATGGGATCTCTGAAGAAGAAGCGGAGAAGCTCATCCCAAGCGGCCGAGTGACACTGCTGGCAAATCGCACGCACTGGGCTCGGACCTATCTATCGAAAGCTGGGCTGCTCACATCGCCAAAGCGCAATGAGCATGTCATCACCGCTGCCGGGAAGGAGGTGCTGGCTCAAAACCCGAAACGGATCGACAATGCATTTCTCAAAGAATTCGCAGTCTTCTCAGACTGGATAGAGCAGTCCAAAGCCAGAGCTGGCGGTGATATCAGCGCAAACGACGATCCGCCGACGACACTGACCGAAGTGGTCGAAGCGCAGAGCACGCCAGAGGATACGCTAGAAAGCGCCAGTGCACTGCTGGATTCTGCCCTCCGGGATGAGCTCCTCGCCTTACTCCAACAGATCTCCCCAACCCGGTTTGAGCGGGTCATATTGAACCTCCTCAACGCTATGGGATACGGTGGTGGGCAGTTGAGCAGCACAGCGCTCACCAAAGCTTCTGGAGATGGTGGCATCGACGGGGTTATCAGCGAGGACGCCCTCGGGCTTGATGCGGTCTACATCCAAGCGAAACGTTATGGACCGGAGAACACCGTGGGCCGACCGCATATTCAGCAGTTCATCGGATCACTCACCGGAGAAAGCGCGACCAAGGGTGTGTTTGTGACGACGTCCGACTTCTCCAGAGAGGCGCGCGACTACATTCACAAGGTTCAGCAGCGAGTGGTGCTGATCAACGGGCAGCGCCTCGCGCAGCTGATGATCCAACATGGCGTCGGGGTGCGAACCCGGGCAACATACCTGGTCCGTAGCATCGACGAGGACTACTTCGCAGATGCTCCTGCATGACGCGGTCGGGGTTGAGTAGTGTTGCCAGATAAGCTCCTAGACCGGCCTTGCCTTAAGCGGGAACCACAGATCGGGGCAAGGTCACTGCCATCTCGAAGCGTTCTACCAGCCGCGCGGTCTGCGGGCTGCATTACGCTCGGAGGTTGAGCGTCTGTCTCATTATTTCTTAATGATCTTTATGCAAGCTGCCTGAGCTCTAGAATATATTGTGTTTCGCTCAGGCTAGCCTGCCAGAACGCAACCTCTCCGCCCCGCCGGTCCGCCAGGTTCAGCAGCAGCTTCTTGTGTTCATTGGCTGTCTGAGCTCCAAAGATCACACCTTTGAACGCCGATGGGTGAAAGCTTCTCATTCCGGCGGGGTTGCGGTAGTCGAGCATCCTCTTCTCCTCCTCATACCGCCAATCTAGAGCTTTTGTGAGGGTAGAGGCTCTAAACGCACCGATGTTTCCGCCAAACGATGTCACATCTACTTCGGGTCGTTGATCTGTGTAGGTCACGTCGTAGGCCACGAACGGCGTTTTCTCGGAGCCGTGTTCGAATATCTCATCAAAGACAAACGCGACCCCTCTGTGGCAGTCACCATAATGAGACCACAAGAGAAGGTTGTCGGGTCGCTTAGAAAAGCAGCAAATAGCGGAGATACGCATAAATCGCTCGAAAGAGTCTCTCGCGCGCTGCCTCAATATCTCCGGATTCTCCTTCAAGAGATCCCGCCGAATTCTAAGTCTTTCAGTCCGGGGAGCATGTCCGATTTGATTGTCAACGGCCTGTGCAATCCATGCCCTCCGATCTTCATCGTTACGGCCGAAGATGAGATTAGGTCGACAATCCATTGGATCGTTGAAATCGGTTGGGCTTGCCCAATACAATCGGTTGTGCAGAATGATGTCTTCGGCTGTGGAACGACCAAAGGGTCCAGAAAGGGACCTCAGCCGGTATAGGCGGTCCAAATTGTTGCTGAACGGCTCGTGTGCGTTGGTCATCATCGCTCGGGTAAAAGGGTCTGAGTAGGTCCTAGCCGCACCTCATGCGATTGGCGCCGAAAATCACAATCGCTAAACTGAAGATGTCGGCGAAGCCTTGTCCAGCCGCGCGTCGGGTCATCACAACCTTGCCCTCGGAGATCACGATGGCAGCGGCGACGTGCTTCATAGTCACTCGCTCCTGTCCGCCGATCGATCATTAGCGGGCACCACGAACGCCGGCCAGACCATCACCGCGGGGTTCCACAGTGAGGTCGTATTCTCCAAGATCCCGATCCGATCTCTTGCCTTGTAGACCATCTTGCGAAGAGACACTTCCGTGTAACCATAGTCTCTGCCCCTCAACCTGAGCCAATTTGCGATGCGGGTGGGGGTGGCGCTGCCACAACCCCATTCAGCCTCTACGAGCATCTCCGCAGCCCAAACATCCGCCGCGAAACCGATAGCGTTCTCCCAGGTGCCATCCTTGTGAAACCAGGAGGAGCGCAGAGCCCACTCCACCTCTGAGCTCACAGCAGCTCGCCGATCGCGCTCGCGCATCACAAGCCTCTCGAAGGCTGGTTCTACTGCCTTCGGCCCTAGCTTTGTCCGCCTTCGCTCTGCGGCCTTATTACGGCGCCACCGCGCACGTTGCTTCTCACGATCGAGACCCATCGATCCTTCCTACACCGCGGACACGATTTTGGAACGATATTAGCCAAGAGACACGCGCGAAATCGTGTGTATCTGGAGTGGCTCCTCGCCGGACCCGACGTCTGGCGGCAACATGAGGAGTGATCGAATGAATGAACTTTCCGCTGACCCCTACGCGGGAGCGCGCCAAGCCTACCAAGTGGTATATCCCAATGCGACCGACACCAACTGGGACACTTGGCTTGCGAACATCACCGCGGAGGCGAATGGCCAGATCGACAACTTCAAGGCCTTCGCTCAGCTATGCGGCGACGCAATGGCTTCTGGAGTGGAGATCACGCCGGTAACGGCTCAGCACATATGCTACGCCGAAGGATGGTTTGATGCGATGGCGAGCGTGGTCGCCTCACTGCTGAGGAGCCTACCGGTAAGTGGGTCGGTTCCGCACCATTTCCTTCGCTATCAAGCCAGCTTGATCAACAGAGACGCCCGGTTCGACTAGGCTCGCAACGCCGGTGGATGGCGCCGAATGAAAAACCTCCGGGATTTCGGCGCCATCCCGGTCAAAGAGACCAGCTGCTTCTAGGACTTCGTGTTCTGCCGCGTGCGATACTGCGGTGTGCACGACCTAGGATCAAGTTGAACAAGTTGATACGTTGAACCATACCGTACTTATAAATGTGTTGTATTTCTTTGATTAAACAACGGCTTGCTGTTTTCGAAGTGTAGGGCAGAAAAGTTTTGCGCTGGTTGATCAACATAACTAGGCCCCGGAGCTTTCAGTTTCCAGAACTCCTGACCGCTGTGCCATCGAAAGCCATTGAGACCACTTGGGGCAATGGCCTTTGCTTAAGTTCAATCCCTGCCAGCCTTAGTTCATGGTTCGCTGGTTCCGTGAGGACCATGGATTCCATGTTTCTGCTGCTACCGGGCTGTGCCCGGTAGCGGACCGATGCTGCTGCGCAGCATCGCTCTTTCTTCTTGAAGTCCTTTTTGTGATCATCAGGATCCCAAGGAAGACCTTTATCCCCCCGCAGCCATGAAAAGAGATCATCACAGCTGCGAGGGGTCATTCCTTGGTTATCCCATGGGAAGTGGTGAAGAGCATTGAGTTGAGCGACAACTGAGATCGGTGGGACGCCTTACCGATCGACTTGCTCCGAAACCCCGGCCTCTCGGCCCGTCCGGTCATCTAGCACCTGCTAGACGCACCCTGCTGAGCTTTCCTTCAACTCTCACAGGGTAGGGGGCTTTCGGCCCCCATCTTGTTGCAACCTTTCACTCTCGACGAGAGCGGGGCTTTCACCAGCCGATGGTGGCGGCTGATTTTCCCAGTGCGCGCACTCGCTCGACTCCGGTCTAAGTCCCGGCCTTCGACTTGCCGCAGGGCTGGCGGCGTGATCCCTTGTGCGTATGGCAACTCGCGGTGGCTAACCGTCTGTCGCGGGCCGTGAATGGCTTGCCAGCAATTTACCACGACAGGCCAAAGCGTCGGACCATGAAGTGCGCGCGAGGCGTTCAAGCGTGGATTCTCTGCGGTAGATGCAGAGCACCCCCCAGTGAGATTGACGCGGGCACGTAGACGCGTCTACATATGCCACATGGTAGCCACAGCGAAACGCGACAACGCCTATTGGGCCGAGCGTCTGGAAAAAGATGGCCATGGGGAGCTGCTTGCTCGCGTGCGGTCCGGTGAGATCTCCATGTATAAGGCTTCTCAACTCGCGGGATACCGAAGCAAGGGATCACCATCACCGGCCGCCAAGCTCTCTCATCACTGGAAGCGAGCCAGCGCCGAAGAGCGTCTGCGTTTCGTTCGTGCGCATGGGATAGAGCTTAACCGCGTCCTCAAAGAGCTGGTTGAAGAGAATAGGTCTAAGGCACAAAAATCCAGCGCATAGGCTGGGAAACAGCCCGACGGGGCACTCCGCTTCTCCTAGAATGTGGACATCAAAACCACTTAGGAGATGAATGTGATCACCGTTGAAGACGTCATTACGCTTAGCGAAGCTGGAAAGATCTGGATCAGGCGCTGCGAGCTTGAGAAGCTGGAGCGGGCGACGCTCCACTCCTATCGTGGCCATCTGAAGAACCACATAGAGCCGAAGATAGGACATCTGCTGCTCACCGAGTTCTCTGCCGTCGATGTGCGCGAGTTCCTCGACGCGATGCTTCTCGACAGCACGCGGGCGATGGCGAAAAAATGCCTGACCACACTCCGCTCGATTATCAGCGCCGCCCAGGAGCGAGGGCTGGTGCTGCACAACGTTGCGCGGGATGTGAAACTCCGGCGCTCAGAGCGACACGACCCTGATCGGGTGTTCCCCACGAAGGACGAGATCAGGGCGCTGATCGCAGGCGCTCCGCCTCGTCACCAGCCGCTCATCATGACCGCTATCTTCACTGGGCTGCGAATGTCGGAGCTCCGGGGGCTCGAATGGGACGCGGTCAACTTCGAGCGCAGCATCATCACCGTAAGGAAGCGCGCCGATCGCTACTGCGATATGGGGAACACGAAGAGCAGATCAGGGCGGCGCGAGATCCCGATGGGGCCGCAGCTCGCGAAGGCACTTAAGGAGTGGAAGCTCGCATGCCCCTCCGGTGAGAAGAACCTTGTGTTCCCGAACGGGCTGGGCAAGGTCGAAACACACTCCAACATCTACAATCGTATCTTCAAGCCGCTAATGCTCAGGTGCGGTATCGTGGACGGCGAGGGCGCTCCGAGGTTCTCTCTGCATGCCCTGCGTCACGCAGCCGCGTCGTTGTTCATCGAGCAGGGCTGGCCGCCGAAGAAGATCCAGACCATGCTAGGGCACTCGTCCATAACGATGACCTACGACGTTTACGGGCACCTGTTCCATGATCCCGCCAAGGATGTCGATCTAATGGGTGAGATGGAGCGTGGGTTGTTGGCAGCGTAGGTGAAGAAGCACGCCGGCAAAACCGAGGGTGAGCTCTTAGGCGCTTAGCCGCTGCGCGGGCCATCAGGCACCCTTTTTTGGATGTAGACGTCTAGCCGTTTGCGGCACGGATCGAGCGGCTGGCGGAGTTTCGGAACAGGATAGTTCACCGAGCCGACCAAATGCATTCGCCAAGGAACGACGTCTAGCTACAATCTCCTCCACGGCTGAAGTTTGCGTTGAACGAGTTTAGCAGCAAACGAATGCTTGTTATGGGTGGAAGGCATGCGACCGCGCGCTTTCCACCCGACGACTCTAGAGGCCAATTTTCTTCTCAACGTAGGTTTGCAGCACGCCAAGGGCGACCGTGCTAACTTTGTCGCCCAGCTTGAACAGGAATGATTTCAGCTTCTGACGAGCCGAGATTCGGGCTTCTGCTTTAGCGCCATCATCTTCGAGCTCGTAGACCGCGGAGGTAAGCTCAGGCACCCTAGTGCCGGCGTGAAGATGAATGAGCTCCAAAAGTTGCGCAGGTTCCGTCCCGAAGTTCTGAGTTCCTGAAACCTCTTGCGCTACGATGCCGGACACGGATGAGATTATTTGTGGCCGGAGGTTCACGGTTATCGACCCGGCGGAAGTCGAAGGCACTCCGCGAAGGGTAAGTGCCGACATCGGCGTGCTTCGAGGCATGATCATATCGACGAGTTCCTCCACGGCGGCTAGTTCGTGGCTTGACCCGATTTCATCGGCGAGTTCAGATTCCATTCTGTGCCGAATCGAGAGCAACTTGCGTTCTCGCTCCTGTCTCAGGTCGATTTGGAGCCGGCGAGCCTCCTTGGAATATCGCTCTACGATGTCACTCACAGCACGAGCATCGACATTAAATGCGGTGAGCGTGTTTCTCGCCGCTTCGGGGTCGACCGCGCACTCGTCTAGGAACTTGGAAAACTGCTCAAACTGCTCAGGGAGGCTACTTGGCGACATCGTTTGATCGCCGAAGAACTCATATACCACGCCATGGCGCGTCGAGGATTGCTCTTGTCTTACAGAAAGGCCGCTGACTCGGTTGAGGTAGTCGCGGAAAAGCTGGAGGATCTTCTCGGCTTCGCCCGCCCACAGGCGGTTGTTAGGCATGTAGATTCTGAAGAGCAGGTGACGCGCACTAGCGTCCACAAACTCTGAGGCGATCACGCTCAGTTCGGCGTTCCTGGTGTAAGTGACGATGTTGAGATCTGCCGCTTGCATCAGTCGAAGCATTTCTGTTCTGATGTCATCAGTGATGGTCCCGAACGTCTCTTCCTCCCACGAACGTTCTTCGCCGGGCGCGAGATAGTCGTCTACGAACGTGTGCTTGCCAGTAAAGAAGGACTCATGGACGAACACGATGTGCGGTTTTTTCGCGAGGGCATCAAATAGCGCAGGAACCTCATCATAGTGGGGGTCGTGGCTCATGATCGCAAATGTTCGGTTCGTGAACTTCGCTAGAGTGCCTGCGAGGTTTTTCTCCGCCAGCATATCTTCAATCGTCATCCAGTTCGCGAGACTGGACTCCAACTGCTTCCGTTTGAATGAGATGCCAGTAGTCACGAGCTTGCTCGTCACGCCCTCCCGATCTGCATTGCCCAAAAAGAGAAAGAAGGGTCTGTCAAAGTCGCTCTTCATGGGTCCTCCGGTTGTGTGAAAGGGTGAAGCAGCTCTGGATTATCCGGAAAGGTGCTCACGGAGCGATGCTCGTTCCAGAGCAGGATTTTGTCCGCAGATGTCTCTTATCTCTAGCCGAGACGATGCCCACCCGACTTTTTCCAAGCTCTGATGGTGAGCTGCTCATCCCCGGCCGAGGTTGGGGCGCTGATTGCGAACGCGCCGGCGCTGACCGGCCATTCATCATGATGGCGCACTTCTGCCATGCACAGGTCCAAGCGGCGCGGGCTCACCTGGGGCGCGATCGACTTCAACCGTAGCGTGATCACCCGCGCAAGATCAGGTGCTGTAGCTCGTTGCAATCAGGAGCGATAGAAATGAGAGGACGGCAGCGGTGAAAGTTCCCATTCCCAGCCGCCACCCCTGCCGGGATGAAGTATCTTCAGATCCTCTGACGCATACGCGCGATCATAGGGATCAGTAGGAGTGTTCCGGTTCCTCAGCGGACGATCGCCATAGTGCTTCACGAACCGCGCGATCAGGTCAGCTTCCACACCTTCGCAAATGGTCCCATGATGGCGCACCCGCGGTTCGCAGAAGTATATGTCGACCTTCAGTTCAGGAAAGCGTCTTGAAAGATGGCCGATCCAAGATTTTAGGTGCGAAGTAATGCGATTTTGAAACTGCCCCTTGCCGATGTAAGCCACCGGCGAGTGCTTCTCGCCATAGGTAAATGAGAAAGGTCTTTGGACGCGGATCACATAAACCGCTCTATCCGAGAGTAAGACTGAGTTCTCCTTGATATGCGTCTCCTGCTTGAACCCCTTCCAGCCGCTGACTCCATGAGCCTTGAAGGTCAGACGGGTCCATTGCAGTTTCACAGAAGCTGTCACCACATCTCTCCAGGGTTCAATTGCTGTTCATTGAGCAGGGCTGGCCACCGAAGAAAAATCAAATCATGCTGGGGCACTTGTCGAGCACCATGTCTTACGATGTCCAGGGCCACCTGTTTCATGATCCTGCGAAGGAGGTGGATTTGATGGGTGAGATGGCGAGGGGATTGCTGGCCGCCTAGCTTGCGGACGGAACCCCCTTGAAAATCAGCCGTGGTCACTCACTAGGGAGTGCTCAACGACAGTTAGTTGAAGCAGCTCCTCAGCCTTGCCGGTTGGATCGCCGTCAATACATTGCTCGTTTTCGCAGAAGAGAACGAAAGCGCCTTTTCCGGTGGCTCGGGAACTTTTATAGGCAACACCATCAATGTGTTCACCGTTGACACGAAATACTCTGCGGAAATACTCCGTGACAATTTGGGTCGGAACGTATTCTATGTGTTCGCGACCGTCACGTTTTATAGGCCGTGAAATATCGTAGGCGAAGGAATGCAGGAAACTAAGCGCATGGATAAGGTAGTTGCGCTCTTCGTCATAAATACTTGGTAGTTCAGGTAGGTTGGCTAGATCCAAGATGCGTAGCTCTCGAAGGGGCTTGAATGTCCCGACAGAAACGATCGCATCCTTGCTGATCTCCGGGTCGAAGGTTTCCGCGAGCGCCGTTTCGACGTCGAAAGCGCCGTAGAACATGGGCACTCCGGCGGGACTCATCCTATTTGACTGTGTCGCGAACTCCGCCGGAGGCGCACCAAGCGCAGATGCCGTTTCATGTTGGACTTTCGCATCCAGTCGAACGCGAATCAACTTAGTGTCTGGTTCTAGCGACCTGATAAGGCTGTAATCGCCGAGCTTGTCCGCCACGACGGAGCCGATCGCATCGAGCATCTCGTGAGGCTCGATCTCTGGTCCGAAATGATAATCGTCTTTGTTCGGGCGTAAAAAGAAGAACCTCGAATGGTGCTTGATGATCTCTTTAAAACGGTCCCATCCGCTCACAAGCCAATCACGTTCGGTGCCAGCATAGTAGCCCCGGGAAACCCACCCGTTATCACCAACTGAGTTGACAAGTGCTTCAACGACCGCGTCGTTCTCGCTGACGTTGAGGTCCCAAACCACATCATAGTTGTCGCTAATGCTGGCCTGGTAGCCTCCTTCGGCAGTCACATACATGATGCCTTCGTCGTCAGGATGGTTCCAGTGAAACCGGATGCCGACCATCACACGTCCAAGGAAGTCCTCGAAGCTGGCTGCAATGGGCTCCTCGTGGGTGGCGCCACAAAAGCTACAGGAGTTGTGTGAAGCTTCATCTTCAACCCACTGCTTGAGCCACTCGTCCGTGACGCAATCGGGGCAGATATGGCCCTCCGGGCGGCCGTATCCACGCTCCATCTCTTGGAGCCACCTCTCCTTGACGATGCCCATGAGTGTGTCCTCCCGACGCGGGCTTATTAGCCCTTTCCCCATCGAACAAGGGGGGGTGTGGAATCGCAGGGGAAGGGCACCTCTTGCTCGCCAGTCCCGGGTTACATAGACGCACAGCTTCGAGGCGAGGCGGGGAGATACCCTTGGTTACTTACAGCGTTGACGTGAGCGTTACGAGGTTCGCTATAGCGGAGGAGGTAATGAGCTCGTGCAGCAACATCTTAGTTGCCGCGGGCTTCAGCGCTGCCGAGATTCAGATTCTCTTTCAACAGGCGGCCGATCAACTCGCATCAGGCGAAGCAATGCACGGATGGCATCAAGAGACAGTTACTGGCAACTTAGGTGGAGCACTGGTCGACGCAGACGCTATTCGCATTCAGTTCGCCGAGCTGCCGACCGTTCAGGCGCTTCAGAAGCTGAAGACACGAGCCGAGGCATTGGAACGCCCGTCAGATAGTAGAGAGGCGTTGGCAAAATGCTTCGACTTGGTATCGAGGGTGGTTCCGAATATCGCAGAAGCTCAAGCTTGGATCATGTCTACTGCCGAGGCGGCGGGTGTCCGGGTGGAGGCAAGCAAGGCTGCATGGATCGAGGCTGCGACTGACGATGAGCTCGACGACGAAAGTGCCGTCATCTTCCTTGATGATTTCGAGATAACGTATCCACTCGGCTTTGATGTCATAGAGAACGTTGTGCACGCGCTTATCGACATCGGGGACAAAGATCGTTTCGACCAGCTTTACAAGGCGATAATGGCTCGCGGGATCAAACTGCCCGGAGAGACATCGGACTCGCTGGAGAGCGGTAGAAAGACTTTAGATCTACTGGACGCCTTCTATGATTTCATCTTCAGCCGGCCTGAAGAGTTCATGGAGACGCCTGTTCTGGAGGAGTTTGTCCGCACACACGATTTTCCGCAACCTTCCTATTTCCTGATAGGCTGGCTTCGGAAGATGGAAGAGGCTGGGAGAATCGAACGGTATAAGCGCGCTAACCGCTGGCGCGTTCAAATTCTGAAGCAATCGATCGGCGATTAGCTCAACGTTGACGCGTCTATGAGGCGTTCCGTTGGAATCATAATCCGCGTGTCGGGGGTTCGAGTCCCTCCTCCGCTACCAGCCCTTGCTGGAAATCAGACGCTTCAGCCGTCTTGGCGAATTCCGGCCTTCGGAGCTCATGCTCACATGGCCGACGATGCGAAGGGCGACGGCGGCACCTACCGCGATGTGCTCAGGCGTCGATCAAATCCCGGTCCAGCTCGCCCGCGCGGTTCTGGATGAAGTTGAAGCGGTGCTCCGGGTTGCGGCCCATCAGCTGGTTGACCAGCTCCTTCACCGCATAGCGCTGCTCGCTCAGCTCGGGCAGCGTGATGCGGATCATGCCGCGGGTGCGCGGGTCCATCGTCGTCTCGCGCAGCTGCTGCGGGTTCATCTCGCCGAGCCCCTTGAAGCGTGAGACCTCCACCTTCTTGCCCTTGAAGACCGTCCGCTCCAGCTCCGCCCGGTGCGCGTCGTCGCGGGCATACCGGCTCTCCTTGCCCGCGGTCAGCCGATAGAGCGGCGGCTGGGCGAGGTAGAGATAGCCGCCGCGCACCAGGTCCGGCATCTCCTGGAAGAAGAAGGTCATCAGCAAAGTGGCGATGTGCGCGCCGTCCACGTCGGCGTCCGTCATGATGACGATGCGGTCGTAGCGCAGCGCTGTGACGTCGCAGTCCTTGCGCACCCCGCAGCCCAGCGCCAGCGTCAAATCCGCGATCTCGCTGTTGGCGCGGATTTTGTCCGCGCTGGCGGAGGCGACGTTGAGGATCTTGCCGCGGATCGGCAGGATCGCCTGCGTCTTGCGGTCGCGCGCCTGCTTGGCGCTGCCGCCCGCGCTGTCGCCCTCGACGATGAACAGCTCGGTCTCGCCGCGGCCTTCGCCCGAGCAATCGGTCAGCTTGCCCGGCAGGCGCAGCTTGCGGGCACTGGTGGCGGTCTTGCGCTTCACCTCGCGCTCCGCCTTGCGCTTGAGCCGCTCCTCCATCCGCTCGGTGATCGAGCCCAGCAGCGCCCGCCCGCGCTCCATGTTGTCGGTCAGGAAATGGTCGAAATGGTCGCGCATCGCCGCCTCGACCAATCGGGCAGCCTCAGGCGAGGTCAGCCGGTCCTTGGTCTGGCTCTGGAATTGCGGCTCCCGGATGAACACCGACAGCATGATCTCGGAGCCGGCAACCACGTCATCCGCCGTAATGTCCTTGGCCTTGCGGTAGTTCACCAGCTCGGCAAAGGCGCGGATGCCCTTGGTCAGCGCCGCGCGCAGCCCCTGCTCATGCGTGCCGCCATCAGGCGTTGGTACGGTGTTGCAGTACCAGCTGGTCGACCCGTCGGACCAGAGCGGCCAGGCGACGGCCCACTCGACGCGCCCCTGATCGTCCGGAAAATCCTGCCGCCCGGCGAAGAACTCGCTGGTCACGCATTCGCGCCCGCCGACCTGTTCGGCGAGGTGATCGGCCAGCCCGCCCGGGAACTGGAACACCGCCTCCTCCGGCACGCCATCACCGGCGAGCGCAGGCGCGCACTTCCAGCGGATCTCCACGCCGGCGTAGAGATAGGCCTTGGACCGGGCGAGCCGGAACAGCCGTGCCGGCTTGAACTGCCGCTCCCCGAAGATCGCCGGGTCCGGCGTGAAGGCCACCGTGGTGCCCCGCCGGTTCGATGCTGCGCCGACCTTCTGCAGTTTGCTCGTCGGGGCTCCGGCCGAGAATTCCTGCGCCCACACCTCGCGATTACGCGCCACCTCCACCCGCGTGTCGATGGACAGCGCGTTAACCACGCTCACGCCCACGCCATGCAGGCCCCCGCTGGTGGCATACGCCTTGCCGGAGAACTTGCCGCCCGAATGCAGCGTGGTGAGGATCACCTCCAGCGTCGACTTGCCCGGATATTTCGGATGCTCGTCCACCGGAATGCCGCGGCCATTGTCGCTGATCGTCAGCCGGTTGCCTTCGGACAGCACGACTTCGATTCGGTTGGCATGGCCCGCGACGGCCTCGTCCATTGCATTGTCGAGCACCTCGGCCGCAAGATGATGCAGCGCCCGCTCATCGGTGCCGCCGATATACATGCCGGGCCGACGGCGGACGGGCTCCAGCCCCTCCAGCACCTCGATCGCGGAAGCATCGTAATCACCGCCATCGCCCTTGGGCAGCTCGTCAAACAGGTCGCTAGGCATGGTGCCCTATAAGCGCGCTGGAGGGGGAAGGTGCAAGCGGGGAGAGGAGTTATCTTCAGCGGGTGCGCTGCGGCACATCCGCTCGTGGTGGAAACCCGGCGTTAGGGGTTGGGTGCTAGCGCCCAGGCAGACGCTGCCGGGAATTCAAATGCGCCTCTCTCTCGCGATCGCCGCTCTTGCCCTCTCCCTCTCGTGCGCCACCCATGCGAGCGATGGCACCTCGAGCTTTCGCTATGGCCCGATGACGACGTGGGGCGAGGGCTACAAGGATGAAGTCGCTCGTGACGGTTTCTGGAAGATCCAAGGCAGGACCAGAGGGTTCGGCCGGGCACAGGCGATTGATGTCGGGATCTATCGGGCCGCCGAACTCGCGAAGGCTGCGGGACATCGCTACGTCGAGATCCATGACGCAGTCGAGCGGCATGACAGGCTTAGCGGCCGGACCGACGTGACGTTGTTCGCTCGCCCCATCGATGCCCCTGTTCATCCATCCACTTGCCGATCCGGCAAGCCCAACCGCTGCTACACAGCCGACGTGGAGCTGGTGTTTGTCCGTCTGAGTGGTGAGAACATGCAACAGCCTGGCGTGGCGGCGCCAAGCTATGTCGCCGAGTACGGAAGGACGGTTATAGAAAGCGGTTTCGGCATCGGGGCCGTTGGCGGCAGACGTCGATAGCAGCCGCACAAACCGAGTGCTGTCGGCTCCTATGATGGGGGCAGCCGGAGCGAAGAATATAGCCGCAATCTAGTTGAGTGCGGCCTCTTCAGCCAAGCTTTCGCCCCTCAAAACCGCGCCGGTGCCGGGTCCACCACGCTGATCGTGCCGGCGCCCACCTGGCGCACCTCCATCGCCCGCTCGCCCACGCCGTCGCGGGTGAAGCGGAACGGGCCGTCGAGGCCGAGGAAGCCGCCCTCGTCGGTCATCAGCCGTGTCGGGAAGGGGGTACCGGGCTGCCATTCCTGCGCCACGCGAAGCGCCAGCAGGACCGCGTCATAGCCCAGGGTGGCAAGGCGATACGGCGCCTCGCCGAAGCGCGACTGATAGGAATCGACGAACTGGCGATAGCGGTCGTCCGACACGGCGGAGAACCACGCGCCGCGCATTCCCTCGGCATTGGCGATGGTGGCCTCGCCGCTCCACAGCTCGGTGCCCAACAGGTTCGGCCGCCTGCCGCCACCCGCCTCATTGTTGGCCAGTGCACCCGCCGCCATGGCGGAAAGGCGCGGCCCCTCGGCGATCAGCACCGCGTCGAAGCCGCCGGTCGCCCGCAGCCGCTCGGCCGCGCTGATGATCGAGGTGTTGCCGCGGTCGAACCGCTCGGTTGCGACCAAGTTGCCGTTCGCCTCCGTCACCGCGGCGGCCAGCGCCCCCGCCGCGCGGTTGCCATACTCGCCCGTCGGCACCAGCGCGGCGAAGCGGCGAGCGCCCTGGCGCGCGGCATAGCCGACCGTGCGCGCAACGGATTGCTCGGGCATGTGCCCCATCACGAACACGTCGGGCGCGGCGACGGAACTGTCGTTCGAGAAGGAGATGAGCGGCACGTCCGCCGCCCGCGCCTGACCCAGAACGGCGCTAACGTCGTCGCGCAGCAACGGCCCCAGGATCAGCTTGTTGCCGTCCGAGATCGCCCGCGCCGCGGCGGTGCCGGCGCCGGTGGCGGTGTCGTAGGTGGTGATGCGCAGGTTCTCGGCGCTGGTGTCGAGCAGCGCCATCGTGGTGGCGTTGGCGATCGACCGGCCGACCTCGGCATTGCTGCCCGAGAGCGGCACCAGCAGCGCCACGCGGTGGCGGCCGGTGTCCGTCGGCAGCGCGTCGCTCGGCTCGTCCACCTGCGGCGTCGGCGGCACGCTGGGCGCACTGACGCCGGTATCCGGGATCACCTGGCACGCGGACAGCACGAGGGTGAGGAAGGCCGCGGCGAGGCCGCGCCTGATGATCGCCAACATGCTTGCCGCTCCCACTGTGTATGGCACAAGGCGCCGCGTGAGCGACACCGAACAACCCATGAACCTTGAGCCCGGCCTCTATCTCGTCGCCACGCCGATTGGCAACCTCGGCGACATCACCTACCGGGCATCGCGCGTACTGGCAGGCTGCGACGCGATCGCCTGCGAGGACACGCGCGTCACCGCCAAGCTGCTGCGCCATCTCGGCCTCAGCAAGCCGCTGTGGCGGTATGACGATCACAGCTCGCCGGAAGACCGCGCCCGCTTGCTGGAGGCGATGCGCACCCGGTCGGTGGCGCTGGTCAGCGATGCGGGCACGCCGCTGGTGTCGGACCCGGGCTATCGGCTGGTGCGGGAGGCGAGGGAGGCCGGTCTGCCCGTCACCGCCATTCCGGGGCCGAGCGCGCCGGTAATGGCGCTCACCCTCTCCGGCCTGCCGAGCGACCGCTTCCTGTTCGCCGGCTTCCTGCCGGTGAAGGACAAGGCGCGCAACGATGTGCTGACAGAGCTTGCCAACATCCGCGCGACCCTGATCTTCTTCGAGACCGCACCGCGCCTCACCCGCTCCCTCGCCGCGATCGCCGACACGCTGCCGGGCCGCGAACTCGCCGTCGCGCGCGAGCTCACCAAGCTGCACGAGGAATGCCGCAGCGGCACCGCGGAGGATCTGCTCGCGCATTACGAGGCACATCCTCCGCGCGGGGAGATCGTCCTGCTGGTCGGTCCAGCCCCGATGCAAGCCACTTCCACCCTCGATGCGGAGGCGTTGCTGCGCGATGCATTGGCGACGCTAAAGCCCTCGCAAGCCGCCGCGCAGGTGGCCAAGGCGACAGGGCTGGACCGCAAGACCCTCTACGCCCGCGCGCTGGAGCTGCGCAGCGAATGAGGCGCCCCTGGCAACGCGAAGTCGCCGAACTCAGCGGCCGCGCCGCCGAACGCCGCGCCGAGCAATGGCTGGAGGAGCAGGGCTGGCAGATCCTAGACCGCCGCCGCAAGACCAAGCTCGGCGAGATTGACCTCGTTGCCCGGAGCGGAACGTTAGTGGCCTTCATCGAGGTCAAGTGGCGCAAGCAGGCCGCAGACCTCGCCTTCGCCATCGACGAACGCCGCCTCAGCCGGGTTGCCGCCGCGGTGGAGGCGGTCGGCCACGAATATCTCCAGCCGGGCGACGACATGCGGATCGACGTGATCCTGCTTGCACCCGGCCGCCCGCCCGACCACATCGTCAATGCGTGGATGCCGTAGGGCAACCTGATGCCACCCTTGAAGGAATGCCCATGAGCCTGCGCGTCGCGGTCCAGATGGACCCGCTGGAATCGATCAACATCACCGGCGATTCCACCTTCGCCCTGATGCTCTCCGCCCAGGCGCGGGGCCACACGCTCTGGCACTACGACGTGCGCACCCTCGCCTGGGAGGACGGGCGCCTCACCGCCTGGGCTCGCCCGGTGAGCGTCCGCCGTGTGACCGGCGACCATTTCGAACGCCTGGGCGAACTCACCCGCATCGACCTCGCCGCCGATATCGACGTGGTGCTGATGCGGCAGGACCCACCCTTCGACCTCGGCTACATCAGTGCCGCTTTGCTGCTCGACCGGCTGAAGGGCACCACGCTGGTGGTCAATGATCCGCGCGAGGTGATCAACGCGCCGGAAAAGATGTTCGTGCTCGATTACGCGCGCTTCATGCCGCCGACGCTGGTGGCCCGCAGCATCGCCGACGTGCGCCCGTTCCAGCAGCGCCATGGCTCGGTCGTGGTCAAGCCGCTGCACGGCAATGGCGGCAAGGCGATCTTCCAGATCGACGAGAAGGGCACCAACCTCTCCGCGCTGACGGAGCTGTTCGGGCAGGTCTGGCCGGAGCCGTTCATGGTCCAGCCGTTCCTCCCCGAAGTAGCCGAGGGCGACAAGCGGATCGTTCTGGTGGACGGCGAGTTCGCCGGCGCCATCAACCGCAAGCCAGGCGAGGGGGAGTTCCGCTCCAACCTCGCGCAGGGCGGCTATGCCGAGGCGGCGACGCTCACCGCGCGGGAGGAGGAGATCTGCGCCGCGATGGGGCCGGAGCTCAAGCGCCGCGGCCTCGTCTTCGTCGGCATCGATGTGATCGGCGGCAAGTGGCTGACCGAGATCAACGTCACCTCGCCCACCGGCATCGTCGCCATCGACGCCTTCAACGGCACCGACACCGGCGCCCGTATCTGGGACGCGATCGAGGCGCGACTTGCCGGGAGCTGACGGCGTACACCTTCCGGGCTCCTCCCCTCTTTCGTCATCCCCCGTCTTTCGTGATCCCCCGTCTTCTCGTCATCCCCGCGCAGGCGGGGATCCAGGCGGACCGTCGCTCATGCCGCCTGGATGGTGCCAGCACGTCTGCGACTCCCCGCCTTCACGGGAATGACGAGGGGGAGAGATCCAGGCCACGCTCGAAAGTCTGTGGCTGAAGCGTTCCGCACCCGCCCGCGACCAACCGAGAACCGCCTGCCCCCTCGACCGTTAGGCCCCCGAT
>Ga0210040_10003716_pt1 | contig 20451 bp, 13 predicted proteins | sample CryGeyCG12114_NA_FD_185462 | JGI IMG/M metagenome (GOLD analysis project Ga0210040, IMG submission 185462) | Groundwater microbial communities from aquifer - Crystal Geyser CG19_WC_8/21/14_NA (SPAdes) (version 2) | ecosystem: Environmental > Aquatic > Deep subsurface > Groundwater | place: USA... | reverse complement strand
TTCTGAAAGGAACCCAGATCAATAAAATATTAAAAGAGCGCTACCAAAATGAAGATTTGCTCATTGCCGGTACCAGTGCCGGTTCGGCGGCTATGAGCGACAAAATGATTTACGAAGGGTACGGACCGTATTCCTTGGAAAAAGGCCGGACCAAAACTAGTGCCGGGCTGTCTTTTATCCGCAAGGTTTATATCGATACCCATTTTACCGAACGCGGACGTTTTGGGCGTTTGTCCATTGCGGTATCGCAGCATCCGGAATACATTGGCATTGGCTTAGGCGAGGAAACGGGCATTATTATTCGGGAAGGCAACTTGCTGGAAGTATTCGGAATTGGTGTAGTAACCATAATAGATGGCTCCGAAATTAAAAATTCCAATATCAACGAGGTAGCCGAAGGTTTACCCATAGCGGTGGAACATTTGGTGATGCACCTGCTGGTGGAAGGGCAGCAATTCTGCTTAAAAAATAAAGTGATAAAATTCCTGGTAAATAAGTAACAGGACAAAAATAAATATACCAAAATCAGATGTAAAATTTACCACCCCTGCCCCTCCTAAAATAGGAGGGAAGCTTTTGGTACATTTGGGAATGTGTATTTTATTTATGTCCACCAACTTAAAGAGGATTAGTAAAACGAAAAAGCCGGTCATTAACCGGCTTTTTATCCAACGTAAATATATTTAAAACTTAGCGCCGGCCGGCTCCCGGAAATTTCATGCGGTAATCAGCGTCTACATCGCCTTTGGTAATTTTTACGAGTTTGCTTTTCAGCAGACGTTTCTTAAAGCCCGATAAGTGATCGGTAAACAAAATACCTTCAATGTGATCGTATTCGTGCTGAATAATGCGGGCCACTAACCCATCGAATACACCTTCGTGTTGCTGCCAGTTTTCGTCGTAATACTGAATAGTTACCCGCTCGGGCCGGTAAACATTTTCGCGTACGCCCGGTATGCTTAAGCAACCTTCTTCAAACGCCCACTCGTCGCCTTCTTCTTTTAGTATTTTGGGGTTGATGAACGCTTTTTTAACCGCTTTCTTTTTCTTTTCTTCGTCTTCTTCAAACGGGGCCGAATCGATTATAAATAGCCGGATGCTTTTGCCAATTTGGGGAGCCGCTAAACCTACGCCGTGCGCATTGTACATGGTTTCGTACATGTCGTCTACTAATTTCTGGAGGTCCGCAAAATCTTGCGGAATATCTTTGGCCTGTACTTTTAAAACAGGGTCGCCGTAAGCAACAATCGGATAAATCATAAATTATGCTGAGTCAAATAAGATTGTAAAATTATGGTAGCACTCACTTTGTCTACGGTTTCTTTGTTTCGTCGGTCTTTCTTTTTTAAGCCACCGTCAATCATGGCCTGAAAAGCCATTTTGGACGTAAACCGTTCGTCTACGGTAAATACCGGAATGGCTGGTAGTTCCTTCTTCAACTTCCGTACAAAACCCACCACCGCGCTGGTTACATCCGTCGGGTTGTTGCCCAGGGTTTTAGGCATGCCCACCACCATCGCTTCAACCTCTTCTTTCTGGGTATAAGCTTTCAGGAAATTTAATATATCCTTTGCATGGACGGTATCCAGGGGCGTGGCAATTAATTTAAGCGGATCGGTGACGGCAATGCCCACTCTTTTATTCCCGTAATCAATGGCTAAGACCCGTCCCACAGTTATTTACTTTTCGTATACCTAAAATGCTGGGGTAAAATTAAATAAAATTTTTGAACTCTGGATGGTACGCAAGCGGTAACCAATATTGGTAAACAGTTTTAGGTTATTCTCTAAACGAATAATGCCATTATAACTTTCAACCAAATATATTTTAGCCGGAAATATTTCCGTTAAAACAAACCTCTAAGCAGGCTATTTAGTACTAACAAATTCGCTGAAACGTTAGTACTAAATTGCTGGTTAATTTAAAAGGGTGGCGGGTAAATGTTTTTTACAAGTACAATTTTTAATTCCTGAATAACGAAACTGGTACTTACTGGAAATTGAATAAATATAATAAGGTTGATTATTTCTGTAGATTATAATATTGGATATTACAGCTATACATAAATTGCATTGTCTTTAAATTTTATTAAATTGATAGTTTAAATTTTGGTGTTTACATTAGAGTTATATAGGATAAAATAAATAATTAGCTTTAAAAATGTATGATAAGTTGATTAAAGTTGCAAAAGATTTATTCCTTATAATTAAGCTTAATAGATAGTATTTAATGATTATGTACTTGATTTTTTGAATTTAGGTATTTAGATTTTAATTGTAAATTATAGATATAATTGTATTTGGTTTAGAAAAGGTAAAGCATTAAAAAGTAATATATGTTTAATTATTTTTTTTGAATTATTTTACTTAATCTTGTAAGGCCGACTAGGTACCCATCCTGGCTTATTGTAATATGAAAGATACTTCCGAAAGTTTTTCCGATCCAAATCAGTTAGAAATAATACCGGGTAAACCGGTAATGTTGCCGGGACCTAAGAATTCTGCTGCGCAGGTGCGCTTGCCGTTGTATTTCTCCTTATTTTTAGCGGCCGGCGTTCTAATTGGCGCAAATGGCTTTAAAGCCTCCGGTAACAATGCCCAGGCTACCGCGAAAGGCTACCTCAAATTTCGGGATATTCTTAGTTACATCGATCGGGATTACGTGGATTCAGTGGATGTAGAAGATTTATCGGATCTGGCCATTGGAAAAATGCTAGAGAAGTTAGATCCCCATACGGCTTATATTCCGGCGAGCGAAATGAATATTGCCCGCTCGTACCTGGAAGGTGATTTTGAAGGTATTGGCGTAGAATTTAATATTTTCCGCGACACCATTCAGGTAGTGGCGCCTTTAATTGGTGGCCCTTCGGAAACGGTAGGCATAGAAGCCGGCGATAAAATTTTAAAAGTAGACGGTAAGAATGTAGCTGGCGTTGGTATCTCGACCCAAGATGTGTTTGAGAAATTGCGCGGGCCTAAAGGCTCCAAAGTTAACCTGACTATTAAACGCAAAGAAGAAAAGAAACCGATGACGTATGTGGTTACCCGCAACCGCATTCCTTCGTTGTCGGTGGAAGTAAGTTATATGGTCGATGATCAGACGGGTTATATAAAAGTAAACCGGTTTGCGGCCAATACCTACGATGAATTTAAAACGGCGCTGAATAAGTTAAAGCAAAAAGGTTTGCAGCGGCTGGTGTTGGATTTAAGAGGTAATCCGGGCGGGTACATGGACCGGGCTACTAAAATGGCCGATGAATTTATAGCGGGCCACAAAAAAATTGTGTATACCGACGGTAAAGGTACTAAATACGATTCGGAAACCTTTGCCCAGGTACGCGGCGATTTTGAAGAAGGTGCTTTGGTGGTACTCGTGGACGAAGGCAGTGCTTCGGCCTCCGAAATTGTGGCCGGCGCCTTACAAGATAATGACCGGGCTTTGATTGTGGGTCGTCGTTCTTTTGGCAAAGGCTTGGTGCAAATGCCAATTCCCTTAAACGATGGTTCTGAATTACGCCTAACTATTTCGCGTTATTATACACCGAGTGGCCGTTCTATTCAAAAGCCGTACACGGCTGGGGCCGAAAATTACGAAATGGATATTCAGAACCGTTTCCAGCGCGGCGAAGATTTTCATGCTGATAGTATCCGGTTTAACGATTCGCTCAAATACAAGACCAGCAAAGGCCGCATTGTGTACGGCGGCGGCGGTATTATGCCCGATATATTTGTGCCCCGCGATACCAGCGAGTATACCACTTATTTAAACCAGTTGTACGCTAAAAATCTGGTGCGGGAATTTGCTTTAAATTATTTCCATGATCATAAAGCGGAGTTGCAAAAAATGAGCTATGCAGCTTACCGCTCTTCTTTTGAGGTTTCGGATAAAATGTTGCAGGCTTTAATAAATGAGGCTAGCTCCCTTAAAATTACCTACCAGGCCCAGGATTTTAATCGTTCCAAAAGCCTCCTAAAAAATAATATTAAAGCCTATATTGCCCGCAATTTATACGGTGCGGAAGGTTCTTACCCCATTTTCCATGAAAAAGATCCGGAATTTCAGCGAGCATTAAAGTCATTTGGGCAGGCGAACCAACTGGCGCAGAAAGGCTATTTCCAGTTAGGCGCTAAAAAGTAATTTTAAATTAACATCCAAAGGCCGCCAGCCGCCGGAATATTTCTTTAGTAACCATTAACTCAAGAGGTATTAGCAATCAAAATCCATTAATAAAATAAAATTTGATTGCTAATACCTCTTGTTTATAAATGTTGCCTATCTATTTAAAAGCATGAAAAGCTCTAATAGAAATAAGTTTAATCGGTTATTAGCTTATTCACCTAAAGATATTTTCTATCTTTGCGGCCTGTTTTTTAAAGGTTTAGTAAATTGGACTCAAACAAATTAGATAAAGTAATAATTGTGGGCGACCGCGTACTCGTAAAGCCCAAAACAAATAAAGAACAAACCCAAAGCGGCTTGTTTCTGCCGCCGGGCGTACTGGAAAAAGAAAAAGTGCAGGAAGGATACATCATGAAAGCCGGTCCGGGCTATCCGATTCCGAACGATTATGGTTTTGAAGAAGAAGCCTGGAATCAGGAAGAAGAAGAGGAAGTGCGTTATATTCCGTTACAGGCCAAACCCGGGGACCTGGCCATTTACCTGCAGCGCGATGCTATTGAAATAATCTATCACCAGCAAAAATACTTTATTGTGCCGCATTCGGCGGTTTTAATGCTGGTGCGGGAAGATGACGGGAGCTAAAACTTCTTCGGTGTTATCTTTAAACTACATGGTCTAAGAGTAAAATAGCTTTCACTATCATCCGCCTCAAAAATTAGAAATCTTATGATTTATTTTTTTGTGAATCTAAATTTATAATCTTCTGCGGACTTCATTCAGTTTAACTTATAATTTACTTACAATCCACAACCAAGCGGCACTATATCTTAACAATTACTAAGCTTGTTTCATACTCAAACGACCGGTTACATAGTTGCTAAATAAGCAGTAGTCGATTTATTCTTAGGGATAAAAGAAGTAAAAAACTCGTTTGTTCATAAAAAGAACGCCCAATAGAGTTATCTCGAAGAAGATGTTGAAGCGGTAGTGGCATTTTGCTTTTCTACTAGCAAAACAGTAAACCAGTTTTCGTGTTCAGCTATTTCGGTTAATTTATAAGCTGTATTATAGAGCAACCGCATTTCTACCCATTGCGGGCAAAGCATACCGGACGAGATTTGCCGTAAGCCATTTATTTTTAAAGGGCACTTCCGGATATAGTCGGGAGAATCTAAAACTAAAAAACGGTCGTATTTACTTAAAAATTCTTCTGTTGTCACCACGTTTTTGAAAAGTTTAGGATAATTCCGCTTTAACGCTGTAAGATGCTTAAATTCTTGGGGACCGAAACTTCCACTATGCTCATTCACGGCCGCCTCCCAATCCAGAATAAAATAATACTGATCCGGATGGGATGAGTAATGCAAATTCTGAACAAAGGTATGCGACGACAATTGTACCACTATGGGCAGATTGGTATATTTCTTTAAATCTACGTAATTTTCGTAAAGACTGTAAAGATTACTTTTATGGTTGTTTTTGGCCTTTACAATGGGAGAAGTCAAGAAAATGGCAATTGCCGCAAAAATGGATATAATGCCAATAGGTATGCTGACAGTACCTCGGGTTTTAAGCTTTAAATTATAATAGAAATCAGTTATAGGAGCAGTTAAGATGCGCTGTAAAATATGCGCAAATAAAATTGCCCATCCCAAGGCAGTAGGAATCATATACCGGTCGTAAAATATTGGTTTTATGGTAAGCGAAAAAAGCCATATAAAAACCGGAATAGCCAGAAAAACAAAAGCGAATAGCAAGAGTGGAATTTCTGAGTTTGAAAATAAGTTCTCTTTTTTCAATAATGTGCCGAAACTACTGTTACGGGTCCGGAAATAATAAAGAACCAGAAAGAAAAGCAGCAACGGTATTAGAGTCCGTTTAAAAAACGGGGAAGAAGAGATATTAAGCATATCTACTAAATCCAAAAAGTTTGGCGCCGAGATCCAGGTGCGGGGTTTACCCGCATCGGATTGGTTCAGAAAAGAAGGAATATAAAATAGAATGGTAAGCCAACTCAGGATAATGGAAAAATACACCCGGGGCCGGAACAGCTTGAAGTATCGGTCAGACAAGAATAAACAAACCAGGATGGCCCCGCTATAAAAACCGCCAAACAAGTGCGTGTGCAAAATAGCTGCGTGAACGGCGGCATTCAGCCACAACAACTTATTGCTGGGTTGCCGGTTCCGGCAAAATTGATCGTAGAACCAAAATGCTACGGCGCTCAAGCCCAGAAACAGGCCGTACATCCGGGCTTCGGCATTTTGCATTACAATAACTTGGGAAGTGCAGAATACAAATAAGATGCCGAAGGCAGTGGCCCAGAAGCTATACGTACGTCGTAAAGTGCCCCATGCTATTAGCAGCCCTAAGCACATGCCAGCAGCAGAGAACAGGCGGAGAGAGATTTCAGAAGAGCCAAATACTTTATCCCAAACCCAGCCTAAGGCAAAGTAGAGAATGGGTGTATTATTTATCTTATCATGAAAAGCGACCAACATCTTGGAGAAAGAAGGATCAGAGACAAAGTAGTAAGAATAAAGTTCGTCGTTCCAGTAAATCTTCTGTGCAGAGATAACGATGCAGGAAATAACTAAAGATACACAAGCTAAAGCCGGTATAATATATTCCAACTTTTTGTACTTAAATAACTTATTGGGCAAGTTCATATTTTTAGTAATTCGCTGCTGATGTAAACTAAATGCAGAGAATATTATTACAATTGATAAACCGAAACTGGCGGGTTTACGGAAAAGTATGGAAGCATATTGGCCATAAATATTCCAATAAAATTAAGCGGATCTCTGATTTTATCTGAAAGCTAAATGGTTAATTTCTTAAACTCAATTTTAGAAATCAGATCAAAGTATAGTTACAGTTTGCCGCTGGAAAACTTTTTTATATATTATTAGGCCTGAGTTGCTTTAACCGTTTAGAAAAGTATTTTGCGCTTTGTGGAGGTGTTACTGCCTTTTCATAGGACATAGATACTTGCAGCGTGATTAGTAGAGTGTTGGTTTTACCGCGAATTGTATTCAGCCCGGACAACATGATTTAATTTCCGAAGCAGAATAAGCAAACGTAATTAAGCCAAAGCACCCAACTCAATCAAATTGGCCCCTAAAGTTATATTAGTTTGCTGCTTTTCTTAATCTTGCCAAGTTTGGTATTCGGATAAAGGGAATTCTTTTTAAATACTTTTTTCAGCCACAAGCGAATTAATACCTGCCAATAACCACCACCTACTTTCACTAATTTAAAAGAGGAAACCCCCATATCGGGTGTGCGGTTAATCCAGGAGATGGCTACTTCCTTTACATCGTAGCCCATTACCATGGGTAATAGCCCGGTTTCGGCATTAATGGCAAAGCCCGGTTGGGTCAGTTCCAAACTTTGCACAACTTCGCGGCGCATCAGCTTAAGATTATTCGTTAAATCCCGGAACTTGGTCCAGAGCATAATGCGGGCCAGCAGGTGAAAACCGCGGTTGGCGGCAATTTTTTGGAACGGATAGTTCAATAAAACGCTGTCGCGGGAGAAGCGGCTGCCAATAATTACGTCCCATTTCCAGGCGACAGCTTTATCAAAAAGGTCGCGCAATTCGGTTAATAAATGTTGGAAATCGCAATCCATCGAGAGCACGTACTGCCCGGTGGCAGCTTTGTAGCCATCCATAATGGCCCGGCCTACGCCGTTAGGTGGGGTGCGGTAAACGGGTTTAATTAACGGATACTTTTCCGCTAGTTGGCGGATTACTTCGCGGGTATTATCCTTACTATTATCATCCACCAACACAATTTCGTGCAGGTAATCGCCATAGAGAGTTAGTAGCTTGGTTACCAAAGGCGTTACGTTCATTTCTTCGTTGTGGCAAGGTACTACTACCGAAATGCGACCTCTCAGTTCTTCGTGTTCACATAAAGAAACTTCGTTACGCGGCACTTCCCGCGGCGGTTTTTGCGCATGGAGCAAAATATTGCCCGCTAAGGTGCGCACATAAGGCATATTCTCGAGTAAGATAGAAAGGTTCTGCAACCACCAAACACCTCGGGAAGCCAAGGGCGCATACACAAAATCGTAGAACGTAGAAAATATCTTAATAAAGCCTAATTCCGATATTAATTCGTATAGCTCGGAGCGGTTTAGAAGCCGCCGGTTATCTGTTTTTCCAAACAAACGGGTAAATACCTTTTTGGTGCGTAGAAATAAATTCCAGGGGTTGCTTTCATAAAAAATTATTTGTCCGCCCGGCTTTAATAGCTTATACACGTGCTGCAAGGCCCAGGCGCAGTTATTCTTATCCAGAATATCCATTGCCACCACAAAGTCGAACTCCCGGCCCTCCAGTTGACCCGGCAAAGAAGAAAGATTCAGAAATTCTACGGAGGCTTCCGGCTCTTCTAAAGCGGGCACTTTATCCAAGAAAGTAACGGCAGTAATGGGGTTTTCTCCCCGCGATACTGTAGAAAGTTCCTGGGTAAATAAACCATCGCCGCAACCTAATTCCAGTATGGTTTGGCCGGGCAGCAGGTGCACTAAATGACGAAAGGTTTGCGCCCGCCACCGCAGCCGGTCTAAAATGATCGGATCACGTTTTTGCCAGTAGGTATCTCTAAGTTGCTCCCGCTGACCAAGAACTTGAATTGATTCTGATTTTTTTTCTGCCACTAACATTGAGAAAAATTACATTTGAGCAGATTGCCCATCGAATTTAAATAAAATATTTAATAAAATTAAGACAAAAAGTAATCTAACCAAGAATTTATTTAACAATTTTAGGTTGCTCAAACCGGAATACATTAGCTATAAAGCTATTATACTTGTCCTCCAGCTAAACTCCCGTATTTTCCGGTTAAAAGAGATAAGAACTAAAACAAGTCTGGAGACAGAGATATATTTATAATTTCTCCGTCTCCAGAACTTTGTTACTAAACCAGCTTTGTTTCCAGAGACGAAGCATTATGCGAATCTATCCGCTGTGCCATGCTGTCATGAATCTGAACTAATATATCTTGCAAATTATACTTCCACGTCCAGTCCGGGTAGTGTTGTTTAAATTTGGAAACATCACTAATATACCAGATGTGATCGCCAATCCGATTGTTCTCGGAATAGGAGAAATTCATTTTCTTGCCGGTAATTTCCTCGCTAATAGTTATTGCTTCTTGCATCGAGCAATTGGAGTGACGCCCGCCGCCAGCGTTGTATACTTCTCCCTGGCGGGGATTCTGATAAAAATGCCAGAACATGTTCACCAAGTCATAACTATGAATATTGTCCCGCACTTGTTTGCCTTTGTACCCAAAAACGGTGTAATGGTCGCCGGTGATGGCGCACTTCATCAGGTAAGAAAGAAAGCCGTGGAGTTGGGTGCCAGAATGATTAGGCCCGGTTAAACAGCCGCCCCGGAAAACACCTACGTTCATGCCAAAATACCGGCCATACTCCTGGGCAGCCACATCGCCGGCCAGTTTGGACGCCCCAAAGAGCGAATGCTTCGTATGATCTACACTTAGATACTCATCAATGCCGTGCTCAAAGTACGCATGATTGGAGTCGATTTCCCAACGGGTTTCCAACTCAACCAAGGGTAGGTAATTGGGATTATCACCGTATACTTTGTTTGTAGAAGTCAGAATGAAAACCGCCTCCGGACAATTAAGGCGCGTTAACTCCAGCAAATTAATGGTACCATTCGCATTTATGGTAAAATCCGTTAGGGGTTCTTTGGCGGCCCAATCATGACTAGGCTGGGCAGCAGTATGAACCACTAATTTTATATCCTGATTATACTGCTTAAATACGTTTTCCAGAGCCGTATAATCTCTAATGTCGATGGCATAATGCTTGTAGTTCGGAATTTTTTCCTCCAACATATTTTTGCTCCATTCAGTTGAAGCTTCGGAGCCAAACAGAACTTGCCGGTAATTGTTATCAATCCCAACTACTAAATCAAACTTAGCCGCAAAAAACGTTACTGCCTCACTCCCGATTAAACCAGCCGAACCGGTAATAACAACTACTTTCATTTATTAAATATTTATTAGTTCTTCAAATGGAAAAAAAATCTAATGCTGATGCTATTGGAATAGTAGAATGATATAATTTTATATTTTTATTAGAACTTGTCTGGAACTTAAAATGGTTCTAGTAGTGAATTGTGATTTATATAATAACTAGTTGCTTTACAATACCTTTTGTAAAGATATAATAACTATATAAGGATTTCAAAATATTTACATAATATATTTTTAAAGGATTGATATAATGTAAATATTAACAAATTATTAAAGTTTCAGGTTATCTAAATGTTATCAATTTGTTTGTGTATCAGCTACAGCTATGTTCTTTTTCTAAAACGCGCGGCCTGTCCCTAGAAACTACCCTATTATAATATTTATTAGACATACTTACGAATATAGATCCGGAGTTAGATTTTTAACTTCAAAGTTTTTAGGAATATAGTTTAATTAAAAAATTATCTATTAGGTATAAATTTAAAGTTATAGCATTAAAGTATTAAGAACAACAATTCATTTTAAACGTCATTCTTAATATTTTATTTGGGACTAAACAGCTTTTAGATTAGCTGCTATAATACTTATCTCTGATTTTATTTTTAGAACTACTGAAAACGAATCCAGTTCCGGCCATTAGCAACGCTTACCAAGTCGTAGCTCGTTTCGCCGGTTTGGTAAACATAATAGCCGTTGGTATTCAAAAATTGGGTTCGGACGGCGGTAATGGTGGTCAGGTGCAGTTCTGGTGGGGCAGTACCAAAATTGCCGACATGGCCATAAAAAGTCATTTTACCATCCGTGCCTAACCGAGTTGAAAAAGCCGGCCCGTAAATCTTACTTTCATTATTCGTTTCGTAAAGAAACAACAACGCATCGTATCCGCTGCCGTAACCTGGGTAGTAATAAACTCCTTCGAAGCCCGGAATGGAAGATAGATTATGGGCATCGGTTTTGCCCGCCATGGTAAAGCCGGTAGCACTGTAGTAATAAGTGCCCGCGTTATACATACGCGTAGCTGCATCCGGATCAATGACAAGGGGCGTAGTTACATTGGCCGTGGTTCCGGTGGTAGTGCTAGTAGTTAAGGTAATCCGTTTGGCAGCGACATCTATATTTATATCGTGAAACTCGGTTGCCCGCAGCGCGCCATCAACAAAAGGTTGTTCCAGAATAAGACCCGTAGCAGAAGCCGCATATTTAGTGGTAAATTGTTTAAACCCGTTTTCATTGTAATAAAAGCTGATGCTCTGCACCTCGGGATTAAGGGTAAACTGGTATTGTTTGCCGCCCAGCGTGAGAACATTATAGTAATACGTAAACTCCGAAATTTTCTGTAAAGCATTATTGGTAGCGTAGGCTTTGGCTACGTTAGCGCTGGCATTGGGTTCTTTGGCTCTAACCAGGGTCATGTTGCTGCCGTTTAAGTTACCTTTCAACTTAATGGTATCCTCGCTGGCCGATAAAATAGAAAATTCAAAATCCGAGGAAAAACCGGCGCCCTGCGTTCCGCCCAGCACTTCCGGATCGGGATCAGCAAGTTGGTGCAAATAAGTATATGTATCGAAATAAAGCGAAGGCAGCTGGGTTGCTTTTAACCGGTAAGAGCTTTCCATGGGGGTGGTAGCCGTGCTGGTATTTATATCGGCATAGGTCGTTACGCGGTTATTATCGGTAAATTTAAAATGGAAAGTAGCTCCGCCACCATCTTTCGGAAACAAATAAGCATCCCAACCGTTGGCGGCGCCTACTAATTTCTGCTGGTAACTGCTTAATGCGGCCGAAAGGCGGGCATCCGGTAATTCTTCCAGTTCCAGTTCTTCTTTGTTTGTACAAGCTGCTCCTATGGTTAGCAGCAGAATATAGCGTAAAATCTTCTTCATTTTATTTTTCTTTCCGGAGAAAGTAATTATTGGGTAATCTCGGCTATTCCTTTTTGCGTTTCGGCTTGTAGCGCTCTAAAATCAATGTTGTAGGCATCGTGGAAGTAGGCTACTACCATTGCTTCTTTTTGCCGTAAAATGCTGGCCGCTTTGCCCGGATTTGCTGTTACGATTTCGTTAAAGGCCGCTTGCCCTTCTACCAGCAAGAAAGAAATTGTTTCTACAAAATCTTCGTCGGCCGAGGCCTTGGCATAATCCGTTACCAAACCTTGGGTATTGGCCGCGGCAATGCTGCTATTGTACCAGGTAGCCGTATACCATTCCGGGTTTAACTGCTTAAATTCGCGTTGATACAAAATGTTTTGGTGTAAAATGTGCGCAAATTCGTGGTGAATGGTGTGCAGCATGCGTTTTACTTCTTCCTTATCTTTCTTATCGAAATTATTAATGACCAACAGCGTTATTTTTTTACCGCCTTCCGCTTGCCCCAACGTAATAGTACCATCGCTGTTGTACTCGGCACTACCTACCAAGACAAATTGCCGCGGCGAAAACTTTCTCAGAAAATTTTTACCAATAACCTTTTCGTACGGGTTCATCCAGATTTTTAACACCGCATCTAAAGCGGGCATGACCTTGTTTTCTACTACGGGCGTCAGGTTTTTATTGAAGTTTATCTCGTATGGATCCCACTTGTATTTAACTTCAATGTTGTAAGGATCGGTAAAATTAGTGGTGATATAATTGTCTATTTCCCCTTTGGTCCAGGTATCACCTCCTAAGCCTAAAATAGGAGTATCGGGTAACGTTTCTTCTTCGGAACAGGCCGCTAATAAAAAGATATAAAAGAGGCCAGCGGTAAATTTGATAAAGTTGTTTTTCATTTTGAGTTAAATACAGGAATAAACATTAACGCGGATTAAGAGCAATCCCAGATAAACTTGCCTCCTGCGGTATCTGAAATACTCGGCGGGGATCATCCGGAGCCAGCGTAATAGTAGTTTTATTATCGGCGGTGGTGTGTACTACCGGAATTTTGTAGCGCATCAAATCAAACCAGCGGAGGCCTTCAAAAATAAACTCTACCCGCTTAAAATCCAGAATGGTTAAGAGAAGCCCGTTTTGGAGGGAACTAATGCGGTAGAAATTACGAATTTTGGCAGCTGTAATAGTTAAAGTGTTAGGGTTGTATACTGGTTCCTCATCGTTCACAATCATGCGGGTGCTGGCATAATCGTTTAAATCTTTTAAAGCCGCTGTATTATTGCCGAGTAAGGTATTGGCTTCGGCCCGGTTAAATAAGACTTCTTCGGCGGTAAACAAGGGAATGATATTGTAAGCATCGCCAAAATTAGCATTCGGGCTTTCCCGCACAAAATGCTCCCGGAATTTGGGCATATTAAGCGATAAATTTTGGCCGTACAATTGTTGGCCCCACTGTCCGCCCGATACGTTTTGACTAAAAATAGTTTCGTATAAAACATCGAAGGTAAAACCATACCGGTAAGAAGGAAAAGACCGGCCCCAGATAGATTTTGTTTCGGCTAATAATATATTCGCTGGATTAGTAGCTTGGGTGTAGTCGGCCTCGCGGTTCAGGTATTCCATAGACCGGTACGCCGGTGAATTAATCGGGCGGAGGTTGGGCAGAATATTACTCCCGGCAAACACCTGATTGGCATGATCCACTACCTGCTGGTATTCTCTTTTAAATAAGTAAAGCCGGCTGGCAAACGCGTGGGCCGCGGAGGTGGTAAAATGATATTTAGGTACGGTGTACTGGCTGTTATCCAGCAGCGGCAAGCCGGTAGTTAAGTCCTTTTCTATTTGTTCGTATACATACGCCACGGTTTTGCGTTCGTACTGCTGTATAACCACGTTTTCCGGTTCGGTTACATAAGGAATGCCGGGGTCGGTGGCAGCTGTGGCGGGGTCGTACATCTTTGAAAATAACGACACCAGCATAAAATGGGCGTACGCCCGAGCCACCAAAGCTTCGCCTTTCTGGGCACTGTAGGCCTGCGGGTCGGGGGCATTATTTATAATTTGCAAGGCTTGGTTAGCCGCCGCAATGGCTTTGTAACAGGCATTCCAGTAAAAATCCGGAGTATCTTCTTCTCGGCCCCGCACATCTTCAAAATACCACGGGTCGCGGTTTTCAGGTTCGCCGCCACCTGCTGCACCTCCTTTGTCATCGGCATTATCCGACATGGCTTCGGTAAACGTAATATAATTGGCCTGCGGATAAGCCGTAACCAGTAATTCGGCAACATCTTCCACCGAATCCAAGGTAGCTCGCTGATCGGGCGCCTGCTCCAGGTATTTCTCGCAACTACTGGCGGCAAAACCAAACAGCAGCAAAAATATATAGTTAAGTTTTTTATTCATTTTTAAGGCTGATTATCAAATACCCACTTTTAAGGATAAAGTAAATTGTCGGGGAACCGGCAAGGCCACCCCGCCCGTGCTAAAGAATTCCGGGTCCTGGCCGTTTAGTTTTTTATCGGCGTAAATGAGCCAGATGTTATTCGCCACTAAGTTCAAAGACATATTTCTCAGATAAAAGCGGCTGGCGAATGTAGTAGGTAAGTTATACCCCACTGATACTTGTTTAAGGCGCACAAACTCGCCGTTGGCTACCCTTTCGGTGGAATAATTGTAAGCATTATAAGGATAAGCGCCATTTAACCCCGACTGATTCCGGGATTCGATGATGGAAGGCGTGCCGTCGTCGCTAGGAAACAGAAAACGGGTAAGAAAATCATGGGTCATGGCATCCAAATCGGTGTAAGTATTTTTATAAACCGGGTTGAGCCGAATCTTATTGCCAGCGCTGTAAGTAAGCAGGGCCGAAGCGGTAAAGTTTTTAAAATTAAATGCATTGTAAAAACCGCCGTTAATGGTAGGGTCTACCGGACCTTCGTATTTTAAATAATCGGTTACGTTACTTTGTAAGTAAACATTATTGCCCGCCTCCCCATCTTCGTCGATGAAAATAGGAGAGCCGGTTTCGGTATTTAGTTTATCAAAGTCGATAGAAAATAAACCCCGGTAAGAGTAACCTTGTTTGGGACCGCCGTTCGCACCCACTAAATCCCAGATCATGGGTTCACTTTTGAGATTGGTAATAGTGCCTTTGTTGTAGCCAAAGGTTAATTGCGTGCGCCACCCGTAATTTTTTTCCTGAATAATGCTGGCGCCCAAGGTTCCTTCAATACCCCGCGATTCCATATCGGCGTAATTGGCAATTTTAACGGCTTCCCCCCCAATACCGGAAGTCCGGATGGGGCCAATCAAGTCAAAACCATCCCGGTTATAAGCATCTACGGTGGCGGTTAATTTATTCTGAAACAAGCCAATGTTCAGACCCACATTAGTTTCGTATTGTTTTTCCCAAGTTAGTTCGGAGTTTTCGAGGTATTGGATACCAATCCCTGATTCTACTTCGGTTAAATAAGGCCGTAGGGTGCTGCCGCTTTGTAAAACCAGGCTGGAGTTGGTAGCGTTGCCCATGCTGGCCGTAAGTCCGTAAGTTGCCCGCACTGTTAACTGGCTAATAACCGGTATATTTTTCATGAAACCTTCTTCATCGGCATTCCAGGAAGAGCTGATGTTCCACGTGGGCAACCAGCGGGCACTGCGGGCCTCGCCGAGCAAATTAGAACCGTCGTACCGCACGGTGCCGTTTAACTGGTATTTGCCGGCATACGAGTAAGCCGCGTTGCTGGCGAAAGCCAAGTACCGGTCGAAGCCCATGTTCATGGAATAATAATTAAAGTTACCTTCTACGGCTTGTTTTATCGCGTTCGGATCAATAAAAGGGATGCCACCTTTATCGTACTGGTAGCCGTAGCCGGTAAACTGTTTATTCGTGCGGTCGATGTAGCGCAACTCTTGCGAACCGAATAACCGCAAGGTATGCACCTCATTAAAGTTTAGATTATAATCAAGGCTGTTGCGCAAGTAATAACTTTTGAGAAAATCATCGTTGGTGATGTAAAAACCACCGGCGGGTAATACCGAAACTGCTTCGGCATCCGGATCTTCGGGGCTGGTGTATAGGAACCGATTAGCCGCGCGGATGGTGGCATTATCAGCCGCCCGGTAAGCTTGCGGCATATTGGAGTTTTCGTGAATTTTGTGTTCCTGCCCTGTTTTGGCGTAGCGGTAAGCCCCATCGAACGCATATTTCAGGTTGCGCAATATGTTGTACCGGAATTCGCCCTGCACTTTTAAATCAACCAGGTTCAAATCCAAGGTGTTGGTTTCCAGTTCGTGCAAAATATTAAAAGGAGCAAAGTTCATCCGGAAAAATTCCCGGTTACCGTTTTCGTCGTAAGGCGTTAAGACCCGGCTGGTATTTAAAGCGTAGCTGAACGGATTAATATCAAAATCGCGGGAGAATTCGCCGGTTACCGGGTTGCTGTTCCGGCCCAGGGAGCCGGGAGCCTGCTGGTCGCGGATGGAACCTTGAGTAATTAACCCAATCTGGACTTTATCCGAGATATTAAAATTGGCCCGCACGTTACCCGTGAAACGTTGCACCCCGTTACCTAAACTCCAGCCATTATCCTGCAAATAACTCGTAGAATAATACATCTGGGTTTTCTCGGTGCCGGACGATAAACTCAACGAATGCTCCTGCTGAAACGAGTTCCGGAATAAAACATCAAACCAATCGGTATTGGCCCGGGCGTACTTATTTAAAAACTCAGCCCGCGCTTCCGGCGAATTATACAAACCAGGCGTTTCGGAACCGTTGGCATAATCCAACTGATTATACATTTTCAGGTAAACGCCACCGTTAGCCCGGTTTACGACATCGCCGTAATTAAGCCAACCGGTTCGTTCCATATTGGCATAAACCGACATTTGGTCGTAGGAATTCAGGATATCGAAATTGCGGTAAGAGGGTTTTAAATAAGAAGAAAAGTTTCCGGTATACGAGATGGTGGGTTGGCCTACTTTTCCTTTTTTGGTGGTAATTAAAATAACGCCGTTCATGGCCCGTGCCCCGTACAAAGAAGTAGCAGAAGCATCTTTTAATATCTGGAAACTTTCGATATCATCGGGATTTAAACCAGCTACGGAGGAGCCCAGTAAAGTAGATGGATCGCCGGTAGATAACTGCTCATTCGAAATATTTACGACATCTTCCAGAATAATGCCGTCTACTACCCAAAGCGGTTTGTTATCGCCGGTAATGGAGGTAGCGCCCCGCACCCGGATTTTAGGTGCGGCCCCAAACGTACCCGAAACATTTTGTACCGACACTCCGGCTACCCGGCCTTCGAGCATCCGGCTTACATCCGTAATACCTTCCCGTTTGGCATCCGATCCGCTTAAAGTAGTAGCAGCACCGGTAAATAATTTTTTATCTACTTCCTGGTAACCCGTTACAATTACTTCTTTCAGGAAATTCTCGTCAAGGGTTAAATTTACGGTTAGGGAAGTGCGGCCGCCAACCGGTACTTCCTGGGTTTTGTACCCGATCATGGATAAAATTAAAACGGCATTGTCGGGCACGGTTAGTTGAAAATTACCATTTACATCGGTGGCGGTACCGTTATTGGTGCCCTTTTGCAGTACGGTTACGCCCGCCATATTCTCAACACCCGCACCATTATTACCAGGCGCCCGCACGGTGCCACTTACCACAATATCCGCTAAAATGGGAGGGTTTAATTTTTTTTCTGATGCTTCTGCGGCGCTGGTTGAGAAACTTACGGCGAAAAGCAACAGTAGTAAAATAAAGGCAAAGCTTGGATTTATCTTCGGGTAGAAGGTTTTAGTCATAAAAAATATTAAGTATTCGTTTTATCTCATTAAATTTTGAATCAAAACGATTAAAATTAATGAAAATTATCCTGATTTCTAAGTGGATACTTTTTATTTAATAGGTTGATGAATAAAGAAATTTAGAAAAATAAATAAGATAATCTGGTATTGTGCGGTGATAAATAAAAAGAGTTACAGTTAAATACTGATAGGTACAAGTAAAAAGTTATTGAAAGAATAAGAGGAAGTAGAAATAAGGAAATTGGTTATAATAATTGTTAAGGAAACATTATGGGCATTTTGTCAATTTCCAACGAAGAAATTGAAGTTTAGAAATAAGATTATAAGTACTTATCCGGGGTATAGATTAGAATGGATTGGAGTGTCTACAAAAGGAGGGATCAGTAATTGAAATGCAGATTTGGAATATATTTCCGTAGAAAATAATCTGAATGAAGGTAAAAAAGAAGAGCTACCTGGTGGGTAGCTCTTCTTCTATTTAATTTTTAAACTCAATTTTTCTAACGTCTTGTTCTTTGATTTTAAAATAATTACTTACTTCATCATAGTTCTTAAAGTTGATCGGATATTTACTTAAATCCACTTTTACTTTTGTGCCGTCGGTTCTTAATTTATATTCGGCGGGAATTACAACAATTCTAAATATTTGGTCAGTGGTATAATCCGCTTCAAGCGTACTTAAGTCAAATTGCCCTTGTATATAAATACCTAATTCAAACGGGGTATGTATAAAACCATATTGAAACATACCTGCAGTAAGGAAATAAGTAGCGGGTAACTGTTCCCAAACGGGTACTACTTCACCATTATCATCTTCGAAAGCACTATAAAGTCGATAAACTAATATAGCGTCAGATTCATTTACCTCCATCTCCATATCTTCGAAATTTATACCTAATTGCCAGTCATCAGCTGCAGTAAAATTCCAACCAGTAATGTTATAAGTAGTGGGCGTAGGTGCTGGGGTTCCAGCTGGCCCTGCCGGTCCCGTTGGCCCGGCAGCGCCGGTTTCGCCTTGTGGTCCTACTTCGCCTTCCGGTCCTTCACAGGCCTGCACAAATGCAATTGCAAAAAAGAGCAATATAAATTGTAGTAATCTTTTCATGGTAAAAGGTTTGTGTTTGAAAGTTGTTTAATAAATGTGAAATAGTAAAAGGTACGAATTAGGGTTAGAATTAGATCTTATAATAGTTATGTTGTAGGTATTTAAATCTAAGATTAGATATGCGAGTGGGAAAATTATTGCTTCTTATCATAATTACCCCGTGAATTTTGCTTCAATTTAAAGAAAAAACGATTAAGTAGGAGAAAGCTTATAAAATAAGTAATAATTATTACAAGAATAAGTTTTTATTTTCTAACTGGTTTTATTTAAACCGGCAATTTTTTAATTAATAGTTTTAAACTAGAGTACTCCTAAAAGCTGAAAGGTGCTTATGAAATATTTTCAATTTTAAAGGAATATTAGTGCAAATTTACTTTGAGCCCGAGTAATGATTGGTAGTTATATATATCAATTATTACTTCTGTTAAAAATCTAAATTAGAGGCAGACAAATTGCTTTATAAATTAAAATAAGACGTAAAACTTTCCTCAATGCATAATCTGTACGTTAAACGCCTTTCTATAAATATTTATTTAATGCATTTATATTCATTATCAAAATTATATAAACTTTAAGAGTTTGTTGGTAAATAATAACTCCAAAGCAGTTATTATTTACTTAATAAAAGCAGATTTTATGCTGAAACAAATATTATTTACGCAGATTGTACCACATTCTAGAACCGAATTCGTTATAAGTATCTGCTACCGAAAATTAATAGCTTATTAAATGCGTATTTCAGTAAATAGCCGAATTCTACTAGTTGTTTTTTCTTTATTAATATTTTTTTGCGGAGTTTTTTTACTAGCCGAAAAACAAGAAAAATATAAGCCAGGTACCGCCAAGAAAGACCTCCGGGCAGCAGCTTTGGCCATGAAAAAAGTGCGGAAACAAATTAAGTCCGCCATTTCCAGCCCCGAAGATCCGCAGGCTCGGTTTCAGTACGAATTTGAACGTTTGCGCAACCCGTATACCGGCAAAATACCAGAAAATATCCGGCAAAAAGAATTAGCGTTTTCGGCTACGTTGCCCATTGCCGAAGCCCGCTCTTTTACGGCGCGGGGAAAGAATGCCCGAGGCCAGGCCGAAGATTGGACCCGGCGCGGCCCGTTTAATTTGGGTGGCCGTACCCGGGCTTTGGCCATTGATGTAGCTAATGAAGATATTATTCTGGCTGGTGGTGTATCCGGGGGGATGTGGCGCTCTACCGATAACGGAACTTCCTGGACCAAAACCACTGATCCGAATCTGCTGCAAAGCGTAACTACCGTAGATCAGGATAAACGCACCGGTAAAACCAATACCTGGTATTATGGTACCGGCGAATTGGTAGGTGGTTCGGCCTCGGCCGTGGGTGCTTTATACCGGGGCAACGGTATTTACAAATCAACCGACAATGGTGCTTCCTGGCGCGTGTTGCCCACTACCGTTACTTCCGATTTAACTTCTTTCAATAACGTTTTTCAGTGGGTATGGCGGGTGGCTACCAATCCCGCTAGTGCGAACCAGGATCAGGTATTTGCCGCTA
>Ga0210040_10003715_pt1 | contig 20459 bp, 12 predicted proteins | sample CryGeyCG12114_NA_FD_185462 | JGI IMG/M metagenome (GOLD analysis project Ga0210040, IMG submission 185462) | Groundwater microbial communities from aquifer - Crystal Geyser CG19_WC_8/21/14_NA (SPAdes) (version 2) | ecosystem: Environmental > Aquatic > Deep subsurface > Groundwater | place: USA... | reverse complement strand
ACCTTATCCAACTACAGAAGCTAACTTAAACGTTACAAATTACAAAGCTGCAGCTGCTGCCATTGGAGGCGATGAAGTTACAACCAAGGTATTCTGGGATAAGTTTTAATTACTAGTTCCAACTACCTCTTAATTCAAAAAGGCTGCCTTTCGGCAGCCTTTTATGTTGTACACTATTATAACAGGTAAGCACTATACCAGATTAATTTATCGTGTATTCCGGCAAACAATGAATTTTAATTAATACGATCCATAAAAGCCAAATATGCATTGCTTTTTTGTCGTTCTGGTGGCTTTTATGAGAAGGTAGCCTAGTATTACTATTTATCTTTAAACTTTGGGAGCGTGCTATTGAATACATCTATTCATTACAAGTCCCGAACAGATACAATAACCTGATCCGAAATAGAATGCTGGATTAACTGCAGTATTTTTTTACTTACCTCTTCCGGAGACTGCAAATTTCCTTCTTTTTTCAGATCCTGAAATCGCTCCAACTCGCTAAACTGTTCTTCTTCCACTTCCCTTATTTGCTCCTGCATGGCCGTATCTACTACACCCGGCGATAAGGCGTAAACTTTTATACCGGATTTTAAAATATCCTGCTCCTTCTGGCAAGTCACTGATATCATATCCAAAGCCGCTTTAGAAGCGCAATAAGCCGACCAGCCATCTACCGCCCGCTGACCAGCCCCGGAACTGATATTAATGATTATTTTGGGGCAGTTTTGTTCGTTATAAGCACTGATGAAAGTATTCATCAGCATAGCAGGGGCAATAACGTTTACATCGAAAACAAACTCAAAATTATCGGTATTCTGGCTACCTAAATAAGCTACTTCCCCTAAAACGCCGGCATTATTGATTAACACTATTTTTTCCGGATTATCCAGGATCGGAAAAACCTTATACATGTTATTCCGCAGCGCTGTTATATCGGAAAGATCGGCGGGCTGGTGATGGTAGCGTTCGTGCTCAATAGAAACGTTCCGGGAAATCCCATAAACAACTGTATTGCTATCCTGTAAGGCTGCTTCAGCGATAGCTTTGCCTATGCCTTTGCTGGTGCCGGTAATAAAATAGTAGTGCATGGTACAGAGTTGAATGATATTTTTGTATCATGTACGTCCTTTTAAAAGTAAACAGCGATAATATTTATGAATAACTTTTTCAGTTATAACTAAATAATTTTGGCAGTGAATAAGCCGAATACAAAACATTAACTATTTCTGCCAATATTAGCGAGAAATCATCTTTAACTTTTCCTTTTTATTAACTGTGCTAAAATAATAAGATTCAAATATCACTAATTCACTTACCAAGTAAAACTTACCTGTACCAACATAAAAAAAGCACCTTATTGTAGTAAGGTGCTTTCAATAACAAACTTAATTTTTATTAATAACCAGTAGTTTGCTGGCTTGCCATACTTGCATTAGCATCAATTTCTACCTGCGGAATTGGCCATACCCATTCACGGGCGGTAGGGTCTAAGGTAAGCACGGTCGAACCTAAGACAACATCGGGCCGCGTTAAAGTACGGGTTGTTCTTTTTAAGTCGAACCAACGGTGGCCTTCCCCAAATAATTCTTTGCGACGCTCCAGGGCAATGGCGTTCAGCAAATCCTGACCGGATAGGGTTACGTTCGTATAATTATTAATGCGGGCGGCCCGTAGTGCATTTAAATCCGCTAATCCCATTGCTTCTTTACCAGCTTGTGCGCTGGCTTCGGCCCGGATTAAGTACATTTCGCCGGTTCTTAAAACTTTCCAGTTTACCACATTATCCAATGCACCGTTACGACCTATAAATTTACTTACAATAGTTCTGGTTATAGGTGAGCCATTGGTACCAATCACCTCAGGCAAACCGGGATAGATAGTACGCGGCGGACTAACATTACCGGATTGGCGAAGGCCAATATAAGCCGGAAACCGAACATCGTTTACCTGATCGTAGGCCGCAACCAGGGGTGCAGCAGGCCGAAAACGATTTCGGTTGGAAGATGCTACATGAACTCCACCCGACGGAGTACCTTCGCCGGCGCTGAAACTAACCGCCCATATTACTTCTTCGGCGGTTGCATCGGTCCAGATTCCGGGAAATGCGTTTATAGAAACAAGGGGCCGGGCGTCGATTACCATAGTTGAATAGCTTTCAGCAGCCGCATAATCCTTGGCATACAAACTTACCCGCGCTAGCAAAGCTTGCACTGCTAATTGGTCGATGTAGGCTCTGTTATTAGCTGAATTTAAGGATATGCCATCTAATAAAGTTTCTGCATCCTGCAAATCTTTTAAAATGTTATCATAAGTTTCTTTTACAGTTAACCGACTTGGCATTGCTTCCGGATCAGGGGTTGTTCTATAAGGAATTCCTAACTTAGATGAATTGCGATCAAAATCTTCACCCCAATACCTTAATACATCAAAATGTGCCATACCCCTGATAGCCAAAGCCTGCCCTTTAATTTCATTAACCCGTTCTGCATCAATTTCTGCGAATTGATCAATATTATTAAGCACAACATTAGCCTGGTTGATAACGTAGTAAGCGGCTTGCCAGGCAATTTCAATGTCTGAATCGTCGGCAGCGTAAACAAAATTAGTTTGAGCTTGCCAGTTGGCTAAGTCCTCACCGGTTTGCACCAAATTATCACTCATCATATCCGGTAAAGTAGACCAGGAACCAGTAGTCTGACCACCGCTGCCATAGTACCCGGTTTGGCGAAATAGTGCATAGGCTCCGGTTAAAGCATATTGGTACTCATCCAGGTTTTTAAAAAGTTGGGTGCCTTCAATGGCAAATTCTGGTTCTACGTCTATTACCTTCTCACAGGAAGACAGGACAAGTGCAAAACTTAAACTTATGCCTATAGATAGTTTGTTGAATTTCATCCTTAAAATTTTATATATGCTATAATCCAATATTTAACCCAAAAGTAACTGTGCGTAAAGCCGGGTATTGCGCTCCCTGTAAAGTCCCCTCCGCAATTTCAGGATCATAACCTCTGAAATCGGTCCAGGTTTTTAGGTTTTGGCCTTGCGCAAATACTCTGACGGTATTTAATTTAATAGCACCGGTCCAACTTTTTGGTAAAGTATAAGACACATTCACATTACGTAACCGTAAAAAATCACCATCTTCTACAAAACGGGTAGTTTCGGTCCGGAAAGTGGCATTCGGATTAGGGATCTGGGTAACATCGCCCGGATTCTGCCACTGCGTTAACAATTCAGCCGATAAATTGTCCCATAAATAAGCCGGGTCCTCTATATTAGCGCGGTCGTTGTTAAAGATTTTATTTCCTTTCACGAAGCTAAAGAAAGCACTTACTTCAAAGCCCTTAAAGTTGAGAGAGGAACCAAATCCGCCGAAAAACGGCGTTTCGATGGAACCCACAATAACCCGGTCGCTGGGATCATATACTTCCGTGATTTCGCCTTCTTTGGTTAGGTACTGCGGATTTCCATTATCCGGATTTACACCGGCATACCGAACTACATACAATGAATTCATGGTTTCGCCTACGCGATTGATGTATATGCCTTGAATATTATCTTCTCCTCCCACCAGCTTTTTAATTTTGTTTTTATTATGAGTAAGGCTAAAAGTAGCATTCCAGGTAAAAGCGGGAGTTTTAACCAGGTCGCCATCTAATGAAAGCTCTACCCCTCTATTTTGTAATTCGCCAATGTTAGATATAATATCCGAGTAGCCGGAAGTTCTGGAAAGCTGACGGTTTAAGAATAAGTCGGTGGTAAGGGCATTATAAAATTCAACGGTAGATCTTAAGCGGCCATTCAGGGTTGCTAGTTCTATCCCGGTATTAAAAATAGTTCTTCTTTCCCACTGCAATTCCGGGTTAGCCAGTTGGGTTTGGATTAAACCACTTACCCCATTATACACACCCCGCGTATATAATTCCCGGGAGGCAAAATCCAGGGAAGTAAAAATATCATTCTGACCAGCATCTTGACTTACCAGAGCCTGGTTGCCCGACGAACCATAGCTAATTTTAAATTTCAGTAAGTCGAAGATATTATCTAATCCCTCCATGAATCCTTCGTCCGATACAATCCAGCTTAAACCTACCGATCCAAAATTGGCAAAGCGTCTATCGGCACCAAAACGGGAAGATCCGTCGCGGCGGGCACTCAGACTAAGAAAGTATCGCTCTCTAAAGCCATAATTGATGTTTGTAAAATAAGAAAGCAAGGCATTTTCGCTGCCGCCCCCCCGCACAGCCGGAATAAAGCCATTGGTGGTAGTACCGGGAGTAATACCCGCTTCGTTTTGGAAAGCCCCTCCTAAACCATAACCTGTAAAACCAAAGTTTCTTCTTTTGCCGTGTACCACCTCGTTAAACAAACCTATGGTTAGGGTATGTTCCGTACCTATTTCTCTTGTGTAGGAAGCAGAGGTGGTACCGGTATACCTGAAATTTCTCTCGAAACCACGACCGAAACTACCTGACCCGCCTACCGAAGAACCACCGGAAGCCGTAGTAGGATCAACGAAAGCAGTAGATTCGTAAGAGGTAAAGTCACCACCCCAGTTAGTTCTTAAAGTTAAGCCTTTCAGAAAAGGAACCGTATACGCCACAAAAACATTACCTACTCCTTTTAACTGTTGTCTTACATTCGTATTCTCCAGCAATTCCTGTAAAGGATTTGGCTGACCGGAATAAATAGCGGTATAATTTCCTTCTTCGTCGTAAGGCGTTTCGTATGGATTTGCCCAGCGCACTGCATTTAAAGGCGTAGAAATACCCGTATTACTTTCACTGGTATTGGTAAATTCGGAGTAACCAAAAGTAGAATTTATGCCAAAATTAAAATTCCCGGCACTGGTTTCCACATTTGCCCGACCGGTATACCGTTTCAGACCAGTGTTTATAACGGTTCCGGTTTGATCAAAAACAGATCCGGACAAATAGTAAGTAGTCTTGTTTGCGCCACCTGAGGCACTTAAGGTATGATTTTGGGTATGTCCCGTCTGGAAAAACACATCCGCCCAATCGGTATTAATCGTTCTTAACCTAGCAACATCTTCATCCGTCCATTCATACGGATTTCCGTTCATCAGCTCATAATCCAGTTTCTCGTTCGAATTCATTACTCTAAGCGGGTTGGTCGGGGTAAAAGAAAAGCCGTATTGTCCGGTATAATTTAAACGGGTAGTACCGGCCAAACCTTTTTTAGAAGTAATAACCACCACCCCATTCGCCCCTCTGGAACCATACAATGAAGTGGAGGAGGCATCTTTTAAAATATTAAAAGAATCGAAATCGGCGGGATTAAGTGTGGAAAAATCAGTGGCCGTAATCTCAATACCATCTAAAATATACAGTGGCTGACTACCACCTAAAATAGATCCCCGGCCCCGAATGAGCACATTAGCCGCCGCTCCCGGTTGCCCCGATTGGGCCTGCACCAATATACCGGGAGATTTCCCTTGCAGCGCCTGATCAAATGAGCCGACGGGATATTGGCTAATTGTTTCGGCGTTAACAATAGCTACAGATCCGGTAACTTCGCGGCTATTTTGGGTGGTATAGCCGGTAACCACTACTTCTGATAATTGCCGGGCATCGGCGCCTAAAGTAACATTAAGCGTAGTCCGGTTTCCTACCGGTATTTCCTGGGTGGTCATGCCGATAAAACTAAAGACTAAAGCAGCATTGGTACCCGAAAGGGTTAATGAATAAGAGCCATCTACGCCGGTAGAAGTACCATTATTAGTACCTCTTTCTACTACCGAAACACCTGGCAAACCACTTCCATCATCGGTAGTTGTTACTTTACCCGTAATAGTTTGGCTTTGTGCTATTGTGCTACCAACGGTAATTATCCAAAGCACCAGCACAATAAGTAATTTTCTCTGCATAAGTTTTTGTTTGTTTGTGTTTGTAAAAAGAATGATATCAGGTAAAATTAATCTTACAATATTAATACATAAAAATTTAATTATACGATTGAAAACTTTAATCAAGTATAAATTTTTAAGCTATTTCTAAAATTTTATAGCAAATTAATAAATACACCTTTAAAAACAAACTGCTTAAATTAAAAACAATTAATATCATTGGACGTTGCCATTAATTTCAGAGGCACAATTAACAGAGCATTCTTAGATATGAATTGTCATTTGATATTATTACATAAAAAAAGGTAGCACCGCTGGATGCTACCTTTTTTATGCATTAAACAGTAGGTTACTTACAATATATACTGACTCAGATCCCGGTTCTTCACCATATCGGCCAGGCGCTCTTCTACCAGTTGGCTGGTAATCTGAATATGGGCATTAGCACCGATTTTATCCGGCACGTCGAACAATATATCGTTGAGTAAGCGGCTAACTACCGTATGTAAACGGCGGGCGCCGATATTTTCTACTTCACTGTTTACTTCAAAAGCAATTTCGGCAATTTTATGTAATGCTTCGTCATCAAACGATAACGCCACGTCTTCGGCTTGCAGTAAAGCTTCGTATTGCTTAGTTAAGGCATTTTTCGGGAATTTCAGGATTGCGTAAAAGTCTTCTTTGGTCAGGCTCTGCAGCTCTACCCGGATGGGGAAACGGCCTTGTAACTCCGGAATCAGGTCGGATGGTTTGGCTACGTGGAAAGCACCGGCGGCAATAAACAAAATATGATCGGTATTAATTACGCCGTATTTGGTATTAACGGAACTGCCTTCCACAATCGGTAACAAATCGCGCTGCACGCCTTCGCGGCTCACGTCCGGCCCACCCCCGCCTTTGTTGCTGGCGCTGGCTACTTTATCTATTTCGTCGATAAAAATAACGCCGGCATTTTCTGCTTTGCGAATTGCTTCTTCTTTTACCTCATCCATATCAATGAGTTTAACAGCTTCTTCTTCCAGTAAAAGTTTGCGGGCTTCGGCAATAGTAACTTTGCGCTTTTTGGTTTTCTTCGGCATCATGCCACTAATCATCTCCTGGATGTTCATCATGGAAGCTTCGTCGATACCTGGCCCCATAATACCCACGCCGGGATTAGAATTATGTTGAATGCGGATTTCTATTTTCCGGTCTTCTAATTCGCCATTCCGGATTTTAACCCGGAAGCGTTCGCGGGTGCGTTCATTTAGTTCCAGGTCGTTATCCGGCATATCCTGGCCATTGCCGGTATAGCCGGGCACCGGTTTGGTATTAGCATTTGGGTTATTAACCGGTGGTATTAAAGCATCCAGGATAATATCTTCGACGGCCTGAGCGGCCTGCACTTTCACTTCTTCTTTCTTGCGCAGTTTTACCATATTCACCGATTGTTCTACCAGGTCGCGCACCATGCTTTCTACATCGCGGCCCACATAACCTACCTCGGTAAATTTAGAGGCTTCTACTTTGGTAAAAGGCGCATCGGCAATACTGGCTAACCGGCGGGCAATTTCGGTTTTACCTACCCCGGTGGCTCCGATCATTAATATATTATTCGGTACTATTTCTTTTTGCATTTCCGGGGCGGCGTGCATCCGGCGCCAACGATTACGCAGGGCAATAGACACATTGCGTTTGGCATCGTGCTGCCCAATAATATATTTGTCTAATTCGGCTACAATCTGGGCCGGGGTGAGGTATTTATCTGATTCTAACATGACTTAATAAGGTGGCCAGCAACAGGCTGTCCTGGGTTTATGCCTAAATATTTAAGAATATATGTATAATGTATATTTTGCTACATACAACATGCCAAAAGTAAAACTGTCAGTTTTAGTTCGGTAGAAGTAATCTTGCGCTTTTAAACAATGCTAAATTTATTTTCAGTCGGACTTTCAGTCAGCTATTCTTAGTTTTTTTACTTTTAATAGATACGTATATAACAAGCGCCGTTAAATATAAAACAGCACTACCTGATAACTGCTGTTAGGCAAACGTGATCGTTCTACCTGTTTAAGAATCAATTCCTGTCATTCAAGAGGAAACTATTTACCAGACAGCCAAATAGTTTCCTTCTGAATGACAGGAATGGGCTTAGATTATAAAAAAACTAAAGTTCCTTCATGGCTGCGTAACATCATCTGATAAATGCCACTATCAGTTACTTATTTTCTTTCTTTTTGAAAAAGCGCTGCAAACTGCTGCTAAGGGTAAAGTAATTAGTAGCACCTGCGGCGTGATAAAAGGCCCGGGCATAATCCAACTGCAAGCCTTTAATGCGCAACATAGTACCAACCGAAAAGCCAGCCGTACCGGAAGCATTATCCAATCTTAACTCTTTTCGGCGCAAATGGTTATAACCTACCCGCAGGTTAAAGTTTTTACTTAAGATTACTTCCCCTCCAACCACGATATGACGGGCAATCTTATCGCCCAAACTCACCTTTTGGGCATTAGCATGCTGGCCGAAACCGGAACTTTGGGTTGTATCGTGATACACAATATCTAACTGCTGCAAATGATGCGCTGACAGGGAGAAACGAAAAGGCATGTGTTCCGGCTTATAGGTAAAGCCCAATTGCGCATCAAAAGGAAGGGGCTCCTTATTTTCACCCGAATACGTTTGTAACTGATAACCCAGGTTTTTAAAAGCCAGGGCTACGGTTAAATCTTTTTCCGGGTGCTTAAATATCCCACCCAAGTCGGTGGCTAAAGCCACGGCCTTGTATTCCGCAATCGACGAAACTACCAGTTTAACGGTAGCACCTAAGGTAAAATGATCCAGCGTAGTGGCATGGGTGAGCCCAACGGCATAATCTTGCACTGAAAATTTACCGGTTTCCAGCCCGGTTTCATCGCGCTGGATAAAACTGCCGTAGTTTACGTAAGAGATTCCTCCACCCCACAATCCGGCTTTTTTAGTATTGAAAGCATAAGTTAAATTACTTTGGTTCACATCGGCTAAAAAAGCGGTAAAGCCAAAAGCAACGTGCTGGTGCATATCGGCGTTTAACAGCGCCGGATTGGTTTGCAGGCTGCTCACCTCTTGTTCGGGAGCCGAAATATTAATGCCGCCCAACGCCGCTTCCTTCGCATTAACCGGTAATCCTAAAAATCGAAAGGTTTCTTTTCCGCCTACCTGCGCCCAACCGGGCAGACTCAAGAGCAGCAGAAAAGAAACCATTCTTATTTTAAGCATATACTACTTTACTTCATTACCCAAGCACTTAAGCCAAGTAAGAATCGGTGAGGGCTGGCGCTACCAAGGGTTCTACTACCATTAGTTGCAACGGATTATCTACTTTTTCCGGCAGCAACGCAAATTCCAGCACTTCATTTACTTTATCTACATAATGGATATTTAATCCTTTAATGTATTCGGTGGCTATTTCGGCAATGTCTTTTTTATTCTTTACACACAAAATAACATCGGTAATACCGGCGCGTTTGGCGGCTAATATTTTTTCTTTGATGCCACCCACCGGCAATACTTTGCCGCGTAAAGTTATTTCACCGGTCATGGCTAGACGCGCACGGACTTTACGCTGGGTAAACACCGAAGCAATAGATGTAAAAATGGCAATACCCGCCGAAGGCCCGTCTTTAGGCACCGCACCTTCGGGGAAGTGGATATGTAAATCGTACTGGTCGAACAAGCGGTAATCAATCTGCAGATCGGCGGCGTGGGCTTTCAGGTAAGAAACCGCCGTTACCGCCGATTCTTTCATGACATCGCCTAATTGGCCCGATAAAGTTAATTTACCTTTGCCCCGGCTTACCAGCGATTCCACAAACAAGATGTCGCCGCCTACCGATGTCCAGGCCAAGCCGGTTACCACGCCGGCCGTTTCGTTATCCTGGTACAGTTCTTTATCAAATATTTCGGGGCCCAGAATTTTTACCACATCAGCCGGCTCCAGCACTTTTTTAAATTCTTCTTCTAAGGCTTTGGACTTGGCAATATTCCGAACCACGGCGCCCAGTTTGCGTTCCAGGTTCCGCACACCCGATTCGCGGGTATAATCTTCTATTACCTTTTGGATAGCTGCCGGCGAAATACTCACGTCCTTTATATCTAAGCCGTGTTCTGTTTTCTGTTTCGGCACCAGGTGCTTTTTCGATATTTCTATTTTTTCCTCGATGGTATAACCGGTAATATCAATAATTTCCATACGATCGCGTAGGGCCGGATGAATGGTGTCCAGGGAGTTGGCAGTGGCAATAAATAAAACTTTGGATAAGTCGTATTCTACCTCCAGGTAATTATCTACGAAGGTACTGTTTTGCTCCGGGTCCAAGACTTCTAACAGCGCCGACGAAGGATCACCCCGGAAATCAGATCCAATTTTATCTATTTCGTCCAGCACTACAACCGGGTTTGAAGAACCAATCTTCTTAATATTACTGATAATTTTACCCGGCATGGCACCCACGTACGTTTTACGGTGCCCGCGGATTTCGGCTTCGTCGCGCACCCCACCTAAAGACATGCGGATATATTTACGCCCTAAGGATGTTGCTACCGAACGGCCCAGAGAAGTTTTACCTACGCCCGGCGGCCCGTACAAACATAAAATAGGCGCTTTCATGTCATTCTTCAGCTTTAGTACGGCTAAGTATTCAATAATGCGTTCTTTTACTTTGTCCAGTCCGTAATGGTCGGCATCCAGAATTTTTTTGGTGCGTTTCAGGTTAAAATTATCCTTGGTGTATTCTCCCCAGGGTAATTCCAGCAGAAACTCGGTATAATTCAAGGCTACAGGGTATTCGGCCGCGGCCGGGTTAATGCGGGAAAGCTTATCTACTTCCTTGTTGAAATGCTTGGCTACCGTTTCGGGCCATTTCTTTTTAGCGGCCGCCGCGCGGAGCTTTTCTACTTCCTGATCGGGCCCGTCGAAGCCCAACTCATCCTGCAACACTTTAATTTGCTGCCGCAAAAAGTAATCGCGTTGCTGCTGGTCAATGTCCGTGTGTACTTTGGTTTGAATTTCCTGCTTTATTTCCAGCAACTGAATTTCTTTGAGCATCAGTTCCAACAGGGTGGTACCGCGCTCCACGCCATCGTTTATTTCGAGTAAGCGCTGTTTCAGGTGCACCTCCACATTGATATTAGACGACAGGAAATGCGTTAAGAAACTAGGGCTATCAATATTATCGAGGGCCATTTGGGCCTCCTGCGGAATTTCCGGATTTAGCTTTAACATTTTCACGGCCGCGTCTTTCAGCGACTGCACCAAAGCTTTTACTTCGCGGCTGTTTTTGTTCGGGAAGGTTTCTTCGCAGTAATTTATTTTGGCCGATAAAAAAGGTATATCCTGTACTACTGCTTCTATTTTAAAGCGGCTCTGGCCCTGGATAATAATGGTGGTATTGCCATCGGGCAGCACCAGCATTTTTAATATTTTGGCCATGGTACCCACCTCAAAGAGATCTTCCACACCGGGATCGTCGCTATTCGTATTTTTTTGGGCTACTACTCCTATTATTTTATCGCCGCGGTAAGCTTTGCGAACCAACCGGATAGATTTTTTCCGGTTTACCGTTACGGGTAAAACTACCCCGGGAAACAGTACGGTATTGCGAACCGGCAGAATAGGCAACGTAGTAGGAGCATTTTTTATGGTTTTATCTTCTTCCGGATCAGGGGTAACAATGGAAATCAACTCTTCACTATCTTCAGTTGCCAGATTAGTTAGCATAAGATTGTGCAGAAAATTTGTAAGATTGTAATTCATATAAATAGATGCCAAATTGGCAGCAAAAGATCAGCGTAAATTAAACTAAAGGAAAAATTTATATATTGACAAGAGCTATGCCAATATAATGGCTTTGGTTATACGTAAACAAGGTACTCAAAATAAAATATATTAAAAATTTTAAATAAATTCTTTTCTAACCCGGAACTTAAAGACTGAATATCAACTGAAAAAAATTATATTTGAAACAAGGTTTACCTAGCCTTAAAACCAAGCTTACCGATATTTATTGCCTTTTCTGACGGAAAAGAAATTATTATGAGACACCTTGTACCTTTGGGTTTACTATTATTTTTTTTATTCCCGGCGGCTTTGCTGGCCCAGGAACCCAAACGTGCACAAATTTCCCTGCAGCGCCAATTGCAAGCTGATAGCGTTAGACACAAACTTACGCCCACCGCCGAAGTAGCCCTGGATTTTCCAAACCTCAACAAAATTCCTTATTACAAAGATAAAAAAAAGTTGCGCGCCATCAGCCGCCTGGAAAAAAAGCAAGAATGGGCTAAAGCTTTGCCTTTGCTGCAGGAATATGTAAGTAACTTTGGTATCGAAAACTTCTATAAAAACACCCCGCTTTTATGGCGTCTGGCCCAATTGCACGAACACACCGGCGATTTGAACCGGGCCAAAGCGCTCTACCGCCTGGTGCTGAAACACCACCGGGCCGATATCCGGAAAGTACAAAAGTATTACGATTCTCTTAACACCAACACACAAGATACTTATGTGCCCCTGAAGTATTATTACGAAATGGTGGAATACCGTAAATCCCTCAAAACTTTTCAGCCGCCCAAAGGGGTTTATACCAATATGGGCTCCGAAATCAATTCGCCGTACGAAGATTACGGGCCGGTTATTACCACCCAAAGTGACCAGATTATATTTTCTTCGAAACGGGAACGCCGCCCCGGACTAAAGAACACCCCGAACGAAGACTTGTATTATTCGGCTAATAGTGCCGGTTATTGGGAAGCAGCAAAATCTTTTGGTAAGCCTGTAAACAGTATTTACAACGAAGGTTCGGCGTGCATTTCCAAAGATGGCAATACCTTGTATTTTACCCGCTGTGAATGCCCGGATTGCCACGGCAACTGCGATTTGTTTGTTGCTACCCGCCTGAAAAGCGGCAAGTGGGGTAATATTAAAAACTTAGGCGCTACCGTAAACAGCAGCGCCTGGGACTCGCAACCCAGTTTATCTAAAAATGAGGATACGCTCTTTTTTGCATCCGACCGTTTGGGTGGCTTTGGCTTATCAGATATATATTTTACTGCAAAATTAAAAAATGGCCGTTTTGGGACCGCCCAAAACATGGGCCCTATTATCAATACCCGCGAAAACGAGGTCAGCCCTTTTTTTCATCCATTATACCAGGTTTTATACTTTTCGTCGCGGGGCCAGTTACTTAACTTCGGCGATTTTGATATTTACAAAACTTACCGGGTAAACGGGCGCTGGCAGGAACCCCGCAATATTGGCCCGCTGGTAAACGGCAAAGGCAGCGAATATTATTTTACCATAGATCAGGAATCTAAAAACTTATATTATGCCCGCTCCGAGGAGCAAGACCTGAAAAACCTGGATTTGTTTTCGTTTCCCTTACCCATGGAAGCCCATCCGCTGGCTGTAACGCACCTGCAAGGCGCTCTCCTGGATTCGGTAACGAATAAACCTATGAGTGGCATTATCTCTATCATCGACCTGGACAATGGCATTGAAGTAGCTTCTAAATACACGCGGGAAGATGGCTCTTTCGACTTTGACTTGATTGATAACAGCAAGTACATGATGCTGATCCAGAGTCCGGAATTTTTCACGATTGAAAAGGAATTTGATCTGAAACAGGATACCATCTTTAAGATTATGACCTCGGCAATTGATTACAGCATTCCGCTCATATTTACCAATATTGAGTTTGATGATGAACAAGCCATTATAAAGCCTTCGATGGAAAGTATCCTGGACCGGATTGTATTGTTCCTGGCCGACCATCCTACATACGGGCTGGAAATAAACGGCCATACCGATAGAAGAGGAGACCCTGACCTAAATCTGAAACTATCTCAGAAAAGAGCCGACGCCATTCGGGATTATATAGTGGATAAAGGTAAACTAGCGCGAGGCCGCATTGAAGCCTGGGGCTACGGCAGCTCCGACCCGATTAAAGAAGAAATAACCGAAGAAGATAAGAAAATTAATCGCCGGGTAGAGTTTAAGTTGATAAAGCCAAAAAATTAATTTCACATCCAGTTTATTTATGGATATTAAATTTAGCAAAAAAGTTGAAATGGATGATTGTATCTAAAACAAAATCATAAAAAAGCCCGGATTGGTTTACAGTCCGGGCTTCATTCTTTCACTTATATTTTTCTTTATGAAAATAGCTTAAATACGTCGTTAAAAATGGCGAAAGTCATTAAACCCAGTAACAATACCATACCTACTTTCTGGGCATTTTCCAGGAATTTATCGGATGGTTTCTGGCCGCTGACTATTTCGTAAGTCAGGAACATTACATGGCCACCATCTAAAGCCGGAATGGGCAAAAAGTTCATAAACGCTAACACCATAGAAAGCATGCCGGTAATGGTCCAGAACTTAAGCCAGGAAAAAGTCCCCCCAAAGGTCTGGGCAATCATGATGGGGCCGCCTAAGGATTTGCGAGCCGAAGCTTCACCACTAAATATTTTACCAAAACCCCGTAATTGGGTGGTAATAATGGAGAAAGCTTGTTTGGTGCCAACTGGAATGGCTTCGATTAAATTATAATCGCGGGTGGCGAATTTTAGTAAAGGAACCGGCCTAAAACCTATTTTACCTTGTTCGTCGATGGAGACCGATAAATTTACATTATTACCGCCTCTGTTTACCACTACCGGTACGGTTTTGTTTTTGTTCTGGAGCAAGGCCGCCTGTAATTCGTGAAAAAACATAACAGGCTGGTTATTTACCGATACAATTTTGTCACCCGTTTCAATGCCGGCTTTCGCAGCGGGATTGTTCGGTACTACTTCGCCCACCTCAAACGGCAGCCGGAAATCTATGAAATTAGTCTCGCCTTTATCCGCCAGTTTATCCATGAAATTACTTGGCACCGGAATTTTGATTTCCTGCCCATTCCGCAGCACGGTATAATAGCTATTATTGCCTAATAACACATCGGGCTCGAAAACATCTTTAAATTCCTGAAAAGCCTGGCCGTTTATTTTTACTATCTGGTCTCCTTCTTGGAAACCCATCGAGCGGCCCAATTCATTGGGCACAATACCATATTTAACCTCTTTAGCCGGTAAAAATTCTTCGCCGTAATGATTGGTAAGCAGAATAAATATCACGATGCCGGTTATCACATTCACAATAATACCACCCATCATTACAATAAGGCGCTGCCAGGCAGGTTTAGCCCGGAACTCATAGGGTTCCGGCTCCGCACTTAGTTTTTCGGTATCTAAAGATTCATCGATCATGCCGGAAATTTTAACGAAGCCACCTAAGGGTACGGCACCAATCATGTATTCTGTTTCGCCAATTTGCTTGCTTAAAACTTTAGGAGGAAACCCAATAGCATATTTTTCTACCCGCATGCCAAACCATTTGGCAGTGAGCATGTGTCCTAGTTCGTGCAATCCTACCAAAATTGTCAGGCCCAGAATCAACTGGCCCACCATCACTAATATATCCATCTAAAAAAATTATCTGTTAAAAATTAAAAAATTGTAAGTAAGTAAAAACCGCTTAATCATAAAAAAGGTCCTACTAAACTGCTTATTGGCTTTATTTAATTATATCTGAGTCTTTATGTTATCCTTAAAATATCTAACAATTTGCTTTTACTTACGCAATTAAACTATTTTAAAGAACAATTTTACCCGATATAAAATTTTAATCTTTTACCTGATCAATTCTCTTGCCACAATTCGGGTTTCTGCATCCGTGTCAGCATAATCATCTAAAGAAGGATTAGACAGAAAGGAAACTTTCTGCATGCAGGTTCCTATTAAATCAGACATCTCCAAGAATTTTATTTTATCCTGTAAAAAGGCTTGTACGGCTATTTCATTGGCGGCATTTAGTATGCAAGCCATGTTGCCGCCCTGCATCATGGCCTTATAAGCCAGCGCCAAATTCCGGAATGTTTCCAAATCCGGCTGTTCAAAGGTAAGCTGCCCGTAATCAGTAAAGCTGAAACGCGGGAAATTGGATTTTAGTCTTTGGGGATAACCCAAGGCATACTGGATAGGTAATTTCATATCGGGTAAACCCAACTGGGCTTTCAGGGAGCCATCCTGAAACTGCACCAGGGAATGAATAATAGATTGCGGGTGCACCACTACTTCAATCTGATCGTTGCGCAAATTAAAAAGCCATTTTGCCTCAATCACCTCTAAACCTTTATTCATTAAAGAAGCCGAATCAATGGTTATTTTGGCGCCCATGTCCCAGTTAGGGTGTTTAAGCGCCTGCTCTTTGGTTACGGAGGCCAAAAAAGCAACATCTTTTCCCCGGAAAGGCCCACCCGACGCTGTTAAAATAATTTTCTCGATAGGGTTATGAAACTCCCCGGCGAGGCACTGAAAAATAGCGCTGTGCTCAGAGTCTACCGGGTAAATATTTACGCCTTTCTTTTGGGCCAGGCTGGTTATCAGTTGTCCAGCTACAACTAGAGTTTCTTTGTTGGCTAAAGCAATGGTTTTGCCGTACTCAATGGCCCGGATAGTTGGTTTTAAGCCGGCATAACCCACCATAGCCGTTAAAACTAAATCTACGGTGTCCATCTCAACCACCGAGCAAAGTGCCTGTTCGCCGGCGTAAACTTTTATACCGTGGGGGTCTAAGGCGGCAAATACATCGTTGTATAGCATTGCATTGCCAATAACCACTACATTAGGTTTAAAAGCAACGGCCTGCTGAATAAGCAACCCAGCGTTATTGTGGGCAGTTAAGACTTCCAGTTCAAAAGCATCCGGGTGCGTCTGAATTACCTCTAATGCCTGGGTACCGATAGAACCGGTGGAACCCAGAATGGCAATGCGTTTTTTCAAATCAGTTATAATTAAATAATAGAAGTAGTTGTTAGTAATTAGTTTTTAGTCTACAAGAACAGATTTTTGTTTTAATGAAGACATCGATCAAATTTGATTTACTACTTATCAATGGGTTGTGTAAAGGTCGAATCACGATTAAAGTATTCAGGCACTTGGTAATGAAAGTAAAGCGTCAGCAATAAGCCGGTCGTTGCTCAGGCGGGGCACTTTATTCTGACCGCCTAATTTGCCAATGCTTTTCATATAATTCTGAAAGGCTTGTGGCGGCAAGGCGTTTATTTTAAGTTTGGATAATATATTGCCGGCTATTAAGTCGTCGTAATAACTGTTCAGTTTCCGGAGCTGCAAATCCAGTTCTTTTTCGAAGGCCGGTAAATTTTGCGGCGGGTGGGCAAATTCAATAAACCACTCATGCCGCGATTGGCCGGCGCCGGCCGTTACGTACGGGGCCACCGTAAATTCCACTACTTCTACTGCCGGGTACTGCGCCATGGTACGGCGCAATGCCTGCTCTACTTCTTCCCCGATTACGTGTTCGCCAAAAGCCGAAATAAAATGCTTAATACGGCCGCTCACCACTAGTTTATATGGTCGCAGGGAAGTAAATTTTACCGTATCGCCCAGAGAATATCGCCACAAACCGGCATTGCTGCTTACCACTAAAGCATAATTTATGCCTACTTCTACCTGACTGATGGTTAAGTAAGTGGGGTTAGCATTAAAATACTCAGCAGCCGGAATAAACTCATAAAATATGCCGCTGTTTAACAGCAGTAATAAACCCGGATCGTGTTGAGCATTCTGATAAGCGAAAAAACCTTCCGAAGCCGGAAATAGCTCAATGGAATCGACGGGCTTGCCTATAGTTTGAAAAAGCTTGGCGCGATAGGGTTCAAAGTTTACACCGCCGTAAACAAAAAGCGAGAAATCCGGAAACACGTCTTTAATGGGTTTCCCGGTTCGGGCTACAATCCGATCGAAATACATTTGCACCCACGGCGGAATACCCGAAATTAAAGTCATGCGCTGGTTCAGGGTTTCATCTATAATAGCATCCAGTTTCGTTTCCCAATCTTCAATGCAATTTGTTTCGTAAGCCGGTAATTGATTTCGGCGCAGATAAGCCGGCACGTGGTGGTTAGATATGCCGGACAAACGGCCGGTTTTAATACCTCCTACTTCTTCTAGTGCGGGGCTGCCGGATAAGAACATTAACTTCCCGTTTAAAAAAGCACTGTTTCCCGTTTCGTAAATGTAATTCAGCAGGGCGTCTTTGGCTCCGTTTATATGGTTTGATATAGATTCGCGGGTAATCGGAATGTACTTGGTGCCGGAAGTAGTACCGGAAGTTTTAGCCAGATAAAGCGGTTTGCCCGGCCAGAGCACATTTGCTTCTCCTGTTTTAACGCGGTTAAAATAAGAGGCCAAGCCCTCGTAGTCCCGTACCGGTACCGCTTGTTTGTAATCAGAATGCGTTTTAATTTTATTAAAGGCATGATCGGCACCAAAAGTAGTATCTGCCGCCTTTTTAATCAGGTACTGAAATATATCGGCCTGTGTTTTTTCCGGCTGCTGTAGCCAGACTTGGTTGTGGCGGTAAGAGTAGGCAGCAAGTGGTTTACTTAAAAAGGCTTTTATACCCATAAAGTGCGCGTAAGGGCAGCTGTTTCCGGTTTATTTAAAATGCTAATTTAAAGAGACAGCCGTTAAATAACTAAATTATTTTGCCCCGGCCTTCAAAACAAAATTTTTGCCTGGTATACATTAGTTACTAAAAATATCAACTTCCAACCTGGTTTTACAGTACATAAATAGATTATTTTAAACATTCCTTATCTATATAACAACAGAACTATGTCAAAACATACCGCAAATGCCATCTGGAATGGTGGTTTAAAAGAAGGCAAAGGTAACTTAACCACCGGCAGCGGCGCCTTAGACAGTGCTTATTCCTTTAAAACCCGTTTCGAAGGCGATAAAAACGGTACTACGCCCGAAGAATTGATTGGCGCCGCCCATGCGGGTTGCTTTTCTATGTTTTTGAGCAGCCTTTTGGAAAAAGATGGCCATACTGCTAATCATATCCGCACAGAAGCTACCGTGCAGCTGGATGTAACGCCTAATGGCCCTTTATTGAGCAAGATAGAATTGAATACAGAAGCAGAAGTACCGCACTTAACCGAAGCTGAATTTCAAAAGTATGCCCAGGAAGCTAAAGAAAAATGTCCGGTATCAGCAGCCTTGAAAGCAGTCCCGGAAATAAAACTGATTGCTACTTTAAAATAAAAACATATATGTTTTACAGCTGTTTTCTTTAGAAAGCAGCCGGTTTTATATCTTTACCGCCTTACTGGCAAAATTTGTTTAAAATATGAGATCATTGGTACGCGTAGGTTTACGGCCTTCCCGTCATGCAAAATTGTCGTTTGGCGTTCAGTTAATGTTGGTTTTCTTCTGGATCATTTCGGCACTTTTTCTCATTTTTGCTGATAATCCTACTAATGATCATAACTTTTTTTATCATGTTTTCCTGGTACTGGCAATTGGATACCTGGTTTATATAGTAGCCCAAAACACCTCAATTTTTGGAACCCAGGCATATTTTGAAATTACCCCAGCTTATATTGTGCAGAAACAAGGGCACTTCCGGCCTAAAATTGTGATTCCATTGAGTGATGTAGCCACTATGCATATTTCGGCTTTGGCGCTAAGATTAAAAATGAAGGATGGAACCCAGCAAATGCTGGACTTGCGTCTGATCCGGAAACGCAAAAACCTGAAACAAATAAAAGAGCACCTGCGCAACATGGCCCTGAAATTTGATTTTAACCTGACCGAGGGCAACGTTACCAATCTATCCTGATCTGCTAATAGGCGCAGCTTTATGGTAACCGTTTAAGTATAAATAAGTACCCGGACAAAATTACCTTAAACTATCATTGTAATTAAAATCATCAATAATTTGTTAATAAAAAAACTGGTTATAATTATTTTATCTTGGTACTTGAGTCTAATTCATTAGTTTTACTTATTAGGAGTTCTTGTGTAAAAATAAAAGCCTTTTCTAAAATTTATAGAAAAGGCTTTTAGAAAAGTGAGACGTACTGGGTTCGAACCAGTGACCTCTACCCTGTCAAGGTAGCGCTCTGAACCAACTGAGCTAACATCCCGGCTCAATTTTATAGGAACAAAGGTATACAATTGCCCGCTATTCGGAAATATTTAATGTTATTTTGTTTTTCCGGCATGCTGAAAGACCAGGTTAATATCTGCAACTTAATATATAAATTTAAGCATATAATATCAAGCCTTTCTTTTAAGTTTATATCTTATCAGCTACATTGCTACATAGATAAAACAGATGAAAAAAATCCTTTTACTCTTAATAGCCATTTCATTTAGCTTAAGCGGTATAGCTCAGAAAAGAGTTATCTCTACCGATCCGATTAACCATAATTTAGAAGGAAGTACAGCTGCCGACAATACCGGATTTGGGCTGAAAGGCGGCATAAACCTGGCTGAAGTAAACGGCAATCCGGGCACTTATTTCTCGTTACCGAAAAAAACAGTAAGTTTTCATGCCGGCGCTTATACCCAATTCAGCATTACCTATAAATTTTCGATACAGCCGGAAATTTTGTTCTCCCGGAAAGGATTTAAAGCCGGCAATTCCGGAGTTGCCGGCAGTACCAACAACTTCAGTTTAGATTACTTTGAGGTACCGGTACTGTTTTCTTTTCTGTTTGTAAA
>Ga0210040_10003714_pt1 | contig 20466 bp, 17 predicted proteins | sample CryGeyCG12114_NA_FD_185462 | JGI IMG/M metagenome (GOLD analysis project Ga0210040, IMG submission 185462) | Groundwater microbial communities from aquifer - Crystal Geyser CG19_WC_8/21/14_NA (SPAdes) (version 2) | ecosystem: Environmental > Aquatic > Deep subsurface > Groundwater | place: USA... | reverse complement strand
AAACCCCTTCCGAGTGAAGCGGGCTGCAAAGGTAACTACCTTTTCTTAACCTGCCAACTACTGATTCAAAAAACTTTCTCGCTTCTTAGCGCCCCACCGCGTTCCGGTTTGGGAGTGCAAAAGTGCTGCTTCTTTTTCTAAAGTCAAGAATCATTAAAGAAATAATTTTTGACTTCCCGGAAGCCATTTGCTTAACCGGGCTGCAAAAGTAGGAAGGAATTACGAAGTAGCAACTCCTTCCTACACTATTTTTTATTTCATATGCAGTGTACTGCTACGATCTGGACCTACACTAACGATGTTGATAGGAGTTTGTAGCTGTTGCTCAAGGTATTGTACATAGCTAGTAAGATTTGTAGGCAGCTTACCCGCTTCCGTGACTCTCGATAAATCTACGCGCCAGCCGGGTAAGGCTGTATAAATTGGCGTCATATCTTGCAGCGTACCAAAGTCTGGGATCTGGTCAGTTTGCGTACCATCAGGTAATTGGTAGTGTGTGCAAACGTGGATTTCATCGAACTCATCCAAGACATCGGCCTTCATCAGGTGAATTTCCGTGACCCCGTTGAGCATTATACTGTATCGCAAGGCTGGCAAGTCGATCCAGCCACAACGGCGTGGACGGCCGGTAGTAGAGCCGAACTCATGACCAGCTTGGCGGATTTTCTCCCCTACTTCATCATGCAGCTCAGTAGGGAAAGGTCCGCTCCCTACCCGTGTGCAGTAGGCTTTGCTGATACCATATACCTTATCTATATGCTTGGGAGCTATACCTAGACCGGTGCAAGCCCCAGCTACGATGGTGCTAGAAGAGGTAACGAACGGATAGGTGCCAAAATCAATGTCTAGCATAGATCCTTGCGCACCTTCCGCTAAAATGCGTTTGCCTTCCTGCAACAGATCGTTCAGCAGGTATTCTGTATTCGTTAGTTGAAGCGAACGGAGGAAGTCTACAGCCGCGAAGAAGTCAGCTTCCTGAGACTCTATCTCCAATTCCCGACCGTGGAAAGTAGCTATTTGCGTGTGGCGAGCTACTACTTCCTTATATCTGTCTTCAAAATCAGGAAGTAGGATGTCGCCAACCCGTAGACCAGTACGCCCTGTTTTTTCTTGGTAAGCTGGCCCTATTCCCTTCAAGGTTGAACCGATTTTGTCTCCTCCCCTCGCCTCTTCATAAATACGGTCAAGAGCCCGGTGGGAGGGTAGAATGATTTGTGCCTTTTTGGAAATGTACAGGTTACTGGCCCAATCGACACCCCGGTCGGTAAGCTTTTGCAACTCGATACGGAATACAACAGGATCAAGCACTACTCCATTGCCAACCACATTAATAATATGTGGGTGGAAAATACCGGATGGCACTTGGTGTAAGACGTGCTTACGACCGTCGAACGTGAGTGTGTGACCAGCGTTCGGACCGCCTTGAAAACGGGCTACTACGTCGTACGTGGGGGCTAGTACGTCAACAATTTTTCCTTTTCCTTCGTCCCCCCACTGCAATCCTACAAGTACATCAACGGGCATTATTTTACTGCTTTCGGTTGTTCGACAGCCAGTGTGCATCTGGCTGCGATGATGAGAGTGGTATTTTTTTTTGGCCTATGGCCGCTCACTGGCTTGTTTTAGACCTTAATCAAAATAGCCAGAAGGTTGCAAATCTAAGCAGAATGAATGCTCTCCTTCTTGGCTAAACTGATAGTAGCCTTTCTAAATAAAGCCCATGAGGTAAGTTTGCTACTATTTAGCAACTTAGTAGAGGTAGCTAGAAGCAGCAGTTACTCTAAACGATTGCCTTTTCTCTATTCCGACTGGCTATGCGCAGCTTTGGCGCGACAATCACCGCATACGCCATATAGATTGAGAGAGTGGTGCAAGATATGGAAATTCAAAAGGTCCCCGACCATTGTCTGGATTCCATGAATACGCGGGTCGCAGAACTCTACTACCTTATGACACTCCGTGCAGATAACGTGGTCGTGTTGGCGATACCCGTAGGACTTCTCATACTGCGCTAAATTTCGCCCGAACTGGTGTTTGCTTACTAGGCCGTGCTCTACTAGCAAATCCAAAGTATTGTACACGGTGGCACGACTCACTTGCAGGCCCTGCACTTTCATGCCCGCAAATAATTCCTCTACGTCGAAGTGTCCCGTTCGGGAGTATATTTCCTCCAGAATAGCATAGCGTTCCGAAGTCTTACGCAGTCCTTTATTTTCGAGGTAGGCAGTAAAGATTTTTTTTACCTCTTCAAACTTCTCTTTATCCAACATTTTGCAACCTTATATATAAGGTGTGAAGATGACCATTATTGATATTATAAAGTAGGATAAGGCGTAACATGTTGCCTACTCCCTACTATACTACACCTCTAAGTATGTACTATTTTAAACTTACTCGATACATTTATACTTTTTATAACTTCTTTCCTTATGTTGCAAAGCGCTCTACTCCCAGTACTCCTCGTACTTTACTTAAGCGTTGAATCATCTTATTGAGATGGTCGGTATCATTGACGAACACCATAATTTGCCCCTCAAACATACCATCATTAGAATCGACTGTGATGGAGCGCATGTTCACCTTGAGGCTATTGGAAATAACTCTTGTCACGTCGTTAATCAAGCCAATACGGTCGGAGCCTTTAATCCGAATACCAGCCAAAAAGGCCAGTTCCAACTGATCGGTCCACTTAGCCCGCACTATACGGTTGCCAAAGTTCGACATCAGCTTCACGGCCTGCGGGCAGGATGTACGGTGAATCACAATGCCTTTATCGGCCATTTCAAAACCGAACACGTCGTCGCCGGGAATGGGGTTGCAGCAGGGAGCAATGGTGTAATCGAATTTGTCCGTGTGTTCACCAATCACGAGCATATCGGCCCGCACGCCGCGCACTTTCTGCACCTCGTGGTCGAATGACTTGGGCTCCAGCATGGAGGGGGGACCTACTGATGTCGTCTCCGGATCGAAGAGACTGGTAACTATCTCACGGCCATCTACCTGCCCAATAGCAAGACGATAGTAAAAGTCCTGCAGGTTGTAAACGTGAAAATGCGTTAGCAGCCGGTTTAAGTTTTCAGTCGAGTTCTCGACTCCTAATAACTCCAAACGCTTTCCTACAATGAATCGGCCATCTTCCGCCTTGGCGCGTTTGTCATCGCGCAGAAACTCTTTGATGCGCGAGCGGGCCTTGGAGGTAATCACATACTGCAACCATTCCTCCGTTGGGCGCTGCTTATGCGAAGTTAGAATCTCTACTTGGTCGCCATTGTGCAACTGGTAGCTAAGGGGTTGTAGCTTCTGATTGACTTTAGCACCTAGGCACTGCAACCCAATATGCGAGTGAATCTCGAAAGCAAAATCCAACGCCGTTGATTTATCGGGCAGGATAATCAACTTGCCCTTGGGCGTGAAGGCATAGACCTCTTTTACGAACAGATTTTGCCGGAACTCGTCCATAAATTCCAGCGCGCTGGAATTGTTGGTTTCGAGCATTTCGCGCACTTTATTAATCCAGGTTTCTAGGCTTGACTCGGCTTGCGCGGAGGCGGTATCCTTGTATTTCCAATGCGCAGCGTAACCTTTTTCGGCAATTTCGTCCATGCGCTTGGAGCGGATTTGCACCTCTACCCATTGCCCCGTCCGCGACATGACCGTGGTGTGCAGGCTTTCGTAGCCGTTAGATTTGGGCGTGCTCACCCAGTCGCGCAAGCGGTCGGGATTGGGCTGGTAAAAATCCGTAACAATGGAGTATACCTGCCAACACGCCGCCTTTTCCTGCTCGTAGGGCACATCCAGAATGACCCGAATGGCAAACAGATCATACACTTCATCGAAGGTGATGTTCTGCTTGCGCATCTTGCGCAGGATGGAGTAGATAGACTTAGGCCTACCCTTCACTTCATAGTGAAAGCCTTGCGCCTTTAGCTCATCGTCGATGGGCGTCACGAACTCCCGGATAAAACGGTTGCGAGCACTACGGCTCTGGCGTACTTTAGTAGTAAGCTCCGCGTAAATCTCAGTATCTGTGTATTTTAAATACAGATCTTCCAGCTCACTTTTAATAACGTATAGGCCCAGACGATGAGCGAGCGGCGCGTAAAGGTAAATTGTTTCGGAGGAAATCTTGAGCTGCTTGTGGCGCGGCATCGAGTCGAGCGTGCGCATATTGTGCAAGCGGTCGGCTAGCTTGATGAGGATAACGCGCACGTCTTCCGACAGCGTGAGCAGCATCTTCCGGAAGTTTTCCGCCTGCTCGGAGGTGCCGTAATCAAATACACCCGAAATTTTTGTCAGGCCATCTACAATGCGGGCTACCTTGGGGCCGAACTCGCGTTCTACATCCTTGATTTCCCACGGCGTATCCTCTACCACATCGTGCAGGAGAGCAGCTACAATGCTGGTAGTACCCAGCCCAATTTCTTCAACCACAATCTGCGCTACGGCCAGCGGGTGCAGAATGTAGGGCTCTCCTGACTTGCGGCGCATAGCCTTATGCGCTTCCAAAGAAGTGTTAAAAGCCTTTTTAATTAGCTTAGCATCGCCTTCTTTTAAGGAAGGCTTAGCCGTGCGGAGTAGCCGGCGGTATTGGCGCAAAATTTCGTTGCGCTCTACTTCGGGGTCGATGAGGGTAGCCATTGGATGCTAACGGAACCAGAGGTCCGGTGAGGCGGTGGGCAAAAACGAAGGTACAATATCCTGACAAACAGCCCAGGCAAAAAGCGGATACTTCCGCTTTTTGGCACTATTTATCTATAACCAATAGTACGACCAGATAGATTCTCTTGCTTAAGGGTTTGATTTTTCAACTGTCTTCCGTAGCTTTGCGGCCCCGAGGCAAAAGGCCTCAGCAGCGGATATGGCGAAATTGGTAGACGTGCCAGACTTAGGATCTGGTGCCGCAAGGCGTGTGGGTTCGAGTCCCTCTATCCGCACTTTTATTGTTTTTACTTACGTTAAAAACACCCTGTTACAACCCTCAACCCACCCGTTGGGGGTTTCTTTTTCGGCGGCATTGCCTCTTGGTCCGGCCCTACCGGCCTCACCCGCTGCCTTTCGTCTACTTTAATTAACGACCCGTTTTGGACATTACCCTCAACAAAAACGACGACCAGCTGAGTGCCATCCTGACAGTACGCCTGACGGAGGCTGATTATGCTACCGCCGTAGACCAGAAAATCAAGGATTACAGCAAGAAGGCGCAAATCAAGGGCTTCCGTCCTGGCAAGGTGCCTACCGGCCTCATCCGGAAGATGTACGGTAAAGGGTTGTTGGTAGAAGAGATTAATCAGCAGCTGGGCAAAGCGGCCGATGACTACATCAAGGAAAACAAGCTTCGCATTTTGGGCGAGCCTATTCCGGTAGAGAGCGATGTTGATTTTGACACGCAGAAAGACTTCGATTTTCAGTTTGAGCTAGGCCTACTCCCCGAGTTTGAGTTGCCTGCTGATCAGTCCATTACGCTAGACCAGCATAAGGTAGAGCTGGACGAAGCGACGATCAACGAAACTTACGAGCAGCTGGGCCGGCAGTTTGGGAAGAGCACCAACCCAGAGGTATCGGAGGCGGATGACTACCTCTACGGTAAGCTGAAGAAGGCTGACGAGGAAGGCGAAGGCCAGACCGTCTTACTCCCTATCAATAAGGTCAAGAACGGCGCCGACCGCTTTGTGGGCGTGAAGCCGGAGGATACTATCACCTTCGACCTGAAGGATGCATTTGACGGTGACGCTTCGGCCATTGCTAATTTCTCGGGTATGAGCAAGGAAGCCGCCGCTGATGCAAGCGGTGACTACACGCTAACGGTAGAAAAAATCAACCACACGGAGCCGGCTGAGTTCAACCAAGAGTTGTTTGACCAGGTTTTCGGAAAAGACATCGTTACCTCGAAGGAGGAGTTCGACGAGAAGGTACGGTCTACCATTCAGGAGAACTACGACCGGGAAGCCGAGAACCTGCTCAACCGTCAGATCATCGATCAGATGATTGATAATGTGCAGATTGACCTACCCCAGGAGTTCTTCAAAAAGTGGCTGGTGCGCGCCAACCAAGGCAAGCTGGCCCCAGAGCAGGTAGAAGAGCACTACAACGACTATGCCCGGGAGTTGAAATGGTCGATGATCCGCAATAAGGTAGTAGAAGAGCAGGAGCTGAAAGTAGCGAACGATGAGATTGTGGACCGGACCATGCAAAAAATCATGGGTCAGTTCAACATGGAGATGAACGACGAGATGCGCGAATCGATGCGCAGCTTTGCTGACAATTACCTGCGTCAGGAGAACGGCAAGAACTACGTAGACGAGTATGAAGCCATTCTGGCAGAGAAAGTACTCGAAAACCTGCGCGGCAAAGTTGTTGTTAACGAACAACCGATTACGGCCGAGGACTTCCGCAGTCAGAACCAGAGTGCTGGCTAAGCGCCCTACTCTAGTTTTTTAACCCACGAAAAAGCCCTTACTTAATTGTTAGGGCTTTTTTGTTGATTAGACCCAGGAGTTTAGCGCGTAGCTTGGTCTCTCGGGACATCTACGTTCTACACTCGCTTTTCTCACCTCTACACTCTCATTACTTTTTCTACTCATGCTGAATAAACAAGAATTCCGCAAGTTTGCCGTGAAGGGCCAAGGCCTGAGCGGATTAGGCGTCGACCAGTATCTGCAACACGTAGAAGGTCAAGTACGCGGCGGGCTGATCATGCCGTCGAATATGACCCGCTCCGTAATTGAGGAACGCCCTACCCGCTTCGCCGAGATTGACGTGTTCTCGCGTCTGATTATGGACCGCATTGTGTTCCTAGGCACGGCAGTGGATGACTACGTCGCCAACATTCTGACGGCGCAAATGCTATTCCTGGAGTCGGCTGACGCTAAGAAGGACATTTTGCTGTATATCAACTCACCCGGTGGCTCGGTGTACGCTGGCTTAGGTATTTACGACACGATGCAGTACGTAAATCCTGACGTAGCTACTATCTGCACCGGTTTGGCAGCTTCTATGGGTGCCGTACTGCTGGCTGGTGGTGCCAAAGACAAGCGCTCGGCCCTACCCCACGCCCGCGTGATGATTCACCAGCCTTCGGGTGGTGCTCAAGGCCAGTCTTCGGACATTGAAATCACGGCCCGCGAGATTCTGAAGCTGCGCAAGGAGCTGTATGATATCTTGGCCATGCACACTGGCAAAACCTACCAGGAAATCCATGACAACTCGGACCGCGACTACTGGATGCGTGCCGATGAGGCCAAAGAATACGGCCTGATTGACGAAGTACTGGAAAAGAAGAAAGACTAGTCTTTGCTTCGTTGAGCGTCATTCGGACTGGCGGGAAATGTCCCGCAGCTCCGCGGCAATTCTCTGCCGATTAGAATTCGTGCGGCGTGCGATATTCCTCGCGCTACCTAGAATGACGTTCTGCAATACAAAATCAAAAAGCCCGCTACTGGCCTGAAAACCAAGTGGCGGGCTTTTTGCCGTTAAGTAGAGGACCTACCCACAGCAACTTTTTTCCGTGTGCGGGGCGTTTGCCTTTTCGTACCTTTGGTGGCCGGTTGCTTTCTACTGGTCCTATTTACTATTCTGAGCGTTCTACAATGGCAGATATTACGTGCTCTTTCTGCGGTAAGAGCAAAAAAGATGTTTCGGTTATGATTTCCGGCATCAACGCCCACATCTGTGAGCGGTGTGTGGGGCAGGCCCAGCAAATACTGAACGAGGAGAATAAGATTCGTTCAAATAGCAAAGCGCCTAAGTTCAATCTTGTGAAGCCGCGCGAGATGAAGGAATACCTTGATCAGTATGTAGTAGGCCAGGATGCAGCCAAAAAGGTGATGTCGGTGGCCGTGTACAACCACTACAAGCGCCTGATGCAAAAGCCGCAGAAAGACGACGTGGTGATTGAGAAATCAAACATCATTATGGTAGGCGAAACTGGCACGGGTAAAACTTTCCTGACCCGGATGCTGGCCAACATTCTGCAAGTACCTTTTTGTATCGCCGACGCGACCGTACTGACGGAAGCCGGTTATGTGGGCGAAGATGTAGAAAGTATTCTGACCCGACTACTCCAAGCCGCCGACTATAACGTAGAAGCCGCAGAGCGCGGCATCGTTTATATCGACGAGATTGACAAGATTGCCCGCAAGAGCGACAACCCCAGCATCACGCGCGACGTGAGCGGTGAAGGTGTGCAGCAGGCCATGCTGAAGCTGCTGGAAGGCACTACCGTGAACGTGCCCCCGCACGGTGGCCGCAAGCACCCCGAGCAGAAGATGATTACGGTGAACACCGAGAACATCCTGTTTATTTGCGGTGGCGCCTTTGTTGGCATTGAGCGCATCATCAAGAGCCGTTTGAACACAAAGCCCATTGGCTTCGCTAAAACGCAACTGGACGAGAAGATAGACACCGACAACTTCCTGCGCTACGTAACGGCGCAAGATCTGAAGCAATTTGGGTTGATTCCCGAACTCATCGGCCGCCTACCCGTGCTTACGCACCTCAATCCTCTGGACCATGCTACCCTGCGCAAAATCCTGACGGAGCCCAAGAACTCTATTGTGAAGCAATACCAGCGCCTATTCGACATGGAAGGTATTTCGCTGAGCTTCTCGGAAGACGCGTTGGAATACATTGTGGTGAAAGCTGACGAGTACCGCTTGGGCGCTCGCGGCCTGCGCAGCATCTGCGAAAGCATCATGACTGACGCTATGTTTGATATGCCTTCGGATGCCGACGCCAAAGAACTGGTTATTGACGCCGATTACGCACGCAGCAAATTTGAGCAGTCGACGCTGAAGCAGCTACGCGCAGCTTAGGACTACTCCGGAAATCCAGTAGAAAAGAAAAGGCCTCGTCAGTGATGACGAGGCCTTTTTGCTATAGCTGTGGGCGCTTTGCAGTGGCCCTACTTATGTAAAATTGATAGGTCTAAGCCGTTAGCTCAGCTGCGAGTTCACGGCGGCGGGTGCGGAGTTGGCTAACGATTGGCTTAGAATCTGACTTCGCGTGGCGCTGGTGTAATTTGATTGTACCTTCTAAACGCATCAATTCTTTTCTGATAGCGGCAATTTCCATGGTAGTCTTCATAGTAATACGGGTTTTGGTTTAACTTACTATGAATCAACGCATTTACTTTTTAATTTGTTCCTTCCTTGACTAGTTCCGCTGCATACGCCGCTGAAAATCAGCGCTTATGCAACGGATTAAAAACATCTATTTTCTTATTTCTTCTCCTCCGTTTGTAAGTAGGAAATCATCAATTTCGCAGCCTTTTCGGCGGCGCTTTGCTGACCTAGTTTTTGGCGCAGCTCGGCATACCCAGCCTTCTGTTGAGCGATAAAGTCTTCATCAGCAGTGACTTTCTTCAACTCCGTAACAAGGTTGCGAGAGTTAAACTCTCCCTGAATTAACTCCTTCACTACCTCACGACCCACAATGAGGTTGACGAGAGAGATGTATGGCACTTTGATAACTGCTTTAACGATGGTGTAGGTGATGGCGCTGGTACGATAGCACACCACTTGGGGTACATCAAAAAGAGCGGTTTCAAGCGTAGCTGTACCGCTGGTCACCAGGGCTGCCGTGGCGTGATGAAGTATATCGTAGGTCTGATCGAAGAGGATGCGGACGTTATTGCGCTCGAAGTTGGCGTAGTAGTTAGGGTCGAGGTTATCGACGCCAGCGACGATGAACTGGTAGTCGAGAAACGGCGGTAGGATAGCCACCATTTCGTAGAGCATCTCCTCAATTTCCTGCTTACGCGAGCCAGGTAGCACGGCAATAATCGGCCGTTCCGGATCGAGCTGGTTGCGTTGGTAGAAGTCAGTGGCACGCGGGTGCTCGGCCACAGCATCGGCGGTAGGGTTACCGATATAGTTAACCGAGTAGTCGAAGCGCTGGTAGAATTCCTGCTCGAAGGGCAGAATCACGAACATTCTATCAACCAATTCCTTGATTTTATGTACCCTACCCTGGTTCCAGGCCCATATTTTGGGCGAAATGTAGTAGTACACTTTCAAGCCGTGCTGCTTGGCAAAACGGGCCACACGTAGGTTGAAGCCTGCGTAATCCACTAAAATCAACACGTCGGGCTGCCATGCTAGTAGGTCGCGCTGGCACTCCTTGAGGTAGCCGCGGAACTTGAGTAGGCTAGTGGCAGCCTCCCAGAAGCCCATAATGGCCATTTCCTGGTAGTGATGAACCATCTCGCCACCCGACGCCTGCATCATGTCGCCGCCCCAGAAGCGGAATTCGGCCGCTGCATCCTGCCGTTGCAGCTCATGAATGAGTTTGGCTGCGTGAAAATCACCGGACCGCTCGCCCGCAATTAGGTAGTATTTCATTTTCAATTAAAAATTGAGAATTAAAAATTAAAAACCTCACTAAAAAGGCCGCTCAACAACTGACGTCTGAACAGCCCTTGTAATATTTAATTCTCAATGTTTAATTGAATCTGTCTCCCCATAATATTCTACGAAGTTCCGGGGGGTTTCGTAAAGTTTGAGGCTGTGGAGGCGAGCCGTGTCGGATAGCTGTGGTAGCTCCCGTTCCAGAATTTCCCAAAAGGCTACCACCAGGTTTTCGGTGCTGGCCATTTTGTCGGCCATGAAGGGCACGTCGAGGTTCAGATTTTTGTGGTCTACCTGGTCGATGATGTGCTTGCGAATCAACACGCTCAAGCCCTTCAGATCGACCACAAAACCGGTTTCGGGGTCGGGGTAGCCTTTCACCGTTACGATGAGGTCGTAGTTGTGGCCGTGCCAGTTGACGTTGGCACAGGGGCCGAACACTTCGCGGTTGCGTTCATCGCTCCAGTTGGGGTTTTGCAGCTTATGGGCCGCGTTGAAGTGTTCCTGGCGACTAACGTAAATCATTTGGAGAAGCTTATATATGGTGGGGACGTAGAATCTTGGTTTTGTCGAACGTCATTTCTCCCACTGGTCGAAATGACGTTCGCCTACGCCCCTCTTTTTCGCAGCAAATATACGAAGAACGGTACGCCGAAGAGGGCCGTAACCAGGCCGATTGGTAGGCCGGCCGGCGGATAGAGTAGGCGGGCCAGCAGGTCGCAGGCCAAGAGGAAGTTGCCGCCCAGCAAGGCGCAGAAGAGCAGGTTCAGGCGGCCCGTGACGCCCAGCAGCCAACGCGTCACGTGCGGCACCATCAGCCCCACAAACCCAATGGGGCCACACAGCGCCACCACGCAGCCCGTGAGCGCCGAGGACGTTATCAGCAGCAGCCAACGGGTGCGCGCCACGGGTACGCCCAGGGCCTGCGCCCGTTCTTCGCCCAGCAACAAAATATTGAGGTCGTGCCGCAGAAAGACGAACAGCAGCAAAGAAGCGGCCAGTGCCACGGCGGGGTAGGGCAACTCGGCCCAGCCGGCGCGCTCGAAGCTACCCATCACCCAAAAAGTAACGGCCCGCAACTTCTCCGGCGTATCGGCCAAGAAGGTGAGTACTCCTCCGATAGCCGTACAAACGGATCCAATGGCTACTCCCGCCAATAGCAACTGCGCGGGCAGCACCCGGCCGCGCTGGGTGCCCAGGGCCACCACCACAGCAGTAGCGCCCAAAGCACCCACCAGCGCCGCCAGCGGCGGTAGGTAGAGGCCCACCAGGGTAAGGCTCGGCACAAACGAGTAACACAAAATAGCGCCCAACGAGCCCCCCGCCGCAGTGCCTAGCAAGTAGGGATCTGCCAGGGCATTGTTGGTCATGGCCTGCATCAGGTAACCGCTGAACGCCAAGCCGCCGCCGGCCAGCAAGGCCAGGAGCACCCGCGGCAACCGGAGCTGCACAATGGCCAGCTGTGCGGGGTCGGTGGAATCGTAGTGCAGTAGGGCGCGGCCAATGAGGGCGTAATCGGTAGGGTAGCTGCCGATGCGCAGGCCCAGCACTACTAGCGCCAGTAGCAGCAGTAGGCTGCCCAGCAGCCACGGCGCGGCTTGGCGGTTCATGGCGCGGCCGTTGCCCGGGCCGGGGGTGCCCACAAGATACGGCGCAATTCGCGCACCGATTCGACTACGCGGGGGCCGGGCCGGCTCATGAGGTCGTCGGTGGCTTGGTAGATGCGGCCTTGCTGGTAGGCTTGGATGCGGCGCAGCTCGGGGTAGGTTTTGAAAAAGGTGCTATCCATCTTGCCCAGTCGGCCGCCGAGCAGCACGTTGGGGTTCAGCTTCAGAATGTATTCGCGGGTGAGCGCGGGGTAGGGCTGCGGAAACTTCTCCGTTAGTGCGTTTCGTCCGCCCGCCAGCCGAATCTTATCCGTGAACAACGTATTCTGCCCGTACACGTAAATCGGGTCTTGCCACGTAATGGCCAGCACGGCCGGCGCGGGAGTAGGCGCCGGTAGCTGCCGAACCGCTTGGAGTGCAGCCGTGAGCGAGTCGGTGAGGCGGCGCGCCTGCGCCGACCGGCCCAGAATGCGGCCCAGATCGCGCAAGCCGCGCAGAATATCGTCTACCTTCTCGTAGCGCTGGTAGTACACCGGAATGCCTAATTTCTCCACGCGGGCGGCATCGTCCGGCGACGTAATGCCTTCCACCGTGAATACCACGTCGGGTTTCAGCAGCAACAGGCGCTCCACGTCCAGCGGGTAGCTATTCACAACGGGTTTGCGCAGGGCCGCGGCGGGGTAGTCGCATACCTGGGTGCGGCCCACAATGGTCGCGGTATCGGCCACCGCATACAGCATTTCGGTCATGGAAGCGGCCAGGGCCATGATACGGTGCGGATGAGCCGGTAGCGTGACGGCGCGGCTCAGGTCGTCGTGCAGGTGTTGCGGCCCGGTGGCGGTAGTAGCGGAGTCGGTGGGCCGGTCGGGTTGGCAGGCGCCTCCTACCAGTAAGACCAGCAGCAGGCAGGAAAGGGAGCGAACGAGCATGGGGCAAAAGTAACCGGCGCGGCGCTGATTGCACGCAACGACGCCTCAACCCAGAAAATATCGGTTTCCTGCTGATTGAAATACCCGCCTGCACGTATGCTTTGGCCGTAGCCCGTTACTTTTGTACAAACCCTACCCCTATGATTGTAGTCACCGGCGCGGCCGGCTTCATTGCCAGCTGCCTTGTCACCCGCCTCAACACCGCCAATTACAACGACATTGTGGTGGTTGATAATTTTTCCGTGGAGCGCAAGCTGGCCAACCTCAGCGGCAAGCACCTCGCGCAGTATGTCGACCGCAACGAGTTTTTCAATTGGCTGGATGATAACCACGAGCAGGTGGAATTCATCTTTCACCTGGGCGCCCGCACCGACACGACCGAGCAGAGCCGCAGCGTGCTGGACCTGCTCAACCTCGACTACTCCAAGCAGATGTGGCAGGCGTGCTGCCGCTATCAGCTGCCGCTGGTGTATGCATCCTCGGCAGCTACGTACGGCCTGGGCTTGGTCGGCTACTCCGACGACGATACCTTCCTACCCCTTTTGCAGCCCCTGAATGCCTATGGCGACTCGAAGAACGATTTCGACAACTGGGCCGTCAATCAGGTAGAGAAGCCTTTTTTCTGGGCGGGCCTGAAGTTCTTCAACGTGTACGGGCCCAACGAGTACCACAAGGACCGCATGGCGTCGGTGATTCTGCACGCGTTCAACCAGATACGCAGCACGGGCTCGATGACGCTGTTCCGCTCCCACAACCCCGACTATGCCGACGGCGAGCAGCAGCGTGATTTTATTTACGTGAAGGACGTAGTAGAAATCTGCTACTTCCTGCTGCACCACCGGCAGCATTCCGGCATTTATAACGTGGGCACCGGCACGGCCCGCACGTTCATGGACCTGGCCCTGAACACCTTCGCCGCCCTCGACCGCACCGCCGACATTCACTTTCAGGACACCCCGGAAGTTATTCGCGACAAGTACCAGTACTTTACGCAGGCCGAAATGGGCAAGCTACGCAGCATTGGTTACGACCGGCCGTTCACTTCGCTGGAAGATGGCATTACGGATTACGTGCGCAATTACTTGGCACCGGGCCTGTACTACTAACTACAAGTAAGACAACGCCTTACGCATACAATGCCCAGTTCCGACCTTACCCTTTTACTATGAAAAAACTTTTCCTCGCCCTACTGGCCCTCGCGGGCAGCGGACCTCTACTGGCTCAACCATCAGCACAGGTAGACTTCACGTCCTCCAACCTGCCCATTGTCGTCATCGACACCCACGGCGCCCAGATTGTGGACGACCCGAAGGTAGGGGCCACTATGGGCATCATCGACAACGGCCCCGGCCGGCGCAACCAGCTCACCGACCCGTTCAATGGCTACAAGGGCGCCATTGGCATCGAGTTTCGGGGCTCGTCGTCACAGACCTTCCCGAAGAAGAGCTTTGGCGTGGAAACCTGGGATGCCGATGGCGACGACAAGGACACGGTGCTGCTGGGTATGCCCGCCGAAAGCGACTGGGTGCTGACGGCCAACTACTCAGATAAGACTCTGATGCGCAACCAAATGACCTACGATTTGGGGCGCAGCATGGGCCACTACACCAGCCGCTCGCACTACTGCGAGGTGGTGCTGAACGGGGTGTATCAGGGCGTGTACGTGCTGGGGGAGAAGATCAAGCGCGACAAAAACCGCGTGGACATTGCCAAGCTCGACAAGGATGAAGTGACGGGCAAGGACCTGACCGGGGGCTACCTGGTCAAGATCGACAAATCGACGGGCGACGCGGCGGCTACCTGGCCTTCCAAGTACATCAGCCCCGATGATGCTGGCGAGAACAATATCTTCTTTCAGCTGGACTACCCCAAGCTGGACGACGTGCAGCCCGCCCAGCTGCGCTACATCGAAGCCTACGTGGACAGCTTCGAAACCGCCCTGGCCGGTCCCAACTACCGCGACGCCGCCACTGGCTACCGCCGCTACATCAATCCGGCCTCGTTTATCGACTACATGCTGCTCACGGAACTCAGCCGCAACATCGACGGCTACCGCTATAGCACCTATTTCTACAAGGACAAGGAAGATAAGCTGACGATGGGGCCGCTGTGGGACTATGACATAGCCTGGCACAACAGCAACTACTGCAACGGCGAGGCCGTGGAGGGCTGGATCTACGAGAACCACGAGCCGTGCTTGGGCCGGCCTTTCTGGTGGCGCCGCTTGATGACCGACCCGGCCTTTGCCGGGGAGGTAGGCACCCGCTGGCGGGCCCTGCGGCAGACGCTGCTGAGCGAGCAGTCCCTCACGCAGTACCTCGACTCGACGGCCGCGCAGCTCGACGAAAGCCAGCAGCGCAACTTCCAGGCTTGGCCTATCATAGGAGAGTATGTGTGGCCCAATCCGCTGCCTATTGCGGCTACCTACCAAGGCGAGGTGCGCAACTTGAAGGAGTGGATGTATGCCCGCCTGACGTGGCTCGATGCCAACCTTCCCCCCGCCGCGGTAACCGGCACGAAGACCCCGCAGCTTTTTGCTCAAACCACCGCCTACCCCAACCCCTTCGACGCTTCGCTTACGGTGGAGTTGCACCTGACAAAGCCGACCCTTGTGCAGTTGGAGCTGCTGGACCTTACGGGCCGCCAAGTAGCCACCTACCAGCCCGGCATTCTTCCGGCGGGGCGTAGCCAGCAAACCCTACCCGGCCTGGCAAATAGCAGCAACGGTATTTACCTGCTCCGCATCAGCTCGCCCGACGCCACGCGCACCATTCGGGTCGTGCATCAGCGGAAGTAATCGCGGGTCATTTCTGGCCGCTATTACCCACCAAAAGGGGGCACAACCAGTGGTTGTGCCCCCTTTTGGTGGGTAATAGCATAGTAGCTAAGCGGCTTGCGTCTGCGGTTCGGCCTCCTGGTAGAGCGGCCGAACCGGCGTGTCGGCGATAGGGGCCGGCGCCTGCCGCTGGCGCAACGCTCGCACCAACAGATATTTGTATTCTGCCGCGTCGGCGAGGGCAGTTTCTATGGCGCGTAGCGCGTCGGAGTAGGAGACAACGGGTAGGGACTCGGCCTCCTCGCCCGTGGGATAGGTTAGATAAAAAACGGGTGCTTCTAGGTAATCAGCAGGTGATTTCATGGTGGATTGGTTACGATAATGAGTAAGTCTTTCGAGGTACTTATTAAACGCTAACCTCTTCCTAATCATTCCTTTTCAGCGGGTCGTGCAATAGTATTTTTCTGTTTTTATCAGGACTTGTTGTCGTCGTCGCTCGGTATGATTTCCAGCACGATTTTACCAAACTGCGCGCCGTCATCCATGCGGCGGAGCGCGGCTTCGCCTTCGTGCCAGGGGAATACCTTGTCGATAAACGGCACCAGCTTTTTATCTTCCATCAGCGTCAGCAAATCGGCAAAATCCTGCTCGGTACCCATGGTAGTGCCCAGTAGGGAGAGTTGCTTCCAGAAAATCTTGCGGGCGGGCACTTCCGGAATGTCGCCCTGGGTAGCGCCGTAGAAAACGATGCGACCACCTGGCGCGGCGGCATCAATGAGGTGGTTAAAGCCTTCGCCCGCGGCGCTGTCCACGATTACGTCGAAGCCTCCGCCGGCCCGCTTGGTTAGCTCGGCGGGCCAGTTGTCGGTGTGATAGTTGGCGCCACCTTTGGCCCCTAGCGCTACCGCTCGGTCAATTTTATCTTCCGAACTGGAGGTTACCCAAACCTCGGCGCCGCTGGCCACGGCCATTTGCAGGGCCAGCAGGGCCACGCCACCGCCTACCCCCGAAATCAGGACTCGCTCGCCGGGCTGAAGCTGGGCGCGGGTGAAGAGGGCGCGGTAGGCCGTGAGCCCCCCCAAGGGTAGGGCTGCGGCCTCAACAAAACTCAAATGATTGGGCAGCGAATGCACGTAACGAGCGAGCACACATACATATTCGGCAAACGTGCCATCCTGGGGTAGGCCCAGAATCTGGAAGTCCTTGGCTTGGGCGCTGGGCTTATCGCCCCAGTGCATGCCGGGGTTGATGAGCACCCGCTGGCCCTGCTGAACGGTGTCGACGCCCTCGCCAACGGCTTGCACGGTGCCCGCCCCATCGGAGCCCAGGATGCAGGGAAACTTGAGGCCCGCGTACTGCCCCTTCTGAATCCAGACGTCGCGGTGGTTGAGGGCGGCGGCGTGGAGCCGTACTAGTACCTCGCCGGGACCGGGCGCGGGAGTAGGCACTTCGCGGAGTTGCAGGGGTTGGTTGATTCCTTCTAAAACGAGAGCTTGCATATGAACAGCGCTTTGGGGTGAGTAGATGAACAGATTAGAGAAACCGGGCTTTTAGCTCCGGGGTGGGCAGCCAGCAACTCTCCTGCCGGCCAAACCACCGGTAGCGGTTGCGGGCCACCCAGCGGTATACCGCGTCGCGCAGGAAGCGGGGCACCACCCGGAAGGCGGAGAGCCAGCGCCAGCCCGGCAGGTGGCGCGCCATGCGCAGCACCGCCTGCGAGTGCGTGTAGGCGCGGCCGTTTTCGATCAGCACAATGGATTCCGGCTCGGTGGGAGTAGGGAGGCCGTGCTGGGCTAGTAGGGCCTGCCCTTCAGCCGACTGCAACGAGGCAAATCGAAAGTAGCCCGCCGGGTCGCGGCTAATCAGGAACTGTACAAAGCCATTGCACAGGTTACAGGCCCCGTCGAACAACACAACGGGAGTAGGGGAAGCAGGCATGGTGGCGGGGCGGAGTAGGTAAGTGTAAGACGAATGGATGCTACGGCTATAACCCTCCACCTACGGAAAAGTCTGGCCGGGGGCTGCCCGCGCCGGGCGGCCCAGCCTCCGCTCATCTGTTGGCGAAAGATTTACGGCGCTTGCCCGGCCCTACCCGTATACGGGCACTTACCCGGCAAAGGCCCTACTGCCACTTGCCCTAACCATCTTCTGATCAATGAGAAACCATCGTCTTACCCTGTTGGCGGCCGTTGCGCTGACCACGGCCGGCCTGGGCGCCTGCAATACCTCCTCCGATGTGAGCCGCACTACAACCGGTACCACGGTGGGCACGCCGGTAGGCGGCACCACCACCGCCACTACCCTCGGCACAACTATTAATACCACGGTAGGCACTACCGTCGGGACAACCACCGTGGGCTCCACTACGGTAGGCACGCCCGTAGGCGGCACGACTACGGCCACCACGCTCGGCACTACTATCAATACAACCGTTGGGACAACGGTGGGCACAACGACGGTAGGCACAACAACTGTGGGTACGCCCGTAGGCGGTACCACAGTTGTTGTGCCTACCGTAGGCACGCCTTCTACCACCGGCGTGACGACTCGGTAGGCGCCCCTACCTATCCGGCGGCAAGGAACAAACAAGGCCGTCAGAAAGGCCCCTCAGGTCCTCAAAACCCGGTTTAAAGGTCGATTGCAACTGTGGGCCATTGTTCAGCTTGACATACAAGATTTGGGGATTTCTTCATCTTTATTCAGTTGATGGCACCTACTTATCCGTATAGGGAGGCATTTGCCCGTCAGAAGGCATGTTGCTTCTTTCACCAAACACCTTTAATGCTATGAAAAATCATCGTTTTTCGCTGTTGGCAGCCGTTGCGCTGTTCACAGCTAGCCTGGGCGCCTGCAACACGACTTCCGATATGGGAAGCGGCACTACCGCGGGAACTACCGGCACCTCCGACCAGATGTCGACAACGGATGGTACTACGACCACAGGTACCACAACTAGTACCACTGACATGACCACTACGACTGGCACGACCACCATGGGTACTACCACGACTGGCACCACAATGGGCACTACTGCCGGTACCACGACCACTGGTACCACGATGGGTACTACCACGACTGGCACGACGACCACTGGCACCACAATGGGCACTACTGCCGGTACCACGACCACCGGTACCACGATGGGTACCACTGCCGGTACCACCACTGGTACGACTACGCGCTAACTAGCAACGTAGTAGCCCTGTACTAAAAAGGCGAAAGAGCGCGTCATCTTCATCCATGACGTGCCTCTTTCGCCTTTTTTTTGCTTCTTCCCACCTCCTTTTCACCTGCTGATCTGCTGCTATGAACCGTGTGCTGGCTGTGCTACGGCGCCCGTTTGTGCTTGATTTTCGGGCGTTGGCCCTGTTACGGGTAACTACCGCAGCTGTCGTGCTCGTGGACCTTCTCATCCGCAGCACCGACCTGGAAGCCCACTACTCCAACATGGGCGTGCTGCCGCTGCACGTCCTCTACGAGCATAATTGGAATCCTTACGAGCTGTCGTTGCACACCATGAGCGGGCTGTGGCAGGTGCAGGCCGGCTTGTTTTTGCTGGCGGGCGCCGTGGCCGTGGCGTTGCTGCTAGGCTACAAAACGCGGCTCATGACGGCCCTTTCCTGGGTGTTGCTGGTATCGCTGCAAAACCGTAATCCGTTGATTTCCCAGGGCGGTGACGACCTGTTGCGGCTGCTGCTGTTCTGGGGCTTCTTTCTGCCTTGGGGGCGCGTCTATTCCCTCGACAGTCGCCGCACGGCCGAGGCGCCGCCTACCAGTACCGGCTACTTCAGCGCCGCTACGGTGGCCTACGTGGTGCAGCTCGCGCTGGTGTACTGGTGCACAGCCCTACTGAAAAGCGGTGCCGAGTGGACGCACGATGGCACGGCCATCTACTACGCGCTCAGCCTCGATCAGCTGCTAATGCCGGTGGGCCGCTGGCTCTACCCCTACCCCGAACTGCTGCGGTTCCTCACCTTTGGGGTCTACTACACCGAGCTGCTACTGCCCTTTTTACTGTTTATTCCCTTTCGGGTGACCTGGTGGCGCAGCGTGTTTGTGGGGATGCTGTTCTTGATGCACCTGGGCATCAGCCTGACGTTGTTTGTGGGCATCTTTTTCCTGATTAACTGGGCCTCCCTCGCGGGCCTACTCCCCCCCGCCGCCCTCAATTGGCTGGAGCGCCACCTCGTGCCGCGGGCGCAGCGGCTGGGCCCTCGCCTGGCTGCCTGGCGCAGCCGCGGGCCGCGGCTGGCGTGGCGCAGCCCCGTACGCCTGCACCTGCAAGCCCGCTTAGAGCACACGCCCCAGAGCCGCCGCCTACTCCGCTACGTGGGCAATACCGTGGTGAGCGTATTGCTGGTGTATATCTGCTGGTGGAATTTTGATACCATCACGTCCACTCGCTGGAACATGGCTCCGCAGCTGCGGTGGGTAGGCTACCTGTTTCGGATTGATCAGCACTGGGGCATGTTTGCGCCGGCCGTATTCAAGGATGACGGCTGGTACATTCTGGAAGGCACCACCACCAAGGGCCGCCACCTCGACCTGAACCGCGGCGGCGCTCCGTTGACGTACGCCAAACCGGCGTCGGTGATGCGCCTGTTCAAAAATGACCGGTGGCGGAAGTACTCCGAGAACTACCTGTTTGTGAGCAATGACTTCATGCGCCCCTACTACTGCAATTACCTGCTGCGCATCTGGAGCGAGCAGGCCGGCCACCCGCCCCTGCGCCGGCTCGACGTCATCTACATGAAGGAAGTTTCGTTGCCCAACTACCACACCACCAAGCCCAAGCGGGAGGTGCTGTGCAG
>Ga0210040_10003713_pt1 | contig 20469 bp, 16 predicted proteins | sample CryGeyCG12114_NA_FD_185462 | JGI IMG/M metagenome (GOLD analysis project Ga0210040, IMG submission 185462) | Groundwater microbial communities from aquifer - Crystal Geyser CG19_WC_8/21/14_NA (SPAdes) (version 2) | ecosystem: Environmental > Aquatic > Deep subsurface > Groundwater | place: USA... | reverse complement strand
CTGCCCCTGCAGGTGAGCGACACGGTGCCGTCCGGGCCCGTGGTGCCAACGGCGGCGGCGGATCCGCGGATCGAGATCGCGCTGCCGGACGGCACCTTTGTTCGGGTGGGCGCTGACGTGGACGCGGTGAATCAGGTAGTGGGTGACGCCCGGGTGCTCCGGCTGGGTAGCGAACTGGCGCTCCAGCATCCCGCCCGCGCGGTTCAGGTTCGCATAGGTCTTGTCGCCCGGCGGCGCCGCCATGACCAACGCCAGCGCGTGCATGATCGTGACCTCGGGATCATCCGGGAAGCGGCGGCCGAGATCCTCCATCGCCTGAGCGTACTGCCCGACGCGGGTGCGGTGCTGCGCGACATCGTCGCTGGCGAACAGCGTGGCCAGCGCAGCGATGAAACCCGCCTCACGCTCGCTCCGTGGGCCGAGGGCCTGCGCCTGCTCCAGCAGCGCAAGACCCTCGCGCAGCTGCGATGCTACGGGCGGGCTGAAGGGATTGTTGAGCTGTGCGAGCGCGCGTCCCCACAACGCCATGGCGCAGTTCGGATCGCGCTCCAGCACGCGCCGGTGGGCCTGGTCAGCGGCTTGGTACCAGAAAGAGTGCTGCAGCTTCATCGCATCGTCGAAGGCGGCCTGCGCTTCGGGCGTGCAGCTGACCGGGAAACGGACGGAACCAAGCGTGGCCGGGGGCGGCGGCGTTCCGCCATGGTTATGGTCGTGCTGCTGTTGTTGGGCCTGGGCGAGTGCGGGGCCGAGTGCGAGACTGAGGGCGACCGCCCAGCGGCCGATGGCCAGGTTTGATGGCATGTTTTCCTCCCTGCCGGGAGCCACTTGAACCGGGGTCCCTTGGCGCTTTAAGTCTACGTTTTTGGTGTGGGCTGCGGAAGCGCCGAATGCGGCCCTCCACGCGCCGGCGCTGCCCGGCGCCAGGGGTAGAGCGGCTTCACGCGCTTCAGCAGGCCCCAAAGCCCATCGGCATCCTGGATGTCCGCGGCATGCACGACCACGCAGAGCAGCATTCCCTGCGTGTCCACCGCGATGTGACGCTTGCGCCCCTTCAGCCGCTTGGCCGCATCCCAGCCACGAGGCCCCCCTTTGCCGTGGTCTTGACGCTCTGGGTGTCGATGACGGCCGCGGTGGGACTGGCCTCTCGTCCTTCGGCCTCGCGCAGCATGACCACGAAATGGTGGCGCATGCTTTCCCACAAGCCCGCCGCCAGGAAGGCACAAAAGTAGCCGTAAACCGTGGACCGATCCTCTCGGCTGCCAGCCTGGCTTGTGGCCGACGCCGTTGGCTTCGCGAGGTGCCGGCGCAGTGCCCGCCCGCAGCAGTGGCACATCCGGCGGGGTGACGCCTGCCGCGAGCGGGTCCTCCGCCAGTGGGCGGATGACCATGGCGGGCTGCCCCTCGACCACTACCTTGTGCGCTGCCGCCCAGACGACCCATGCTGGCGTGATGCCGGTACGGCGGCGGGGAGCGGGAGCTGCATGGCCGGGGCGTCGTTCCGCCGCTCCCGTACCCCGCGCGCCTGCGGTTCTGGGACGGGTTCGTCGAGCAGCCCGGGAACTGGCCAGAAGCACTCGACCCGGCCCTCCTCACCCCGGAGCGCGAGGAAGACTACCCGGCTCACCTCACCGTCCTCTCCGGTTTCCACGGCCAGGCGGAACATCAGCCCTTCCACCTCGTCCCCGCTGCCGAGCGCCAGGGCGAGCTGCTGCGCCTCACTCTCCTGCTGGCGGAGCGTGCGCTTGCTGGGCTCGTCGGCGTCGCCGCGGAAGAAGCGTACCGGCACACCCTCGATCAGAAAGACGAAGTGGTGCGTCTCGTCCAGCACGCCCAGCCAGGGAAAGCGGCCCGCCTCGGCGGCGCGGCGAAGCTGGTTGCGGCTGAAGGAGTAGGCGCGGCAGCCGATCGACCATGCGTCATCACCGGCCCAGGTGTCGGCCATGGCGAGCGCGTCGGTGCGCCCGCGGGCGAGCAGGCGGGCGCAGGCGGTGATGCGCTCCTCCGTCAGCGCAGGGTGCAAGTCCCAGGGGAGGCGTGCCCTCGGCGCCGCGTCGGCCTTGTTCGTCATCCTGGCAAGATAGCGCACGAGCCAAAGCATGCGACAGGAGGGTGGAACGGCTGCTTTGGCCGGACATCAGCTGCCAGGCGGGTGCAACCCGAAAGCTCGATTTTGGATCTTGTTTTCAGAAGCTGACGACCTGCTCCGGCCAAGACTCACAACCTCAGGTCGTTAAGGTGACGCTTAGCAAAGGTTGTGGCCGGCATCCTTCAGGGTGGCTGGGTTAGATCACCATCTGCGGTGCGAGCCTCATGAGGAGCCGGACGTTGCGGCGTCCAGGGCGCGCAACTCGGCGCTCATTCGCTCGAGGGCTTGCGCCTTCTCTATGCCTTCGACTGCGGCAACTTCGGCAGCAAGCCGATCGATCGCCCGTTCGAAGATCTGCCGCTCGCTGAAGCTGCCGTCCACCGCAGGATTGGCATTGCGCCGCAGATCCCGCGCCACCTCGGCCAGCAGCATGAGGTCACCCGAGTTGATTTTCTGTTCGTAATCCTGAGCGCGCCTTGCCCACATCACCTTGCTCATCCTGGGCTTGCCCTTCATCACGGACAGCGCCTCGGCTATGAGGCTTGGCGAGCCCACACTGCGTAGCCCGGTCGCGCCGATCTTTGCGACAGGCACCCGAACCGTCATGCTGCTGTCGTCGAAGCTGATCTGGATGATCTCGATGGAGTGCCCGGAGATCTCCTCCTTGGCCACCCCCTCGACGCGTCCGACCCCGTGCGCGGGAAAGACGACCCGGTCGCCGGCGGCAAAGGTTTGGTTGGGATCGGAGCTCGGCGCGTAGATGTTCTTGGGGCGCTCGGTTCTGGCGTAGTTCAAGGTTCACAACCCTCCTTCGCTGTGTTCGGGCAACCTCGGCAAGGCCCCGCTTCCCACCAGCGTAGCACTTTGACGCTCTTTCCGCCTCCGGGCCGCTTGACGCGTCAGCATTGCGGCAACCGCTACGGTCGTACCTGGGAAGCTGTGGAACCCCCGCCGATGCTTGCCCCCCGACGCTTGGGTGAGATCGTCGGTTCACGAGCCCGGGCATCCTCCTTGGCCTTTCGCGCGCCCAGGACACGCCCCAACGTAACCTGCCAACGGCGGCGTGAAGCTTAAGGCGGCGCGGCTAAGGAAGTGGCCGCACGGCGCCGGGAACTCTCGTTGTGCACCTTCGTTGCCGCAGACCAAGAGGGCTGCGTATGCTCGCTTGGCCAAGCAACACTGAACTGGAGTGCGTCGATGCCAACCAAGAAGGCCGAGCCGAAAACGGCAGCGAAGGCGTCAGGCGAGGTCGATGCGACCGCCGCGCCGAAGCAGAAGACGTCCAAGGGAGGCAAGCCGAACGCTCTGCAGCAGCCTCTGCAGCCTTCGGAGGAGCTTGCGGCGGTGGTGGGAGAAGGAAAGCTCGCCCGCGGCGAGGTGGTGAGCAAGGTTTGGGAGTACATCAAGTCCAACAAGCTGCAGAACCCCGATGATGGTCGTGAGATCCTCGCTGACGACAAACTGCGGAAGGTGTTTGGCAAGGACAAGGTGACGATGTTTGAGATGAACAAGCACCTCGCTCAGCACCTGAAGTGAGGGGGTACTCGCCGCTCGTCCGGCCTGGCATTCGGGTCTGAGCCAGACCGGGTGATGCGCCGCACCGTGTTCCTGGCTGCGGCGGCGAGGAAGCCATGTCGAGTGCTCCCGGCTAGCATCACTTGAGGGTCCAGCCAACCTTCACGATGGTTGAAAGAACCACGGCCCCGTGCCGCGCTCACTGGACCCCAGAAACGCAGAAAGCCCCATGACCTCGGATGAGGTCATGGGGCTCTGTGTGCCTCCCACGAGGGAAGCCAGGGTTGGGGCTCAGCTACGGGCCAGCGTCGTCGGGACGCATCTGCGCCCGACGCTGCTGCCGGAGGACCGCGGCCTGGAAGCGGCGGAACTCGGGCACCCGCCGGAAGCGGGCGAGGTAGCCGTCATAGGTCAGCTCGCGATGGCACGGCGTGCAGATCAGCCATCCATGCTCCGGCTTGTTGAGGCTGCAGTGGAAGAAGTGGTCGCACTCGGCGCCTGGCGCTGGCTGCGCCCCCTCGGCAAGGACGCGCTCGTCCATGCAGCAGGGACAACGGCCCTTGTAGGGCTCAGCTCCCAGCACCCTGATCATGACGTCGCGGCTGTCCCTCGAGAAGGGCCGCCGCTTGCCGAACAGCAGGTGCTGCGAGGAGAGCTGCAGGAACATGAGGTCGGCCGCGTGCCGGTCGAGCGTGTCGAGCCGGCGGTGCAGCTTGTGGAGTTCCTCGGCGAGGAACCCCATCAGGACCTCGATGCCGGGTTCGCCAGCGCCGAGCGGGTCGGCGGTCTTGGTCGGATCGGTATCTTCGTAAGCACGGAAGTGCAGCGCCTCGTTGATGAGGAGCAGGTCGGCCTGGCGCCGATCGCCGGGGTGTTCGGCGGGCTTGGACATGACGGCCAGTCGCCTCGCCGCGGCTCGGCGGCGGGCGATGGTTTCGTAGCTGAACGTGTTGATGAGGGTCACGGGGTGTGATCTCCAACGCTGTTTCGGCCTTGCTCAAGGAGCCGCTGCGGTCGGCTTGGAGCTACCGAGACGAGGTGGAGGGGGGTGGGGCAGGCCCGGGCCTGCCCCACCGGGTCGCAAGTGCCGCGTCTCGCGCGGCGGGCCGGCGCTTCAGCCCCGGGGTGAGCCGGGGGAGCGCCGGGTGAGCCTCCTCACCGCCGCCACCGTGCCCCCGCGAGCAAGGTGATGGTTCGCGGAGAGCTGCCGAGCTCAGTGCCGGACGCGCGGTGCCGGGCCCGTGCTGCGCCAGGGATGACGCGGCAGGGCTCCGCCGGGCGGGTGAGATGGGGAGGTAGGACGAGAGGCCTGGGGCCAGTCTGCCAGGCTGGCGGTGGCGCCAAGTGGTTGGCGCCGGAGCCGCGGCAGCAAAGGATCAAGGGGGTGAAGCTGGCGGGCAGACGAAAACAGGCCGCGCCTCTCGTTCGTCTCCCATAGGGTGCCGGTAGCTTGTTTTCAAGTAGCAACAACAAATTGGCGGCTGGCCTCCTGAGGAGAGCCAGCATGGTCAAGGACGACCTTGATGGCCTCCTGCTGCGTGCCAGCGCAGCCAGAGGGCGTCGCACACGTTCTTTCGAACAGAACATCGGAGATGTGCCGTGAAACGGAAGGCTGACTGCACCGGCACTAGCGGCAAGGGACGCACGCCCGCGGATGGAGGCGACCAGAACCTGCTCGAGCGCATGCGGGCGCTGTCCGAGAGCATCCGCCGGCAGATGGCAGCCCGTCGCCAGAACCGCGCCCGCTCGGGTGGATCAGAGATCGGTCCAAACGGCCGGTGAGCATGTGAGGCGCGCCCCTTCCAACGCTTGCTGAAGCTGGCCTAGGCGGACAGTCCGGCCCTGAGGCGCTCCAGCCAGGGCAAGCCAGCACGGATCAGGAAGGCTCATGACCCAGGCCGAGACCGCCGTCCGCGAAGCCTTCGCCAGCCAGGCTCAGTCCTGTGTCGAGCGTGGCTCACCCTTTACCGCCCTGCTCTGCGAGGTCCTCGGCCGCAGGCTCGACCAATCCACCGAGGTTGGGCGACGGGTGCTCGGCTGGTCCGGGCGGCCGGACGCGCGCGGCGATTCGGTCCCGCTCAGGCTTGCCGCCGGTCTGCACGCCCTGGTGCGCCGCGGCCGGCTTCCGCGCCTCGCCGTGCTCTACCCACCCCATCCGCAGCCCGGGGCAGAGGCGCTCGAGGAGGCGCTCGCCTTGGCCCTGGCTGATGCCGAGGGCGAGCTGCTGCCCTGGCTCGATCATCCCCCGCAGACGAACGAGCCGATGCGCTCGGCCCCGCTGATGGCCGGCCTTCTGGTGATCGCGGCCGAGACGGGCGGGCTGCCCTTGGCCCTGTACGAACCCGGAGCCAGCGCCGGCCTCGTCCTCATGCTGGACCGCTACGAGCACCACCTCGTCGGCATCTCCGCCGGTCATCCGGGTTCGCGCGTGACGATCAAGCCTTCCTGGAAGGGCGACCCGCCACCGCGGATCCCATCGATCCATGTCCTCCACCGGCAAGGCTGCGACCTCGACCCGCTGAACGTCACCACGAAAGAGGATCGCGAGCGCCTCCTCGCCTATGTCTGGCCGGACCAGACCGACAGGCTCGCCCGCGTCGAGGCCGCCATCGACATCGCGGCCGCCGAAGCGCCCCGGATCGATCGTGCCGACGCGGCGGAGTGGGCCGAGGCAACGCTCGACCCGGACGGGGCCGAAGATGGAGTGGCGCGCGTGCTCATGCACGCCGTGGCCCTGCAGTATGCCCCAGAGGAGACCCTGACCCGTCTGGCGGCCCACGCGGCACGGGTCGGCGCCCGTGCCACCGACCGCACGCCCTTTGCCTGGCTGCGCTTCGAGGCCGATCCTGCCTTTGACGAGCGGGGCAGCCTGCGTCTGACGCTTTGGCCAGGTGGGCAGGACCGCGTCCTGGCCCTAGGCGATACCCATGCCGAAACGCTGGAGTGGTTGGAGCAGGGGTCTGGAGCTGGCAGGGGGTGACGTGCCTGGCGCAGGTAACTTCAGAGTGGCTCTGCCTTTCCGGCCCACCACGCATGTAGCCGACCAGCATCGCGCCACCAACTTTTTTGCAAAAGCCTAACAGCGTACGGTTTTCGGGCCGCAGATAGATGCGTGGGTTTGTGTGCCAGCGCGGTGCCGAAACACCCTTCCATCAGCGACCTGCTGGAACGTGCAGAAAACGGTGGTTTTCTGCAGCCAGCCCTGCCCGTCAGCGTCGACCGTTTGAAGTGCTTGGCTGATGATGGAAGCCGCCGCGATCGCGCAGGAGGGCTTGTCCGGGCACCGGGACGCGGCGCTGGAGGATATGGAGGCGATCCTGGACGCCTGCGGTATGTCGTACCCCTTGCTCCGACCCATCCGCGGCACCGCGCGGGCCGTGGAGCCAGAGCCGGGCGCCGAGGAAGGGGAGATTGAGAAGCGGGACAATTCCATTGTCCTTGCTCCACCAGCTGCGGGCGCATTGCCTGGCAGGAATAGGGTTCGAGCGCGGGGATGCGGAGATGCTGCAGGTTGCCGCCCCCCGGGGGTGTCGTCCTGCCCGTGGGTCAGTCCAGTCGCAGCCGAGGAGATCACCTGAGGCCGCACAGCCAGAGGCACCGGAGCAGGGTGCCGAGGCGGTTCCCATTGAATGGGTGACGACCGCCATCTACGTGCCTCGTAATGTGCGGTCCTGCTGCGCCCGGCGGCGATGGCGGCGCGTCGCCTCGCCGAGTAAGGCGGAAGGCCCTCCACCGCACAGGACGCCCCTTGCCCGACCCCCACACCCCGCTCCTCGCCACCCTCGCCGTCGGCCTGGGTCTCGCCTTCCTGTTCGGCGTCCTCGCGCACCGCCTGCGCATCTCGCCACTGGTGGGATACCTGCTGGCCGGCATCGCGGTCGGGCCCTTTACGCCGGGAATCGTGGCGAACCAGGACATGGCGAACCAGCTCGCCGAGGTCGGCGTGATCCTGCTGATGTTCGCGGTGGGCCTGCACTTCTCGCTGAAGGACCTGATGGCGGTTTGGCGGATTGCGGTGCCGGGATCGTTGGGGCGGATGGCCGGCGCCACGCTGATGGGGATCGGGCTGGCTTGGATGTTCGGCTGGGGCATCGGCGCTGGTCTTGTCCTCGGGCTGGCGCTGTCGGTCGCCTCCACGGTCGTGCTCGTGCGGGCGCTGCAGGAACGGCGGATCGCAGACACCGAGCGCGGTCACATCGCCATGGGCTGGCTGATCGTAGAGGATCTGGCAACGATCCTGGTCCTTGTGCTGCTGCCAGCGCTGGCACCGGCTCTGAAAGGAGATGTTGGTGCCTCCGTGGGAGAGTTGGCGATCACCATCCTGATCACCTTCGCCAAGGTTGGGGCCTTCATCGCCATCATGCTGGTGGGTGGCCGCCGGGTGATTCCCTGGATCATGCACCACGCTGCCCACACGGGTTCGCGGGAACTGTTCCGGCTGGCCGTGTATGCCGTGGCGCTCGGAGTGGCCTTCGCAGCGTCCGAGCTGTTCGGCGTGTCCTTCGCGCTCGGCGCATTCCTGGCGGGCATGGTGATGGCGGAGAGCCAGCTCTCCCAGCGCGCGGCAGAGGAGGCGCTGCCGCTGCGAGACGCCTTCGCGGTGCTGTTCTTCGTCTCGGTCGGGATGCTGTTCAACCCCGGCATTGTAGTGGCGGCGCCCCTCGCGGTGCTGACCGTCCTTGCGATCATCCTCTTCGGCAAATCGGCGGTGGCCTACGTTATCCTGCGTGCCTACGGGCAGGACCGCAGCACAGCGCTGAGCATCTCCGCTAGCCTGGCGCAGATCGGCGAGTTCTCCTTCATCCTGGTGGGGCTGGGCGCCGCGCTCGGGTTGCTGCCGCCCCAGGGGCGAGACCTCGTGCTGGCTGGGGCGATCCTATCCATCCTGGTCAACCCCGTGCTGTTCGGTTCAGCAGAGCGATGGCGGACTGCGGCTCTGCGACCGGTGCTCCAGCCTACCGCTCCCGCCCCGATACCCGAGCCACCCACGCCATGTATTCCCGTACCGGTGACGGCGCTGGACGACCATGATGTGGTGATCGGTTACGGGCGGGTGGGCTCGCTCGTCACAGCAGGGCTGCGCGCTGTTGGACGCCCCGTGCTGGTGCTGGGTGACACGGAGGATTCCGTCACTGCGGCGCGCGCGGCAGGCATTGAGACCGTGCAGGGCAATGCAGCCGATCCCGAGGTACTGGCGGCCGCCAACCTACCCGCCGCCCGTCGCCTTTACGTAACGGTGCCGGAAATGTTCGAGGCGGGGCAGGTGGTGCAGCAGGCCCGCGCTGCGAACCCGACGTTGGAAATCGTCGCCCGCGCCCATTCCGATGCCGGCGTAAGCCATTTGCGGCGGCTGGGCGCCGACCGCGTGATCATGGCGGAGCGGGAGGTCGCCCACCGAATGCTGGACGACACGGCAGGGTCTCAGGTGATGCTCCACCCCGGCTTGGATGCCTCAGAGCCAACGCCGCGGGGTGTCTGATCCCACCGATCGCCGCTGCGGTTTGGGTGACCCTTCCCGCTTTTACATGGGGCCGGCATGGCTGGCGTGTGCCGAGCAACCTGCCAAGCACACGCGCTCACATATCCAGCACCGCGGCGATGCCCTGCAGCCGGTCGGCTGCGCGCAACAGGCTCGCAAGCGTATGCTTCAGAGGGGCTGGTGATGCCGCACAATGTTCCCCGGGAGCGGCTCAGCGTGGTTGCGGAGGCTTCCCCAGCACGGGGCGTAGGAAGCTGATCAGCCGTCCGGTGGCGTCCTCCGCCACATGGTGGTCAGGTGCCACAGGCACGCGTGTCGTGCCAAGATTGGCCAGCAGCATGGCGGTGTTGCCGGTGGCGGCTCCGAAGTCCCAGGCATGGGTCGCGATCGGGTAGGCGTGCCAGACAGCCGGTGGGCGGCGGCGCACCGCCAGGGTGTTGCCCAGGGTGTCGCAGGCTGCAGCCGTGTTCTGCCTGTCCTGCCCTGCGTGGAAAGCCGCGACCGGGGCGTTGCTCCAGGGCACAGGAGCGGCAAACCCCTCGGCCAGTAACGCTGCACAACCCGAATAGAAGGCTGCATGGGCGGCGAAGCGTGCACCGAAGGTATCCAGCTCGAGCGACATCGCCGCCTCCGAGCCCGCCAGCAGGGCTGCCCGCCCACCCGTGCCCAGACCCACCACCGCGATGCGGTTTGGGTTGATGCCCGGATCTTCACTCAGCACCTGGAGTACAAGGGCCAGGTCGCCCACGACGGCATTTGCATCAGCCTCCAGACCAAGGGGGGAGAACCCCTGCGGCGTGTGGCCGTCTGTCGATACAGGATCGAGATCAATCTGAAGCGTGGCCCAGCCCTCGGCTTCGAGGCGCTCCGCCACCGCGGAGAGGCGCTGATCCAACCCCAACCCGTCGGGCACGAGGATGACGGCCGGAACCTCCCCCTTTGCTCTCGGGCGTGCCAGGAGGCCCAGCACGTCGCGGACCCTGCCGTCCGCACGTGCCAGTCGTAGGGGTATCAGCTCCATCGGTGTGACAGATGACACGACCTCCTCCGGTATGGCGCTGGGTCCTGGCCCGAGCCCATTGGGCACGACTTCCACTGCCGCGGCGGTGCTCATGATGGCCAGGCAAGCTAGTGCGGCGCTGACGGGCCGCTGCGCATGGACATGGAAGGTCATCGGAGCCGTCCTCCTACTGAAGCCCGGATGCTGATCCTTCCCATGCGTCGCGCGCTGTGCCTTCCGTCACGAAGAGCGTAACCTTCTTGGCTTGGCGGTTCGCACGCCTACTAGGGCCAGGGCTCATTGATCCAGAAGAGGGCGGTGGCTGCGAGGCAGATGGCGGATATGAAGGTGTGTGCGCATCGGTCATAATGCATGACGATGTGTCGCCAATCCTTGAGGAAGCCAAACAAATTCTCAAGCCGGTTATTTTTGAATGCGCTGTTCCAGGTGCTCAACCCGCCTGCCCAGCATCGAGTGGATCGCGCCTGGGTAGGAGCCTTACCCGTCCGTGGTGACTTGGTCGGGGACGATGCCTGTGGCCGACTTGGCGGAGCGGAAGAACGCCTTGGCTGCCGCCATGTCGCGGTGCTCGCTCAGCATGGCGTGGACGAGGTCACCGGTCCTGTCGATCGCCCGATACAAGTAGCACCAGCGTCCGCGGACTTTCAGGTACGTTTAATCAACGTGCCAGGAGCGACGCCCGGGGGCCCCTTCCCGCGCCGGCGCTGCCGCAGTTCACCCGCGAGAACCGGCGCGAGCTTGGCCTCCCACTCCCGCACCGCCTTGTGGGTGAACACGATGCCGCGGAGGAGGAACATCTCCGCCACATCTCGAAGGGTAAGGCGGTAGCGCAGGCGCCACAGCACCACGAGGGCGATCACGTCGCTCGGGTACTGCGCCCTGTTCAGCAACCCCGAGCTGCGCTCGTTGAACCCTCGGCCGCAGGCCCGGCAGCGAAAGCGCCGGTAGCCCAGAGCCGTACGGTCCCGCCACTCAGTCACCTCGGCCGAACCGCAGTCCACGCACTCCCTCCCAGGCTCCCAGGCTCCCAGCCGTTCTTCCGTCCATTGGGAATCTATCCACGCCCCCAAGATCGCCAATCTGCCCTCCCTTGGCGCGAGAGCTGAAAGATCCGCTGCCCGGGGTAGGATGCCTCCATTGCTGCGATGCACAATTTCCTTGCAAACGCTGGGTTGTCGCGCCTAGACACCTTCATGTTGCACTGCAGCAAGGCGGGCATCAGCTCTCCAGCGCAGGCAAACGGAGGAACCAACCATGTTCATGCAGAACGGCGTGCCTCAGGCGAACGACATGATGGCGCGCCTGTCCAAGGCTGCCACCGGCGCCACCGAGTTCAACCGCGCCAACCTCGAGGCCGCCACTCGTTCGGCACAGCTCTGGACGGCGGGCCTGCAGGACATCGGCCAGCGCTACCTCGCGATGTACCAGGGCATGGCCGAGGGCTTTGTCGCTGGTGCCAAGGCGATGGCCTCCGCGAAGTCCCCGCAGGAGGCCGCCGCGGTCCAGACCTCTTATTTCAAGACGGCCCAGGAGCAGGTGACTGGCCAAGCCACCCAGCTTGGCGAGGCGACCGCCCAGCTGTTCAAGCAGGCGTCCGCGCCCATGGCCGAGCAGGCCGCCGCCGTCTCCACGAGCAAGCTCGCCGCCTGACGTCCGCGACTCGACCGGCTGCTGGATCCGTCCAGCGGCCGGCCGACGCCGGGGCGTGATCGCCCCGGGACTGTGTGAGGCGGGGCCCGCCTCGCATGCCGTTGCAGCCGCACCAGCGCGCACGGCAGCTGCTCCGCAGCGACGTCGATCCTGATCCCTTTTTCGGCCCGCCCGCTTTTCAGCGTTGGCGCACTGGCACCGGTTACAAGCGGCCGCGAGGCCTCCGATATCCTGCCGCAGGAAACGCCCTTCCGTGGGCCGACAGGCGGCCCCCTTCTTTCGCGTTCATGGCCGCGGCTTCCCTACCTTCTCCGGAAGCCCGGCGGGAGTTGAGCATGAGTGTTGTTGTCCTTATCGAGGGCCACCTACCTGCCACAGATCGCCTTGTCACCGTCCTGGATGCAGCGGGCATCGACGTGCTGAAGGCGGACTGCCCCCGCAGCGCCGTTACCCTCGCCAATTCGACTTCCGCCTGCACGGCAATCGTCTCCGACAAGGATCTGAGCGTCAGCGCCGATGGCGGGGATGCCGCAGGGCAGGGGCTGCAATCCGGACCCAACCTGCCGCTCATTCTCATCGACGGTGGCGACGAGCACTGGCACAGGCGGGAAGCGGCGAGGTGGAGGCGCTCCATCACCAAGCCGTTCGACCCGGAGCAGCTCGTGCAGGCCCTCCGCGAATTGGCGCGCCCGGTGGAACAGGCCCGCTCGTGAGGACACAGCCGAGCCTTGGCTCGGCGTGAACCTGCCAGCTATCAGGGTCCAATCAACGCTTCACCTCGACAAGTTCGGGTCGCCGTGTTGTCCTGTGCGGCGGCCTTGAGGAAGCGATGGCGCAAGCGCCAAACCGTAGTGTGGTTCACTCTGATCCCGGCCTCGATGATCTTCCTGACAGAGCGGTGGTCGGTCATGTGGGACAAGTAGTGGCCCCATCTCTTGAGCTTGCGGGCACGAGCCATCGGCGTGCCGGTGAGAATGTTGAAGGTGCGGCGACACTCAACGGTGCGACAGCGGAACCGCGGTCGGTCGTTCTTGTCCTTGCCGTGCAGGTGAGCGCCCGCGGTCCTGCAATGCGGACAACACCGCTCGGCACGGGTCACCTCTGTGCGGCGGGCAAAAGCCACTTCTGCAACCCGCATGGATACGACCTCGGCGACGAGGCATTCGATGGTGACGATCTGCTCGCCGGACGTCGCACGGATAGCGGATTCAAGATGGTTGAGGCGACGCGCTTCGGGGCTAGACATGGGACATGATGTAGTCAGCCCCCGTCAGATTTGCGCGCACCCCACCCCCAAGTCGAACAGCGCCGAGGATTAACTGGTATGCAGAAACCCGTGCTGGACGTACCCGAGGCGCCCATCGCACCGGAAGGAACCCTGGAAGGCGAAGGCCCCGAGACTCCGCATATTCTCACACGAGAAAGGCTGCTCAGCGGAGCCGTGGAGCAGATGGTGCGCGCGGCCTTCGGCAGCAGGCTGCTGACCGATGCCGAACGTGAGTCATCACTGCGGGACACCCTCGCCGGCCGGCCGGATCATGGCTTCGGTATTTGGCTGTTCGGCTATGGCTCGCTCATCTGGAACCCGACCGTACATTACGTGGAAAGCCGGATCGCCTCGATCGAAGGATGGCAGCGTGCCTTCTGCCTCTCCACGCCTGCTGGCCGTGGCACCCCTGAGCACCCTGGGCTGGTACTTGCCCTGGATGCAGGAGGGAGCTGCACAGGCGTTGCTTTCCGCATAGCCGAAGAGGTGCTGGTGGAGGAGCTCTCCATCGTTTGGCGACGCGAGATGTTGACGGGCGCTTACATTCCGCACTGGGTGCCGCTTCGTGGCCGGGCAGGTGACATCTTTGGATGCGGCATCGCATTCACGATCAACCGGGCGGGGCCGCAATATGCTGACTTGCCGGAAGCAGAGGTCGTGCGACGACTTGCCACCGCAAAGGGCGCACTTGGGAGTGCCTCGGAGTATCTTTTCCAGACCCGAGACGGCTTACAGATACTCGGGATTGCTGACCCCTTGATTGACGACCTGGCCCTGAAAGTGGTCGAGGCGAAAGCGAAGGACGAGGGTTTCTAGAACGACCCTGGAATGCAAAGTTTCGATATGGAAATGGCTGGCCCGTCGCTCAAGGGCATCGCCGGGGTCATCACGCCTGCAGCGACTGAGTGACCCCGACTTCGCGTATCCGAGCACCCCGGTGCGAACTCCGACAGAACCAGGGCATCTCAACCTCCGACGCGGGCCGCTTCCCGCCGCATAGTTCCACGCAGGAAGATCCGCACCGAGTTTCGGATTCGCTCGCTCAGCTCTCCCGGCCCAATGGAGGCGGACACGCCTATCAGCATTTCATGGTGGAAGGATCCCAATGCCATGCCCATCAGCATGCGCCCGGCGTGGCCCGCATCGCCGATCTCGTACTGCCCACTGCGCTCCAGTTCCTCGAGATAGTCTTCCAACGCCAGCCTGACCGATCCGGCCCCGCGCCGTTCCGCCGCCGCCAGAAGGGCCGGGCTGTGGGTATATTCCGCCATCAACATCCGAAGCACGGCCACGGAACTTTCCCGCAGAATGAAGCGGCCGCTCTCTTCAAGAAACTGTATCAGTGCCGCTTCTGGCTGCTTTGAACGGTCCACCCGGACCTGACAAACCTCGTCCTTCGTCCGCTCCAACAAGCCAAAGAACAACTCCTCCTTCGAGGAGAAAAGCTTGTAGATCGTCTTCTTGGAGCAACCGGCGTGACGCGCAATCGTGTCGACGGTCGCAACATGAAAGCCCTCGGCCAGAAAGGCAGTCTCGGCCGCGGCATAAATTCGATCGCGTACCGCTGACCCCCGCCGTCGCTCCTCACTCGCTTCTCGCGGGGCACGGGTGTCGTCACTCATCAAAACGTTTTTCATCACTCACCATGCTGCGATGCAGCATTTTCTTGACAGTCGCCCGGAGAATAGCCAGTTTCCGCACTGATGGAAACTGAAGAGTTTACATCTTGAATCGCATCTCCTCAGGGAAAGCCCATATGCATGACCTGTCCCTGAGCTTGGCTGCGGCCAAACGGCTGCTCCGGTCCGGAACGCGTCTGTATGGGCCACTGGCGGGAGTTCTGCTCCTACTGCCAGTCCTGACCGCCTGCGATGATGCTGTACAGGCCGCGCCCCCAGCCCCCTTGCCACCTCCAGTAACCGTGGTCCGGGTGCAGCCGCAACCGGTGGCGATCCAGACCATTTTGCCCGGGCGCACCTCACCCTTCCAAGTGGCCGAGATCCGTCCCCAGGTCAGCGGCGTCCTCCAGGAGCGCCTTTTCCGCGAGGGTGAGGCGGTAACTGCCGGCCAGCCGCTCTTTCAGATTGAGCCCGCTCCTTATCGCGCCGCGCTGGCGAGCGCCGAAGCGGGCCAAGCCAGGGCCGAGGCCACGCTCCAATCTGCGCGGACGACCGTTGGCCGATACGGTCCCCTGGTAGCCCACGATGCCGTCAGCCGGATGACTTATGACAACGCTGTCTCGGCCCAACGGCAAGCCGAGGCCGAGGTCGCCTCCGCCAAGGCCGCCGTGGACGCGGCCCGCATCAATCTGACCCGTACCCGCATTACTTCGCCCATTCCCGGCCGGACCGGACGGTCCCTGCTGACGGTAGGAGCGCTGGTGACGGCCAACCAGACCAGCGCCTTATTCACGGTCACCCAGCTTGATCCCATCCTGGTGGACTTGAACCAGCCGGCCGAGGCCATGCTGAAGCTGCGGCGGGAGATGGAGGCAGGGCGCCTGCGCCGAACCGGTGAGGGCGCGGCAGAGGTCCGGCTTCTGCTCGGGGACGGAACGGAGTATCCGCTCCCCGGCCGCCTGCAGTTCTCCGAGGTGACGGTGGACAGCGACACCGGTTCCGTCACTCTTCGCGCCGTCTTCCCCAATCCCGACGGAATGTTGATGCCGGGCATGTTCGTGCGCGCGCGGCTTGAGAGCGGCGTAGCGGCGAATGCGCTGCTCGTCCCGCAGCAGGCGGTCACACGCAATCAGCGCGGCGAGGCGACCACCCTCATTCTCGACGAAGCGGGAGCAGTGCGGCAGCGGGTGATCCAGACGAGACAGGCTATTGGCAACAAGTGGCTTGTCAGCGACGGCCTTTCCGCCGGGGACCGCGTGGTCGTTGAAGGCATGCAGCGCGTGCGCGACGGGGTGAAGCCCGAAGTGAAGGAGATGACAGCGGAGGAGCTGGAGCGGGGTGACGCACCTCGCCTGACCACCGCGCAGGCGGGGGGCTGAGCCAGCATGTCGCGCTTCTTCATTGATCGCCCGGTCTTCGCCTGGGTGATCGCCATCGGAATCATGCTGATGGGCGGGCTGGCGATCCGCAGCCTGCCCATTTCGCAGTATCCGACCATCGCCCCGCCGACCATCTCGATCAACATCACCTATCCCGGCGCCTCGGCTCAGACAGTGCAGAACACCGTCATCCAGATTGTTGAGCAGCAGATGAATGGGCTGGACGGGCTGCTGTACTTCACCTCGCAGAGCAACCGTGACGGCTCCGCCCAGATCATGCTCACCTTTGCTCAGGGAACTAATCCGGACACTGCTCAGGTGCAGGTACAAAACAAGCTTGCCCTCGCGCAGGCCCGACTCCCACAGGCGGTGCAGCAGCAGGGCGTCCGCGTCGCCAAGGCTGCCACCAGCAACCTGATGGTTGTCGCCTTCGCCTCGACGGACGGCAAGATGACGACCAACGATATCGCCGATTACATCGGCTCTACGGTGCAGGATCCACTCACGCGCACCTATGGCGTCGGCAACTTCAACCTTTTTGGGTCGCAGTATGCGATGCGCATTTGGTTGGACCCGGATAAGCTCAATGCCTTCGAGTTGATCCCGGCCGACATCACCGCCGCACTCTCCTCGCAGAATGTGCAGGTTGCCTCGGGGGAGTTGGGTGCTCGCCCCTCCGTGCCAGGACAAAGGCTGAACGCCACACTGATCGGCCCCTCCTATCTCAGCAACCCCGAGGAGTTTGGCGCCATCCTGTTGAAGGTGAAGCCTGACGGCTCTCAGGTTCGGTTGCGAGACGTGGCGCAGGTCGAGTTGGGCGCGGAGAACTACGCCTTCAGCAGTCTTCACAATGGTCGCCCGACCGCCGGTATCGCTCTCCAGCTCGCACCTGGCGCGAACGCCGTTGCAACAGCAGTCGCGATCCGCGCAACCGTCGATTCCTTGCGTCCGACGCTGCCACCCAATGTCGTGGTCGAGTACCCCCTCGATACCACGCCTTTTGTGGAGATCTCGATCCATGAGGTCGTCAAAGCGCTGATCGAGGCGATGGTTCTCGTCTTCATCGTTATGTACGCCTTCTTGCAGAACTTTCGCGCCACGCTGATTCCGACCCTGGCCATCCCTGTCGTCCTACTCGGCACTTTTGCGGTGCTTTCCCTCGCGGGCTACTCGATCAACACTCTCACGATGTTTGCCATGGTGCTGGCCATCGGCTTGCTTGTGGACGACGCCATCGTGGTGGTGGAGAACGTCGAGCGCGTGATGGAGCGAGATGGGTTCTCACCGCTTGAGGCAACGCGCGTCTCGATGGACCAGATCTCCGGCGCGCTGGTGGGCATTGGCCTCGTGCTCTCGGCCGTGTTCCTCCCGATGTTCTTCTTCGGCGGCTCAGCGGGCGTGATCTACCGGCAGTTCTCGCTGACCATCATCACCGCCATGACTCTCTCCGTGCTGGTGGCGCTGATCTTCACCCCTGCGCTTTGCGCCACCATCCTGCGCCGCCCGAAGCATGGAGAGCGGCGTGGCTTCTTTGGATGGTTTAACCGCAACTTCGATCGAACGAGCCGCGGCTATGTTGCGGGTGTCCGGCACATCACGGGACGCCCTGCGCGCTTTCTGGTGATCTACGCAGCCTTGGCGCTGGCCATGGGGGTCCTTTACGCCCGGCTTCCCACCTCCTTCCTGCCCGATGAGGACCAGGGCGTCATGTACGCGCAGGTCGTTGCGCCGCCTGGCGCCACGGTGGAGCGCACCCAGCGCGCCTTGGACGAACTGATGGCCTACCTGCTGAACGAGGAGAAGGATGTCGTTGATTCCGTCATGGGCATCACCGGCTTCAACTTCAGCGGTCGCGGCCAGAACGCCGCACTAACTTTCATTCGGTTGAAGGACTGGTCGGTCCGTGAGGACCAAGCTAAGTCCGTCGGTGCACTATCGCGCCGCATCATGGCGCGCTTTGCACGCTACCCGGACGCGCAGATCTTCGCCTTCGCGCCGCCCGCAGTGTCGGAATTGGGCAATGCCACAGGCTTCAACATGCAGCTTCTCGACAATGGAGGCCGCGGGCGAGAGGCGCTGGTGGCTGCTCGTGACCAACTGCTGCAGGCGGCCGCGGGTAGCCCAGTCGTCACGAATGTGCGGCCCAACGAGCAGAATGAGGAGCCACAGTACCGGCTGCAAATTGACTGGGAGCGTGCCAGCGCACTCGGCCTGACCATTGCACAGGTCAACAGCACCCTTTCCGCCGCCTTCGGCGCATCCTACGCCGGTGACTTCATCAACCGTGGGCGTATCAAGCGGATCTACATGCAGGGTAACGCGCCGGCGCGTATGCTGCCGGACGACCTGTCGCGCTGGTACGTCCGCAACAGCTTCGGCGCGATGGTGCCCTTCTCGGCTTTTTCGAGCGCGAACTGGGAATTGGGCTCGCCCAGGCTTGCCCGCTTCAACGGCATTGGCGCCATTGAAATCCAAGGCAATGCCGCACCGGGGCGGACCACCGGCGAGGCCATGGCGGAGATGGACCGCATTGCGGCGGCACTGCCCCAGGGTATCGGCATCGCCTGGACCGGCCTGTCCTACGAGGAGCGGGCCTCTGGCTCGCAAGCCTTCGCGCTCTACGGCATTTCCATGATCGTCGTCTTCCTCTGCCTTGCCGCACTTTATGAGAGCTGGGCGATCCCAGCCTCGGTGATGCTGGTCGTCCCGCTGGGAGTGCTCGGCGCCGTCTCCGCGACGCTGCTGCGGGGCATGTCCAATGATGTGTATTTCCAGGTTGGTCTACTCACCACCATCGGCCTCTCGGCGAAGAACGCGATCCTGATCGTTGAGTTTGCCAAGGAGCACTTCGAGAGTGGTGAGAGCCTGATGGACTCCGCCCTGCACGCCGCAAAAGAACGGCTCCGCCCGATCTTGATGACGTCGTTGGCCTTCGTGCTCGGCGTCGTCCCGCTGGCCATTGCGACTGGTGCGGGTGCGGGCGGGCGCGTGGCGATCGGCACGGGAGTAGTCGGTGGCGTAGTCACCGGCACCGTACTTGCCGTGTTCTTTGTGCCGCTGTTCTTCGTCGCGGTGCTGCGACTCTTCCGCACGAGGCGTGCCTCGGAGCGAAGTGTAGCCAATCTAGCCAGTCCAACACCTGCAGAGTAGAGTTTGTGAGCTGCTCAACCAGCCTGTTCGGAGTTCGATCGAGCTGAGTTCTCCGACGGTAAGGACGGGGTACCCAGAAAGGCTATTATCGTGCGTGAGGGTAGGGTAGGGGAGGGGAGGGGGCGGTTGCCACGAGTGGGCGCCGCTGGGCATACTCAAGCCGCCCTCGAGAGCCGTGCTTCGGGGTTACCCGCCAAGACTGCGAGCCGGTCGGAGGGCCGCCCGCGATGGGCTGAACCCGCACTCCTTGGGAAGACCCATGACCGCTTCGTCGGAGAGCAGGCAGGCAAACATCCCCTCGGCGGTGGTGCGCATGGCCGCGGGTGCGCTGCCAGCGGAGGCACTGGCGGTGCTGGCAGGTCCTGTTGGTGAAGCGGTGGCGCAGGCTGCGAGCTATGCCGGGCAGGCGTTATCGGAGAACACCAAGCGGGCTTATGCCTCCGACTGGCGCGCCTTCTGCACTTGGTGCGAGCTGGGTGGGGTGGCGGCCCTGCCGGCCGCACCGGTGGTTGTTGCCGGCCACTTGGCAAGTTTGAGCAAGACACTGGGCCGGAGCGGGCTGCGCCGCCGGCTGGCGGCCATCGCCCACCACCACCGCCAAGCGGGGCACCTGTGGGAGACGCGCCAGTCGGCGATCAGCGCCACGATGCGCGGCATCCTCGCCACCCACGGCAAGCCCGCCCGCCCGGCCGCGGCGCTGACCTCGGCCGAGGTCAAGCGCCTGCTGGCGAGTTGCGGGACGGACGTGGCCGGGGTGCGGGACAAGGCGCTGCTGCTGGTGGGCTTTGCCGGCGCGCTGCGGCGCTCCGAGCTGGTGGGGATCGACCGCGAGCACCTGCGCTTCACCAACGAGGGCATGACGGTGCTGATCCCGCGCTCCAAGCGTGACCAGGAGGGGGAGGGGGCCTCCATCGGCATCCCGCGTGGGCTGAACCCGCTCTCCTGCCCGGTGCGGGCGGTGGAGATCTGGCTCAAGCGCTCGCGGATCGAGTGGGGGCCGGTGTTCCGGCGCGTGAGCGCGGGCGGTGGGCTGGAGGACCGGCTCTCGCCGCAGGGGGTGTGGCGGATCCTCAGGCACCGGGCCGAGCTGGCGAACCTCACCGTGGATGAGCGCGAGCGGCTGTCCCCGCACGGGCTCCGGGCCGGGTTCATCACGGAGGCCTACCTGAAGGGGGCGCTGGACGAGCAGGTGATGCACCACACGCGGCAGCGGAGCATCGCCACCACCCAGGGCTACCGCAGGCGGGCCAAGATCACGCAGGACAGCCCGGCCAGGCTGCTCGACCTCTGAGCGGCGGCGAGC
>Ga0210040_10003712_pt1 | contig 20473 bp, 9 predicted proteins | sample CryGeyCG12114_NA_FD_185462 | JGI IMG/M metagenome (GOLD analysis project Ga0210040, IMG submission 185462) | Groundwater microbial communities from aquifer - Crystal Geyser CG19_WC_8/21/14_NA (SPAdes) (version 2) | ecosystem: Environmental > Aquatic > Deep subsurface > Groundwater | place: USA... | reverse complement strand
TTTTCCTTTCAAACTGTAACTGCAGTATGCAGGCCTATTGAGGTGACTAAACTGGTACCTGTACATATATAGGTTGCATGCAAACCTTAAACGCCATAGAGTAATTAACCAGCTAACTAACTAAATATTAATTAATACCAGTTAATAATGCTCATATCTTACCAATGGCTCGTTTAACTTTAACTACTGTCTAGCTAATACATACTATATTTTCAATACACATACAGACATAGACAGTTGGCAATTGCGGCTCAAACTGCGTAAAAGCAGTATGACGATCGATAAAACCCGGGTAGAGGCTAAAAACCCGAGTGGCGGCCAAAATCCCGCGTAGACGAGAGGCAACCTTCAAAATGGACAATAATAATAATAAAGAATCTGTGCTATATAGTCCTACATAAGCTATAATCCAATCCTATCATCACACATAATATACAGACACACATTGGCCAGCATATCAATAAATTAGTCTGCTTGCATACAAAGTGGCTCAGAGTTAAACGGGTTAACCATGTCATGTACACTTTACACTTGGAATAACTTTGAGAAATGTTGTTAGCTACAGTTTTCATGGTACACGTATGTACGTCTCGAGTTGGCGTAAGCGTAACCTTGCATCTTGCCCAGAGTTCTTTGTCTCCTCTTTCCTCTCTCAAGGCTCACATCTTTACAGCACGGACAAGTTTCAGAGTCTGACTATCCAACTCGCTCTCTCACTAAAGTGAGTAATAAGCTAGGCTCTGAGTAACTAACTAACTAACTATATAACTATAGTTACATATGGTATGGTACTTGCCACATGTGTATATAATACGTGAGAGAGCAGATATATACCGGTCTTTTGTAATGCTAGCGGCGACTAACTAACTAACTAACGTAATAAAATAAAGAAAGAGTATGAGATGAGTAACTTTGATCTAAGCTATAACTAACTATAACTACAAGTATAGTGTGTCAGTCAGTGATGTGAATCAAGGGGGAGAGAAAAAGGCGCGCAAATACCGATCTTAGATGTTTGCTCCATTCTTCTTTCATAATAGTTGGTTTGTTAGTTAGTTGACTGGATTCCGAAGGGTGGTAGGGTTTGAGGATATGTGGGACGGTAGAGGCTGAAAATCGGTGTAGTAACTAGTTAGTTAGATGAATTGGTTTGGCATAATATTTTAGTGTGTTTGTTAATTAGTTAGTTAGTTTACAAAGGGAGGATTGCTGGAAGAGCGCATTTTTTTGAGTGACGATAGCGATTTAATTTAAATTTTATCATCTACATGATTTGATAAGCTACGACATTGGGCTCAAAAAGCGGGGATGAGAATGCATTCTTAATAATGGAGAGAAGGTGTATTACTGGCTATGTCACTAACTATTCACATTGTATCACTCATAGCCTCCTATGTATGCTCATCTGTGTGAGGAATGGAACGAAACGGGAGCAAAAAATGCAAGATTTTTAAATGCCCTATAACATACAAATGCACAAGTGAGTTAGACTCCCCGTTTGCGTACATCCTCCTCCTTCTCATCGTATTTCCATCACCGCATAGTGCGCATTAACACCTCATTATTCCGATTTTCCTGAGGTTTGCTAGTCTTGGTTGAGAGGAAAAGATCACTCAGCCGTACTGTATACTTGGGTGTCCGTTCTAAACAGTCATAACTAACTAGCTAACTAACTTGGGAAATACTTTTTCTTTGCCACAGAAATTAAAGGCTTGCAACCTGCTCCATACACTTGATTCATAATAGCTTTGGTATTACTTTTACTTTTTTGATACAAAGTTATTTAGTCAGTGCAAAATTGCTTGTAGCATTTCCCCACCTGCTAACTAAGTGAAAACATAAAAAAACGCAGTCTGAGATCTGTCAAAACTGCTAATCTTATTTTTGGCATTATTAAGCAAAACTGTAAGAATTAATTGAAATATTTCGGGAGCAGTGCATTTAATTTTTAAACTGTGGTCCTTTGGCTTCAAGTATCCAGAGCCCTTTTAAACCCGCTATGTGTGAAAAATGGTCAGCTGAGTTTTCATAACATTTTTAGAATCCCCACTGACTGACTTCACTGCGCACATGGAAGAATGTTTCAAATAGTTTGAGTTGTAGTCTTATATCATATAACAATGATTTAAGCCATTTATTTTTTATCCGTGCCCCCGTATCTTGAGGTTTCTTGTTCATTACAACATCTCTCTCCGCAGTTATCACAAATCGCATCCAAATAGTTGCCTACACCGTCATCATCAGCATAGCTCTAACTAACTAACTAACTAAAATATTTTTTATGGACAAACTTGTTGCGCACCCCTGCATACTAAGTAGTTTGTTGGGTAATATAGCAATAATATTTCAACTCTCTATGTACATACAAGCTCACCTGTTCCAATCTCTCCATGCTATGCATCATGTATACCTAAACTAACTTACTAACTAAAAGGAAAACTAAGAATGACTTCCCTTGACTCCTATTCAGTAGGTATCTATAGGCTAACAACTTGTTCCTGTACGTACGTACGTAAGTAGAGACAGGTATTTATTCTTGTTTTTACTTTTTTATGGACCAGAGATTGCTTAAAAAAAGTAGCAGTGATGATCAGAGATGTATAGCCTACTCCATAGGTAAGTTAGTAGGGTGCTCACCCAACCTATAAGAAGAATACAAAGAGTTAAAAAAATTATAGCCAACAAGATTATCTTTCTATATATGATTTGGAAATTTATTCCAGCAGCATCTATAGATACCCACAGGGCACAGTAGACAAAAGCCAGCAGCAGTAATATTTATTATGAGAGTTTACGTAAAGCGAGAAATCGGGATGATTGCTACTTACACTTAGTTAATACTGCGTATAATCAAGATGAGCTTGCACAAAAAAGTGCATGTCCCAAATAAATAAACACCGAAACTATCATTACTGTGTGCATGGGATGTTTATGTATGTGGACTTACACGTTCTGGGTTGAAAATCAGATTACATTATCTTGTTTGTACTGTTATTATTATTGTTTTATGGACGCACACGTTTCCTCCTAGAAAATGAAAACATTTAGGTGCCTTTGACACAGTGTAGCTTTGCAGCTTGGTTGTCAAAAAATTGCAAGTGAATTCCATTAGTTTTGTTTGCATTGCTAATCTACAGATAAGGAGAGATAATATGTGCTGATTTTATGGGGCGTCCTGCGATAACAAATGAATAATGTTTTGACTTTTTGGGATGAAAATACAAATTGCATGGTATGTTATGTGGTCTTGTGAGTGTCTATTTTTTCCCAGCGGAGATATAGTCCTTTAGAGAATTTCTAATGTTCAGCCGTGTGTGCAGTGTTGTAATTTCTGTATATGATTGATGTCATTTTTTCATTTCATTTTTTAGCAGTCAGTTATTTGAAACACCGAGATATTTTTATATACTATATTCTGATGATTCTCCTTCAGGCGGTTTTCAACTATGGCGAATGTCCAGGCATATAGTTTGTTCACAACACAGTAAGCGTCTTTGGGAAGAAATGAAAAAACCAAGCCGTTTGAACATAATTATTGGGAAACTCACACAGAGCCTGGAGGAAAAGGCATCCCAAATAGTTTAGTTATAGTTAGTAATCAAATCAAGGAATATTCAATATAGCCCAACTAACTAATAAGTAATTCGATTCCAGTGCGTATGTGTTTCCTTTAAGAAATTCGAGATACTCAATTTAATGGTTTTAAAAAAAGGTCTACATGCGTTTTCTTTTTCACGTCAACCGGGGTCAAAATTCCATGGGATTTTGATGCATGCAACATTCTCATCAATAAATGTCACATTTTTTCCCATTGACATAATCATAACAATATTGATGGCACCGAAGAAACCGAAAGAGTCATTAAAATAAATGCGCAGTAAGTAATAAAACAATGGTCCTTCCTATTCAACTGGATTCAACCCCATTCGATTTCTGGTAAAAGCCATTTCTACGAATTTCTTACAACTAACTATTGCACTAATCAGTAGCATATAGTGAACACTATGGATTCAAAGGAACTTAACGAGACAATAATTGGCTGAGAAATAACTTAACTAGCTTACTGACTTTGCGTTAGCTACCATAAGCACTGCTATCTAACTAAACCATACATATACTGCATACAACCTGATATAATGAATGGACACATAATTATCCTAAACACTAACTTTGCTTTCGCTCCAGCTTCATATATAGTAATTAGCTCTGAGAAACTGTAAACAATGGAAACTCAAAACACCGGCTGAATAGCAACGTGGGAGAACAAGGGGCATAAAAAAGGCGCCTTTCATTATTATGACTTCCTACAAGTCATATTGTTGACATAATCAATTTCTCATAAAAGAATCATTCACACAATGCCCTATGGAATTCATATGAAAGTAGCTAGAAAACTCCGAAAAAGAGTTGCCGCATCCATTAAACAAAAGTATGGACACAATGACATGAAAAAAATGATGACCTAAGCAAAACTAATAGTTTTAACCACCATATGTGCCTTTTCCATGTGCTATGTGTGTGATGAAAACAAAAATATTCACACTTTGAGTGACTACATTCTAACTAACTAACTATCAAGCCATATCGAAGGAGGCTATAACTTTATGCTTACCATTCCAGACATAGGCACACACAATGAAAGCCAGCATACATTTTTAATTTTCCACACTAACCAGCATAGAGAAAAGCAAGAAGACGACGTACTTTTGGCCTTGGTCGTCTCTCCTGGGTCCAAAAAACCACCATAATAATGCCAGCTAGGCTATACCGAAAACGTGAGAACTCTTTATAAATACTACGACACACTACTACTACTACTCTACTACGAACTCATCCTTTTTTACTACAACTATCGAGTCCGCGTACATTCATAGACATGGTTGGGCTATTGGACTCGAGTCTGCTTCGCTGCTGTTGTTCCAAGCCAGTCAGTGAATAATTCCATGTGTAGGAAAATGTAATGCCTAAACCAGCTTGGTTTGCTGTACAGCAAGTTAGTTTCAGAATACGGCATCCAAATCGTCCAAAAAAAAAAGTTCGCAGACTGGGGCTCGGGGGTTTTCGAGTTTCATCGTCCCCGTTCATCGGAGCGCGGAGTAGTCCTATATATATAGCAGCATTTTATGTACAGTGTGTCCCGCAGATTCTTATTATCCACATTGATATTCCCATTCATTCCATTCTGCTCGCATCCTGTCCCATATAAATACACTTTTTGGTGGTATTCTTTCCTCTACTGATATACATAGTGTTCACACACTGCTAGCTATAGTGTGCATGTGTACCATCCACATGTACCGGCAGGTTTAATGCATGTGATGAGTAGAGCATAAGGGGCTAAATTTTGAGTGCATTGGTTAACATAGGATGGTATGGACTGCAGGTTTAGAAAATGCCACAGCCAAAAGTGTATGTATGTATGGGTTTTATAGTGAATGTGACTCGCCTTCTTTTATTTTACGGCGGATGAGTCTTCCAAGAAGCCGAGTCTGCGATAGCCAGCAGCAAATGGTGTAAGGGAAACATTTGTTCGTCTCACTCTGTGGCTCTCTCTCACAGTTCCAATATCCCAAGTGGAGGCAGAAGAGTTGGTTGGTTGGTTCATCCTATTGAGTGCGAACATATACCATATTGTGACTCGAGTTTTTGGAAATTTTTACCGTGAAAGTGTTTATTTTGAACTGAATTTCAAAATGCCCCTTGTGGCATTGCCATCGTCATCATTTTTGGACTCACAAAAGGTAAGAGTTGGCCCGTTTTGAGGGATTTTCAAGCGCACATATGTTGGGAATCATGAATTCGTTTTCATGTGCCGGCCGGTTTTCTCTCTCTCTACCATAGCACATTGTGGGAAGGATAGACGTTTTATAGTTATAGGGGTGACTATATGGTTGTATTTTTATTGTTCCTTGCATTATTATTTTGGCTGACCAGTTTTTCCTTTGCATATTGCATTTAGAATGCAATGCAGATTATTATTGTGAGTGAGGGCATTTGCTACGAGTTTGCACATTCCTTTGGGCGAGAACCGGCTTTTGGAGATGGGCCTAGTTTTTTGGGAGCATTTTCTCTCCATATGGTGGATTGTTGGAGACGTTTTTGAATTTGGTTAAGGGCTGGGGATTTGGAAATGGAGTTGGTCAATTGTATCGGGGTTTTAGGATTTGATTTGGCAATGGTAGGATTGACCATATGTTTTGGTGGTTCAAGTACCGGCATTAGTTAGTTTGGTTTTAGGAGACATGTACATAGGGAAATATGAATCGATTTTAATCACATTATTTTATTGCGGCTTTGGTTTTTTTTTCTTCCTGTATGATAAAAGAAAAGAATGGTGGATCGTTGTCTTTGTCGGCACTGGCCATCATTGTGGGGAATTGTAACGATGGTTTTATTATGCGAGTTTTATTATTGAATTTGCTAGTATAAATAGCTCATTTGTTTTATTTAATTATTGTTAAGTTTCTTTTGACCTTTTCTCGTGCCGTGCATTACTTTTAGAATATTTTGTTTGCATTGTATGAGTTTGATTTGCCAATATTTTTGTGCCCAGCCGGCAATAATTTAAGCGTTTTGTCTTATAAGAAAAGCAAACAAGTTGTTAACTTTCACAGTCGTGTAGTCTTGAGGTTTGTTTCTGAATTATTTTTTAAAAACTTTATGCACATTTAATTTAGAGCTCTTTGTGCATTGATTTAAATCTACATTCCCAGGAACTGATTAATCGAGTCGGATAATCTTTCCTTTTCCGATCGTGTAAGTGTTTTGCAAATGTACCGCCACCGCGCATAGTTTGTTGACAATTTTATAACAAAAACTATTGGTGGCAACTGCCGTTGTTTGGTGGCTTTTAATAATATTTCCTGTACGTAAATTCAGTTTGTGTTTTATACCTCTTTTATTATTCGTTTTCTCCATTATATTACTAAATTTATTTTCTCGCCTTTAAAATTGAAACTCTTTTGCTAAAATCCAACAAAATATTTATTTGCACTTTTTGTTTGCTTCCCTTTATGCTGTTACAGGTACTTGTTGTTGTCCATTGAAGATAATTAATATCGCCACATCGTTTCATCCTGAGCATTTGTCCACCTAAGCAACCATCCTCATCCTCGTGAATGAATCCTGTGTGAGTGCGGCCCGGAAACATAATTTAATTTAGTCTTATCTTGTCTGCCACAAATTGCTGATCGGCGCCAATCTGAATTAATATTATTTGCAAACTGAAACTCACTCTCGCCTCATCTCTCTCCATCAGTCCATGTTATTATGAAAATCTGAATTTCTCTTCAGCTATCAACAACAATACTCCATAAAAAACTACTGCTAAAAGTAAGGTGATGGTTATATATACTATAATACAGCTTTTTAGTTAGCAGCACAGCTATTTAGTCTAATTAGTCGTATTCGTCTAGTCCGCTTTCGGTCATTAAGCTTTTATCCGCCTCCACGAAAATCTCACATGTCTTCAGAAAGTGGCGGTAGAAAAAGCCGGTATACCACCGACCGGCGCTTGTATGCTTGTGCTCGTGATCCTGATGATGTGTGCCAAGTTGGAAGAATTCCCTCCCTTCATCTCTGTCTCGCTTTTTATATGCGAGTCCAACATAGTCTTTTATATCTGCTAATCACTTTTTGGTTTAGTGTATTAGGCCGGGGTGAAGGGTCATGTGCTCATAATTTCCTATATATCGCCGATCCCTATATGAATTACAATGTCTCGTTTCGTTATATGATCATCATAGTCAGTTAGTTATCGCTAGCTAAATGCTTCAAGTGTCCAGAGAATATAGCAATCGTCACAGGTTGTGAAAGGCAAGTGTTTTGGACCAGTCGAAAAAAATGTTTGTTCGCATCGTATGGACTGGAAACTATGGAATGATAAAATAATATTGTTACAAAGTAAATGGGATATATTTTATGTTCTGAATTACTTTGTAAACTACTGTAACAAAGGAACCCTTTTTCACATATTTGCACAGTCGAGTAGATTAGAGCAAACGGTGAAAGAACTAACTCACCTGATGTAGATTATTTATCAACCTGGTTTGCAAATATATTGTATTTACTTTTGTAAGTGAGTGGCACTGGCAAAGGATGAGTATAGTTTTTTTTATGTCTCCACTGCTACTTAAGCAAAAAAAACGCTTTTCAATCGGCCAGACAGGCAGGACTAACTAACTAGAATGTAGTGTAATCAATGAAAAGAGGAGAGCAGGCTGACAGACATAGACACGTACATATGCACATTATAGTTTAGTTATATCGTTACCTGATTGAACTCACCACAGGTAAAATCTATTTTAACTTTATAAACTAACTGTGCTTGAATCAGACAACACCCATAGTTAGTTAGTTAGCTAGTTGCTAGCGGTGAGTACACTTTAATGCGGCCAGGGAAAAAAGTATAACAACTGTGTCAGGCAAAAAAGAGATTGGTATAGTTATGCTCTGTCTCTTTGCATATTTTCTTTCCCTGTGAATAGTTAGTTAGTTAGTTACGAAACTAATTACAGTTTTTGCACAGCAACCTTTTCCCTCGGTTGTAGTATATACATCAAGGATAAACAACAACAAGTTGCAGGATTTTATTTTCTTATCTGAGAAAATTTGAGTGATTGAGGAGACATACGACTGCAACAGTATGATTAACGGTTGGTTTGGTAAAGCTTCAGCTGTCTATATAAAGTAAGAATTTAACATTTTGATGGTTTCTTTTTCCCCTTGCACGTAATACATGGATATTATTGAACTTTAATTAGCGTCAATCACACTGTGTACTGACTAAGTGTGGCATAATAGCATGTTAATTGTTGAAAGTTTTGGCAATCAATTGTAAATGGAATGCAATAATGTAGTGCATCCGTAGAAGTTTAATGTGATAGGGGAAAATGCAATCATGGTGCAATGCATCTAGGGCATGTGATTTGATACCCAGCTGTGTAAAATCCGTATGTCTGCTTACATGAGGCTTGCATATGGTTTTTATGTCTGACTTTTGAGAGCTACTGACTAACTGACTACTACGCAAAAATAAATTCCTAGGGGAAAGACAAAGGACGCAGATTTATAATGTTGAGGTGATCCTGAGAAAATAGTAATGTTTCAAAAGGCCAAGGATTATTAGGTTAGTTTAGTTACTGCCTACGTATTTATATTGTAGTCATTGAAGTATGACTCGCACCATAAGACACATAAGGTTATGAAATGTGCAGTAGTTTTTTTGCACACCATATGATAGGAAATGCCTGGAAAATGCCTAAAAGGGGGCGTCATGTGACTGACTCATAGTTTATAGCTAGTTTTAGCTTTGTGCGAAATTCAGTACTCTAGCTATAAAACGGACTGACTGTGTGTGTGAATTTCTGAACGACTGGAATTCGTTATATAGTGACGATAAGTATATTTCTCTTTGTACTTTGTTTTTTCGTGTAGGGCATGTTAATAGCGGTTAGGACATTTTAATAAGTACAAGTTGTTGTTATCATCCTGTTTTCATAAATAATCCAACAAAGTGAGTAAGTGAGGGACAAATTGTTTCCAGCATGTGGATAAAACGTATGGACATCGTTTTCTAGGAGCTCTAAATGAATGTAGTATATGGAATATTTCGTGAGTTGGTAATAGTGAGTAAGTTGAGATGGATATATGATTCATAGTTTTTTTTGGAAGCCAAGTGCGGGCAGAAATTTATGCATGCACTTGCTGCTATTGCACATTGTTAACTAGTTGTATTGCTAGCTTAGTTAGTTAGTTATATAGTAGTAGTGTTATTGGGGCAAGGGGATGTTGTGTACAGTGTATTTGAGAAGGAGCCGGCTTTTAGAGGATTTAGTAGTAGCTGGAGGCTCTGTTTTCAGATGAAGATTTTTATATGGGAGGAAAATAATGTGATGGCTCATTTTTGATATGGCTGGCTGAGAACAGCAGATGGGGAATATACGGTAGGTTAGAGTTGAGTTCATGTATTATGATAATTATTTATTATTATTGGGAAAGGTAGTTAGTTTGTTAGGTTTTTTTTACTACTGGTTGACTAAAAGGTTTTAATCATCGTAAAATTGGGTTGTAAAAATAGGCAATCATATTTATAGAATTTTTGGAGGTAGGTAAGTTGAAGAGGGTGTCCTTAAAGTCATGAAATGTAGTTTATGATCGATTTATTTGTAGTCTAGTGGGAATTGTACTTTTTTTGGGAGTGGATTAGCTGATTTGTCAGTAGTGGGCGAAATAATGGAGATTGAAAGTCTTTATTGAGTTTTTGGCTGGAGGTGGCTCTGACTGACTCATAGGTAAATTGTATATGGTCATGGAGGAATGCTATGTTAGGTCAAAGATTTTGATGAAAGTCAAATTTTTGGAATTCCAAAATGAATTTTGAATGCTGGTTTGCTTTGACTTTATGTAGGAATTTGAGGCGGTTTTGAATACATGTACAGTTGGATTGGGAACAAAGTTTGCATCTTTTTGCATCCGCTCATTTTGTCCAGATGCGGCATTTTAAACAAATACTGGTTGGTAATAGTTAGTTAGGTTTTTTTTTTTTGGTTAGGAAGAAAAGTTGAAGTGAATTCCAGAGAGTCTCCCGGCTAGTTTAATTTCCGTGGAGCATTTCAGTTTGCATATATGGAGAATAAGGTGAATGATAGGAAAATTTTTTTCGTACATAATGATGGCACTGATTACTTATGCATTCACAGTTGGACTGGATTTGAATATGATTGTGCCGAGTCCAGCAATTTTCTTGAGGTTTTAGTGAGTGACTGAGAATGCTTATTACTTGGAATTATAGAAGCTGTGGGTTGTAGCTCTAGCTAGGTGAGTGAGCACTTTTGAAATGGCTGACTAATTTGATAGATATGTGAGATAGCTTGTTAGTTTTTGGTTGACTTTGTGTTCAGCTGCCAGCAGTTTGTGGACATTATTATTATGATTGTTATTATTTAGCGATTAGTGAGTGAGTGAGTGAGTGGTAAATTTCTTGGGGGCAAAGTAAGTGCTACACTATAATATATTTTACTAATGAGCGTCTTTTATTTTGGTATTGTGTGTGTGCCCATTGTGAAGAGTGTGCACTGACTGGAAATGAAAAGTTGGCTTTAGGAAAAAAGTCATTCCACTTATTCTGTGGAACTCTATTTTTGTCACTTTTGGGTTTAGTTAGAGCTAGAGTCACCAAAATAGATCTTCTTATGTGCTGTGTAGTTAGCTAGTGTATAGTGTAGCCTGGTTACTCTGTCGGTTGTTTGTAGTATATAAGGGAGTTATGGATAGTCTTCTTCTTTTTTTTGGATGCAAAAAAAAAAGAACAGAGAAGAATTGTCTCGTGCTTAAGATGGTATAGTTATAGTTAGTTAGTATGAAACGTTATGTGTGTAAGAGACATTTTATGATGACAAGGTGGAAAAAAAAGTTGACTTTTTTATCCCTAAACTTTTGGTTAAGGTTCAATTTTTCTTTGGTAATGGTAACATACTAACTAACTATTGAATAGGTAACTATTTACCATTTTTGTTTCACTTTGTTGGGCTCTCTCTGTAGTTATATCAGTGTAGGGCCAAAATTCACGGGTGGTACTCAAAACCATCAGTGAGTGAGTGAGAAAACTCATATTGTATTACATGGATTCTGATGAATGCACATTGTTTTGGCTGTGTTTCACGCATTTTATTATCTTTTGTCCCATGTTTTTTTTTGGAAATCCTGGAAAACTTTACATATATAGTAGGTTTCCGACCGAATAATATCCATGAAAGCTTGCCAAGTGTGAGAAAAGGAGCAAAACTACAGTCTCTATGTTTGTTGGTTAGTTATAGTTAGTGCAAGTGTTGTTACGATGGCTTGTTGAATTGAGCTCACCTCATTTTCACGAGTCAAGAGGATTCCGCATTTGCTCTCAAGGTATGCAGAATGCATTAGCATGTAGGTATTATGTATCATGCATTCCAAAAGCTAGACATGCAAAAAATGTCTAAACTGCAATGTTAACTAACTAGCTCTGTAGAATGTATATAAAGCTGGTGCACACATAGTTTAGTTAGTTACTACTACGTACTTGTTTTTGTATTGTATGATTAGGTCTGCAGTTTTTTCTTTCAAGCTATACTTGAGTGAGTGAGGAGCGTCTTCTTTTTGTGTGCAAAAGTTCGTCTACCTTGCTACCTTCAAACGTACTTTGTATAATATAAATGGACTCCTGGGCTCAGCCTTTTCTTAAATGATGCAACAACTCATATGCATGCATTTATGGGCTTGCTATAATGTGTATTAGTCAATTACGTAAAGGGTAAATAGGTGATTCCGATTCCCATACTTGTAATTTTGAATAATTCCATTTTCACTGACTGTGAAATTGTTTTTTTTCGTATCCAAAGCATTGTATGGATGATTATTAGGTAGGCTGTTGGGAGAATCTTTATAAAAGAGAGTAAAAGTAGGAAGAGATTTGAGATAAAACGATCCCGTTTTTTTTGCTCTTACTATTGTAAACGCCTTGTAGGTTTGTTAAGAAGCCCGTAGCATTTAGTTGAATGTGTAGTTTTAGCTTGCGGTTGGCGGTTGGTATTATTATTATCGATAGGAAAATATTATTGGGTGTGTGCATTGGCTTTGGGATAATAATGGACGGACACACACTCTGGTATTATTTTAATTATTGTGGAGAATGTGCGTGAAATGATCGTGTAGTTTGTACTGGGGGAGAAAGGTAAAAATTCCTTGGGATTTGTTCCGACAACCTGACCTTCCCTATGTTGTTAAGATTAGTATGGAATGGATCGAATCTGTTGATCACGGGGATTATTGCAGTTAGTTTGTTAGTTAGCCAGATTATATTGTCTTGGGAAGGGAGTGCATTTTAAAAGTAGCCGCACACCTTATAGATTGGATGGCTGGTTAGTTTGATATTTTGTGAAGGCAAAATATTATGTTGTTGTGTGCCAAAGGGAAGATATGGACTTGGTTAGTTAGTTCAGTTCGTTAGTTAGGGAAGAAGAAAAGCTTCCCTTAATAAGCATTGTGTGCCCTGGTTATAACTTAACTTGACCGACCGTCTTGTTGAATATTTTTGGCTTTGGATTTTAATACTAATGCGAAGGCGATAATATGACCACTATTGTTGTGTTCGACCTTTTGTAAAGGTATTATTGACTATCCTGTACCCATTATGATAAGATTTTTGGGCTGTCCATGTCTTGGACGGTCCGCTGGATTGTTTTGTCACTCACTATTGTATAGCTGGCAAAAAGTTGTCGTCGTAGGGCCCTTTTTCTTGAGAAATATGTAAGGGATGTTGGCTGGATTGTTTTGTAGGATTTATAAGTCCCCTGTATACAGTTGTTGGTACTATAGCACTCTATTATGGTTTAGAGCCGTGGAAAGGCTTATGGTTGGCTTAAATGGAAAATTTTATTGTTATTGCTTTATACTGCATATACTAGTTTAGATAGTTAGTTGAGTGAATGGACTCTGTTTAACTATAGTTGACAGGAAAATTGAATGAGTTTTTATAGTTGACTCAATGAATGAATTAAATATACATAAAACCGGTGCATTTGATTTAAGCGGGACAGGACAATGGCGTGTGGGAAGGACAAGTTATTGCAATATTTATTTGCGATGGGTATACATATACGTTAGGTAGTAAGAAAGGAAATATAAATCTTGCATATGATTGTGTTTGCTAGTCAGTTTGTTACTGGGTCTAACTAACTACTAACTTAGGTGGGCTATTGAGAAAGTTTCCGTGTCATTCATTTGGAATGATTGTTTGTGTGTTGTGTGTGCCCTCCTATATTTGATCTAGTTTATTCACATGGATTGGTTAGTTAGTTAGTTAGGGAAATGCATTCTCCCATGTCAAAAGGTTATATTGAGTTTGGAACAACGGTGAGTTGAACTAGCTGAGCGGCTTGTCCTTTTAAATGGCTCGTTGTAAAAATAGAGTGACTTGACTTTTGATTTTTTGTAGGAGCAATGAAGGAAACGAAGGGATTGTGATTTTGTATCCAACTTTGGTTAGGTGACTGACTGTGTAATGTAATACGGGGGGCTTTGTAGTAGCCTAAATTTAAAAGGCAGGCATCATATCCTATGCTTTATATATATGATGATTATGTGGGATATGGTAGCTTTTTGTTTCAACTATGTGATGATGAGGATTCTGTAGTTTTGCTCTCAGCTCTCTATGAGTAAATATGCAGCTGCAGTGAGTTTGACTGCAGTTTTGTGTAACATTTTGAATAGAGGGGACTGGTAAACAATATATGAAAGAATTGGAGCAGTGAAAAGGTTTCACCCTTGTACATTGTGAATAGGGAATATTTCGTTGGGTCGTATAGTCCTAGGTCAGGTCATGATGAAATTATGTTGCTGCAGTTGTTGTTTACAAGATATAGCATAGTTTTAGCATGAGTGTGAGTGCTAGTCCAAAAATGTAGAGCAAAGTATAGACTATCCGGAAAAAGGAGGTAAATTTTTCCTGTCCTGTGTGTGATAAATTTGTGTAGTAGGATAGGATAAAATTTACCTCCTTTTTGCGGACAAGGTATATACATGTGAGGTATTTTAGCGGAGAAGGCATTTAATGTTATCATTGTATGTGCGATGGGAAATCTTGGCTGGGAGAGAATAACAAGAAAAACGAAGTTGAGAACCTTGTTGTCCGTTCATACATTGCTGCGCACACATAGATTGGCCTTCCCTTTTAATACAGTTAGTTTAAAAGTGGTTGGGTATGGACTTTGATTTTATTTAAGGGAGATGCATTGCTTTTCCTTGGTCTTTTGTGTTGAAAGAACCTTTTCTGTAGAGATTTTGAATGAAAGGAGCTTGAAATGAGATCAGTTGGTAGTGAGTTAGTTAGTTTTTGAATTCCAAAACCGGCAGGTATGTATGAAAAGAAGGGATCCGCTGATCCTACGTCTGAGTGACGTAAAAAGGGCACTTACCCACTCACTTTACCTTATGGTGTAGTTATAGTTCGTACATATGGGCTTCTTATATGATGATGTGAACTAACTAGTGGCTGGAAGCTCAAGTTTTTTTTGTACTTTTCTTACCTAACGAACTAAGTAACTAACAAGAACCGCATCATGCAATCTGTTCCCTTTTTCTATTTTCTCTGGATATTACGTGAAAAAAGACAGGTGTGCAGCTCTCCCGTGCATTCAGTAATTTTTAGGGTCCCAAGGTCCGGAAAGCTTCTTGAATCAATTGTGCAGTTTAAAGAAAAGGGTCCTTTTTTTCTATGGAAGATATGGGCCCTTGTTCTCTTATCTTTATTTGATTTCCTGAGTTGTACAGGCTAACTATAGGTGTTTTGTTGAGTTGGTTAGGGTTGGCTGCCGTTGCGCCATAATAATTCATGATCTCGTATAAGCTAGTGTTAGTTGTAGTTAGTTAGTTAGACTTGTTTGTTGTAAGTCCTACTGTTACGCGAGAATAACAGAGTACTTTTTGGTCGTCAACAAATAATATAGTATGTGTGTATGAAAGGTTGTCCTTTTGAAATCTATTGGCTTACTTTTTTTCGGGTCCATTTGCCAGTAAGAAAAATGGTTCTTATGTGTTGTAATCACCAGTAAATTTTATCTACTATGGTTGTCTGGGCTCAGATACAATGCCGTTTGCTCTCGTGAATCATTTTTATGGCTGTAGCGGCCTGTAAGGCACACGCCACCTCCAATCTTTTTTCTGGGTCTGGCTAGATATTATATATGATTGCATAATGTTGAGGGCCGCTAAAAGTAAAGATGATGATATGATCAAAGCCTGCTACTTAACAGTTTGAAAAGAATACCTACCTATAGGATAAGAATTTTCTGGAGTTGAGTTGGCAGCCGGCTTCTTGATTGTTGACATTTTCTTGAACAATCCATCCTTTAGAGTTAAATAATGCATGAGGAAAAAAGTGTATATGGACGGAGAGAGAGAGAGAGGGATAGACAGGCACATGCCAGACAATATTATGATAATGAATAATGAGTTGGCTAACTAACTAACTAAGCTTGGTTTTTTCCCCTTTGTGCAGGTGAAAGTGTTCAACAGTCGACGGAAACAACGGTGGGTTGACGACAGTAGTGGAAGTAGCAGCTGCAGTGGCAGTGATAGTGAGCCCAACTCCCCATCCAAAAGTACTAGTAGTGGTGACAGTTCCCCTGACGTATCCCCCACAAAGAAGACCACAGTGTCCAGCATGCTGTTCAACAGCAGTAGTAGTGGTCGCTACCATCGTATACAAGGGATGATGGACCCAGCTCAACTGATTTTGCCCACTCCACCCCGATCCCCCAGTCAGCATGATGCGATTGACTCGAGTATCCCAGAACCATTGTTGGATGACCTATTGGGTCTCCTCCAGGACCAAGACAAACATCACAAGGGAGATGGGACGAGCAGTAGTGGGAGCAGTAGTAGTAGCCGAAGCAGTAGTAGCGCCATTTTGGACGATGAAGATATGTTTAGTAGTAGTAGCACTTGTTTAATCACACCTAAAATAGAGGTGGACAGTTTCTCCATACGAGATGAAATGGAGTTCAAAATGGAGGGGGCCGCCTGTGTGGACGGCGAAGAGGAGGACGAGTTTTGTGCTAAAATAAATAGTAACAATGATAATAGTACTGTGGAAGTGAAAAGTTCAAGTGGTAGCATTGTTAGTAGTCATCATCAACCGGGCATGTTGACAGAGTTGGCCTCACCATCATCCATGTCGGCCGGTGTGAGCGACTTTGACTCGAGCAGTTTATTTGACATGACGTTTGAGAACACGGCGGCCATGAGTTTTGAGTCCTCTTTTGGAATCATGGTGAACAGTAGTTCCAGTCCTGCTATCATCAAAGAGGATGAGGATAGTTTGCACAAGCAGTTGATGAGTTCTTGTGGAGATTGTAAGTTATATTTCTTGATTATCGATCGTAGGGTTTTATTTTTGGTTAGATTGTTAGGTAGTGATGTAGTGGTTGGGAAAGCACGTACCGTTTGTTATTCTTAGAAGAGTAGGTACAACATTCTGCGTATGTATTTGTTGTGCAAAGGTTTTTAGTTAGGTGCATAGTTGGAGAGCTTATGTCCATGTGTTTAAATCCGCAGAAGAGAAAGTATGGTGAAATTAGCAGTACAGGGGACTGGATTGGATGCAAGTTTGCAAGGCTTTGACGCTCCTTGTGCAATCCTCGTGTATTTGCAAACAACGTAGTAGTAGAAGTAGGGAAAGCACGTACCGTTTCTTATTATTAGAAGAGTAGGTACAACATTCTGCGTATGTAATTTGTTGTGCAAAGGTTTTTAGTTAGGTGCATAGTTGGAGAACTTATGTGTTTAAATGCGCAGAAGGGAAAGAATGGTGAAATTCGCAGTACAGGGGACTGGATTGGATGCAAGTTTGCAAGGCTTTGACGCTCCTTGTGCAATCCTCGTGTATTTGCAAACAACGTAGTAGATAGGTATAGAGAGTTGTAGTAGTCATGTATGTAACGCAAATTATTGATAGCAACCATCGTAGTATTATTGGAATTGTGAGTGACATAGAAAATGTCAGCGCACTTTTTGTACTAGGCTGTTTTATACATAATCGTCTGAAAAAGCTAGACGTGTGCGCCGTCGACTTTATAGTTTGCCGCCAGTTGCACTTGAAATGACCAATGTCCCCCTACTGTCGTCAGTTTTGAAACGGCGCACACGTCTAGAAAAAGCCGATTTGTTTTTGTATACACTTAGTTTGCGCTGTGGGTTCGCATTTTAAGATAATCTATCTTGCATTTAGTGTTGAGATGAGAGTATTGTGCAGTTTGTTGACAATCTTTATTTGTATTGCGTCACGCAGTAATCAACAGTGTGGGTGACACATCCAACATGTTTATGGATGCTCTCGGTGAACAAGAACAGGAAGATTTGCTCAACAACTTGTTGGAATATGTTCAACACAACTCCCCTCCGCCCACGAACCCCTCATCCCCAAAATCGGAAGAGGAGGAGAGCAGTACTACTGGGTTCTACAACTTGGAGATCAAGGAAGAGCCCATGGACAAAATTGTGGAGGAAGAAGAGGAGGAGAGCGAAATGATGGTAAACACGGGGGATGAGCAAATCAAGGAGGAAGAGGAAGAAGAGGATCCTTTGAGTAGCAGCTTAGATGAGTACCCTTCATCACTGGACGAGTTTTTGTTGTCCAACGTGAACATGAAAGGTTGTTCCATGGCCTCAGCTACCGCGGGACTGGAAGACTTTATGGGCCTTTTGGATCCCCGGGAGAATGGTGAAGTGGAGATTGAGTTCAATGCTGAAGAGCTGGAAAATTTCGACTTGCAGTCTGCCACCCGTAGTAGTTGTGATAGGCTGATAAAAAAAGACACGAGCAAAGGGCGGAAGAAGAGGAAGAGTCGAACTCAGACACGACAGTTTGAGGAGCAAGATTCGGAGATTGAGATCACTATCAAGAGGGAAGACTTTGAAGACTACTTGGAGCAGTTGGAGCAAGAGTACAAGGATGGTTCAGGGGATGAGGAGCAGATGGTTGAAGAAGAGGAGGAGGAAGAAGAAGAATATGAAGAGGAGGATGAAGAGGATGAGGAGTCCGAGGAGGAGATGGTTCGTCAGTCCCAAGAACAGATGGACCAGGAGGCTGCGGCGAGGAAAAAGGAGGATTTGAAAAGACGGGCTGAGTTGTATTTACCTCTGTTGGACCCTGACCAGGACTTGAAGCATGACTGCATGTGGAATGGATTCTGCTGTAGTCAAGAGTCAGATGATGTGATGTTGGGGGGAAGCTCTGGTAGACGGCGAGCGGACAGCATGGGCTCCAATTCCGGGCTCTTTGATGACCAAATGGACTCTTTTTTCAAGTCGAACACAAGTTTCGAAGTGTTTGACTCTTTGCTCAGTAATACCAATGGGTATAATAGTGCGTGCCTAAGTAGCGTCACTTGTGTGAGCCCTACTTTTGGAGCCAAAAAGAGGAAAAGGAGTTCGAAGGTGAGCATTTTTTTTTGTGTATTTATTGACTATTCCTTTAATGAATGAGTTTATCCTTGGCTTGTTGTCGCCAAATTTTTATGTCCCTAGAAAAGTTTACTACTAGGAAATTGAGTAGCATTGTTTTCTCCGCACTATTGCAAAGTGAGTTTTACTAGCTGTGGAGGTCATCATCTCCATTTTCCATTATTCTATTAGTTTTAGTTAGTGTGAATGATGTCCTCCTCCTTTTTCCTTTCAATTATCATGTTGGTACCTCTCACAGAGTTTTACAACTTTTTGAGAGTGGCCCATCATTGAAATAATAAGAACAAGGGGCTTTTATGCTATTTGTATTGAAATGCCGGCTGTGTAGAAGAAGGAAAACAAGATCGTAAACTTTCTACTTTAAGAGTTCGACCCTCTTCATTCATTTATTTGATTTTGGTGGACCGGTCTTCCTTTTGTTCCTGTTGTACCGTTACTATGATTATCATTCATTGGATTTGTGCTAACAAGAAAATTTTGCTCTTGATATTTTCTTAGGGAGGTGAGCAATCTTCAGCCAAGAGACTCAAGGAGGAAGCTGAGCAGGAGCGACTGAATACGGCCCGGTACGTGGTGGCCTCTGACCATAGTTATGCATTGACTGGGGACTGTAATGTCCCAACGCCGGAGTCGGAGGATGAAGTCGTAGAGTTTAAGACTGTAGAGACGAGCAGCATTAGTAGTCGCCCTACTGGCACTGGTAGCTACCAACATGTAAATAAATTGAAATTTAGTACGAAAGTGCCCACGACAAGCAGCAGTTCGCTCCATCCTGGTCAAAAGCGGATCAACATTGATGTAGCCACCTTTTCCAAGTTTTTGGACAGTGCGAGCAGTAGTCATTCACGCAAGAATCAGTCCACGACTAGATCTATACAAGGTAATGTATAGCAGTCGCTGCTGTTTGGCCATTTTTATTACGCTCTGGCTTGCTTTGCGTTTTATAGGACAGGAAATGGTATGACTTCTTGGAGACCTCTATTTCTATGTAAATTTAGAAGAAAGGGTTTGATTGTTTTTCGTTCCTGTAATAGGAAAAGTAAGCCTTCCAGGAAGTTACTTAGTTAGTCACAAGTCATATACTATTAATACATGTATAAGTTAAACCTTTGTAGCCTTTGTTTAATAGTAAGTTGGCTAGGATTGGACCGTATTATGTGCATTGCATAGTTAGTTAGTTAGTAAGTAAGTGGGTGGGATAAGGGACCTTTGACTTGATTTTATGAGAGGACAAAAGAATTTCATGCCTTACATGAGTATGTGCCCTTTGCATGATGGATTGGTAGGTAAAAAAAGATTGGGTATTGGCATTACTATGGGATTGTTGTTGTTGGCTGGAAAGTTATTTAAGAATCGTAACTATTAGCAGTAAAGTGGAGGGCCGGCGGAGTAGGTAATAATAATGCCAATTGGTTTGGTATGGCTCGTTTTTATGTGTATACGTAAGTGAGTGAGTGGTTATTTTCCCATCAGGAGG